>Ga0207422_1000854_pt1 | contig 79146 bp, 76 predicted proteins | sample MarCyaLeptolynsp_FD_187757 | JGI IMG/M metagenome (GOLD analysis project Ga0207422, IMG submission 187757) | Marine cyanobacterial communities from Panama - species 1 Leptolyngbya sp. (SPAdes) | ecosystem: Environmental > Aquatic > Marine > Unclassified | place: Panama: Panama City | collected...
TTCTTTATTGGCCTGATCTAAATCTTCCATGCTCTTTATTAGGGCCAATTCCGCTCTTTTCTTTGCGGTGATATCTCTTATAATTCCTTGGTATGCAATAATTATCCCTTTTCTGTCTTTTACAACAGTGGTGCTTAAAAGACAATCCACTTTTGTCTTTTTGTCCTTTTTTAATAGTTGAACTGGATAATCAACAACTTCCTCATAACGTGCTAATTCTTTCTTTAATCTCGCTCTGTCAATCTTATTAACATATAAGTCAGAAACTTTAAGACCTTCTAGGTCTTTTAGCGAATAATCAAATAATGAAAGTCCAGCTTCATTGATATCGATAAAATCCCCATCTACTGTTGAGATGTATATTGCATCTCTCGAACGTCTAAATAATTCCCGGTACTTTTCTTCACTGTTTCTTAGTTGTTCCTCAAAGTGCTTTCGTTCTATCGCATGCGAAATGGCTTTATTGATATTATTGGTATTTATTTCTGTTTTTACCAAATAATCTTGTGCTCCTTCCTTAACTGCATTTGCACCGATATGGTAATCATCAACTTCCGTGAGAATCAAAAATGGTACATCCGAATATTGCTTAAAAAGGTTTTTAAAGGTATGTATGCCGTAGCTATCAGAAAGGAAAAGGTTAACGAGTATAATATCAACTTCAATATCTGCAAGAAACAATTTTGCCTCTTCAAGAGTACTCAAATGGGTTATTTCATAAGAATGGATAGGGGAGTTAGACAATAAATCGGCAATGATAATTGCTTCATTTTCAGAGCTCTCAATTATTAATACATTAATGCTATTCAAAATGAAATTCTTTACTTAAGGATTAGAATTGTTATTACAATTTAAGTATAATCACCCGATTAGATTGTTGATAATTGGAATTTTAAAAGCAAATTCGCCTAACTCAAAAATTGATCGGACCATCTTTAAAATAACTAAGATGAATAGCTTGAATCAGAGCAATATTAGTGAGATAATAGGTTATTTTTGCTCGAAATTCAATGCATGTCTAATAGTAATTTCATCGATTACGTCAAAATATGTTGTAGGTCTGGTAGAGGCGGAGCTGGATCAGTTCATTTGCATCGGGATAGAATGACAGCAAAAGGTGGACCTGATGGTGGCGATGGAGGAAGAGGTGGTCATATCATTGTAAAAGGAAGTAGGCATAAATGGACCTTGCTTCATTTGAAATATCAAAAACATTTGATTGCTGAGGCAGGTGGAAATGGAGGCGCAAGTCATAAGTCTGGTAAGAATGGTGAAGATGTAATTATTGAAGTGCCAATAGGTACTGTAGCAAAAGATGCAGAAAACATGCATCAAGAATTCGAAATTTTAGAAGATGGGCAGATGGAAATATTGGTCCATGGAGGAAGAGGGGGTCAGGGAAATGCACATTTTAAATCTTCAACGAACCAGACTCCTAGATATGCACAAGAAGGTGAAGCAGGGAAGGAAGAGTGGAAAGTGCTAGAATTAAAAGTATTGGCTGATGTTGGATTGGTCGGATTTCCAAATGCTGGTAAATCGACACTGCTATCCAGCCTTTCTGCGTCTAAACCAAAAATAGCAGATTACCCTTTTACAACCCTTACTCCGAATCTTGGAATAATTGCCTATAGAGATGGAAATTCATTTGTGATGGCGGATATACCTGGAATTATTGAAGGAGCACATCAGGGTAAGGGGTTGGGATTAAGATTTCTAAGACACATAGAGAGAAATTCAGTATTGTTGTTTATGATCCCTGCGGATAGCATGGATATTCAAAAGGAGTATGAAACTTTGCTAAATGAATTAAAACAGCACAATCCGGAATTATTAGATAAAGAGAGGCTTTTGGCAATTTCAAAGAGCGATCTTCTGGATGAAGAATTAAAACAAGAGATATCAGAAAGTTTAAATGATCTCGATCATCTCTATATTTCTGCCGTTAACCAAGAAAATTTAGATTCCTTAAAAGATAATTTGTGGAATAGTTTAAACACATGGGATTAGAACAATTAGATCAAGATTTATTTCTTTTTTTAAACGGACTACATAATAAGTTCTTAGATGTTTTGATGTGGAATGTCTCGGGTAAACTGCAATGGATTCCAGTCTATGTTATTTTACTAATTGCTTTACTAAAGAAGTATAAAAAGAGAATTTGGGTTCCATTGTTACTTGTAGGACTTTCTTTTGGAAGTGCAGATCAGCTTTCTGTAAGATTATTTAAAGATCAGTTCAAAAGATACCGACCATGCCATAATATAGAATTGAAAGAACAAGTGCATACCCTGCATGGAAAATGTGGTGGCAAATACGGATTTGTTTCAAGTCATGCAGCCAATTTTTTTGCGATTGCTACCTCAGTTTTATTGTTACTTAGAAGTGACTTAAAACTCTGGGCAAGGATATTAATCATTGCATGGCCAATTCTTGTTGGTTACAGTAGAATATATCTCGGTGTCCATTATCCATCAGATGTAATTGCGGGAGGTTTATTAGGAATATTGTTAAGCAGTTTATTTTACTACATTTTTAGGTCTCAAAAATTAATTGCAATTGATTCATAATGTAATACTAGTATTTGTAGGAGGAGGATTGGGTAGTGTGCTAAGGTATTTAATTGGCAAGACTACATCCAACCTATTTTCCTACAATTTTCCTTTAGGAACATTTATTGCCAACCTAATTAGTTGCATAATAGTAGCACTTGTTGTTTATCTTTTCTATTCGAAATCTTTAGATCAATCTAGGATTATACCTTATCTGATCATTATTGGATTTTGTGGTGGACTAAGTACCTTTTCTACCTTCAGTTTTGAAACTTTTGAATTGATCAAAACTGGCTATATAAAACTTGCCTTATTAAATATAATATTGAGTCTATTGGTAGGCATAGGAGCTATGTATGTTGTGTTTAGCTCAACATCTAAGTAGATTCTTTTTTATAACCTTTTTTAGTTTCTGTCGTTGAATAGAAAGAAAGAGACCGGTCGAAGTAAAGAACCACCATTACGTCATAACCGGCCTCTCGGAGACTCCGAAATTTAATTAACCAATCAATTCATCGTCGCGATTGAGCCTCTCTTTCCATGTAAAACAGATTGTGTTTTAGACAATAATTCATTCATTCCGAAATCTTTCCAATTGTAAAATTGGATTAGCTTACTGCCATCTTCATTTGATTTGTGGAATACATGTCTTTGTATCTTTCTGTATATATCTGTAGGGAATCCAAAATTGTAAGCATCCCTTTGTCTGTTTGATATTCTTTCGAATCGATCCTTGATTACAGAATCATCAATATCATAAATGCCTTGGTATATACTTAATTGATCAAAAATATTTTGTAAAAAATACTTCTCTACACTGAAAGCAAGATTTGAGATGCTTTCCTTGCATTCTTTCATTAGATCATTCAATTCCATTAAATTATCCTTCATCAATTGATTTTGATTGCATATACAGATCAATATCAATCTACTTAACTTAAGAAATACTTTTATTGGTTCATTTGAATGTTCTTGCTCCAAAGACCGGATCATTTTATAATCAACAATCATGCTCTTAAGAATTTGAGGAGAGTTTGAATTCTTACAATAGAGTCTTAATTTTTCATTTAGGTTTTCAAAATGTGTTCTAGCTTTTTGATTAACCCTATCCTGCTTTTTATACTTATTATATAAATGATCATAAACGGCTTCTAATTGTGTATTGTGATTAAGAGACCGTAACTTTTTTAATAGTTCAACAGAGATGTATTCAACTTTATTCTTTTTTAGTTTGTGAAATAAATTCTCTAATTCTTTTGTACTATCTGAACCTTCTTCGTTTTGGTATATGGCATAAAATATTTCTGAAGGAATGTAATCTGATGAATTTTGGGCTTTTAATTCATACCAATTCAATAATTCTTTATAAATTGCGCGCTCTGCAATCTTGTATTGTGCTTCGTTTATTGCATTTGCAGAAATTGAATTGTTGATAGAATCAAGGATCTCGGATTTTGATTTGCCTTTGACATAGCCTTCAAAGATATAATCGCTCGTAGATCCGACTTCTACTTTTTTGTAAAATGCAATATCAAAATAGTGCAATGATTGTTCGTCGAGTTGATTGATAAGTGTTCTTACTGTCATCATGGGCATGCAATTTTGAATTACGATGTAAAAGTATCAGCATACCTATTATTATATAAAGGACAAGTAAGCCTAAAAACGGACAGAAAAATTCGTTAAAAATAAGCCAATAAGAAAGCTTATGATTTGAATATCAAATCATAAGCATATCAATTTCAGGACAATAAAAATTACTGTTTACCTGAGTGTTTTTTATGTTGAGAGATTACTAATTATGGTTGCGCATTTGGATCTTCATTTGGATCTCCTGGATTATGTTGAGAATCATCCCAATCTCCCCATGTACCACCATCTTCTACATACTCAATGGCATCTTGCAGTTCTGTTTCAGTAAAGTGATCAAAATCAGCAGGTGTACCGTATCCAATAAGAGAAATTAAAAGTGTGATTAAGCTAGTCATAATAGTAAGTTTTTGTGTTGTATTTGTTAATTGGTTGGGCAAACATAGCTAAGAAGCTCATTCGTCTTTTGGACGAAAATTGAATTTTCAGGACAATAAAAAACTGTTAATATTGTGTAAGAAACTTCGTAAAGCTTCTTGTTAGCCTATTTCCCTGGATAAATCTGCAGATAATAGAAATGGAAAAATCTCGCTTCATCATCCAATTGAATGAATTGATACAATCTCTACAGAAGTCAGAAATAAGTCTGGCAAGAAAACACATTCTTGCGTATGAGTCCAATCATACGGCAAACAACCGTAGAATGTTTCAATTATTCAAATTAATTGCTTACAAAGGTATTATTGATTTTGATTATTTAAAGAAAAAAATATCTCCAGATAGCAATATTGAGTCATTTAACCGCCTCATAAGAAGAACCATTAATAGGATTTATGAGTCTCTTTTATTAGATGTAAATATAAAGCGTAAGGATGCATATAATGAGGTGTTTAGAGTGCAAATCGAGGTTAGGAAACAATTAATTAGAGCGCAAATTTTATTGAGCAAAGGGCTGATAAATCAAGCTAAAAAAACTTTGGTTCAAGTCATCCGAAAAACAAGGGAATATGAGTTGTTCGATGAATTAATTGAGGGACTTTTTCAAATTCAACGGATTTTGAGCAACCGAAAAAACACCAAAGAATTTGATCAATATTCCAAACAAATTGAACATTATGAATTGTGTAGGAAATTATTGTTAAACACAATGTCTCTCTACCAGAATATAAAAATTCAATTATCAAATTCTGTTGGTGGTGTTAAAAATGCACCAGATGTCGAAGAGAAAATAAATTTAATTAGGTCGTATTATGAAGACTCTAAGTCAGTTAAGATTTTAAGTTACTATTATCTACTGATCATGGAATTTCACTTTTTGCAGCAAAATTTTAAGGAAGAAATAAATGTTGGATTGTCTTTTATTCGAGAATTAAAAAGCAATAGAGCGATTTATTCCATGAGAAGAATATCCTATCTATATTCTAGTATATCAAATACCTTAATTGGTGCTTGTGATTTTGAGAATACTTTAAAATTTGCATCGGCTTCTGTAGAATGGTCGAAGAAGAATCCAACCGTAAATTATTTGATTGCTTTAGAGCAGAAAGCAAAAGCACTTTTCTATTTAGGCGATTATGAAGCTTCATTAAGTACATTAAATCAGCTTAATAACACTTCTCTGATTAAGAAATATCCGCTTCAAGCTACTAAAATTAAATACTATAAGGCCCTCAATTTATTTCTCTTGGGTGAATATAAAATGGCGAATCGAAGTATTTATAATTTGAATGAAATTGAAAAGGATAAAGAAGGCTGGAACATTTGGATTCGTTTGTTGAGAATTTTAATTGCTTTAGAGAGAAAGGAAATGACTACAGTAGATTTTGACCTGGAGAGTTATCGTAAATATTTGGAGAGAATTGATGTCGATAAACAGAGTAGAATAAAAGTTATATTAAGGGTAATTAATCAGCTAGAACGCAATGATTTAGACTACAAGTCTGTCAGTGAAAAGTGCAAAAAGGATTTAGGTTTGTTGGAATCTTTAGATTCAAGGTATAAATGGAATTCAACCTCTCCAGAAATGATCGTTTTTCACGAATGGTTTAAAGCAAAGGAAGCGGATATAGCCTATAATCCCGATTTTTCAAACTATCATTTAAGACTTCTCGATAAAGAATACGATGTAGAAAAGGTCTAATTAGGCACCAACTTTATCCTTTAATTTAGTTTTCTTACCAGCGTTGTTTTCTACATATTCAATAATCTTGGAAGCAATATCAATACCTGCAGAAGTCTCAATGCCTTTTAAGCCTGGAGAAGAATTAACCTCTAAGATAAGAGGACCTCTTTCAGATTGCAACATATCTACTCCGGCAATACCAAGTCCCATTGCATTTGCAGCTTTAACTGCTGCATTTATTTCTGCTCTTTTCAGTTTTATTTTCTTACTTACACCACCTCGATGAAGATTAGATCTAAACTCTCCTTCTATCCCTTGGCGTTTTATTGCCCCGACGACCTTACCATTAATTACGAAAGCTCTAATGTCAGCTCCTCCAGCTTCTTTGATAAATTCCTGAACCAATATATTGGTCTCCATTCCCATAAATGCTTCTATAACCGATTGTGCAGCTTTCTGGGTTTCTGCAAGCACTACACCTAATCCTTGAGTACCTTCTAGAACCTTTAGAATCAAAGGAGCTCCACCAACAGTTTTAATAAGATGTGGAATATCTTTTGGATTTCTCGCAAAGGCAGTTTTAGGAATACTTAAGTTTTCTCTTGAAAGGATTTGAATGCTTCTCAATTTATCTCTTGATCTTGTAAGTGCAACAGACTTAACGGTACTAAATATCTTTTGCATTTCGAATTGACGCACAATGGAAGCACCATAAAATGTCACAGATGCACCGATTCTAGGAATAACCGCATCAAAACCTGTTATTTTTTCCTTGCCGTAATATACATTGGGTTCTCTGCTTTCATTAACAATATAACATTTGGTGTGGTCAAAAACATGTACCTCATGGCCCCTAGCTATTCCAGCCTCTACAAGACGACTTGTAGAATATAGTTTTGGATTACGAGATAATATGGCAATTTTCATTTTCTAAATATTATTTACAGATACATCTACTAGAAATCCTTTTTGTAAAACTTTCCTTCCAATTAGTACTGGAAATTTCATCTTTTTACGATTAGTCAAACTTAAGTTAGTTTTCCTCTTTTTTCCGCCCAAATGCAGGATGGTCTTGATAATATACCTTTCTTCTAACCTTCCATTACTACTTCTAACTCTTGTTTTTTTGAATTCAGTAGTACTAAAAGTTTGCGATGGATATTCGGCATTGGAGGGATCTAGTAATTTAAATTTGAGGATCGTTTTTCCTTCAATTTCTTCTGTCCAAATTTTATGTGCATGAATTGCACTAGAATAAGCGCCAGTATCTATTTTAGCTTCAATGGAATCAATCTGTAATTCAGGGAAGCTAACCTTTTCATATCTGCCCAATATTATTTTATTTCGTTTTTTCTCAGGCAAAGCGTTTTGTATAAGAATAAATCAATATAAGCATATGTCGATCCATTATAAATGCACAAATTTGTCAAAAATATAATCTAAAATTAATGTCGGAAGATCGAAAAGTCATTTTTTCCATGGTCAATGTTTCTAAAACATTATCTTCAGGAAAAGCAATTCTTAAAGATATATATCTCTCATTTTATTACGGGGCTAAAATCGGTATCATCGGATTAAATGGTTCTGGAAAGTCAACCTTAATGAAGATAATTGCTGGAGAAGAGCAATCTTATCAAGGTGAAGTAGTATTCTCAGATGGCTACACCGTAGGAATGTTATCTCAGGAACCAGATTTAGATCCCAATAAAACGGTTAGAGAAGTAGTGGAAGAAGGTGCTGCTGAAACAGTTGCTGTATTAAAGGCCTACGAAGAGGTTAATGAAAAGTTTGCAGATCCAGACGTATTGTCGGATGGAAATAAAATGGAGCAGTTGATGAATGAACAGGCAAAATTACAAGAGCAAATAGATGCCTTGAATGCCTGGGAATTGGACACCAAATTGAACCGAGCGATGGATGCTTTGAGGTGTCCAGATGCAGATGCTAAAGTTGCTAATTTGTCTGGTGGAGAAAGAAGGAGAATTGCTTTATGTAGATTGCTCTTAAAAGAACCAGATATTCTCCTTTTGGATGAGCCGACAAACCATTTAGACGCAGAGTCAGTTTTTTGGTTGGAACAGCACCTTCAGCAATACAAAGGAACCGTAATTGCAGTAACACACGATAGATACTTCTTAGACAATGTTGCAGGTTGGATACTTGAATTAGACAGGGGAGAAGGTATACCGTTTCAAGGCAATTATACTTCCTGGTTAGATCAAAAGTCCAAAAGATTAAAAGCAGAAGAGAAACAAGAAAGTAAGCGTAGAAAGAACTTGGAAAAGGAATTGGAATGGTCTAGAATGAATCCTAAAGCCAAACGAACCAAATCTAAAGCCAGGTTGAACAATTACGAGAAACTCTTAAGCGAAAGTGGAAAAGAGCAAGTACAGAACTTAGAAATTCCTATTCCATCCGGACCAAGACTGGGTAATGAAGTAATTGAGGCAAAAGGAGTCTCTAAAGGGTTTGGAGATAGATTGCTTATCGAAGATTTAGAGTTTAAGTTACCTCCAGCAGGAATAGTAGGGATTATTGGTCCCAATGGTGTAGGGAAAACCACCCTTTTCAAAATGATTATGGGGGAAGAAAAAGCAGACAAAGGAGAATTTAATATAGGCTCTACTGTTGAAATCGGTTATGTAGATCAGACACACAAATCCTTAGACCCTCAAAAAACAGTTTATGAAGTTGTTTCAGAAGGCAATGAACAATTGGATATTGGTGGTAAATTGATAAACTCCAGAGCTTACTTATCGAGATTTAACTTCAACGGTGGGGATCAAAATAAAAAGGTAGGCGTACTATCTGGAGGAGAAAGAAATCGTCTTCATCTGGCCATGACTCTGAAAACTGAGGCCAATGTATTGCTTTTGGATGAGCCAACCAACGACATTGACGTAAACACATTGAGAGCCTTAGAAGAGGGTATAGAGAACTTTGCTGGATGCGCAGTTGTTATTTCTCACGACCGCTGGTTTTTAGATAGAATTTGTACCCATATTCTCGCTTTCGAAGGGGATGCGAAAGTTTATTCTTTTGAAGGTGGATTTTCGGAATACGAAGAAAATAGACGCAAAAGGTTAGGAGATCAACCTACCAAGTTTAAGTATAGAAAGTTGGTTAAAGAAGCATGAGTAAAGCGCTAGGAATTCCAAAGGGCATGAGGGATTTTTCTCCTCAGGTGATGCAAAAAAGAAATTACATTTTTGAAACCATAAGATCGGTTTTTCAATTGTATGGCTTTGAGCAAATAGAAACTCCTGCCATGGAAAATCGTGAGACACTAACTGGTAAGTATGGCGAAGAAGGGGATCGATTAATTTTTAATGTGCTTAATTCTGGCGAATTTCTGTCAAAAACAACAGAGAATGAACTTAATCCATCGAAGTCTATTTCTTTGCTTCCTAAAATTGCTGATAAAGCGTTAAGGTACGATCTTACCGTCCCATTTGCCAGATATGTGGTCCAACACCAAAACGAGATTAGTCGACCTTTTAAACGCTTTCAAATTCAATCTGTATGGAGAGCCGATAGACCCCAAAAAGGAAGATATCGGGAATTTTTTCAATGCGATGCAGACATTATCGGTTCCAATTCACTGCTTAATGAATTAGAGTTAATTCAAATATTTGATGAAGTTCTTTCAAACTTGGGTCTTTCAGACTTTAGTATTAAGATAAATAACCGCAAAATATTAAGTGGAATAGCTGAGGTAATAGGTCGGCCAGACCAGATTGTCGATTTAACTATCGCTATCGATAAGTTAGATAAAATTGGAAAAGAGAATGTTTTGAAAGAACTTCAATCTAAGGGATTTAAGGATGCCGATATAACTCAGATTGAACCATTATTTGCGTTGGATGGAACTAATGCAGAGATACTTCAAATGCTTGAAGATTATTTGAAGGATTCTGACATTGGTTTGAAAGGCATTGAAGAACTTAAAGAGGTTTTATCTTATTTCAATCAGATAAGGCTAAAGCGGGCTAAGATAGAAGTTGATGTTACGCTTGCCAGAGGTTTGGATTATTACACCGGAGCAATCTTTGAAGTAATTTCCAATGAAGTTAAAATGGGTAGTATTTGTGGAGGTGGTAGATACGATGATTTGACTGGAATCTTTGGGTTAAAAGATATGTCTGGAGTTGGAATCTCTTTCGGAGCGGACAGAATTTATGATGTGATGGAAGAGTTAAAATTATTTCCTGAAAAGTTGATTTCTTCATCACAGGTATTGTTCGTCAATTTTGGTAAGAAAGAAGAACTTTATATTCTCCCAATCTTAAAACAATTTAGAGAGAATTCCATCAACGCCGAACTATTTCCTGAAGCTGCTAAATTGGCCAAGCAGATGAAATATGCAGATAAAAAGCAAATTCCTTATGTGATATTGATAGGAGAAGAAGAGATGAATAATGAAACCTTGACAGTCAAGGAGATGAATTCTGGACATCAAGATAAAATGCAGATTGAAGATGCGTTAAAACGAATTGCAAATGGATAAATCAATCCAGATAACAACAAAAGAGTTAAGTATTCATGATATCGCTACTATTTTAGATTCTGGATCTAAATTAGAGTTGAGTGAAGAAGTCATATCATTAGTAAAAAAGTGTAGAGTTTATTTAGATGATTTAATGCAAGATCGCAAAGAACCTATTTATGGAATAAACACCGGTTTTGGTTCTTTGTATAATCAGAAAATTTCTTCTGAAAATCTTAGCCAGTTGCAATACAATTTGGTGGTTTCTCATGCATGTGGAATGGGTGAGGAGGTCGACTCTGAGATTGTTCGATTAATGTTACTCTTAAAAATTTTAGGCCTAAGTAAAGGGCATTCAGGGGTTCAATTACTTACGCTTCAGCGATTGGTAGATTATTACAATGAAGGTATTTATCCTGTTGTGTTCGAATTAGGCTCTTTGGGTGCATCTGGTGATTTGGCCCCATTGGCCCATTTATCTTTACCTCTAATTGGATTGGGGGAGGTCAATTACCAAGGAGAAAAATACGCAACAGAAGAAATTAACAAGAAGTACAATTGGGAGCCCATTAGCTTACAGTCCAAAGAAGGTCTAGCGCTGCTTAATGGAACACAGTTTATGAGTGCATTCGCTACCCATAGCTTGATAAGATTAAATCATCTGATGAAGTGGGGAAATTTAATTGCAACTGCTTCTTTGGATGCTTTTGATGGAAGAAAAGAACCATTTAATGAGAAAGTTCATCAAATTCGTCCACACCAAGGTCAATTAGATACTGCGAATGAAATTCTAAATAACTTGAATGGAAGCCAATTGATTGAACAAGAAAAAGTTCATGTTCAAGATCCTTATTCTTTTCGATGTATTCCACAGGTGCATGGAGCTACTAAAGATGCAGTTAAACATGCTACCTCCGTTGTAGAGAAAGAAATAAATTCAGTGACTGACAATCCTACCATTTTTTATGAATCCGATGAAGTAATCTCTGCAGGTAATTTTCATGGTCAACCTTTGGCATTGGTAATGGATTATTTGGCTATTGCCATTGCTGAGATCACATCAATATCAGAAAGAAGGATTTATAAATTGGTTTCAGGTCAAAGAGGGTTACCACCATTTTTGGTTAAAAATGCAGGATTGAATTCCGGATTTATGATTGCCCAATATGCGGCGGCCTCTGCAGTAAGTCAAAATAAACAGTTATCTACACCAGCCTCTGTAGACACAATTGACTCTTCTAATGGTCAAGAAGATCATGTGAGTATGGGAGCCAATGCTGCCACTAAACTAAAGCGAATTATCGATAATTATGAAAGGGTGATTGGAATTGAATGGTTTACAGCTTGTCAAGCCTTAGAATTCCGCACTGCCAAATCTTCCTCCATTGTTGAGGAGAAGAAATTAGAATTTAGATCCTTAGTTCCGTTTATTGAAGAAGACACAGAAATGCATCTTCTTATGGATTTAAGTAGACAATATATTAGTGTAAATAAGGTAGATTAAAGCGTTTACTCTTTACCTAAATCCTCAAAGCTAACATCTGAAAATTCAGATTTACTTTCAGACTCACCGTTAGATTCTGCTTTAGATGTATTTTCTTCTAATTCAGATTCCAGTTCGCTTCTTGGAACAATTTCCTTACCACCATTCAATTCAGAAATCTTATCTAAAGTCTCATTTAGATTCTCTGAAAAACTTGCAAAATCTTCTGGGTAAAGAAACAATTTGTGTTTTTCATAGAAAAACTTTCCATTGTCATTGTTAAAACGACGCTTACTCTCTGTAACCGTTAAATATAAATCTCCAGACTTAGTAGACTTGACATCAAAAAAGTAGGTTCTATTTCCAGCCCGTAGTGATTGTGAATAAATATCATCAGCCCTTCTGTTCGAGCCACCTTTCTCATTTTCCTCCATCAGTAAGTAATTTTTAAATCAATAATAGATGTTTTATGTTTATTACTAACAAATCTAACTAAATTATTGTTATCGGTTTCTTCAAGCAATCAAGCAAGCTGAGACTCTTCTTCCAATAATTGCTTTTGGTAGGTTTCAAAATAACTTCCTTTGGCATCCAACAATTCTTGGTGATTTCCTTCCTCAATTACGCTTCCTTCGCTTAATACTAAAATGTGGTCAGCATGTTTTATAGAAGAAATTCTATGGCTAATTATAATAGCTGTTTTATCCTTTAGAATGCCTTTTAAGTTCTTCAAAATTTCTTCTTCAGTATGGGTGTCAACAGCAGATAAACAGTCGTCAAAAATTAAAATTTTCGGTTGGTCAATAATTGCTCTTGCTATAGAAATTCTTTGCTTTTGCCCTCCTGATAAAGTAATTCCCCTTTCGCCCAATTCGGTTTCATATTGATTTTCAAACTGACTAATATTGTCATGAATTACAGCATCCTTAGCAGATTGTTGGATAGATTGATTATCGGCTTCTTCCTTAGTAATACCAAACGAAATATTGTTTTTAATAGAATCAGAAAACAAGAAAACTTCCTGAGGAACATAGCCAATATTCTCTCTTAAAGAGTTTAAGTTTATTGCATTGATATTCTTGCCATCAATTAAAATATTTCCAGAAGTAGAATCGTATAATCGGCAGATCAAGTCAGCAATAGTAGATTTTCCAGAACCAGTTTTACCAATTATGGCAATAGTCTCTCCTGCTTTTGCCTTAAAGTTAATTTTGTTCAATGCTTTAGTACCGGAATCTGGATAAACAAATGATACATCCTTAAACTCGATTGTACCTTGAATATTTAAATGGTCAGAGCTAGGGTTTAAAATTTCTGGGACTGTTTCTAAAAATTCATTGATGCGACTTTGAGATGCAGCTGCTCTTTGAACCAAGGAAGTAACCCACCCAAGTGCTGTAACTGGCCAGGTAAGCATATTGACATAAATAATAAATTCAGCAATATTTCCAGCCGAAATTTCTCCAGAAATGGTTTTCATTCCACCTATGTATACTGTTAGGATTGTACTTAAACCAATCAACAATAACATGATTGGGAAGAAGAATGCTTCCAGTTTAACCAGGTTTAGATTTTTTTCTTTGTAGACTTCAGCTTCCCTATCCAATTCCTTATTCATGAACTTTTCTTTCACAAAAGATTTAATAATTCTTATGCCTGAAAAACTCTCTTGCGAGAAGGTAGAAAGTTGGGATAAATGTTCCTGAACAATTTCGCTCTTTTTGTTGATCTTATTGCTTACTATATAAATTAGGATGGAGAGTATTGGTAGTGGAGACAAAGCATATAAGGTAAGTTCAACATCGATACTGATCATTACAGTAACTACCATGATAAATAAGGCGACCAAATTGATGCTATACATGATACCAGGTCCTAGGTACATTCTTACTCTTGTAACATCCTCACTTATTCGATTCATGATATCACCCGTATTGTTCTTTTTATAGAAGGACATACTTAAGGCTTGGTAATGAGAATAGATTTCGTTCTTCAAATCAAACTCAATCAGTCTAGACATGACAATTAAGGTTTGACGGGTTAAGAAGGTGAAAAAACCCTTCAAAAGCGCCATCAAAAGAATAAGAATAGCAAACAATAAGATCTTTTCGTATAAATCATAACCGTCTGCTATAGTGGCTACCAAACTAATGTCGGATTCATTGTTTTCAACCACATAGGTTTTGTCATTTAATTGGGAAAATTCTTCTGATTGTGCTACTGCATCAAAAGCCTCGCGAATAATTTGTGCTGGGAAAATCGAAAATACATTGGAGATAACCACAAATATTATCCCAACAACCAATCTTCCTTTATATTTCCATAAATACTTGTTTAAATATTTGAGTGATCCCATTCGCTAAAAAACGTCTTTTATGAATTATATTTTATGGATATTTTTGCAGTCCTTTTTTGAGGCATGTTTTGCTTAAACAAAAGTAGGATAAACATTTTTCTTATATCATTACAATTAGACGGATGGAAGAGGTTTTAGATATTGAAGAATCAGCGGTTAATGAAAATCCTGTTATTTCTCAAATGAATGATTTAGGACACGAACAAATTGTGTTCTGTCAAGATGAAGCAAGTGGATTGAAAGCAATCATTGCAATCCATAATACCACTTTGGGACCTGCACTAGGTGGAACCAGAATGTGGAATTATAACAATGAATTAGAAGCTCTAAATGATGTAATGCGACTATCTAGAGGCATGACATTTAAGGCTTCAATAAGTGGCTTAAATCTTGGAGGAGGTAAAGCAGTAATAATTGGTGATTCTTATACCCAAAAATCAGAAGCCTTATTTAGAAGATTTGGAAAGTTTGTAGATAGTCTTGGTGGTAAATACATTACAGCTGAAGATGTAGGGATAAACCCTAGAGATATGGAATATGTAAGCATGGAGACGAATCACGTTTCAGGCTTACCAAAGACCTTAGGCGGTAGTGGTGACCCTTCACCAGTAACTGCTTATGGTGTTTATATGGGAATGAAGGCATCTGCTAAAAAACAATTTGGTAGTGATAGTTTAGCTGGGAAAAAGATAAGTGTGCAGGGTGTTGGACATGTTGGTGAAACCTTAGTTAAGCACCTAAGTAAAGAAGGAGCCAAAGTTTTTATTTCAGATATAAATTTAGATCGTCTTAAAAGGGTTTCAGAAACTTATGGTGCTGAAATTGTTGATGGAGATTTAATCTATGATATTGATGTAGATATATATGCTCCATGTGCTTTGGGAGCTACCATTAACGACGATACTATAGAAAGATTAAAGTGTTCTATCGTTGCGGGAGCAGCCAATAATCAATTGTTGGATGAAATCAAACATGGAGAAATGTTGATGGATAAAGGCATATTGTATGCCCCTGACTTTTTGATTAATGCTGGTGGATTGATTAATGTATATCGAGAAGTAGAGGGTATCTCAGAAGCTAGAGCAATAGAATTGACAGAAGATATCTATAATACGACTTTAGATATATTCAAAACTTCATCTGACAAAGCTGTTACTCCTCAAGAAGCAGCTATGCATATTGCAAAAAATAGAATTAGCTCTATTGCTAATTTGCATACAAGAAAATAAGACATGCTGAATAGGAGACTATTACGCGTAAAGGTGTTTCAGTCGCTTTATGCTTTTTTTCAATCGGATGATGCTGATGTGGTAAAAAGCGAAAAAAATCTAATGTTGAGTATCGATAGAGTGTATGAACTATACCTACACTTCTTATTATTGCCTGTTGAACTTGCTTCTATAGCGGAAAATTTAATGGAAGAGGCTAAACAAAAGGCTTTACCATCAGATGAAGATATAAACCCAAACCGAAAATTTGTAGATAATTTTTTAATCCATTCCTTGAATCATAACCAAGGATTAAAGGATAAGGTTAAAAAACATAATGTCAGCTGGGATACGCAGAATGAGTTGCTTACTAGACTTTGGAAGAAAGTAAAAGAAGATACAAGCTACAAGGAATTTCTGTATCAAGAGAACTATAACATTAAGAAGTTTATAGAAAAACTATACCTGGAATTTATACTTGATAACGAGGATATTTATTTAAGCTTCCAAGAACGAAGCATATATTGGGATTATGAAGATTGTGATTTTGCAATTCATATGGCGATGCGTTATTTTGATAAAATAAAATCCGAGGAACAATACAAGACTATACCAGAATTGTATAAAGATAAGGAAGAGGATGAAGCATTTGTAAGGGGCTTGTTTATGAAGTCAATTTCAAATGATAAGGAGAATACGGCATTGATAGAAGAGAAAACCAAGAATTGGGAGATGGATAGAATTGCCATTTTAGACGTGATTTTAATGAAAATGGCGATTACAGAATTTTTACATTTCCCATCTATTCCAGTAAAGGTTACTTTGAATGAGTATATAGAATTAGCAAAGCAATTTAGTACTCCAAAAAGTAAATTATTTATAAATGGAGTTTTAGATAAATTGCTAAACGAATTTAAATCAGAAAATAAACTAAAAAAGGCTGGAAGAGGGCTTTTACAATAAAAACAAAGTATATGAAAAAGATGAAATTATTAACGTATCTAACATTCGCTATGATTTTAATTGCTTGTAGCGGTGGAGAAAATAATTCGGATAAGGATAAACTAAGTACAGACTTGATCAACAATCCTGAATCGGCAGTAGAAGGTGCCACTGAAGGAGAAGCTAAATTGCCAGAATTTGAGTTTCGTGAAGAGGTAGTTGACTTTGGACAAATAACCCAAGGAGAACAAGTAAGAAAAAGATTCAGATTTAAAAATATTGGGAATTCAGATCTAATTATTTCTAATGCTTCTGGAAGTTGCGGATGTACAGTTCCGAGTTGGCCAAGACAACCAATTAGACCTGGCCAAGAAGGAGAGATTGAGGTGCTATTTAACAGTGAGGGAAAAACCGGAAGACAACATAAAACAGTAACATTGGTTGCAAATACAGTCCCAAATAAGAAAACCATCGCTATTAAGGGAGATGTATTAGTTCCTGATGCAGCAAATACAACAACTGAAGAATAATGCTACAGAATCAAATATTATTAATGGCACCAGCAGAAGGTGGTGATGGAGGAATGATGAATTTCATTACCCTTGGTCTAATCATTGTTGTTTTTTACTTCTTCATGATAAGGCCTCAATTGAAAAAGCAAAAAGAACAAAAGAAGTTCAGAGACAATCTTGCAAAAGGGGATAAGATTGTTACCATTGGCGGAATTCATGGAAAAATTGTGGATGTGAAGGAATCTACAGTTACAGTTGAAATATCAAATGACAACCGAATCACGGTTGAAAAATCTGCTGTTTCTTCTGATTTTGCTTCTAATGAACCAATGAAAAACACAAAATAATTATTGTTTATTTTCACGTCAAACTAAAGTTTCGTGAATAAAAATTTGGAAATTCTGTTTTCCAAACTGAAGAATAGACAAATCCGGCCAAATGAGAAGGCTGTGATTATTTTCATTTGTATTTTTCTATCTACTTTTTTCTGGTTTTTAGCATCACTTTCCAAAAACTACTCTACGGTTCTTTCCATTCCATTAGATTACGATAAAGTTTCGGATGGGTATCAGAGAACCAATGAACCTATTTCTAGATTACAAGTTCATGTAAAAGGGAGTGGGTTTGAATTATTGGGAGAACAATTGGGTTTAAATAAAAACTCAATTCAGCTTGACTTTAATGCTGCGCTTAATACTTCGAGAAATAGATTAACCATCTCAACGAAATCATTATTCACCAAGGTCAGAGATGCAATAGATGATGAATTATTAATTGATCATATCTCACCGGACTCCATAGTTATTGAGGTACAGCCATTGGTTAATAAATTATTGAAGGTAATTCCAGATATTGAAATTAAATTGGATGAAGGATATCAGGTTGTTGGGAACATTATATCTGAACCTTCAGAACTTAATGTTTCTGGCCCAAAGTCATTATTGGATACTATTGATGGGATAAAAACTGAAATTTTAAGTGTACCTAAATTGAACGATACTTTGATTCAGAGAGTGGAATTAGACAAGGCCTTAACTCCTTATTTGAACATTGATATACAAGATGTTCAACTCACCATACCAGTCGAAAAGTTTACCGAGAAGAAGGTTAATTTAGGCGTAGAGGTTATCAGTGATTCTTTGGATATTTTAACTTTTCCAGATCAAGTAGAGGTAATTCTTCTACTTCCATTGAGTCATTATGAAATATTAAATGCTTCTTCACTGAAAGCAGAAGTTTTGTTTGAAAAGGATGGTTTAGATCAGAGTAAATTGCCTGTGAGGTTGAGCAGTTTGCCAGACTATGCTAAATTAGTAAGGATTAACCCACCAAAAGTGGAGTATATAATTAAGAAATAATGTTAAGGATTGGAGTAACAGGTGGAATAGGGAGCGGAAAATCGACGGTATGCAATATTTTCAATAATCTGGGAATACCTATATTTTATTCTGATGAAGAGGGTAGAAAGCTATTGAATACGGATGCCCAAGTAATTGATAAGGTGAAAAAGAAGTTTGGTAAGGATATGTATACCTCAGAAAATACGCTAGACAGAGAACGCATGGCAAAACTTGTTTTTAGTGATCCCCAGGCTTTGGAATACTTGTCTAAAATTGTACACCCTGAAGTTAGAAAGGAATTTGAATTGTGGTCAACAAAATTTGATCGTTCGCATTACATCATAAATGAAGCTGCAATACTTCTGGAAACTGGATATTATAAGGAGTTGGATAAAATAATTACTGTCTTTTCACCTAAAGAAGAGAGGATTGAAAGGGTAATGAAGAGGGATGGGGTTAGCAGACAAGAAGTTGAAAAAAGAATGATGTTCCAATTTTCAGATGAGGAGAGGAATAAACTAGCAGATTATATCATCATGAATGAAGATCGATCAACTTTATTAGAACAAGTTATGGAGTTACATGAAATTCTTTTGAATGAATAATCATGATAAAAGTTTTTTCTGCGGAACAAATTAGAGCTGCTGATCAATTTACCATAAAACATGAGCCTATATCCTCTTTAGGGCTTATGGAGAGAGCTGCTGAAATGGCTTTCAAATACATCAAGGAAAAGTTAGTTGGAATAAAATCAAATTCGTTTTCAATCGTATGTGGAGTTGGGAATAATGCTGGTGATGGCTTAGTTATTGCTAGAAAATTGGCCGAGCTTGATTGTACGGTAAAAGTTTATTTGTTACCCATTTCTGACAATTACAGCAATGATTTTTCAGCCAACCTAAAATTAATTCCATCAAATGTTTCCCTCATAAAGGTAGAAAACTGGAAGATGGAATTAGAGAAAGATGACATAATTATAGACGCAATCTTTGGTACTGGATTAAATCGAGCAGTTCAAGGCAATATAGCATCTATCATTCAATATATCAATAGTTCAGAGAATTACTGTATAGCAATTGATATCCCATCTGGCATGAGCTGTGATCAATATATTGGAGAACAAAGTGGAAGTGTGATTCAAGCAGATTTAACATTGACATTTCAATTCCCAAAATCTACTTTTTTCTTGCCTGAATATGCTCCAAACGTTGGCCAGTGGGAAATATTGAAAATCGGTTTGCATGAATCGTTTATCCAATCCGAACCTACAGACAAATATTTCATCCAAGAATCGGATATAAAAGAAAGAATTAAGAGCCGCGATGAAGAATCGCACAAAGGAACTTATGGGCATGCATTGCTTTGCATGGGAAGTAAAGGTAAAATAGGAGCTGCTATTATCGCTGCAAAGGCATGTTTGAGGTCTGGTGTAGGATTATTGACAATGCATGTTCCTTCATCAGCAAATTTTATTTTACAGACTGTGGTTCCAGAGGCCATGTTAGTTCTAGACAAAAAAGAAAATATAATTTCTGATTATGTCGACCATAATGCCTATGAAGCAGTTGGTGTTGGTTGCGGAATTGGTGCTGATCAAGTTACCCAAGATTGGTTTTCAGAGGTCTTGAACAAAATGGATAAACCCATGCTAATTGATGCAGATGGAATAAATATTATATCCATGCATCCAGAACTCCTGGAAAAAATTCCACCTCTTTCCATAATTACACCACATTTGGGTGAGTTTAAGAGGTTAGTAGGTGAGTGGAAAGATCCAATGCATCGACTTCAATTACAAATTGAATTGTCAAAACGATACAAAATAATTGTTGTTCTTAAAGGAAGGAATACTTCTATTTCAGATGTTCATGGTAATCTTTACTTTAATTCAACTGGTAACTCAGGCATGGCAACTGGGGGTAGTGGAGATGCTTTGAGTGGAATCATAACAGCTTTACTTGCACAAAATTATTCGCCGCTTAATGCAGCAATTGTAGGAGTGTATTTGCATGGATTCGCAGGTGATTTAGCTGTTGAAAAAACTGGAAAACATGCAATGATTGCCTCTGATATTATCGATTCAATTGCAGATGCTTACAAAACTATATTAGAGAATTAGTTCCCCGATTCCTTCTCTTAGTATCTGATAGGGATTTACAGTCAGATCAACAATGGTGGATGCTTCATTATGTCCATAGCCACCATCAACAACTAGATCAACTTGCTGTTGATATTTTTCATGTATAAGTTCTGGATCAGTTGTATATTCAATTACTTCGTCTTCATCATGAATGGAGGTAGAGACCAATGGTTTAGTTAGGCCCTTTGTGATTGCATATAATATAGGATGATCTGGTACGCGTATACCCAAGGTTTTCTTTTTTCTCTTAAACAATTTGGGAATACTATTATTTGCTTCCAAAATAAATGTAAACGGACCGGGCAGATTTCTTTTCAATAACTTAAATGTGGCCGAATCAAACTGTTTGGTGTACTCGGACAAATGACTTAAGTCTGAAAAAACAAAGGAAAAGTTAGACTTTTCTAATTTGATGCCTTTGATTTTAGCAACTCGTTCTATACTATTCTTGAAATCAATACTACAACCAAGAGCATAGACAGTATCTGTCGGATAAATAATTACCCCACCATCTTGAATACACTCTATTACAAGATTTAAATCCTTTGGATTGGTATCTTTTTCATAAAGCTTTACAAGCATATTTATGCAACTTTATTTGGTCTTGGCGTGATCGGCTAAAAACTTTTCTAATCCAATATCTGTCAATGGATGTTTCAATAAAGCAGTTATAGCACTTAATGGTCCTGTCATTACATCAGAGCCCATTTTAGCACATTCTATAATATGCATAGGATGACGTATAGAAGCAGCTAATATTTCTGTTTCAAAAAGGTAATTATCGTAAATGGTTCTAATCTCGTCTATCAAATTCAAGCCATCAGAAGAAACATCATCCAATCTGCCTAGAAATGGAGAAACATAAGAAGCTCCTGCCTTAGCAGCTAGTAAAGCTTGTCCAGCACTAAAAACCAAAGTACAATTGGTTTTAATTCCTGCATTGGAAAAGTATTTGATGGCTTTCAATCCCTCTTTTATCATTGGAACTTTTACTACGATTTGAGGATGCAAATCAGCCAGTACTTTTCCCTCTGCGATTATACCATCAAAATCTGTTGAAATTACTTCCGCGCTCACATCTCCATCCACAATATTGCAGATATCCACATAATGTTTCTTCACATTTGCATCGCCGCTAATCCCTTCTTTAGCCATAAGAGATGGATTTGTAGTCACTCCATCTAATATCCCCAAGTCTTGGGCTTCCTTAATCTGATCAATATTCGCTGTGTCTATAAAAAATTTCATGGATTCTGTGTTTTGCGCCAAAATTAGATAGGCTAATGCCTATTCACAAAAAAAGATTTAAACAAAAAATGGGTAAGCTACTTACATCGCACCGCTACAACCACCTACCCTTGCTATCTTCCGATCCTGGGGGATTCAGTAGGAGCTGGTCGTGCAAGACTTACCCAGTGCAAAAGTACGGATTAAGCTATGGATATTAAAATTTAAACGGTCATTATTCTTTTGGAGAACAGATTAATTATATTTGTTTGCAATCAAATTTATGGACATGGAAAATAAGCCTTCAAAATTAAAAGCAGCCTTGAATTATGGTGCTTTGTATGGATTAGTATTATTGATAATTAACCTGATAAGTTATATCTTGGAAATGTATGATTCCGTCTTAATGACTATTGTTGGAATTGTAGTTGGAATAGGAGGTTTAGTTTATGGTATTAAAAAATACAGGGATGACATTTGTGATGGATTTATATCCTATAAATCTGCTTTGGGGTATGGTGTATTGGTTGTTCTGTTTAGTGGTATTATTGTCAATACTGGAAATTATATTTATTGGAGCTATGACAGTAGCTTCATCGAATATAAATTAGAGCAAGAAACAGATAAAATGTATAATAAGGGCATGACAGATGAGCAGATTGAACAAAGTTTGCCTTATGTTGAGATGTTCATGAAACCTGGCATAATGTCTATAATGGCAATATTCTTCAATGTATTATTTGGATTTATTCTTTCTCTAATTATTGCAGCATTTCTGAAGAAGGATCCGGAATTATTTGATCAAACATAGATTAAACCTTGCAAAATCAAATCTCTATTGTAATTCCTCTTCTGAATGAAGAGGAATCTTTATCTGAGTTATATCAATGGATACAGCGAGTATCTGATACCAATAATCTGAGTGTAGAAGTTATATTTATTGATGATGGTAGCAGGGATAACTCCTGGCATAAGATTGAGGAACTTCAAGAGAATAACTCCAATGTTAAGGGTATCAAGTTTAGAAGAAACTACGGTAAATCAGCAGCATTAAATGTAGGATTCCAAAGAGCTATGGGGGAGGTCATAGTAACTATGGATGCAGATTTACAAGACAGCCCAGATGAGCTTCCGGAATTATATAAAATGATTAAGGAAGATGGTTATGATTTGGTGTCTGGATGGAAGAAAAAAAGATACGACCCATTAACCAAAACCATTCCTACCAAATTGTTCAATTGGGCAACTCGAAAAATGACTGGAATCCATTTGCATGACTTCAATTGCGGATTAAAGGCATATAGACATGATGTGGTGAAAAACATTGAGGTTTATGGAGAGATGCATCGATATATCCCTGCCATTGCGAAATGGGCTGGCTTCACCAAAATTGGAGAAAAGGTGGTGCAACATCAAGAACGAAAGTATGGGGTAACCAAATTTGGCTTGGAGAGATTTATCAATGGATTTTTAGATCTACTTTCTATCAACTTTGTTGGCAAGTTTGGTAAAAGACCGATGCACTTGTTTGGATTGATAGGGACTTTGATGTTTATGATCGGATTCCTAATGGCTGCATATATTGGGGCTGAGAAACTATATTATCTAAGCATCAAAGTAAAATCGAGATTAGTTACAGAAATACCCCAATTCTATATTGCATTGGTTTGTATGATCATGGGTGTACAACTGTTTCTCGCAGGATTTTTAGCTGAATTGGTGTCACGAAATTCACCCAATCGCAATACCTATAAAATCGAAACAGAGATTTAAGTCGTTAGGATTTTAAGATTGCTTTCGCATAATTTTCCCAACTCAATTCTTTTGTTTTAGAAGCTACATTTGCTCCAGGCAAGGGATTATCTAAAAACCGAATCATTTGTTCTGCCATGGAATCTATATCTGCAGCCTCAGCAAGATATCCATTAAATCCATCTTGGATCGTTTCAGGGAAGTGTCCAACTTTAGTGGCCAATATTGGCAATTGGAAATTATAACTCAAAGATTCTATTCCAGAAGGGGTAGCATACTCATAATATAAAACCACAGCATTGCTGGCTTGAAAGTATTTGTGAACGTCTTCATTCGGGATAAACTCATTGACCAACATAGATCTTTCTTTCAGATTAAGTACATCTATAAGTTCTAATGGACGATATTCTCTTTCATCATCTGCTTTCTTAAGAAACATCTTTTTGGCCAATCCAAATACCGCATTTTTAATTTTGGTGCTTAGCTTTGAATTATCAAGTGTTGCCCAGAAAGACTCTCCACAAATTAATAGGGAAACATCTTTTCTTTGTTCTGCCACCTTTTGGAAAGCTTGTATAAGATTGTGTAATCCTTTGTATTTGCGAATGAAACCAAAGAATAGAAAAACATTTTTCTCCAATCCATTCTCTTGCTTAAAGGCCTCAACATTAAAATCTGGATCAGATTGGAATAGATTGTATATTGGGTGAAATAACTTGATTACGCTTTCACCATCTTTTACTTTTCTTTCTCCATGCTCATTGACTAAAAAATCTCGTTTTGGGAAAACAGCTTTAAGTTCATCAACTGTTTTATAAGCATGAACAATATAATTATCACTAACACCAATCCCGTATTTGGTAAATAATTTATCGATCTTGCTATTTTCTTTTTGAATTACAAAATGAAGATCAAATAGTACTTCAATGGATTGGACTTTTTGCAATCTTCTAGCAATCCAACCTAAGGGTAATCCTTGTATGGCGATTGACCACTGAAAAATTACTTTATCGGCTTGAAGAGATTTGATATAATCTACCGTAGCTTTCCAAGAAGCTGGGTTATTATAATTGGTTATGTACTTTACTTGAATATTGGTTCCTTCCAGGAGATCTGATTTGCTGCTTTTGTCTACAAATTCTCTTGGTACAATTGCGGGATACTGTTGCGTCCAAGAAACAATATGAACCTCAACATCTTCAAATTTGTCTAATGCCTTCGCTAATGAAGTATTGTAATTGGAGATACCTCCCTTAAACTTAGGACCAGGTCCGAAACAAACGATTCGTTTGCCCATTCTAATTATGACTTATTTTCTACTGCTTTCTCATAAACCCTTCTCATCCCTTCTCGAATTGAAATACTGGGTTCCCAACCAAGGTTTTCTTTTACCCAATCCATATTACAATATCTGGAATGTACACCTACAGGTTTGTCTAACAAAGGCTTTATTGTGGGTTTATACCCAGCAAAATCGGTGAATATGTCAATGATTTCTAAAAATGAGGTCAATCTACCTTGTCCGATATTGATTGCTCTACCATCCTTAATTTTTTCCATGGCCAATAAGGTGCAATCCAACACATCATCAATGTGAACAAAATCTCTTCCTTGTTTACCAGTTCCCCAAACCTCAAAAGGATTTTCCTTGCTAGCAGCCCTTGCAGCAATTGCAGGGATAGGGTAGGTCAAATCTTGATCTTCTCCATAACCTGAAAATGGCCGAATACAAGTCACAGAAACACCATAATATTTAGCAGCTATATGCGCCAAATACTCTCCAGTTAATTTAGACCAACCATAGGTCATATCAGGTTGACCCATTCTTGCAAAGTCAATGTCTGATTCGCTAAGTGCAATTGCATTGGTATCTGTTTGAAGATCTACAGGATAAGCTGCACTAGAACTTGGGTAAAGAACTCTTTCTGGTTTATGTCTGCAAATCCAATAGAAAAACTCGGCATCTATTGAAAGGTCTAAAGCTACCATCATCGGATCACCATCAATCTTTGCTCTTCCACCAACTATAGCAGCGAAATGAAAAACATCAGCAAATTTCTCAAAAGAGATGTCTAGTGTTTCTTGGAAGTAATTCTCATTCACTTTTAGATGATGTAAAGTATTCCTAAAATCATCTTCAATGAAAATTAGTCTTTCGTCTTCTCCATAAAAACTTGCACTTTCTGTGCTTTTGCTTTTTGGAACATCTAACCAACTGTCTGGATGAATACCAACCGATAAATCATCAATAAATATTATTCTGTCTTCCGTGTTTTTTAGCAGACGCTTAACCATGTTTCTGCCAACAAATCCACAACCTCCCGATACTAAATGTGTTTTACTCATCAAATTAGAATTATTTTTGATCGCTTCTTAAAGGGCAACGAATTTCGGCAATTTTATTTGGCTGGCAAAAGTGATTATTGGAATGAAAGAACTGCAAATATCTAGTAATTGGACACTGTTTTTAGATAGAGATGGCGTTATTAATGAGAAATTAGATGGGGATTATGTGAAGAGTCTAGAGGAGTTTCAATTTATTCCTGGATCTAAAGAAGCAATCGTACGGTTAAAAGGCATTTTTCAAAGAATTGTCATTGTAACCAATCAGCAGGGAATAGGTAAAGGATTGATGACTCATGAAGATTTAAAGCAAGTTCACGATTTTATGATATCAGAGATTAATGATGCAGGAGGGAAGATAGATTCCATTTATTATTGTCCAGAATTGGCAAATAAAAATGCAGCCTGTAGAAAACCTAATACGGGAATGGCTTTGGAAGCGAAAAAGGATTTTCCTGAAATCGATTTTCAGAATTCTATAATGGTTGGGGATTCGATTTCAGATATTGAAATGGGAAATCGTTTGGAGATGAAAACGGTGTATCTGTCAGATTCATTGGACAATTTAGAAATCGCAAACTATCAATATAAATCTCTGCAAGAATTTGCAAATTCAATACTAGATTAAATCCATTTCACTTTAGATTCTATATCACTCATTTGATTTTTTGGAATTTCAGGCAAATCATTCTTTGGAACTCCTAATTGTAAAAATCCCATGCATTTATCTTCTTTGCCCAATTGTAAAAAGTCTTTAATCTCTTCGCTAAAAGCAATTTTACCAGTACTCCAATAACCAATTATACCTAAGGCTTTCATACTCAAAAGAATGTTTTGTACCGAACAAGCAACAGCATACTCTTCTTCTTGAACAGGAACTCTTTTTGCTTCATCTCTTTTCATGCATATAGCAATAACATGCGAGACGACAGTTGATCTATGTTCATACTTCTTCAGTTTTTCTGCCTTGAATTCCGCTTGAGGAGTAATTTGTTTATAAATGTCGCCCAAGGCCATATAGAATTTTTTCAGGGAATCTTCATTGAAAACAATATATCTCCAAGGTTCAGTGCGTTTGTGTGATGGCGCATAATTGGCATTTCTTAGCAATTGCCATATTTTTTCGTCCTCTATTTTAATTCCTGCCTGCATCTGAGCAGGGTATAGGGACTGCCGACTTTGAATCCAACTGCTAATCTCTTCTATGGTCATAATTTCATTTTTAGTCTAACAAATAATCTTTAACAAGGTTTTTATATTCTTTGGAATATTCATGACGCTGGTATTCAATTATCATCTCTTCTTTTTTAACCTTGCATATTTTCTTTTTCAGTTTTATTAGCAGCCTTTTAGCTGCTTTTTGGGGATTCCCTTTGATGTACAATATTTTCTCTGGATACAATTGTACTTTTTCAGCTTGAATCAAAAAATTTTCCTCTTCTAACATAGGAATAATAAGATAAAAACTACCGTTTGTAGATAATAGGTATTTTACTCCTTGGAGAAGTGTTTCAAATGGCAAGTTTTCGGCATGACGTGCAATTTCTCTAGGACTGTTTGTCAATTTAGAATTAAAGAATGGGGGATTGCAAATAATTAAATCGAATTCTTCTGCAGATTGATTTGGAAAAAACTCACGAAAATCACCATGGATAACATTGATTCTATGTTTCCACTTGCTTTGTTCAGTATTAAATTTAGATTGAATTACCGCATCCTTTTCAATGTCGATCGCAGTAATATTTGCTTCACTTTTTTGTGCCAACATTAAGGAGAGAAGCCCACTTCCACATCCGATATCTAAAATATTTTTGGCTTGACTTGCATCTGTCCAGGCACCCAATAAAACTCCATCAGTACCTACTTTCATGGCGCTATTATGGTGATGAACCAGAAATTGCTTAAAACGAAACGGTGCTGGTTTATCTTTCAAGATAAAGATCAATTAATCCATCGGGGCAATTGACAAAGAGTTGCTGAGCTTCTTTATCAACTTTGATTATGGTTTCATCTTGAATGGGAATTAATATCTCTTTGTCATCTTTATCTACCGCAATAAGATTGGACTTGCCAAGGTCGTAAACTTCTCTGATCTTACCCAATTCTCCATGCAATTTGTCGATAACCATATAGTTTATTATCTCATGGTAATAGAATTGATTACCATTAAGTTCCGGCAATTCACTTAAACTTAAATATAAAGACTTTCCAACTAGGTTTTTAGCCTCTTGTAAATTGCCTACTCCTTCTAGTCTACATCTTAATAGGCCGTTGTTTTGCAGTTGGGGAGAATCAATTAAAAATGGAATAAGGCTCTTGTCCTGTTTGTGATTTTGAATCAGAACAGACGAAATCTTTTTGTACGAAGAAGGGGAATCGACATCTAATTTGAATGCCAATTCCCCTTTATTTCCTATTGCTTTAGAAATGTAACCTAGATAAAAGCAATCTTCGATATTCATCGCAATTGCTCTTATTCAGCAGCTTCTTCCTTTTTTTCTTCTTCCTTAGCTTCTTCAGAAGCAGTTTCCTCAGCACTTGCTTCAGTTGCAGGTGCTTCTTCAGCTGGAGTTTCTTCTTTTGCTTCTTTAGCAGGTGCTTCTTCAGTAGCAGCAGCTTCAGCAGCAGGAGTCTCTTCAGTAGGAGCTTCTTCTACAGCAGCTTCTGTAGTTGCAGCTTCTTCTGCAACAGCTTCAGTAGCTGGAGCATCTTCAGTAGCTACTTCCGTGCTTGCTTCAGCAGTACTTGCCTCTGCTGCTAAATCTGAGTTCTTAGCTGCAATGGAATCTGCTTTTTTCTTGTTTGCTTCAGCTTCAGCAGCTAATCTAGCATCTGCTTCTTTCTTTGCGTCTGCAGATATAGAATCTTTCTTAGATTCAATTTTAGCTTCTTTGGCTTTTAACCAATCGTCAAACTTTTTGTCGGCATCTTCTTGAGAGAAAGCTCCTTTTTTGACTCCAATATCCAAGTGGTTTTTGTACAAAACTCCTTTGTAAGAAAGCAAAGCTCTAACGGTATCGGTAGGTTGAGCTCCTTGCTTCACCCAATTTAGTGCTCTATCAAAATTGATATCAATACTAGCTGGGTTAGTGTTTGGATTGTAAGTACCTAATTTTTCAATAAATTTCCCATCTCGTGGGGCACGACTGTCTGCGATTACTACATGGAAGTATGCATATTTTTTCTTCCCATGTCTCTGTAATCTAATCTTTGTAGGCATAATAATTAAGGTTAAAAAATAAATTTTTGAGCGCGCAAAGTTAGAAGATTTAATTCTAAAATAAAAATCAAATATTTAGCGGATTACATCATAAAAATCACGCCTTCTGTTTAACTTCAAATCTTGCAATACTGCAGACTTTACATTTAAGGTGATGTTATAACTTTGGCGTATGCCAAAAGGAATCCAATTAACAGCCAGTTGCCAGCAATGTAAATCCCTATTGATATTTAGAGATGTATAAGTAAAATCTTTGCGTTCGAAATCCCAACCAGAATTAAATCCAACTTTCCAATTATCGGTAACGGTTATATCTCCATTAAAGTTCAGAGTCTGTGTAATGAATTCTTCAAATCCAGGTTTTGAATATCTGATGTTGTATTGAATGTTTAACGACCATGGGATGGAGAAGTCAATGTATTTATGCAAATTGTTATTGATTAACTCCAATTCTTCTTCAGAGGCAAACTCACTTTTCTTTTTCTGATTGCCATTCCTACTTCTTCCTCCTAAGCCAAGGTTTATTGCAGCAGAACCTGAGGTTAGACGAACAAATTTGCCTCCTGTTTGCTGGTTCCAAGAGGTATTGATTTTATTTCCATTGGTGTCTAAACCATAAGGATCTAATGATCCATTAATTTGAAAGGTTAAGAGTCGACCTAATCGAGTTCTTGCATTCACAGCTACTGGCGACCATTTGAGTGTATCGGTAAAAGCATTGTAGCTGGCATTAAACGATAAATTCTCAAAAATGGTAATTTTTTTAACCCCTGTGCTATCTTTCTTGGATTTAACTTTCATTTCCAGATTATTAATTAATCCAAAACCCAGATTGCCACTTTCTCTTCGATCGGGTCTGCCATAAACGCCGCTTTCATAAATGGAGTATTCAATTTCTTTGCCCGTGGTATCTGTGTAGCTCAATAAACCAGTAGTGTTTTCTGGTTGATAATTGAAAGAAACGGAAGGTGTCATTACATGTCTTATAGCTTTAATGGGACCTTTTTTATACTGAAACATCCCATAAATCTTTGTAGTTAAAGCAGAGTTTAAACTGTAGTTGCTTCCTCTTGTGAATCCATTGATTGTATCCAATACAGCTCTATTGGTCTCAGGGTCTACAGATTTTCTTATTGTTTCAAATGCCCAAACCTCAGAGTAGTTTACCGAAGGATTTATATTGAAGTATTTAAACAATTTAAATGAAGTGCTAATTGGTACACTGTGGCGAACACCGTTTCTAAAGTCTTTAGAAAGTTCATTTAAATTATTTAGTGAGATCAATGTATCAATAGTGCTTAATTGATTGGTAGCATTTCCAGAATAACTCAAGCCAAAGTTCTTGTATACACTTCTCCACCATTCATTGCCGATTTTACCAAAGGTTTTAAAAGGGTAAACCCTAGATGCATTAAGCGCTAAATCAGGTAAGTTAACATTGAAAGCTCCAGTTCTAGTGTTTTGGTTGTGTCTAGCACTCACTGTCATATTCAATGGAGTACCAGGAAAAGAGTTGGTATAGGAGATTGAAGATTGAAAAGTATTGGTTAGAAAGTCTTGTGTAAAACTGTTTAAGTTATTGGTAAAGTTTCTACTAGTACCAACATTAACATTGGCAGAAAATCTACTAGACGGTCTTGCTTTTGGGTCCTGTTGGTGAGTCCATCGTATAAAGAATTCCTGATTTTCTACATAATCAGGCAATTCAGGAAAACTTTCTTTAATGGTAGATCTAGAGAGGTTTATATTCCCTCTATATCGATACCTTTTGTTGTATCTACTCATCATATTGGTTCCCCAACTACCAAGTGAATATACATCAGCAGTTAGACTTAAGTCTATGTTGTCATTGATTCCCCAATAAAATCCTCCATTCCTTAAGAAAAAACCCAAATTCCTTGAATCTCCATAGGTCGGTACAATAATACCAGAGGATCTGCCTTTTTTATTTGGAAAGAATCCGAAGGGAAGTCCCAAGGGAGTTGGCACACCATCTACCTTTAGAATTGTTGGCCCAGTAACAATTTTGTCATTTGGGATTACCTTAAGCTTGGTGGTTGCAAGAGAGAAGTGAGGGTGATCTAAATTACAGGTAGTGTAGTATCCATTTCGAATATACATGACCTCAGTTTCTGTTTTTTTGACTTCATTGCCCTTAATGTAACCATCACCTTCTTGGGTTTTAACTTCAGAAATTTTGCCCTTTTTAGTGTTGTAGTTGTAGGTGATTTCACCGGCATTGTATTCTTGCGCACCTTCTTTGAATACTGGCAATCCTTGAAACTTTCCGCTGCTATCGGGGATACCATTGGCACTTACTTTGTTTTCATCCAGGTCTACTTCTACATAATCTGCATTGAGCTGGATTTGCTCATAATTTACTTGAGCGTCCTTATATAAGAACATTTTCTTAGTACCTAAATCGATGCGGATAGAATCTTTTGCTGTCTGCTCAACCTTCGATTCAATAGCATCCTTAGAAATCATGGTATCATTTTTGGCAGTCGTTGAATCAAGCAAACTTTTTTGGGCAGAATCCAATTGATTACTATCGAGAATTTGGATGATTGAAGTACTGATGCTGTCCTTAAATTGTTCGCTATTAACGTCCTTACTTTCTTGAGCAAAACTCTCAGAATGTAGAAGGCAAGTTATTAACAAGAGAAGGGTGAAAACCCGAGAAATGAACAAAATAGAACGCACCTTATAATGCTATTTTTGTGTATGGTACTGCTGTCGGAATTGGCGTCAAAACTAAATAAATTTATTCAACGATTGATGTTAAACGAGATGATTAGGAGAGTATTGCAAACAGCTTTTTTGCTTGTATTTGTAAGTTCAGTTGCTTACTCTCAAAATGAAGAAGAATTTTTTGGTCAGGTAAATACTGTAGTTATTGATGCAGGTCATGGTGGAAAAGATGGCGGATGTCTTGGTCCACATAGCAAGGAGAAGCATATCGCTTTATCTATAGCACTAAAACTAGGGACTTATTTAGAGGAAAAGTTTGATCATTTAGAGGTTATTTACACCAGGAAGACGGATGTTTTTTTGGAATTGGACGAACGAGCTAAAATCGCAAATAGAAACAATGCAGACCTCTTCATCTGTGTGCATGCTAATGCTGCTTCACCTTCTGCTTTTGGAACGGAAACCTTTGTGATGGGTAACGCCAAAACAGAAGCCAATATGAAAGCGGCACAAAGAGAAAATGCCTCCATACTTCTTGAAGATAATTATGAAGAAAGGTATGAGAATTTTGATCCAAATTCTCCTGAATCTTATATCGCAATGACCATGATGCAGAGTGCATATCAAAACCACAGTATCAATTTTGCGGAGAAGATCCAGAGCCAATTTAGGGATCGTGTAGGAAGGAAAGATAGGGGAGTTAAGATGGCTCCATTTTTAGTGTTGCATCAAACTACCATGCCAAGTGTGTTGATTGAAACAGGTTTTCTTACCAATGCAAATGAAGAAAAATTTCTGATGTCTGAAATTGGTCAAGACTATTTAGCTTCAGCAATTTATCGGGCTTTTCGAGATTATAAGAATGAAATTGAACAAAAGTCTATTCAGATTGAAGACAATAATGAATCAGAAGCAATAGTTGAAAACACCAGTAAGCCAGATTTAGAAGAGCCTAAAGAAGAAGTTAAACATCAAGACGAACAGGAATTGGTATTTAAAGTTCAATTGGCTACAGCAACAAAAAAAATAAAGACAATTCCTAAGAATTTTAATGGCTTGGAAGGAGTAGAGTATTATGAAGCTGGAGGATTATATCGATATACCTATGGAGGTGAAAACAGCTGGGAATCAGCTTCGAAATTACAAGAAGAGGTAAAATCAACTGGGTTTGAAGATGCATTTATCATTGCTTTTTATAAAGGAAAACGCATTGCGGTTGGTGAAGCGGTAAGGTTACTTAAAGCGAACAATTGATTATGAAAATCAAAAAGGAAGTCAAAATAGGATTGGTTGCACTCACCTGTGTTGCTATGCTTTTTTGGGGAGCAAACTATTTAAAGGGAACCAATATCCTAAAAAAAGATCGTAGCTACTTTGCAGTATATACCCAAATTGATGGCTTGACTACTTCCAACCCTGTAAAAATTAATGGGTTTAAGGTTGGCCAGGTTGAAGATATTCGATTCATGGGTGATCAAAGTGGTAAATTGATCGTTAAGTTTTCGGTTAGAGATAAGAACTTTTTCATTCCTAAGGACTCTAGAGCTAAGATTGTAAGTTCCGATATACTGGGATCAAAATCAATCGACTTAATTTTAGGTGAATCTATCATTGGTTTGGACGCCAACGATACTTTAATTGCAGAAATCGAAGCTTCTTTGTCGGAATCGGTTAATCAACAAATAGCTCCCTTGAAAAAGAAAGCGGAAGATTTAATTCAGACCATTGATTCTGCAGTTGTAATTGTAAGCTCAATTTTCAATAAACAAGCCCAAGCAGATTTAGATTCAAGCTTTTCCAATATTAGAAGTTCCTTAGAGGCATTTGAAAGAACCATGATTCAAGTGGACAATATGGTGGCAGAAGAAAGGGAAAATCTAAACGCTATATTCAAAAATGTAGAATCTATAACTAGAAATTTAGCCAATAACAACCAACAATTAAACAATACATTGGCGAATATGGAGGCAATCAGTGACTCTTTAGCTGGGGCCAACTTAAAACAAACTGTAAATAATGCTTCCAAAGCAATGGCCGCAGTTTCGGATGTGATGGCAAAAATTAACAATGGCGAAGGATCTATGGGCCAATTGGTTAATAACGATACCTTGTACTTGAATTTAGAGTCAGCTGCATTGGATTTGGATAAACTACTATTAGATATGAGATTAAACCCTGAGCGATATGTTCATTTTTCTATATTTGGAAGGAAAAACAAAAAGAAAAATAATTAACGATCATATCTGTTTCGCCAATGGGGATTGCCAATATTATCTTTATCCTGCTTCTAGCCTTTGCCATTTTTTGGTTTAGCAAGAATCTTAGAACAATCATTAGAAATATTAATCTCGGTAGAGATATTGATATCTCGGATCGCAAATCTGAAAGATGGAAAAAAATGACATTGGTTGCCATAGGACAATCCAAAATGGTGAAGAAGCCAATTTCTGGTTTATTGCACATTTTGGTCTATGCAGGATTTGTTATTGTAAATATTGAGATGTTAGAAATTGTTCTGGATGGAATATTTGGAACACATCGGATGTTTGCTGACCCATTTGGCGGTTTATATAATTCATTAATATACATCTTCGAGATTCTTGCGTTCTTGGTTTTATTTTCTTGTGTTATATTCTTGATTAGAAGAAATGTTCTAAACATCAAGAGATTTGGGTTTAGAGAAATGATAGGATGGCCAAAAACTGATGCCAACATCATACTTATTGCTGAGATATTATTGATGACTGCATTCTTAAGCATGAATGCAGCAGATCAAATATTACAGAGTATTGGTGCCGAACATTATGCCAAGGCAGGTAATTTCCCGATTAGCCAAAGTTTGGTTCCTCTATTTGAAGGTATGGGTGAGTCCTCCCTAATTACTTTGGAAAGATCCATGTGGTGGTTTCACATCATTGGGGTTCTTTTATTCCTCAACTATTTACCTTATTCTAAGCATTTTCACATCATTCTTGCTTTCCCTAATGTGTTTTATTCCAATTTAGATCCTAAAGGGAGATTCAACAATATGGAGGCAGTAAAGAAGGAAGTTGAAATGATGTTTGATCCGTCTGCAGATCCATATGCTACTCCAGCCGAACCAGAAGGTGAAGTGGAGAGATTTGGTGCTAAGGATGTTACAGATTTGAATTGGAAACAACTGATGGATGCCTATTCCTGTACGGAATGTGGTAGATGTACACAACAATGTCCAGCGGCTCAAACTGGAAAACTGCTGTCTCCAAGAAAAATAATGATGGATACAAGAGACCGACTTGAAGAGTATGGTAAGAATATCGATAAACACGGTAAAGACCATCAAGATGGTAAATCTCTTTTAGGGGATTATATTCAAGAAGAAGAATTGTGGGCTTGTACTACCTGTAATGCTTGTGTTGAAGCTTGTCCAGTAAGTATTAATCCACTTTCTATTATTATGGAAATGAGAAGATCTTTGGTAATGGAAGAATCAAAAGTGCCAACGGAGTTAACAGGAATGTTAACCAACATTGAAAACAATGGAGCCCCTTGGCAATTTGCACAAAACGATAGAGCGAACTGGACAAATGAGTGATGCAAAAGATGTAGAATTAAAGAGTTTAAGTGTTAATGGACAGCACTTAAGCCCAATCCTTCCAGATGAAGTAAAAAATTATCTGATCGACATTGATGGAACAGTTTGTGATGATATTCCAAATGAAGAACCAGAAAGAATGGTCACAGCGAATCATTACCCTGATGCTTTAGAAACCCTCAATCGATGGTTTGATCAAGGACATATCATTACATTTTTTACCTCTAGAACGGAAGAACATAGAGAGATTACAGAAGATTGGTTGAATAAGTTTGGATTTAAATATCATGGATTATTGATGAATAAACCAAGAGGTGGTAATTACCACTGGATAGATAACCATCTGGTAAAAGCAACTAGATATAAAGGGAAGTTTACTGAACTAGTAGAAGAAGAAGTGAAAATTCAAGTTTTTAAAAAATAAGACATGGATCAAAATCAAGAATTAAAGGTGAATACAATGGCCGATTTGATGGCCAAAGGAGAAAGTCCGGAGATATTGTTTTGGGTTGGATGTGCTGGCAGTTTTGATGATCGTGCTAAAAAAGTAAGCAAAGCCTTTGTTAAAATATTGAATGCACTTGAAATCAATTATGCGATATTAGGAACTGAGGAGAGTTGTACTGGCGATCCCGCGAAAAGAGCAGGCAATGAGTTCCTGTTTCAGATGCAAGCCATGGGCAATATTCAGGTACTAAATGCTTATGAGATTAAAAAAATTGTAACCACCTGTCCACATTGTTTCAATACACTGAAAAATGAGTACCCTTCATTGGGAGGGAATTATGAAGTAATTCATCATTCTCAATACTTGCAAAGCCTCATTAATGAAGGCAAATTGAAGATAGAAGGAGGAGAATTTCAAGGAAAAAAGATCAGCTTTCATGATCCATGTTACTTAGGCAGAGCAAATGGAGAATATGAGGCACCTAGGAATTTAATAGAGGAATTAGATGCAGATTTGGTAGAATTGAAGCGCTGCAAAACCAATGGTCTATGTTGCGGTGCCGGTGGAGCGCAAATGTTCAAGGAATCGGAAAAAGGCAATAAAGAGATTAATGAAGAGCGGATGGAAGATGTGATTGAAGCCAAAGCGGAAATAGTTGCTGTGGGTTGTCCTTTCTGCATGACCATGTTGAGTGATGGAGTTAAGTCCAAAGAAAAAGAGAAAGAGATAAAGGTCTATGATCTATCTGAATTAATAGCGGATTCTATTTAAATATTAATCTCGCTGATTTTAGCGTGCAGTTCGTTAACTGCCATTAATGCCGCGCTTCCATACCATGGATGTAATTCCATGACTAAACTACCATGAATAATTGCTGGATCACTTTCGGTATAAGCTTTTGCTGAATCTAATGATGGAGTATTAAAAATGTAGATACCCCTTAAATCTCCTTCTCCAAAAAATGGTCCAGCCAGAACTAATTTACCCTCTTCAGCCAAACGACCAATATTGTTCATGTGTGCTTCCTGCAATTCAGCAGCTTTTAATGAATCTGTTGGTCTATTGGGACCTTTCTTTAAAAATGCCATGACATAAGCTTTCATGCCGTATTGATCGGCCTCGTATTTTTTGGCCAATAAACTATCGTAACCGTCAACAGATTCGATTACTTCGGATGTTTCTGTCGATTCTTCATTGGGATTCTCAGAAGGTGTACCTATTTCAACTTTTCGTTCAAATGTTCCATTACAAGCCAATAAAAATGGCAAAGTATAAAGGATTAGTTTTTTCATGACATCTATTTATGGCAATAAATTTATCTTTTTTTAGCTTTACTTACTTTTGGAAAAAAAGCAATGGACTATAAACTTCTTCCAGATCACAGCAGGGTTTGGGTCTACCAATCTTCAAGAAACCTCACCGACGAAGAGGTGAATGAGATTAAAGCCCATGGAAGCAAGTTTATTGATTCTTGGTCTACCCATGGAACAGAATTGGTTGCTGCTTTTGAAATATTCTACAAACGCTTTATCGTTCTATTTGCGGATGAGCAACAAGTAAAAGCTTCTGGTTGTTCCATCGATTCTTCAGTTCGATTTATCAAAGACATTCAACATGCTTATCAAATTGAATTATTTGATCGATTGGATATCGCGTTTAGAACTAACGGAACCATTGATTCTTTGCGAATGAATGATTTTCAAATGGCTTTAGATAAAGGGCAATTGAATGAGAATACCATTGTATATAACAATTTGGTTGAAACCAAAAGAGATTTTGAAGACAAATGGGAAGTTTCTATCAAAGAAAGCTGGCACGCTAAAATGTTATCTTAATTGCCTGTATCTAATATTATCAATGGAGGAAATATAATGTACTTTATTTTACTATAATAAGAATAAGAAATAGGCTTTCCGCTTTTATATGCGGGTTTAGCCCATCGACTAATTTTAGATGCTGTCGTATAACACGCTTTATCTAAGGCCTCATTATCTTTCTCCAACAATACCAAATTGGTAACATTTCCATCTATATCTAAATCAATTCTGAAATAAAGTTCAAAAATCTTGGTCTTATCGTGAAGGTTTAAACTGAATTCCGGATCATTGGGAGGTACAACAGACCTCAATAAATAGTCATTAAAATTTATTTTATCATGAAAAACAGGAAGTAGAATTGAGCTTGCGTTATTATCTTGACCAATAATTATGTTTTTCAATCTATTCAATTTATTAGAATCTCTTTTAGAGAGAATTGTTTGATATTTTACAATACCTATCAAGCTATCATTTTCTAGGGAGTAATTTTTTATCTCAATTGTACTATCCTCAACAGTTGATACTACTTTTAATACTTTGAAATATTCCGTGGTTCTATTATAATGTAATGAATCATCAGTTTTATAAAGTATAGCACGAATCAATTTATCTTTTTTTAGGTTTATGGTTCGTATTTCAGTCATTACTCCTTTAACTGATTTAATGACTAAATATTTGGCTTTATTTTTATATGTGCTTTTGCTAAGTTTAGAATCTTTATAAAAGCTTGTGTCAACTTGGCTTATAGCATAAGAATGTATCGCAAGTAGAAATATTAATGATCTTATTTTCATTGCGTAATTGTAGAATAGGTAGTTTTAAAATTGTTTTATCAAGCTTCAATATAAAAATATATGAGCCAAGCGCAAAAAGTATATGAAAAAATGATGGAGAAAGACTACTGTTCCCAGTGGTTGCAATTCGAACCATTATTGATCAAGGAGGGAGAGTGTCATTTGAGAATGCAAGTCAGAAAAGAAATGCTGAACGGATTTGGCATGTTGCATGGAGGAATTGCATATTCACTTGCCGACTCTGCCTTGGCCTTTGCATCAAACTCTTATGGTAGAATATCTCCGCTTATCAATGGCAATATGTCATATTCTAAATCTGCATTAGAAGGCGACCTGCTTACCGCCAAGGCAAAGGTGATATCCTTGGGAAATAAAAAAGCAGATATCGACGTCACTGTATATTGTAATGAGGATGAAGAACCTTATTACTTCTTCAGAGGGACTGTATACCGAACATCTAAGAATCATTTCTAAAACACACTTAATTAAGCTTTTCTAAATCATGAAAAAAACGGCCTTAGTCCTTATTGTGGCATTAATACAATTGAAGTCAATTGGTCAAGTAAATGAAGACCAAATGGGTGCATGGTATATGTATTTCTTCAATACTTCTCACAAAAAAAAGAGCATTGGTTTTCAAGGAGATATTCAATTCAGGAATTGGAATTTAGGCGGTGATTTAGAACAATTGCTGTTAAGAGGAGGATTAACATTTAAACCTAAAAATGCAGAGATAAAATTTACGCTGGGTTATGGAAACATTACCACAGGTGCTTTTGGTTCTGACGAATCTACCATTCAAGAAAGTAGAATATACCAAGAGGCTTTTTACCCTGTAATGCTTGGAAGCAGGTTCTATTTAAACCACAGATTCCGATATGAACAAAGATTTGTGGATGATCAAGATTTACGCACCAGATATCGATATAATCTCTTTTTAAATGTGCCATTGAATGGAATGGAAATCACAGATAAGACCATTTACTTGTCTTTATACAATGAAATCTTCATCAATGGTCAAAAAAATATTGGTTCTGGAAGGTCCTTAGAAATGTTTGATCGCAACCGATTTTATATTGCATTTGGATATGCTATAGTTAAATCCAAGAGAATTCAATTTGGTGTGATGAACCAATCTACCAATACAGTTAGCAAGAATCAAATTCAGCTTAGTTTTCACCATCAATTTTGAAGCTTTAAATAAGGCTTTAATTCGTTGCTACTTTGATTAATTTTATGCTCTCAAAGAAAGATTTATGAGAGATACTTACTTGATTGATGGCATTAGGACGCCAATTGGAAAGTTCACAGGAACTTTATCACCAATTAGGACGGATGATTTAGGTGCAATTGTAATCCGCGAAATTGTCAAGAGAAACCCGAATATTCCTGCAGATGCTTATGATGATGTTATACTAGGATGTGCAAATCAAGCTGGAGAAGACAACCGGAATGTAGCCCGCATGTCATTATTATTAGCAGGCATGCCTTATTCAGTACCAGGAGAAACGGTTAATCGTTTATGCTCTTCTGGAATGTCAGCAATTATTCAGGCCAATAGAGCAATAAAAGCTGGTGATGGAGACCTCTTTATTGCTGGAGGAGTAGAGCACATGACTAGAGGGCCTTGGGTGATTTCTAAAGTTTCACAACCTTTTGGTAGAGATGCAGAAATGCACGACAGTAGTTTTGGATGGCGTTTTGTAAATCCAAAGATGAAAGAGGAATATGGAATAGACGCCATGGGCCAGACTGCAGAAAACTTGGTAGATAAGTTTAATATTAGCAGAGAGGACCAAGATAAATTTGCGCTCTGGTCTCAACAAAAAGCAGCTGCCGCTCAAAAATCTGGTAGATTGGCAAAAGAGATAGTTGCGGTGGAAATTCCGCAAAGGAAGAAAGATCCAATTGTATTCGAAAATGATGAGTTTATCAAGGCGAATACAACATTAGAGATTCTTTCCAAATTAAGACCAGCATTTCGAAGAGAAGGAGGTACAGTAACCGCAGGAAATGCTTCAGGGCTGAACGATGGAGCTGCAGCAACCATTATTGCAAGCCAGGATGCAGTAGAGAAATATGCTTTGAAACCTTTAGCAAGAATAGTGAGTTCTGCAGTAGTTGGTGTTGAGCCCAGAATTATGGGAATAGGACCTGTAGGGGCATCCAGAAAGGCATTGGAAAAGGCAGGATTGAAATTGGAAGATATGGATATCATAGAAATCAATGAAGCCTTTGCATCTCAAGTATTATCTTGTACAAGAGAACTAGGTCTTGCAGATAATGATGAACGCATCAATCCCAATGGAGGAGCTATTGCGATAGGACATCCATTGGGAGTAACTGGTGCAAGAATAATACATACTGCCGCTTTAGAATTACAAGAGAGAAATTTGCGTTATGCTTTGGTTACCCTTTGTGTAGGAGTTGGTCAAGGTTATGCAACAATAATAGAAAGAGTATGAAATTAGAAAATTATATACAAGGCAGTTGGGTTACAGGAGATGGTGAAGGAACCCCTTTAATCAATGCTGTAAATGGTGAAGAAGTAGCCATAGCCACTACCAAAGGGTTGGATTTTGAGGCCATTTTAAATTATGGAAGAGAGACAGGAAATCCTGCATTGAGAAAAATGACATTTCAGGAAAGGGGTTTAATATTGAAAAAATTAGCCCTTCACCTAAGTAAGAATAAGGATAAATTTTACCCAATTAGTTTTAAAACTGGTGCTACCAAAATCGATAGTTGGATTGATATCGAAGGTGGATTTGGAAATTTATTTGCCAATGCCTCCCTGCGAAGAGATTTTCCGAACAAACCTTTTCATGTAGATGGAGATGCCATTGATTTATCCAGAGGAGGAGATTTTATGGGTCATCACATCATGGTGCCAAAAAGAGGAGTAGCAGTGCATATCAATGCATTTAATTTCCCAGTATGGGGAATGTTAGAAAAATGTGCGGTAAATTGGATGGCAGGTGTTCCTGCAGTGGTAAAACCAGCTACCAATACCTCTTTCTTAACAGAAGCTGTGGTGCGAGAGATTATAGCTTCCGGAATACTACCAGAAGGAGCTTTGCAATTAATTTGTGGATCGGCTAGGACCCTCTTAGATCATGTAGAGTCTCAGGATGTAGTGACTTTTACTGGTTCTGCTGACACAGGTAGAATGCTAAAAGCCAATCCAAGAATAATTGAAGAGGCCGTACCTTTTAACATGGAAGCGGATTCCTTAAACTGTTCTGTATTGGGCTTAGATGCCGCTCCTGGAACTGCTGAATTTGACCTATTTGTGAAAGAGGTTAAAAAGGAGATGACTGTTAAATGTGGGCAAAAGTGTACTGCGATTCGAAGAATAATAGTACCGGAGAATTATATAGAAGATTTTCAAATTGCTTTGGGCAAGGCACTTTCAAGAACAACCATTGGAGATCCAGCATTGAAAGAAACAAGAATGGGTGCATTGGTGAGTAAAGACCAAGTAGAAGAAGTAAAAGAAAGGGTTGCTGAATTGAACAAAACAGCCGAAATCGTTTATGGCAATCTGGATGAGGTGGAAGTGGTAGGGGCGGATGCAAAAAAAGGAGCATTTTTAAGTCCAATTCTAATGTTGGAGAAAGATCCATTCAAGAACCAAGCAGTTCATGAAGTAGAAGCATTCGGACCTGTAAGCACCATTATGCCATATTCGAGCACGGATGAAGCAGTAAGTTTATCCCATTTGGGTAAAGGTTCTTTGTGTTGCTCAATTGCTACAGCAGATGATGCAATTGCAACAGATTTTACAGTTGGAGCAGCTTCCCACCATGGAAGAATATTAATCCTCAATAAAGATTCTGCAAAACAAAGTACAGGTCATGGGTCTCCCTTACCTACTTTGACGCATGGCGGACCTGGTAGAGCTGGTGGAGGAGAAGAAATGGGCGGAATGAGAGGAGTAAAGCATTATTTACAAAGATGTGCGATCCAAGGATCACCGACAACGATTACAGAAATTACAGGTATTTACCAACAAGGAGCTAAATACAAGGAGTCCAATGGTCATCCATTTCAATATCACTTTGAAGATATTGAGGCAGGTATGTCCTTAAAAACACATAGAAGAACCATTACGGATAGTGAGATAGCCAATTTTGCTAATCTTTCCTGGGATCATTTTTATGCCCATACGGATATTACTTCCTTGAGCCATACCATTTTTGAAAAGCGGGCTGCACATGGATATTTTATACTATCTGCTGCTGCAGGACTATTTGTATATCCGAATAAAGGACCTGTTGCTGCAAATTACGGATTAGAAAGCTGCAGGTTTATGCGTCCGATTTACCACAACGATACCATTTATGTGCGATTGACATGCCAGGAAAAAATAGACCGAGATGTGAGGGGTAAACAATTTCCTTCAGGTGTTGTAAAGTGGTTTGTGGAAGTATTTGATCAAGAGGATGAGAAAGTTGCCATTGCAACTGTGCTTACCATGGTGGCCAAGAAAAGTCCATTTGTAAAGGTAAATAGAAATAATGTTGGCAGTTACCTAAATCAACTTGCAGAAGAAACCAAGGCAAATTGGGGAATTATGACGGCCCAACACATGGTAGAACATTTGGCTTATGTTTTTGATATAGCTACAGAAAAAATTGAAGTACCAATTAATACTCCTGAAGAACACATCGAGAAATTTCAGGACAGCTTATATAATTATCGACCGATGCCGGTTGAATACAAGCATCCATTGTTACGAAAAGATAAGACCGAAGATTTAGTGCATGAAAACTTGGCCAAAGCGAAAGAAGCCTTGCTGGAAGCATGGGATAATTTTGAAACTTACTTTAAAGAAAATCCTGGAAAAGTTACCAATCATGTCACCTTTGGCAAACTGGATAAAGATTTATGGGATTTGATGCATAGAAAACACATCAATCATCATTTCAAACAATTTGGATTAATCTAAAGCAGAATATGGAAGCATATGTGAATATTGATAAGCAAGAAAATGGTCTTGCAACGATTGAATTTTTTCATCCCAAACACAATTCATTGCCATCAGATATATTATCCAAATTAGCTGTAACCATTAAAGAAGCTGGTGAAGATAATGCAGTGAAATTAATTGTATTAAGGAGTGGGGGTGAACGAACTTTTTGTGCTGGAGCAAGTTTTGATGAATTGATCTCTATCAATGATTTAGAGACAGGCAAACAATTCTTCTCCGGTTTTGCCAATGTGATTAATGCTTGCCGAAAGTGTCCAAAGTTGATTATTGGTAGAGTGCAAGGAAAAGCTGTAGGTGGTGGTGTTGGTGTTGCCTCAGCTGTTGATTATTGTTTTGCTACCAAGTTTGCGGCTGTTAAATTATCCGAACTAAATGTTGGCATTGGTCCATTTGTAGTAGGACCGGCTGTGGAAAGAAAAGTTGGTGTTTCTGCGATGAGCCAGATGACCATCAATGCAGATCATTTTTATACAGCAGAATGGGCAATGAACAAAGGCTTGTATGCTAATGTGAGTGAAGATGCGGTAAGCATGGATCAAGCCATACAAGAGTTGGTGGACTATCTATTGTCTAAGAATCCAGAAGCGCAAAGTTTATTGAAAGGTGTTTTTTGGGAAGGATGTGAAGATTGGGATGAATTGTTGGCCAAAAGGGCGGAAATGAGCGGTAGATTGGTGTTAAGTGATTATACCAAGCAGGTTTTATCTAAATATGCTTCTTAATTTCGAATTGTAAATTGTTTAATTACGAATTATAGATTGTTTTGATTACAGATTTGTGTTATATTTGATTGATAATCAATAGGAAATATAGTTTAGCTAAACGCATTACAATTTTATAAACATGAAGAAGAATAATCCTTTAAGAGATAAGAGTTATTCTTTTGCTGTTGAAATTGTTCAATTATCGCGTCAAATCCAAAAAGAAAAGAATGAATTTGTTTTGTCTAAACAATTGCTAAGATCTGGGACATCAATTGGCGCAAATGTTGAAGAAGCAATAGGTGCGCAAAGTCAAAAAGATTTCTTTTACAAACTCACCATTTCTTATAAGGAAGCAAGGGAATCACATTACTGGATAAGATTATTGATGGATTCTAAAATAATTGAAAAATCTATCGCCAATAAATTATTAGAAAATGTTGAAGAATTGCTAAAGATTATAGGTTCAATTCAAAAAACAATGAAATCAAAATTTAATAATTGAAGAATTCGTAATTCTTAAATTCGTAATTAGATGATTTATAGTTTCAAAGACTTTATTCCTGTTGTTCATCCATCAGCATTTGTACATCCACAAGCTGCTGTAACTGGAAATGTGATTATTGGTAAAGATGTGTATATCGGTCCTGGAGCGGCCATCCGGGGAGATTGGGGAGGAATTGTAATTGAAGATGGTTGCAATGTACAGGAAAATTGCACCGTTCATATGTTTCCAGGAGTTACTGTAACACTTCAAGAAGGTGCACATATTGGACATGGAGCAATAATTCATGGTGCTCAAATCGGGAAAAACGTCTTGATTGGCATGAATGCAGTAATTATGGATGATGCACAAATTGGAGATGAATGCATTATTGGCGCACTGAGTTTTATCAAGGCCAAAGAAGTTTTTGAGCCAAGAGGTTTAATTGTTGGCAATCCAGCCAAAAGGGTTAAAGCGGTAAGTGATGAAATGATTGAATGGAAAAGCAAGGGTACAGCACTTTATCAGCAATTGCCTGCGGAAATGAAAGCAGAATGGAAGGAAGTTGATGCCTTAACAGAAATCCCCAAAGCTAGACCTAAACAAGAGAGTTTGTATAAGATTTGGGAGGAGATTAAGAAGAAATGATGCTCTAAGTCATTTCTTGCTTAAAGGCTTAAAAAATAAATTTTCTCCAGTAACCAAAGCGTTTAAAATCTTCTTTATAAGCGCGATAGACTGTTTTCTTCATTTCCTTATTGTAGTATTCCATATATGGTTTATGAACACTTTTATTGGTCACTTCAAAAGCGTTTGGTTCTATATCGGTATGCTTACAGATATATTTGAATAATCGATCTAACTTCTCAAAGTAGAATACCTTATTGACCATGCTTTTGTTATTCACCTTACACCAGAATACTTGAGGTTTAAAGTGGATTTGTTCTTGTGTAAATTCCCTATTCTTTTCATCCAAACCTCTCAGAACAAAATCTTCAAAACTATCATAAGCAGAGAGGTACTTCTCTGCATCTTTAGCATCTTCTGGATTATTGCCTCCCTTCTTTAAGTAATGATAAGCGCTTACCAAGCGGTCATATGGATTGCGAACACAGCAAATTACTTTAACCAAGTCCATTGCATAATGTACTCTGAAATCACTTAAATGCACAAAATTCTCTGCTCTAAGGTCATGCCCTAGAATAACCCAATCTGTCTTAACCAATTCATCTATAATGGAGCTGCCTGCAGTTTTAGGAATGTGGAGAAACGCATGGCTTGGGTATTTTACTTCTTCTTCCAAGAGCTTAATTTGAATTGCCGAATATAATTACTTAATGGGAATCCTATTTCTCTTCCAGGTTAAATAATGGTATCCTATTGCTTTTTTTCAATACATCAAGAGATAAAAATGATTCTATTTTAGCAATATTGCTCATGTCAAACAGCTGGTTCATCATAAAATCTCGATATTCTTCCATGTTCCCTAACAAGATTTTTAAAATAAAATCGGAATCTCCCGTTACGTAATGACATTCCAAAACCTCAGGTATTTTAACAATTTGTTTGGTGAATTCTTCTACATGCCCCTTGGAGTGATCTTTTAAGGAAATATGCGCAAAGGCATATAATTTTTTATTCAACTTCTCTGTATTCAATACAGCAGCATAATGATCTATAATTCCTGAGTTTTCAAGCTTTTTAAGCCGCTCAAATATGGGTGTAGTTGACATGCCCAATTGATTGGCCATCTCTTTAATAGTGGTTTTACCATTATGTTGTAGTATATCTAATATTTGACTGTCAATCTCATCAATTTTGATCATGGTCTTGGAATTAATTCTATTGTTCTTGCGAAAGAGACTAAATTAAAGAATAATATCCTATTTAAGAGTACAATAATAGAAAAAAATACTACATAGGACTCAATGTGCAGTTTTATTGAATTGTATAATTTAAATTTGCATCAAATCCATTTTAATTGAAGTCATGGGAAAATTGGAGGTTAAGCTACCCAAATTGGGAGAAAGCATTAGCGAGGCTACTATTCTGAACTGGTTGAAGAATGTAGGGGATACAGTTGTTAAGGATGAGCCTATTTTAGAAGTAGCCACGGACAAAGTAGATTCTGAAATTGCAGCACCAGCAGATGGAACCATCGAAAAGTTTTTGTTTCAAGAGAATGATGTGGTTCCTGTAGGTGAAGTGATTGCATTACTAAACACGGATAAATCAGCAGTAACTGAATCCAAAGAGACAGAGGTAAATAAAGAGATTGCTGAATTTGCAGCTGCTTCAAATACTGAGGTTGCTAATGATAAACTTTCTAGATACGACGATAAGGGACGATTTATATCTCCTTTGGTAAGAAGCATGGCAGAGCAAGAAGGCATTAGCATGCAAATTCTTTGCAGTATTAGTGGAAGCGGTAACAATGGAAGAATCTTGAAAAAAGATGTATTGAATTATTTGGAAAAAGGACCTTCTAAATCTACTGCAGCTGATTCAAGAGTAAATGAATTTAGTGGAGGTCAAGAAATCATTGAAATGGATAGAATGAGAAGCATGATAGCGGATCATATGGTTCATTCCAAACATACTTCACCCCACGTCACTTCTTATGTAGAAGCCGACGTAACTAAAATTGTGGAGTGGAGAAATAAAAACAAGGATGCATTTGCCAAGAAACACGGCCAGAAAATAACCTTTACCCCAATATTTGTAGAGGCTGTAGTTAATGCCCTGAAAGAATTTCCCCTAATCAATGTTTCTGTAGATGGAAATAAGATTATCCTGAAGAAGGACATGAACATTGGAATGGCAACTGCTTTACCAAATGGGAACCTAATTGTTCCAGTAATTAAACATGCCAACCAAAAGAATCTACTTGGTCTGACTACTTCAGTAAATGACTTGGTTGAAAAAGCAAGGACCAATAAATTAAAACCAGATGAAATAGAAGGAGGAACCTTTACCATTAGTAATGTAGGAACCTTTAGAAATATCATGGGTACTCCAATTATCAATCAACCGGAAGTTGCAATATTGGCAACAGGTGCTATTCGTAAGCGTGCAGCGGTTGTGGAAACCGAATACGGAGATGTAATCGCCATTCGCCACATGATGTATTTGTCCCTTTCGTACGACCATAGGGTTGTTGATGGTAATCTAGGAGGTTCTTTCTTGGCTAGAATAGGAGATTTCTTAGAAGAATTTGATGAGAAACGAGATATTGGTTGATTAAATTGAAGATTATGAAGAAGATAGCTAAAAATACATTGAAGAAAGCATTTGAGCTCATGGCTACTGCGAAGTCCATGACAGAACATTATGAAGCCAACTTTAAAGTGGTATCCAAATATGTTCATGCCACTTCAAGAGGACATGAAGCCATACAATTGGCAGCTGCCATGCAATTGAAGAATTTCGATTTGGCTTACCCTTATTATCGAGATGATTCTATTTTATTGGGTATCGGGATGCGACCATATGATTTAATGCTGCAATTGTTGGCCAAGAAAGATGATCCTTTTTCAGGAGGAAGAACCTATTACTCGCATCCAAGTTTAAAAGATCCGGATAAGCCAAAGATACCTCACCAATCCTCTGCAACAGGAATGCAGGCTATTCCAGCAACAGGTGCTGCCATGGGATTGCAGTACAAAGAGCAGTTGAAAATAGATGATAAGAACAACCCAATGGTTTTATGTTCTCTTGGTGATGCCTCTGTTACCGAAGGTGAGGTTGCTGAAGCTTTTCAAATGGCTGCATTGAGACAATTGCCAATACTGTATTTGATACAAGATAATGAATGGGACATATCGGCAAATGCTGCTGAAACAAGGGCTCAAAATGCCTATGAATACATTCAAGGTTTTCATGGAGTAGAAGCTTTTACCATTGATGGTAGCGATTTTGAAGAAAGTTATCAAACCTTAGAAAAAGCCATTCAGATCATTCGGAAGGAAAGACGTCCGATCTTGGTTCATGCCAAAGTTCCTTTGCTAAACCACCATACGTCAGGTGTGAGAATGGAATGGTATAGAGATGACCTAGAAGAACAAAGAAAGAAAGACCCATATCCAAAAATGAGAAAATTGCTCTTAGACAATGGATTTAAGGAGTCGGAATTAAAGAAGATAGAAGCAAAGGCCAAAGACTTGGTAGCCAAGGATTATGAATTGGCAATTCAAGCAGAAGATCCAAAAGCAGAAGATTTATTTACCCACGATTATGCTCCAACTGAAGTTTTGGAAGAGAAAGGGGAGAGAAGACCAAAAGATGGAGAGGAAGTAGTAATGGTTGATTGTGCCTTACATGCTGTTGAAGAGTTGATGAAAAACAACAAGGAATGCTTGCTTTATGGTCAAGATGTTGGCGGTAGATTAGGTGGGGTCTTTAGAGAGGCAGCTACGCTGGCTCAGAAATTTGGAGATGAAAGGGTTTTTAATACACCCATTCAAGAAGCATTTATCGTAGGTTCTACAGTAGGAATGTCCGCTGTTGGTTTAAAACCTATCGTGGAAGTTCAATTTGCCGATTATATTTTTCCAGGCATAAATCAATTGTATACCGAATTAAGTAGGTCGTATTATTTAACCAATGGTAAATATCCAGCTTCTATGATACTTCGGGTGCCAATTGGAGCTTACGGAAGTGGGGGACCCTACCATTCTTCAAGTGTTGAAACCATAGTAGCAAACATTAAGGGAATTAAAGTAGCTTACCCAAGTAATGGAGCTGATCTTAAAGGATTGATGAAAGCAGCTTATCATGATCCAAACCCAGTAGTAATATTTGAGCATAAAGGATTGTATTGGAGTAAAGTGCCTGGTACTTTAGAAGCCAAAACTGTTGAACCAGCAGAAGACTATATTCTGCCTTTTGGAAAGGCAAATTCGGTATTGCTAGCGGATAAATCCAAAATTCAAAATGGAGAATCGCTGGTTATCATAACCTATGGTATGGGTGTTCACTGGTCATTAAATGCGGCTAAAAAATATGAAGGCCAGGTGGAGATTATAGATTTAAGAACATTAAACCCACTTGATGAAGAAGCAATTTTTGAGGGCGTTAGAAGACACAATAAATGTTTGGTGGTAACCGAAGATGCGATTGGAAATTCATTTGCCAGAAATATTAGTGGATTGATTCAGGAGAATTGTTTTATGGATTTAGATGCACCAATATTGAGTGTAGGTTCAGAAAACATGCCAGCTATTCCATTAAATTCTACTCTGGAGCAACGCATGATTCCATCTGCTGAAAAAGTTCAGGAAGCGATAGAAAAATTATTGAATTTTTAAGGCGACTTTTGGCTACAGATTTAAAGTTCTACTGACAAATTAATGTTGGGATGGAACAGAATGATTGGTGATTCTTCATGCTTTTTAATTCGTTTGAATTTCTTCTATTCTTTCCTACTGTAGTAATTGCATTTTTCGCTTTAAAACACAAATACCGCTGGATATTATTACTTGCGGCTAGTTATTTGTTTTATGGAATAGCGAATGGCAAACTTTTAATTCTCATACTGCTTTCTACAGCAATTGATTATTTGGTAAGTATACAGATGCAGAAGATTCCGGATAAGGAAAAGCGGAAACCTTTGCTTTATCTCAGTCTTCTTTCCAATCTTGGGATCTTATGTGTTTTTAAGTATTACAATTTCTTCCACCAATCCATTGCTGACTTTCTAAATTTAGTTGGGATAGCCTATTCGGCCCATATATTAAATATTGCTCTTCCTGTAGGAATTTCATTTTATACTTTTCAAACTTTAGCATATACAGTTGATGTTTATCGGGGCCATACCAAGGCAGAAAATCACCTTGGCTATTTTGCCTTATATGTCTCTTATTTTCCTCAGCTAGTTGCCGGGCCAATAGAAAAGAGTCAACGCTTAATTCCCCAATTGCGCAAAGAAGCGGTCTTTAATTATTCCATGGTTAGTAGTGGGTTGAAATTAATGATATGGGGATTCTTTAAAAAAGTTGTTATTGCAGATCAATTGGGCCCGATGGTACAAATGGTTGCGGATAACCCTTCGAATTATGGAGGATTGTCAACTTTGATCGCATCTTGTTTTTTCAGCTTGCAAGTGTATTGTGATTTTTCTGCCTATTCCGATATCGCCATAGGTGGTGCCAGGATTATGGGAGTAAACTTGATATTGAACTTTAATCGACCATTCTTTGCCAAGAGTATGGTAGAAATATGGGAACGTTGGCACATCTCATTATTCAAATGGTTTAAGGATTATATATACATACCATTGGGAGGAAGTAGGGGTGGATTTTATATTACCAATAGAAATATATTTATCGTATTCTTTATTTCGGGATTATGGCATGGGGCAAGCAATAATTATGTGGTTTGGGGGGTAATGAGTGGCGTTTTGGTCCTCGTCTCCAGAAATTTTGCGAAACAATCCAATCAATTAAATACAATTTTGGGATTAAATCCTAAATCCTGGATCTACGGAAATGTATTGCGGATCAAAACATTTTTGTTATTCAGCTTATCGTTGATTTTTTTCTATCCAAAAAACATGCAAGATTCCTATCAGCTGTTCCACAACCTCTCTAAAAATTGGATAGATGAATTTGAGCTGATATTACAGAATGAAAACAACCTCAGATCTGAACTCCTTTATTTGGGAAATACCTCTTTTGAGTTTTTTGCTGTTATACTTTCATTGGTAATATTATTTACTGTGGAAGCACTTCAAGAAAAGAACGGTTCTATTTTTAATTTTTGGAGTAGAAGACCCGTTTGGATTAGGTGGATTGCCTACATGTTTATTACACTTTTAATTATATTGTTTTCCTTTGATAAGGAGGCGCCTTTTATTTATTTTCAATTCTAATGAAAAAGCTGATTGTTAGATCGTTAATATTTGTTGTTCTGCTTTTTATTGTAGAAAAACCGATTGGCTATTTTATTTCCAAATACGTGAAATTAAGGCAATACGATAACAAATTGGAATTGCTTCTTGAAAGAAAGATTGATAGGGATATTTACATAATCGGATCTTCCATGGCAGTAAATGGTATTGATCCATCGGTCATTGGGGAGAATACAGGTAGAAGTTGTTATAATATGGGTTTTTCTGGATCTAATATTCCATTCCATGTTTCTATATTAAAGCTTATTCCAGAATTGGATAAAGAAAAAACGATTGTACTCACCTTAAATGGTCTAACAGCTTTTCAAAGCACGGAAGAATCCATTTATAGAAAGGATAAGTTATACCCTTTTATCGCCTATGATAAGGTATTAAATGAAATTGCTTTAAATTCTAAAAAGAATTATCTGGCCTCGAAAATAAGCTGGTTGTATAGAGAAAATCAAAATTTCTTCGACGCTTTAGAATATCTAAAAAATGGTAAGAATGAGATTGATATTACTACAGATATTGATGAAAATGGATTTATTCCTTTAGACGATAAGGTTAGTCATTTAAAAAATAGGGAGAATAAAGATCAAGAATATGATGTTAATAAGGAAGAACAGGAGCTTATTCAATCCTTAGAAGAATTTATTGAGATTTGCGATCAAAATGAGGTTGAACTAAAATTAATTGTGACTCCTATTTTAGGTGTTGATCTCAAAAATTTTAGGGAAAGGATGAAGCAATATTCTTCTGAAGAAGTTGAATTGATTGATTTTAGTAAAATCCTAAGTGAAGAAAAGTACTTTTTCGATGAGGCACATTTAAATGTAAGTGGTGCAAAGATGTTCTCTAAAATACTCGCCCAAAGACTAATTGCGGAATGATATTTAGTTCACTTCTGTTTTTATTTTCTTTTCTACCATTTGTGATTCTTGGTAATTACCTCTGGCGGAATAGATCTTGGCAAAATGTTCTTCTTTTCATTGCTTCCTTAATATTTTATGCTTGGGGTGAAAAGGAGAAGGTTTTTGTTATGCTTGCTTCCATACTTCTAAATTATTTTATAGGAAGAGGCATTGAAGGTTCTATATCCACTAAACGCAAACTATACTTGACAATAGGAATTGTGGTCAATTTGTTGGTGCTAGTTTATTTTAAATATGCAGAGTTCTTCGTAAAAAATATCAATGTATTATTAGAGGGTTTGAATTTAAATTCTGTAGAGGGTTTGAAATATGAAAAATTACCCATTGGTATTTCCTTTTATACCTTTCAAAGTATCTCTTATTTGATCGATGTTTATCGAAAAGAAGTTAAAGCACAAAAGAATTTCATTCGCTTGGGATTATACATTGCTTTCTTTCCTCAATTAATTGCTGGACCAATTGTTCGATATAAAGAGATTTCTTATCAGCTACTGAATCGGAGGCACAAATTATTGCGATTTAATTCTGGGATTAGAAGATTCTTAAATGGATTGGGTAAAAAGGTGTTACTCGCTAATCCTATTGCATATGTAGTTGATGAGATATATAGTCTGCCTCCAGATCAGATTACCTTTTCCATGGCTTGGGTAGCAGTAATTGGATATGCATTGCAATTGTATTTTGACTTCTCAGGCTATTCTGATATGGCCATTGGTTTAGGAAGGATGTTTGGATTTAAATTGCCAGAGAATTTCAATTTTCCATATCTATCTAGATCCATTAAAGAGTTTTGGACAAGGTGGCATATAACCTTATCGGTATGGTTTAGAGATTATTTATACATTCCACTTGGTGGCAATAGAGGAAGCTATAGTAAAACCTTAAGAAATTTACTCACGGTCTTCTTTGTTACAGGTCTATGGCATGGTGCCAGTTGGAGCTATGTTGGCTGGGGTCTATCTCATGGGTTTTTTATAATTCTTGAGAAAGTAGGATTCGATAAGGTATTGAGGAAACTGCCCAACTTCGTTCAAATATTTTATACCCTACTTGTTCTATTATTAAGTTTTGTAGTATTTCGATTGGAAGATTGGGGCAATGCTTTAATCGTTCATCAAACCATGCTAGGCTTTGGTGTTATGGAATCAAATTATACCCTTTCCATGTTTATGAATCCTTACAATTATATTTTATTTATTATTGGAATTATTGCTTGTGGACCAATTCTTAAAGTGTTAAAAGTTAACCAAAAATCAAAGCTATTTATTTGGAGTTCATCAATAGGCTACTTAATTGTATTTGTATTGTGTTTATTCGAATTGGTAAACAATACCTACAATCCATTCATCTATTTTAGGTTTTAATTATGGTAAAGGAATGGTTGAGTAAGATTATCGTATTGGGATTCACCTTTTTGGGAGTTTATTCCATTAGTCTGTTTTTATTGGAACAGATATTTATGGAACACAGATCAATGGACTTGAAAATTTCAATTCAAACATCCAAAGCATCCAATTTTATATTGACCTATAACCAATTTGTTGCTTCTGATACCGCTACAAACACAAATTATCAATTGCAGAGGGATGAGGAAACCACATTAAGGGTTCCAATTCCCAACGATTTAAGAATTAACAGCATCCTTATTCAATCCAATGAACCAATCGACTTGGATATTAAAGAAATTACCATATCGGGTGGTTATAAGAATATAAACTTGTCTGGAGAGCAGCTACAACAATTGATTAATCTGAAAGACAAAAGAAGTCCCAATAAAGTAATCTGGAATGAGTCTAATAATTCTGCCGCTATAAGCAACCAAACATCCGATCCAATTATCTTATTGGATCAGGCAAATATGGATGCATTGTATGCGGGTTTAAATAATCCACTCCAAAATGCAGCATTGATTCTATCTATCTTGGCAACGGCAGTTGTGATGCTTAATTTATTTTTAGGCTTATTTAAAATATTATCCATTCCATACGATCCAAATGCACTCTTTTGTATGGCTTTTCTGCTATTAATTTTTCTGCCATTTTTCACCTCTAAAGAGGATAGATCTTTTGAAAATAGAACCATTGCAAGATTCCCTGATTTAAATGTCAATATTTGGAAGATTCCAAGGATGTATGATAAATATTACAATGATCATTTTCCTTTCAGAAGTTTTATTGCCAAAGCACACACCAATTATAAACTAAAGATCCTTGGTGTATCCTCTAATCCTCAATTGGTGAGATTAGGTAAGGAGGATTGGTTGTTTCAATCTTCGGATGATATAAAGGCAGCATATCAAGGTTATGCTTTATTTACCGAAGAAGAATTAGAAAGGGTTGTCTCTAAACTAGAAGAAATAAATGAACACCTGAATGACAGAGGTACAGCATTCTATTTTGTAATGCCTCCAATAAAACATCGTGTATATCAGGAGTACTTGCCAGATGCTTTAAGAATTATTGGAAGTGAAAGTAAAAGGAGCCAATTACTGAATAGACTAAAGGAACAATCCAATATCAGGGTGATAGATCCACTGCCAGTCATTCTAAATCAAAAAGACAGTACCAGGGTTTATTACAAATCAGATACACATTGGAACCAGATAGGAGCATTTGCAGTTTACCAACAAATTATTAATCGCTTAAAGAAAGATAGTTTAATTGATACCAAGACCTATAATTTATTGGATTATCAGATCAATAGTTCCTGGAATGCTACTGGCAACCTAATGAATATGTTATACATTGACAGCGATTATGGTCGGGAACAGATATTCCTATCACCAAAGTATAATGAGGTAAATGGAACTCCAAAAAATGGATTGCCAATAGGTGAGGAGAGAAGTTATTTGTATTTCCAGAACGATAGTAGTAAACAGCCTCGACTCTTGATGTATAGAGATTCCTTTACAGAATATCTTTTTCCTCATTTATCACAGCATTTTAGCTATTCTGGATATGCTTGGGATCTTACATTGAATAAGGAAAGAATAAATAGAGCAGACCCTGATATTGTAATCCTAGAAGCTGTAGAAGTGGTAATAGATCACATGTTGACAGATGATCTATTGGTCAATGGTGAATACTCCGCCGATTAAAAATCAACAATATTCAGTTCGAAGTAAGGCGATACCTTTGAAAAATTAGGATTGAAGAAAGGATCATTATCAATATACTTTTGCCATCTACTCTTAAAGTATTTCACTTCTCTCCTGGATCTTTTATAGGACTCTGGATTGGCGTGAGGATGCCCACGAGTAAGAGACTCATAATGGTACAATGTCACTTCTGGTGTATACAGATTGAAATAACCACTATCCAATAGTTTTAAGCAAAAGTCTACATCATTATACTCCACAGCCAAGGTTTCATCAAAGCCTTCAACCTCATTGTATTTTTCTTTGCTTACCATTAAACAAGCTGCAGTTACAGCCGCATAATTGTTGAGCGAAGTAAGATTGTGAAAATAACCGCCATCTTCCTTTTTGCCCCCCGTAAATGCATGTGCAGCAATTTCTCCCATACCAATTACGACACCAGCATGCTGAATTCTATCAGTAGGGTAGAGCAATTTGACTCCAACAGCGCCAATATCTTTCCTTTGGGCATGTCTTAACATATTCTCTATCCAGTCTGCTTCTATAACTTCAGTATCGTTATTTAATAACAGTATATATTCACCCTCAGAGTTCTTTACTCCTTCATTCATCAATCTAGAATAATTGAATGGAATAGGGAGTGTTAATACTCTAAAGCGATCTTTCTCCTTTTCCTCCCAATTATTCAATAATTGGAATAGAGAGTCTTCATCGCTATTATTATCAATAAGGATTACTTCGAAGTTAGGGTAGGAAGAAAGTTTAAAGATTGAATTCAGACAGGTTGACAATACTTTAGCATTATTCTTGGTTGGAATAATGATGCTAACCTTTGGCAAGTCCTTTGGCAATTCATACCGAATCTTATAAAAGGCACCTTTGTCGATGCTATCCATTTCTACTTTAGCCTTTACGTTTCTTCTATCCTGAGCCTCCTGAACTGCTTTTACGCCACTATCTATGGCATAACTTTTAACTGCAACATCAGCTGAAGAGGAATTTTCATGAACCCGCCAATGGTATAAAACTTTAGGAATGTGCTTGATTTTATTGCAGTGTTCGGTTGCACGAAGAAAAAGATCGTGATCCTGACTTCCTTCAAATCCAATTCGAAACCCCCCGATCTTGTCGACAATACTTTTTTTCAAACAGGCTAGATGACAAATGTAATTTCTGGTCAAAAGATTATCAGGACTCCAGTCAGGTTTAAAGTGTGGAGTAAGGAATTCTCCTTCATCATTTATCTTGTCTTCATCTGTATAGATAAAATCAATTTCTCGATCTAGGTTTAACTCCTTAACCAGATGGTATAAGGCATCTTTTCGGTACAAATCATCTTGGTCCAATAAGGCTATATATTCACCCGTCGCTAATGCTATTGCAGAATTAGAACTCGCTGAAATATGACCATTCTTTTCTCGGAAAGTCACTTTGAATTTGTCTTTTGAAGCTAGTTGTTTCAGATAACTTAATAATTCTTCATTCGTGGAACAATCATCGGCAATGCAAACTTCCCAATTGGTATACAATTGTTCTTCTACAGATTTTATGGCCGCTTTAAAGTGACTCAGTTCAGGATTATAAACTGGAATGATAATGCTTATTAAAGGGGTGTAGTCAAAACCTTCGATTTCATTCTTATATCCTTTGTAGTCTTTCTTACTTGGCAAATTCTTAAGTCGCCATTTCGGATAGGTGAGATCTTTTACCTCTGGTGTTCCAAACACTTTTCTCCAGAAAAATCGAAATATGCGGAATATGAATCGGAATACCCTCTTTTGACCTTTGACGGAAAAGAAAAAAACAAGAAATCGGTAAAAACTCCAGTTTTCCTTGTTTTGCACAAAATTCTGCCGATTGTAAACTTCTTTTATCTTTTCAATTATACCCATGTCAAATAGAAATATAAATCAAAGTTGCTTAATATAAGAACTATTTGGAAATCATCTCATTCCGATACATTTCGGAGATTTCTTCGATGGTTCCAACCTTTTCAATGACTCCATTTTTCAAGAAACATCCTCTGGTACAAATTTGCTTCATGTCTTCAAGGTGATGAGAGACGAAGAGGATGGTACTGCCACTTTTTCTGATTTCGTCTATTCTGCGGGCACATTTCTGCTTAAAACCCATATCTCCAACAGTAAGTGCTTCATCTACTATTAAGATTTCTGGATCTTTTGCAACAGTAATGGAAAAGGCGAGCCTTGCGATCATTCCTTGTGAATACCTTTTAACCTGAGAGTTTATGTCGTATTCACTCAATTCAGAAAAGGATATGATAGAATCTAAGGAGTCTTTGATTTCTTTTTTACTGAATCCCATCAATGTCCCCAATAATCGAATGTTTTCTAATCCAGTAAGTTCCGGTTCTAATCCAACACCCAATGCCATCATAGGAGCAACATATCCATTCACTTTCAAGCTGCCTTTTGTTGGTTTCATGATGCCAGACACAGCGCGAAGGAAAGTACTTTTTCCTGAACCATTCCTGCCCATAATTCCAAAGCATTCTCCCTTGTATATCTGCAAATCGATTCCCTTAAGAACCTCTTTATACTCAAATAACTTCTTAATACCGAAGGTGAGTAAGAAGTCCTTGAAGTTGTTCATGCCATGTTGGGTAACCAAAAAGCCAGCATGTAGGTTTTTAGCCTCAATTATTACTTCTCTATTTTCATTTGTATTTTCCATAGAGCTTAATAGTTGGAAATAAATCCACGTTCTAACCTTTTAAATGTAAATAGACCTATTCCAAAAAATACAACCGTAATTCCCAATACGATTCCCCATTCCATAAATGTCGGATTCTTGCTGTGGTACAATACTGTCCTGAAAATATTCATGAAATGATATAACGGATTGAGTTTTACTAGAAATAAAAATTTTGCAGGTATTAGAGTAGCCGAATACGCAATTGGTGTAAAGTAAAACAAGGCCGAAGCCAGAGAGGTATATAAAAATCCGACATCTCTAAAATATATATTGAATGCACATAAGAACAAACCAATACCTAAGGTGAATATGGCGAATATGATGATCAATGGAAAAATAAATAAAGTACTTAAGCTGATATTCGCACCGAATACATACATCAAAACTCCAAATGGAATAAAGGATAAAACCAAGTTGATTACCGAAGTAAAAACCTCAGAAATTGGCAATGCAATTGTTTCAACCTTAATGGATTTTAATACCCCGCTACTTCGAATTACCGATTCAATAGTTGTAGTTGAGGCATTGTTGTAAAAGTTCCAGAATATTAGTCCAGTTAGCGCATAAAGTGGATAATTCTCTATGTCAGGAAAAGCTTGGCTAAAAACGAATGTAAAAATTGCCAGATATAAAAGTGGAGTAATCAAGCTCCACATAAAACCCAATACAGAGTTCTTATATCTCAGCTTCAAATTCTTTAAAGACAAAATCCAAACCAGATTGATTTGTGATTTTAGGGTTTTACTCTGATAAGAATAATCGGCCAATGTGGTAAATTTATTTGCAAGTGATTTACAACTGCAAAACTATCAATAAGACGGTTAAACTGTAAGCTTGATAAATAAAGTATTAACAGATAGAATTTGATAATTCAATACGCTCTAATTCAGTCGTTTGCTTTTACTTAAATCCAAGGTGTTGATGTAGAAGTGAACAAAAAGTACATTGAAGAAACTAAAGAAAATCACACCATATTGCCTGGATAAAACATTCTCAGTCATAAAACAAAGAATCATGAAGAATTTGAAGAAGATCAAAATCATGTATTTTTTATTAAGAATATGATGAAATGGATAAAAAACCATCATTACCAACAGCAGAAGTCCAATAACCCCAGTTCCAATTAAAATGTCCGTGTATTGGTTGTGTGTATTAAAACTGGATTTTAAGAAAACAGGATCTTCGTATTGCTGATAGCATTCGTTCAATTCTAATTGCGTATTCGAAATACCAGCACCCAATAACCAATGTTCTTTAAGCAGTTGCCTTGAGCAGTTATATATGCCTTTTCTAATATCAGTGGAATTAATAATTTCTTCCGTATTATCCTTTTGATCACTTATTAATTCTTTGAATCTCTGACTGATGGATGGTACTGTCCAAATTGCAATGCAAGTGATTATAATTGATCCGATTAGAAAAATCAATGCATTTTTAAAGCTTCTAAAAAAGAAAGTGATGGCAAGAGATATGATAAAGAAGATTATTGGTCCTTTAGCGGCCAATAATAGACAAATGGCAGATAGAAGTAGAATCTGCAAAAAGGAAACGGTCAACTCTAAAATTGAAAATCTAAAACTTTTGCCAATCAATTTATTGATGGTGAGGAATACAGAAAACAGCAATAAAATGCTGAGATAAGTAGGGTGGATGCCACTAATTTCCTCAACGATAGTTCTAAAATAATAACTGAAGCTGATATTTTTAATTCCAGAAAGTGGGAAAGGATAATCTTGAATAATTCTTAGGACAATATAAATACACAGAAAAAATGTAGACCATTGAAATGCTCTTAAAATCCAATGAAATTCTTTCTTTGAGATTGGTCGTCTTATTAGAAAGAATCCTAAGGGAATGATCAATAAGGAAAACTTTCTCTCCAGCGTATGGAAGCTATCCTCATTATAGCCCACCAATAATGCATGAATCAAATAAAAAACATAAAAAGAACCCAAAGGAATCAGCCACTTCAGATTCTGTCTACTTGGGAACTCTTTTCGATTAAAATATTCTACGATTGCAGCGACTAACCACAATGAAATGGCATAAACTGTCAATTTCATCGGTAAAATAGGAAAGCAAGCGAGTACTACACAAGTGTAGAAAAAGAAGTTTTTTTTAATATTTAAGACTGCAGACACTGGGATACAAATTCTTCAATTTCGGTTCTAAATCTCTCATTACTGAAGGTCAAGGCAAATTGTCTAATCTCCGAAGCACTCCATAATTCAGATTGATTGAATGTTTGAATTGCATTTTGAATAGAAATCGCATCTTGTTTTCTAAAGTAAATAGCAGTTTTATTCTCTTTGGTAGTTTCTAATATCCCACCTTTGGCATATCCAATTACAGGTGTGCCACAAGCTTGAGCTTCTACAGGTGCTATCCCAAAATCTTCAAAAGATGCATTAATGAAAGCTTTCGCATTTTGTATTAATTCGGAATATTCTTGCTGCTCAACAAATCCTTTTACCTCAATATTTGAGCTTTTAGAAGCTAGTTTCTTTATTCTATTTAATTCAGGCCCCTTGCCAACAATAACTAGTTTTTCGTTTGGTAGCGATTGAAAGGCTTGAATAATTAAATCCACTCTTTTGTAGCTAACTAATCTAGAAGCTGTGATGAAATAATCTTGTTTTTGCTCTTGCAATTTATACCGTTCCGTATACAAGGGAGGATAAATAACTTTTGCATCTCTCTGATATACCTTTTTTATACGGTTCGCTACATTTTGAGAATTGGCTATAAAATAATCCACTCTATTGGACGAAATAACATCCCAAATTCTCAATTTAGAAATCGACTTTCTAATGAAATAATTAATAGGCCAATTGTACCATTTTGGTTTTTGGATATACTGGAAATATAAATCCCAGATGTATCGCATAGGACTATGGCAGTAACTGATGTGCATCTGTTCAGAATGACACAATACTCCTTTAGCAACTGAATAGGAAGAGGAGATAATTAAGTCGTATTTCTCCAGATTGATTTGTTCAATCGCATAAGGAAATAGGTTTAGGTAATAGCGATAAAACTTCCTTGCAAAAGGCAACCCTTGAATTATAGAAGTTTGACTCTTCTTACCTGCTAATATCTTCTCTCGGTCTTCCTCTGAAAGGAAGTCAATTAAACTGTATATGTCAGCATCGGGATAGACATTAATTAGTTCACGACAAACCTTTTCGGCACCACCATCTAGGGTAAACCAGTCCTGAACTATTGCAATCTTTAATTTAGTTTCCAAGGTGGGCTTTGTTTTTCGAGTGCAAGGTAATCATCTTTAAAGCAATAAGAACTTAGCGTATGTCGATTATTAAACAATGAATTGTTGGAGTCGCTGGTCAATTATTGTGGCGGAATTTGCGTAATTAAATTTTTGATTTAATTCTTCAATTTTTGAAGCACCTATCTTTGGGAAATTAAGGTTAATAATGTCCTGCATACCGCAGTAAATGGCATCAGAATTATTGGGGTCTACAAATAAAGCATAACCACCGTACAATTCCTTAAATAGAGGAATATCTGAGATGATAACCGGACAATTACAATTGATTGCTTCCAATGGTGGTATTCCAAAACCTTCATACAGAGAGGGGTAAACAAGTGCAGCAGCATTAGAATATAGATCGATTAATTCTTGATCCCGAATGTCCTCGTGGAAATGTAGACTTTGTTTTGAATTTTCATGGATCTTAATTTGATTAAAATTCTCATCTGACCTCACTACTATCCTCAAATCAAACTTATCGGAATCTAATCTTTGAAACGCTTCAAGGGTTTTCAATAAATTTTTTCTTGGATTCAATCCACCGAGAGCTAGAAAATAGGGTTTGTTATACGTGGTTGTAAATTTCTTAGTCTGAAAAACACGCGACACTCCATTATAAACCACTTCAACTTTCTCCGGATTCAATCCCTTATAAGCATTCAATAGATCATCTTTTGCAAATTGGCTTACAGTAAATATTTGTTTGGACTTAGAAGCTATTCTAGGGATTAAAAATTTATAGAACATCTGAAATTGCAGGCTGAACCACTTCGGATAATGCAAAAAAGCCAGATCGTGTATGGTAATGACAGAATTGTTATAGGCCAGGGGTGCGGTATTACATAAGTTCAACAATAAAGGATTACCCTTCGATTTTAAAAACTTAACCAGATTAATTTGCTCCCACTTGTGACCGCTACTTCCTTTAATGGTATATGCTTGGAATGATTTGGTAAGTTCATTGTCAATTACATTTTCAGGAACAAGTAATTTATACTTTGTTGGATTTGATTGTATTAAAACTTTACAGATTTCAATAGCAAATCTTTGCACTCCAGTCACCGCTTGACTTAAAAAGCGTCCGTTGATATAAATCAATTTCTTTGTTTCTACTTCCAACTGCCCCGAATTAAATTATTCCAATTTGTGTAACATTGATTTGGGAATATTGAGTTCACAAAAATGCAATTTATTTTACGACACAAGGTGAAATTTGCTTTGCTACTAATTATGTTAGTAGTATTAGCAAGGTGGCTTAGTGGCAATCAAGATTTCTCCTATTTTATTGTTGCTGGATCTGATCATGTTAATTCTTCGGAACTCATTTCTCCAATACACACCGAAGAAGGCTTTGGTTATGACGGTCAATTCTTTTATCGATATGCTTTAAATCCATTCGGATTCGAAAAAGAAGGCTATGGGATATTGACTGATTATCCCAATTACCGGCACCAAAGAATTACTTATCCATTTTTTGCATTCTTGTTTTCCTTTGGTAATGCTGAACTGGTGCCATTTGCATTGGTGCTGGTTAATGTAATTGCTTTTGCCTTGCTGATCTATTTATTTACTCAATTCCTTCCCAATGAGGCTAACGAATGGTTGAAAATTGCTCCACTATTGTTGAGTGGATTATGGATGAGTCTAGGTAGAGATTTGGCAGAAATAGTAGAAAGTATGTTTCTTTTACTGGCAATAATGGCCTTTACAAAAAGAAGGAAGATGCAATTTTTCCTATTTACTGCTCTGGCATTATTTAGTAGGGAACCTGTAGCAGTAATACTATTTCCAATCTCCCTAATGTGGTCTTTGGAAATACTTAAAAAGTCTAGCAAAGAACTATTAAATACCGCTATCCTTTTTCTGCCGTATTTGTTGTTGTTCATTTGGAAGTATTTCTTGCATCTACAATACCAGACACCTTCAATATTTGAAGGGGCTTCTAATATTGGATTGCCCTTTGTTGGGATTTATGAAGGTATATATTATGGGTTTCACCAAATAGATTCGAAAGCTTCAATATTGGAATATCTGATTTGGTGGTCTTTCTTATTGTGGAATTTCTGGATAATTGCAATTGTAATTCGAAAATTAGAGTTGAGATTAAGCAGTTGGAATAGTCGGCTTATACTTTCTTACAGTTGGATAATCGCTCTGGTTTTCTTCCTTTCCTTATCCTATTCTGTATATGTAGATGATTGGGCATTTGTTCGTGTACTTAGTAGCTTTAACTTATTTAGTTTACTGATTCTCGCCTTGCAACCAAAATTGAAAATATCTTCACTCTTTTGGATTTTTAGTGGCATATTGTGCCTATCTACCATTCTTCGATTGATAATCAGGATTTAAATAAAAATAACACCATTTGTAATTAATGTTTGTTATAATGTAAAATAAACTTTACATTTGGTCAAAAATATATGTCATGAAGAAAATAAAATTATTACCAAGATGGTGTAGAATAATAGGCTTGGCCATCATCATTCCTACAATGATAGCTTTTGTCTTAAATCCAGAAATTGTATTTGGGGATACCCGAATGCCATTTATGGAAGAGCCTGACAATAGATTGACGGTCGAAGTATTCGCTTTTTTAGATCAAAGCTCAATCAATGAAGATTCGACCACTGACTTTGCTTGGTTCAGTAGAATTAAGAATGATATTTCGAATGAAATACTGTTGACATTAATGTTAATTGGTGCCTATTTGGTCGCTTTTGCTCGTGTAAAAGGGGAAGATGAATTTAGTGAGCGAATAAGATTAGAAGCGATGACAGCCGCTATAATATGGAATTCGATTTTACTATTGCTAATGAATTGGCTGTTTTATGAAGGGTGGTTTTTATACATGATGGTGTCTCAGTTGTTCAGCTTTTTGCTCATTTTTAGCTTCATCTTTGCTTTGAAGATTCGTAAACTCAGGAGGGGTTTAGATTATGAAGAATAGTATTAAAGTAGAACGCGCCAAAAAGAATATAACACAGGCAGAATTGGCAAGGTTAACGGATGTAAGTCGACAAACCATTAATGCCATTGAATTGGGAAAATACGTTCCTTCTACCTTGTTGGCGCTAAAAATGGCAAAGATTTTTGAAACTACTGTTGATGAGATCTTTCAACTTGAAGTAGGAGAACTTTAATTAGCAGTTCTTGTATTTATCATACAATCCAATACCACTATTAACCATTGGAGTAATTTTTTCAAGACGCTTAAGTCTGGTTTCTTCTCGCTTTGCTTCTAGGATATAATTCGCGTATTCTTTTTGCTTGCCAGGACTGAGTTGAGTAAATGCAGAATTAAATTCCTTATCCTTGTCCAAAGCGTTTTGCAATAATTCAGGTATTTCGAATGTTTTATTGCGTTCAATTTTTACTTCTTTGCCAGCTTTTTGATTGTCAATAGCCTCCTTGACATATTGCTTGATTATATCTACATTAATTTCAGCAACAGAGGTAAACCTCATCTGTCTCAAAGCCTTGGTTTTGCCTTCCTGAGCATTAACCAATAACTGATGTTTGTCTTTCAAAAACACCCCTTGAAAAAACCAAAGACCGAAGTGATTTTTAAATGCACCTAAGCCTACGACATTCTTTCCATTTATGGTATATGTAGGTGCTCCCCATTTAACTGTTTCTTCTAATTCAGTTTCTAATATGGATTTCCTTAAAATCTCTAATCCTTCAGACCAACTTTGGTGTTTTTCGATGTATTGATCTACTTTATTCATCTTAATTTATTTATTTAACCCTGCTTTTCAACAACGGAAGTCTTGCAATAGATTAGCTTAGGCTTCGCTCTTCTCATTTATTAACATTACCAAATCTAAGCAAAGCAAATCACTATTTTTATTTGCTCATTTCTTCAATTATGCCGGATTTTTCGCACTTACATGTACATACGCAGTTTTCATTGTTAGATGGGGCAGCTCCGATTTCAAATCTAATGCAGAAAGCCAAGGACGATGGCATGAAAGCAGTAGCATTGACAGATCATGGAAATATGTTTGGTGCTTTCCAATTCGTCGCGGAAGCTGCAAAATTTGGGATTACACCTATTGTCGGTTGTGAGTTTTATTTGGTGGAGGATAGGCACCAAAAAGAATTCAAAGGAGGGAAAAAAGACAAGCGATACCATCAATTGTTATTGGCAAAAGACCAAAAGGGCTATGAGAACCTTTCCAAATTGTGCTCCTTAGGATATATCGAAGGCCTTTATTCCAAATATCCTCGAATTGATATGGAGTTGCTTAAACAATACAAAGAAGGTTTAATAGCCACTACATGTTGCATTGCATCAGTAATTCAACAAGCCATATTATTTAAGAGTGAAGAGGAAGCAGAGAAAACCTTTAAAGAATGGTTGGAACTATTTGGAGAGGATTATTTCATTGAATTGCAGCGGCATGATCTAGGTGAAATTGATGGCACTGGTAAGACACAAGAAGACGTTAACCAGGTCTTGATGAAGTGGTCTAAAAAGTACGATGTGCCTATGATTGCAACCAATGATTCTCATTATGTGGATGAGGAAGATTGGACTGCACACGATATCCTCTTATGCATCAATACAGGAGATAAAATTTCTACCCCGAAGGGAGAAGGAAAAGGATTTAGATTCGGTTTTCCGAACAACAACTTCTATTTCAAGACCCAGGCTGAAATGAATCAATTGTTTAAGGATGTACCTGAAGCAATTGACAATACCAACCTGATTGTAGATCGGATTACACCTCCCGACTTAAAACGGGACATACTTTTACCGAATTACACTTTACCAAAGAATTTTAAAGATCAGAATGCATTTTTAAAGCACCTAACATTTGAGGGTGCTAGAAAAAGGTATGGAGAAATAACTGCAGAGATTGAAGAACGCTTAAATTATGAGCTGAAGATTATAGCGGACATGAACTTCCCGGGCTATTTCTTGATTGTACAGGATTTTACGACCATGGCAAGAAATATGGGCGTTGCAGTTGGCCCTGGAAGAGGTTCTGCAGCAGGTTCTGCGGTAGCCTATTGTATTGGCATTACGAATATTGATCCTATCAAATACGATCTACTGTTTGAAAGATTCCTCAATCCAGAAAGAATAAGCATGCCGGATATCGATATCGATTTTGACGATGATGGTCGGTCTAAAATCATCGATTATGTGGTGGATAAATATGGAAAAGATCAGGTAGCTCAGATTATTACCTATGGTTCCATGGCTGCCAAATCATCCATTCGGGATGTCGGCAGGGTCTTGGATGTTCCACTCCCAGAAGTAGATCGGGTGGCCAAAATGGTTCCCAATGTATCTTTAAATGCGCTCTTTAATAATGATGAACAAACCCTAAAGGAAAAGCTTAATTCTGACGATTTTGAGCATGCCAAGGATCTTCGCAAACTCATCAAGAATGATGATCTGACCGCAAAAACCCTGAATGAAGCTAGACGTCTGGAAGGATCTGTAAGAAACACTGGAGTGCACGCTTGTGGTATCATCATTTCTCCTGACGATATCAAGAATTATATCCCAGTTTGTACTTCCAGGGACTCTGATTTGTTGCTTACCCAATTCGACAATAAGGTTGTAGAGGATGCAGGTCTATTAAAAATGGATTTTCTAGGATTAAAAACCCTAACCATTATTCGGGATGCCATTGAGTTAGTAAAAGAGAATCACGGAATCTCTATTGATCCAGATGAGATTTCCCTGGAAGATCAAAAGACCTATGAATTGTATCAAAGGGGAGAAACCAATGGAACATTTCAGTTTGAATCTGCTGGTATGCAGAAGCATTTGAAGAACCTTAAACCATCCAATATAGAAGATTTAATTGCGATGAACGCCTTATACAGACCAGGGCCGATGCAATTTATCGATTTGTTTATTGCAAGAAAACATGGGGAGAAAAAGGTAGAATATCCACATGACCTATTGCAGGATATCCTGAAAAACACCTATGGTATTATGGTTTATCAGGAACAGATCATGCAGGCAGCTCAGATCATGGCAGGTTACTCTTTAGGAGAAGCCGATATACTTAGGCGAGCCATGGGTAAGAAAAAGATGGATGTGATGCAGGAGCAAAAGGCCAAATTTGTCAAAGGAGCCAAAGATCTGCATGATATTGATGAAAAGAAATCAGAGGAAGTATTTGAGATCATGCTCAAGTTCGCACAGTATGGTTTCAATAGATCTCATTCTGCAGCTTATTCCGTAGTTGCCTTCCAGACTGGTTATATGAAAGCCAATTATCCTGGGGAATATATGGCGGCAGTCTTGACAAACAACATGAACGATATCAAAAAGGTAACCTTCTTCATGGAGGAATGTAGAAGGATGGGGATTAAAGTTCTTGGACCAGATGTAAATGAAAGCGCCTATAAGTTTACTGTGAATAAAAATGGAGAAATACGATTTGGTCTTGGAGCGCTTAAAGGGGTTGGCGAAGGTGCTGTGGAAGCCATAGTAGATAATCGGAAGGAAGAAGGAGAATACGAAAGCATATTTGATTTTAGCAAGCGGGTAGACCATAAGGCAGCCAATAAAAAGACATTTGAAAGTCTGGCATTGGCTGGAGGTTTTGATTCTTTTGAAAGCGTACATCGTGCCCAATATTTTTATGAAGAAAATGGGGATGGTAATTTCCTTGACAAAGCCATTCGATATGGCATTACCTATCAGGATCAACAGAACTCTTCTCAGGTTTCTTTGTTTGGTGGAGAATCCAGTGTAGAAATACCAGAACCAAAAATTCCCAATTGCGAGAAATGGGGAAGAATGGAGAAGTTAAGTAAGGAAAAAGATGTTGTTGGCATCTACCTTTCCGGACATCCTTTAGACGATTATCGATTTGAGATCAAACATTTTTGCAATGCTAGGATTAAAGATCTCGCTGATTTGGAAAAGGCAAAAGGCAAAGGGGAAATGTGCTTTGCAGGTATAGTAACTGAGGCTTTGCACCGAACCTCTAAAAATGGCAAACCTTATGGAACCTTAACCTTGGAAGGTTATGAAGAGAACCACCGATTTATGCTTTTTTCGGATGACTACATCAAGTTTAAAAGCTTTCTGACCCAAGGGTGGTTCTTATTTGTCAAAGGTAAAGTGCAAACCAGAGCATGGAATGATGAATTGGAATTCAAGATTCAAAATATTGAATTGCTTTCCGATGTTAAGGACAAGATGTCTCAAAAAGTATTGGTCAAAGTCAATTACCAAGACATCGATGAAGATTTAATCCAATTGATTGAAGGATTTAACCAAAACAAGAAAGGCAAGTGTTTGTTGGAATTAAATTTGGTGGATCGGGCTAACAAGAATGTGATCGAAATGCGGTCGAGAACATTTCGCTTGAAGTTGAATAAAGAGCTAATAGAGAATTTGGAAAATAATCCAAAATTGGAGTATCAAGTTAAATAATGTCAAAATGTCGCATTTTTGATTTGGTAGAATTATTGAAAGGCTGAAATTTGAATTTTAAAATGAATATAAACCTATAAATTATATAAATCATGGCAGTTGAAATAACAGATGCGAATTTTGAGGAGCTAGTATTAAACACAGATAAACCAGTATTGGTAGACTTTTGGGCAGAATGGTGTGGACCTTGTAGAATGGTTGGACCAATCGTAGAACAATTGGCTGGAGAGTTTGACGGTAAAGCAATAGTTGGTAAAGTGAATGTTGACCACAATCCTGGAGTATCTGCGAAATATGGTATCCGAAACATCCCTACTGTATTGTTCTTCAAGAATGGAGAAATCGTAGATAAGCAAGTGGGAGCAGCTCCTAAAAGTGCTTATGAAGATAAATTGAACAAGCAAATGGCATAAGAAAAATGCAATATCACAAAAGGCTTTCAACGTACTGAAAGCCTTTTTTTATTGTTTATTTTTAAATTATGGTTTCACTAGATCGGAGGAAAATTCAGCAGTATAGCCATCTTGAACTTTTGGCAAAGCAAGTAGTAGAGGGATTTATTACTGGATTGCACAAAAGTCCATTTCATGGTTTTTCTGTGGAATTTGCAGAACATCGATTGTACAATACTGGAGAATCTACTCGCCATTTGGATTGGAAATTATACGCCAAGACCGATCGACTTTTTATCAAAAGGTATGAAGAGGAAACCAATTTAAGGTGTCGCATTATTTTGGATGTTTCTTCATCCATGAATTTTCCAGAGCAGGTTGAAGATGGAAAATTCAATAAAATGCAGTTTTCCGTTTATGCAGCAGCTGCCATGATAGAGCTGTTGCGAAAGCAAAGAGATGCTTATGGATTGAGTTTTTTCTCCGATGAGATAGAAGAACATACAGACGTTAAATCCAATGCCTCTCATCAACAATTAATGTATACCTATTTAGAGAGCTTATTGCATCGAAATAATGAACAAAAATCCACTTCTGCTGTGGATGCCTTGCATCAAATTTCAGACATGATCCATAAGCGATCCTTAGTGATCATATTTAGCGATATGATGGACAATTCGGAGAAGGAAGAAGAATTGTTGTCTGCACTACAGCATTTGCGACACAATCACCATGAGGTAATTCTTTTTCATGTGATGGATTTTGCAAAAGAACTGGATTTCGATTATGAGAACAGGCCATATCGCTTTGTGGATTTGGAGAGTGGGGAAGAGGTAAAGCTAAATCCCAATGACATCAAGGAGGAATATGTGAAATATGCCAGTGAACAAGAAAAGGCTTTGCGATTGAAGTGTGGTCAATACGGTGTGGATTATGTTCCTGCGGATATTGGCAAAGATTTTAATCAAATCTTATTGCCTTTTTTTGTGAAAAGGAAGAAACTATTTTAGGCGAAAGAAAAGCCATTGAATTTTTCTTTTGGGATGAATCACAAAAGAAAATTTTTATACATTTGCCCTCCCTTTCTAAGGAAGGTTGTTCTTAAAAAATATTGGTCCGGTAGTTCAGTTGGTTAGAATACCTGCCTGTCACGCAGGGGGTCGCGAGTTCGAGTCTCGTCCGGACCGCAAAGCCTTCCTCCTTTTGGTGGAGGGCTTTGTTTTTATTTATGAATGGTCGCGTAGCTCAGCTGGATAGAGCATCTGCCTTCTAAGCAGACGGTCACAGGTTCGAATCCTGTCGCGATCACGAATGAATCGAAAAAGGTTCAGCTACAAGCGAGTTTCAAATAGAAGCTCGCTTTTTTTTTGAAAAAAGGTGGAATCGCTGTTTTTCAATTCTCAGCATGGACTGCTAAGGATGGTGGCCAGTTAATCCAAAAACAAATTCTAAAAATTCCAATTTATTTCAGCATCTTAGTAAACTAAAGCTGTTTCTATGTTTATTCAGAAAAATATTCACCTTAAAGGTATACTCCATTTCTCCGGTCATCATATTGTTTGGCTTACCCTATGGGCTAGCTTGGTGGCTGCTCTTTATAAATACACTGACCTTAAACAATTGACCATTTCCTGGCTACCAATTTCAGTAATCGGTACTGCAGTAGCCTTTTATGTGGGTTTTAAAAACAACCAAGCCTATGATAGAATATGGGAAGCTAGAAAGATATGGGGAGCCATTGTCAACAGCAGCAGGGCATGGGGCGCTGCCATAAAAGCTTATGTAACAGATCAATTTACAGATAAAGAAGTCGGTGATAAAGAGATATATCAAATCCGTAAAAAGTTAATTTATAGACACATTGGTTGGTTGTATGCCTTGAGAAGTCAATTGTTGATACCAACACCTTGGGAGCACATTAATCAATCTGGAGGAGTAGGCAAGTTGACCAAAAAACGCATGAACAGATATGGTGTTGGTTTAACCAATGATGAGTACACAGAAGCTGAATTGCGGCTGTTCTTACCGGAAGATGAACACGATCGATTGATCAATTATAAAAATACAGCCACCCAAATTATCGACCAACAATCTCAAGATCTCCAAAAGTTAAGAGAGCAAAGCATAATTGAAGACTTTAGACACATGGAATTGCAAAATATCTTGAATGATTTTTATGTGCATCAAGGCAAATGTGAGCGCATTAAGAAGTTTCCATTGCCTCGGCAGTATGGAGGCGTGAGTGTCATTTTCGTTGGGATTTTCATTTTTCTATTGCCTTTTGGTTTGGCTTCGGAGTTTATGAAATTGGGAGATTGGGGCGTTTGGGCTTCTATTCCATTTACCGTTATGATTGGGTGGGTCTATATGATTATGGAATTGGTTGGAGATTATTCGGAAAACCCATTTGAAGGCTTAGGCAATGATATTCCCATGTTGTCCTTATGCCGAACCATAGAGATAGACTTGAGAGAAATGTTGGGAGAAACCAATTTGCCACCAGCTATCGAAGCCAAGAATGGCGTATTGATGTAAGCCTAGTACTTTTTAATTTCTTTCCATTATTGCTATATTTAGTCCTCATTATTACCTATGATTGAAACAGAAAAGTGTTTAATTGAAAGATTAGAGAACGGTATTATCCGTGTTGAAACCAAAGAGGGTGTGGTGATCAATCAGGATGATTTGGATGAAAACTTTCGCATATATAAAGATGAATTTAAAATTCATCAGGCACTTTTTTTAATTGTATTTGGATTGGAAGGATTGACCAATGCTGCTTCCATGAATAGTTTCGCCAATCCAGAGAGAAATAAGATAAAAAAAGCAGAAGCTTTGGTGGTGAAATCCATTGAACATACCGTTGAAGCCAATTTTTTTCTCAAGAAATTCAATTTTGAGCATCCAATAAAAGTCTTTAATAATGAGGAGGATGCAACCTATTGGTTGATGTTACAGAACAACTAAATCCAGTTTAATTTTTTTACTGTTCTTTCGCCTTCCTCTTTGCCGGTATTGATAGTGCTTTTTGGTTCAAAGAGCAATATTTTACATTCCTTATCCGCAATGGGTTTATGCATTACTCCTCTGGGAATGATAATAATTTCACCACTGTTCACTTCAATGAGATCATCTTCTAGCTCCATTTTTAAACTACCTTCCACTACCATAAACAATTCATCCTCTTCCTCATGATTGTGCATCACAAATTCACCTTCTATTCTGGCCAATTTGACAAATTGCCCATTTAATTCTCCAATAATCTTAGGATTCCATTGGTCTTGAAACAAATCAAATTTGTCCTGAAGGTTTACTTTTTCAATTTTCATGATTTCTTTTCCGCTAATTTTTGAAGCTCGTACATTTCATCCCTTAACCTTGCAGCCTCTGTAAAGTTTAGATCTTTTGCTGCTTTTTCCATTTCTCTTCTGGTCTTACCAATGGTCTTGTTGAGTTGGGCCTTACTCATATACTGTACCACAGGGTCTGCGGCTATGGAGTAAGCATCTGAATTGTTGGTGGCATAATTGGCCATAGAGGCATCTGCAACTTTGGTTTGCTTTAGGATGTTGCTTTTTTTCTTATTCAAGGCTTTTGGTTCTATACCATGTTTGGTGTTATATGCCATTTGTTTTTCTCTTCTTCTATTGGTTTCATCCATGGTTCTTTGCATGGAACCAGTGATAGAGTCAGCATAGAATATTACCCTACCATTGATATTTCTTGCTGCTCTTCCAGCAGTTTGGGTTAATGATCTACCAGAACGCAGAAATCCTTCTTTGTCAGCATCCATCACTGCAACTAGAGAAACTTCAGGTAAATCCAATCCTTCTCTTAAAAGGTTGACACCTACCAAGACATCAATCTCTCCTAACCTTAAATCTCTAAGTATTTCTACCCTTTCTAAAGTGTCTATATCCGAATGGATGTATCGCGTAGAGATGTCGTGTTTCAATAAATATTTGCTTAATTCTTCGGCCATCCTTTTGGTTAAAGTGGTTACCAATATGCGTTCACTCTTTTCAATCCTCTGGGTAATCTCTTCCATCAAATCATCGATTTGATTTTCCGTAGGCCTTACATCGATAATTGGATCCAATACTCCAGTTGGTCTTATCACTTGTTCCACCAAAACCCCTTCCGATTCTCTCAATTCGTAATCTGCTGGTGTTGCACTGACATAAATGGTCTGATTCCGCAAGTTTTCCCATTCTTCAAATTTCAATGGCCGGTTATCCATGGCTGCAGGAATTCTAAAGCCATAATCGACGAGATTTACTTTTCTGGATCGATCTCCACCATACATGGCATTGATTTGAGAAACGGTAACATGGCTTTCATCTACAACCAAAAGGTAATCATCCGGGAAGTAATCCATCAGACAAAATGGTCTGGTTCCCGGAGCGCGATTGTCGAAGTATCTAGAGTAATTCTCAATGCCAGAACAATACCCCAATTCACGCATCATTTCTAAATCATGCGTGGTTCTTTCTTCCAAACGTTTGGCCTCAAGCGGCTTACCAGATTCTTTGAAATAATCTACTTGTTTGACCATGTCTTGCTGAATCTCCCAAATGGCATTTTTCATTCTGCTTTCCGTTGTCACAAAAATGTTTGCCGGGTAAATGTCTAAAGCTTCAAAGTTTTCAATGGTCTGGCCATTGCTCGGATTGAATGACCGGATGTCTTCAATTTCATCACCCCAGAAGCTGATCCGATAAGCAATATCTGCATAGGCCGGAAAGATATCTACTGTATCTCCTTTTACCCGAAATGTACCTCTGACAAATTCTACTGTACTTCTGGAATACAAGGCTGCAACAAATTGATGCAACATCTTATTCCTGCTGATCTTTTGTCCTTTGTGCAAGTGGGTCACATTTTCTTTAAAGTCAGAAGGGTTGGATATGCCATAAATACAGGAAACAGAAGAAACAACAATAACATCTCTTCTACCAGAAAGCAGGGAAGAAGTAGCACTTAAACGAAGCTTTTCGATTTCATCATTTATAGAAAGGTCTTTTTCGATGTATAGATCTGTTGTAGGTAAATATGCTTCTGGTTGGTAGTAATCGTAATAGGAAACAAAATATTCCACGGCATTCTCCGGAAAGAATTGTTTAAACTCCCCATATAATTGTGCAGCAAGTGTCTTGTTGTGGCTCAATACCAAAGTAGGCTTTTGGGTTTGCTGAATTACATTGGCTATAGTAAATGTTTTCCCGGAACCAGTTACTCCCAATAAGGTTTGAGCAGTATCTCCAGCGTCTATGCCTTCAACCAATTGGCGAATAGCCTCTGGTTGATCTCCTGTTGGATTAAAGTCAGATGTCAATTTAAAATCCATGTCTCAAATTTAATTTGAATTCTCTCTAATTGATTAGACAAGCATCTAAGATTTTAAGGTCCATCAAACAATAATTCGGTTACTTTAGCGTAGTTGAAAAATAGACCATTTATGCGAAGAATTTTCCTAAGTCTACTATTCATTCCATTTTGCTTTCAAATCCAAGCTCAGATTGGGGGAGAAGGTGTTTATGAATTTTTAAATCTAAACACTTCAGCCAGAGTAGCATCTTTGGGAGGTAATCAAATTGCTGTGCGGGACAATGATCCTTTGCTAGCAATTGACAATCCTGCCTTATTAAATCCAGAAATGGACAATAAGTTGGCTTTAACCTATTCTGCTTATTTGGCAGATGCCAATATAGGTTATGCTTCATTTACCAAGGATTTTGACAGTATTGGGACATTTAACCTGGGGGTTAAGTACATTGATTATGGTCAATTTAGAGAGACTGATTTTGTAGGCAACGATTTAGGAACTTTCAATGCTGGAGAGTATGCCTTCATAATCGGATATGCCAGGCCGCTGGATACGAACTTTAATGTAGGAGCAAACCTTAAAACAATCTATTCAAGTTTATACGATTACAATTCTTTGGGATTGGCATTGGATCTTGGATTGAATTACTATTCCAAGAAAAGAGAAATTAACGTTTCCCTATTGGCAAGGAATATGGGAAGACAATTATCTACCTATTCGGATAATGACGTCAAGGAAGATTTACCTTTTGAAGTACAATTGGGGTTTTCCAAAAGATTATCAAAGGTACCATTGCGTTTAGGTATTGTTGCCCAACATTTACAGAGATGGGATCTAACCTATGATGATCCTACGCCAGATGAAACCAATGTATTTGGAGATGATAATCAAGACGATGACAATGATGGTCGAGGGTTCTTTAGTCAATTGGGGAGACACATGATTTTTAATACGGAGTTTCTAATTACGGAAAACTTCAATGTAAGATTGGGTTATAATCTCTTGAGAAGAGCAGAACTAAAAATTGATGAAAAACTCGGCACCATTGGTTTAAGTTGGGGATTGGGTTTCCGCATTTCAAAATTCCATTTCAGTTATGCCAGGTCTGCCTATCATCAGGTTGGTGCTACCAATACATTTTCCATCTCTACCCGCTTAATTGATTTTATGCAGTAATTTCGCTCTGTTCGATTCAACCTAAATACTCTATTAGCTCTAACGAATCATCTATGAAGCCAATAATTATTGCAATTGATGGATATTCTTCCTGTGGCAAAAGCACCCTAGCAAAACAATTGGCTGTGCAATTAAATTATGCCTATGTAGATACTGGCGCAATGTATCGGGCGGTTACTTTATATTTCATGAGGGTAAATTTTGATTGGAATAATAGTTCGGAAGATGAATTAGAAAAGCAACTGGATGCAATAGACGTGCGATTTAAGTTCAATGCAGATAAAGGTATTTCAGAGACATTCTTAAATGGAGAGAATGTTGAGGAAGAAATAAGAGGCAAAGCCGTTTCAAATAAAGTAAGTGCGGTCAGCCAGATTAAAGCAGTTAGAGAAAGAATGATTCGTTTGCAGCAAAAGGCTGGAGAAAGAAAAGCTCTTGTTATGGATGGGAGAGATATTGGCACAAAGGTTTTCCCCAATGCAGAAGCTAAGATTTTTATGACCGCTAAGCCAGAAATAAGGGCGCAAAGAAGATTCGAAGAACTTAAGGCTAAAGGGAAATCGGTCAGTTTAGAAGAGGTAGTTGAAAATCTTAAGCTAAGAGACCATCACGATACAGTTCGAAGAGAAAATCCACTAATTCAAGCGGAAGATGCTTTCGTTATTGATAATTCAGATTTAGATAGAGAAGCTCAATTTCAAATTGCTTTGGATTATGTGGAGAGCAAGCTGAATTAAATTCTAGTCGTTTTCCGCAAATCGTTTAAAGTTCTCCATGAATTTATAAGACTGCTTTTTAAAGGCGCCTTTCATCAAGGGGTATATTAATTTCATGAATCCACTAAACTGGAATTCGGTATTGGAAGTCCACTTGGTTTTATTTTCATCGAGCTCTGAAAAAAAGTTCTCTTGTTTGTTGAATACCCCTTTAGCTTCATAGGTGCCATGAAATTCTTCTGGAAGATTTCTTTTGGTAATGGTTTCTATCATTTCAACTTCTCGCTTACCCATCTTAAATAGCATTTTACTTTTGGCTCCTTCTTGGCCCGCTTCACCACTAAGGTGTTCAAAGGATTGGAGCCCATCTTGCCACTTCTTTAAGTTCTCGGTATTGTCAAAAAGTTCGATTACTCGATTTCGGGGAAGATTGATAATGATGTCCTGTTGATATTCCATATTCTATGTTTCCTCGAAAATATAAAATCATTTTGAAGCAAGTAGAATATCATTCAAAATTTCTTCTTTGCTTTTATTGACATCGTAAAAAGAAAGGAATTTATCCATTACACCATCTACTATAGCATCAGGACAGGAAGCACCGGAGGTCAATATGATTCTAATCGGAAGTTTATCGGGAATAAAATCATTGGTCAATAAGGTGCGTTTGTTGTGGTAGTCAAAATGTTTGATTCGTTCTTTGGAAAGTATATCTTCTTCACCAGAAATAAAATAGGTAGGTAATTTTTCTTCGCATAGTTCCACTAAATGGGAGGTATTTGAACTATTGAATCCGCCTACAACTATCGCTATATCTGCTTCTTCTTTTAGCAAACCATAAGTAGCTTGTTGGTTATCATTGGTAGCATAACAAAGTGTATCTCGGGTATCTGCAAAATGCGATTTGATTTTTTCTAAACTATACTTTTCTATCATCACTTCTTTGAAATAATCTGCAATTTCTTGGGTGTCTGAAGCTAACATGGTAGTTTGATTTACCACACCCACTTTTGAGAGATGAATATCCGGATTGAAATTTTCTGATGTATATGCAGCAAACAAATTATTAAAAGTGTCCATGTCGCTATTACCCAAGATATATCTACCCAACTCCTTGGCTTCTTGCATATCTCTCACCACAATAGAATTTGATGTAGCGGAACTATGGGAAAAGGTAGCCCTAGTTTCTTCGTGTTTTCTTTTGCCGTGAATTATCACGGTATATCCATCCTTCCCCAATTTTTCTGATTGTTTCCAAACTTTGGTAACGAAGGGACAGGTAGTATTGTATTGCTGAATCTCTACCCCAATGTTTTCCAATATCTTTTCGACTTCCAATGTCGTTCCAAAGGCAGGAATGATTACAATATCTTCTGCATTGATCTCCTCCCAAGGTATAAATTGATTGCCTTGGGTATCCATGATAAATGAAATTCCTAGAGATCTTAAGTCTTGATTTACAGTAGGGTTGTGAATCATCTGGCTCAATAGGTAAATCTTCTTGTTTGGATTTTCTTCTACTGCCTTATAAGCGATTTCAATGGCATTCTCAACCCCATAACAAAATCCAAAATGTCTGGCGATTAAAAATTGAATTGGGCCAAAATCTAAAATACTTGGGCTAAAGTCTTTTTTTCTAGGATCGGAGGACTTTCTGCTGTTTTTTATTTTAGAAATAAAAGAGCTTCTATAGGTAAGCGGGATGTCAAATTGTTTCATTCAAACAGATAATTCTCAAAATTAAGTAAACGTCCAAGCATCTGCTTTGTTTTGGATTAATAATGATATGTTTTATTAAGGTAAAAGCAGTCAAATAAATTGGTATATTTGCGCCCCGAATTTTAGAGCCATAATCGGTTCAGTGGCAAATGTTAACCGCTTTCGTTTTTTACCGATTAGAAACGAAATACAAAAATAAGTCATTCGATGGCTGAAGAAACAAAAAAAGCTGAAGCAAAATCAGCAACGGAAAAGGCAGGCGAGAAGCAAGCCGAAACTCCAAAAGCCGCTGCAAAAGAAACCAAAGCGGAAACTCCTAAAGAAACGAAGGAAAAAGAAACTAAAGCTAAGGCTGCTCCTGCAAAGAAAGCAACTAAAAAGGCTGAAGAAACTGTTGAAGTAAAGGCTGAAGAGAAAGTAGAAGCCAAAGCAGAAGCAAAAGAATCTCCAAAGGTTGAATCCAAAGCTGAAGTTAAGGCAGAAGCTAAAGAAGAGGCAAAGGAAGAAGTTGTTGCTGAAGCAAAAGAAGAGAAAACAGAAGACAAGCCTAAAAGAGCAAGAACAGTTGCTAAAAAGCCAGAAGCTAGCTCTGAAGATGAAGCTCCTGTAGAAGAAACTCCTGCAGAAGATGCAGCTCCAAAAGAGCCTGTTAGCATGTCTAAGGAAGATCGTTTAGTAGAGTTAGAGAATTTCAGAAAGGATTTCGATTGGGATGCTGTAGGTAAGT
>Ga0207422_1000858_pt1 | contig 78691 bp, 74 predicted proteins | sample MarCyaLeptolynsp_FD_187757 | JGI IMG/M metagenome (GOLD analysis project Ga0207422, IMG submission 187757) | Marine cyanobacterial communities from Panama - species 1 Leptolyngbya sp. (SPAdes) | ecosystem: Environmental > Aquatic > Marine > Unclassified | place: Panama: Panama City | collected...
AAAACCACCCATTCGGGTAAATTGGCAAATTATCTCAAGCGTAAGAAAACCCGTAAGGTTCTTCTGGTGGCTGGCGACGTTTACCGTCCAGCGGCAATTGACCAGCTGCATGTAGTGGGCGAGCAAATCGGGGTTGAGGTATTTTCCGACAAGGAAAATAAGAATCCGGTTGATATTGCGGAGAAGGCCTTGGCTCACGCCAAGCAGAATGGACATAATGTAGTGATTGTCGATACGGCCGGTCGTTTGGCTATTGACGAGGATATGATGACCGAAATCCGGAATATCCACAAAGCGGTAAAACCACAGGAGACCCTTTTTGTAGTGGATTCCATGACTGGTCAGGATGCCGTGAACACGGCGAAGGCTTTTAACGATGTCTTGGATTATGAAGGGGTGATTCTCACCAAATTAGATGGTGATACGCGTGGTGGTGCGGCCTTAACCATTCGCTCCGTGGTGCAAAAGCCCATCAAGTTTATTGGTACCGGAGAGAAAATGGATGCCTTAGATGTATTTCATCCCGAAAGGATGGCCGATCGTATTTTGGGCATGGGGGATGTTGTTTCCTTAGTTGAGCGCGCACAAGAGCAGTTCGATGAGGAAGAAGCTCGCCGGGTACAAAAGAAAATTGCCAAAAACCAATTTGATTTCGATGACTTCCTGGGCCAGATCAATCAGATCCGGAAAATGGGTAACATGAAGGATCTAATGGGCATGATCCCAGGGATGGGCAAGATGATGAAGAATATCGATCTCGACGATGATGCCTTTAAAGGCGTGGAAGCTATTATTCATTCTATGACCCCGGAAGAACGCGCCAATCCTAAACTCATAAATGGCAGCCGCCGTAAGCGAATTGCAGATGGTTCTGGTAAAGGGATTCAGGAAGTAAATCAACTCATGAAGCAATTTGCCGAAATGAGTAAGATGATGAAAATGATGCAAGGCGCTGGCGGTCGTCGTGGTATGGCGCAAATGATGCGCGGGGCGGGTCGTCGTCCTATGTAGTCGCGGTGCGGCTGATGCCTAATTTCCCTAAACGAGTATAAAGGGTTTTATCATTCATTCCCAATATTCTGGCCGCGCCTTTGGGGCCGGTAATTCGCCAATTGGTGTGTTCTAGGACTTCTATGATGTAGTTCCGGCTAAGTTCCTCGAGACTAACAAAACCTTCATTACTACTACTTCCCCTTTTGGCCTTGGGAATCCAAGATCCCGCTTTTAAGCTAGGACCTTGTTCCAATATAACCGCTCGAGCGATAAGGTTTTCTAATTCGCGGACATTACCAGGAAAGTCATATTCCATCAGACTTTCAAGGGCTTTCTTACCTATTCGTTTAAAATACTTTCCCGTCTGACGCGCGTATTTTTTAAGGAATAAATCGGCCAGCAAAGGAATATCGTCGGATCGATCTCGCAAGGGAATATTATGAATGGGAAAAACATTCAAACGATAATATAAATCCTCCCTAAAGCTTCCCTCGGAAACCATCTTTGCCAAATCGCGGTTAGTGGCCGCGATTATCCGTACGTTTACTTTATGGGTTTTATTTCCGCCTACCTCGCTAAATTCGGAATCCTGTAATACCCGGAGTAATTTAGCTTGTACTTCAAGGGGAACTTCACCAATCTCGTCCAAAAATAAGCTGCCTCCGTCGGCTAATTTGAACTTACCTACTTTGTCCTCAATTGCACCGGTAAAGGCCCCTTTGCGGTGACCAAAAAGTTCGCTTTCAAATAATTCCTTGCTGAGATTGGCAGCATTTACCTTAATCAAAACCTTAGATTCTCGCTTACTACTTTCATGTACAGCCTCGGCCAATAGTTCCTTACCTGTGCCAGACTCCCCCGTAATTAATACCGGTACATCCGTGGGCGCCACCAGACTAACTTGTTCCAAAACCTGGGCGTAGTTTTCGGAACGACTAATAATGCTCTGGAAACCGGATTTGGACTTCAGCTCCTCCTGCAATTGCTGATTTTCCTTTTCTAATTGATTTTTAAGGTTTTCAATTTGAAGTAATGCCTCCCTTAATTCAATCTCTCTTGATTTACGGTCACGGATATCTCGTATAATGGCGCAATTTAAATCCTCGCCATCGTGAATAATGTGATTGGCCACAATATCTACCGCCATGCGGGTCCCATCCTTTAAAGGAACATACCACTCTAGATGCACGGCCTTTTCCTTAATTATAGTTTGGAAATGCTGCTCCCACCATTCCGCATCAATGTTAGTATCCAAATCGAAAATGCTAAAACTGTCTAATTCCTCTCGACTAAAACCTAGGGTGTTCACCACCGCCTGGTTGTAATACAGTAATTCCCCTTTTCGATTGTAGAGGTAAACCAAATCTTGGCTATTGTCGATTATAGCAGCATTGAGTAATAATTCCTTGCTACGCCGAGTTTCTTCAGTTACATCTTGATAAGCCCCTAGAACTTTATAGACCTTGCCCCCCTTCATCTTGGCCTGGGCAATGGCTCGAATGTATTTCTTAGGATGTTTTTCGGTTTCCAAGACCATATCGATATCTGAGCCGCTGCGCATCAATTCAATATGTCCCCGGCGAAAATCTTCCGCATTTCGAAATTGAGAGGTCAATAAATGGGGATGTAGTTCTTCCGCCAATGCCTTTTCCATGATTTGCAAGGCAGTAGGGGTAGCTATTAATGATTGATCTTGAAGATTTAATTTCCAACCACCTACTTTGAAGTAATTTTCTGTAAAATCAGAAATTTTATGATAAAAGCTAGAGTGACTGGCATCAAGACCCGTAATGGCGAGGAATTCATCTTCTCCATTTTGCACCAATTGGGCATAAATCTCTAAATCATAGAATTTTCCATCCTTACGGCTATGAGTCGCTTTAAAGTGTTTAATCTTCACTTCTCTTAGCTCCTCCCAGTGGTCTGCCCAAGATTTATCCGTAACCCCGGGGTTGATTTTATAAATACTCAGCAGGCTAAGTTCTTGACGTTCATAGCCTAATGATGTGAAGAAGTGTTGATTAGCTCGAATGATATCACCTTTTCGGTTTGCCCAAAACACTTCGAAGGGTGCCAGCTCCAAAACTTGAGCTTCTATACTTTTTGACATATTCTGTTTAAGAGGTTGCTGCTATTAACCAGCTAGTTTTTCAATTGTTTTTTCTGAAATACAAGATTTTTCCGAAATATCGGAAAGCTTCATAGAGCAGCTCATTCACTAAAGTCTTGGTTTACAGGTCAGTGCCAATTGGAATGGAATTTCCCTATGAGATGGCATCACAATGAATAAAATTCCAACAAAAATGAAATCATTAAAACTCGGATTCTTAGCACTTAGCTTAGGTTTTTTCGGTAACCTAAATGCGCAATGGACACAGTACCAACCGAATCCAAATAATGACCCGGCAAATGCTTCTAGTGAGCTTTTAAACCCTGCCAATCATACCTTAATTCTAATTGATCATGAGGGTCAAATGGCTTTTGCTGTTGAGTCTCAACCAATTGAAGAATTGCGCAATAATGTGGGTTTGATTGCTGAAGCTTCTAAGTTATTTGAAGTACCTACCATCATAACCACGGTGGCAGAGCGCTCTTTCAGTGGACCTGTTTTCCCAGAATTATTAGCGGCCTATCCAGATGTGAATGAGTATATCGATCGTACCACCATGAATTCATGGGAAGACGTTCGCGTGGTTGAAGCAGTGGCTAAAACCGAAAAGAAAAAATTGGTAATCGCTGGTCTTTGGACTGAAGTATGTGTGCTCGATGCAGCTTTATCAGCGATTGAGGATGGATACGATGTATATGTTATCACCGATGCCTCAGGTGGGGTTTCTAAAGAAGCCCACGATATGGCAATTGCAAGGATGATGCAAGCGGGAGTAAAGCCAATCACTTCTATGCAATACATGTTAGAGATCTACCGCGATTGGGCTCGTAGCGACCAGTATGTTGAGGTGAATCGTATTGCTAAAAAATACGGAGGCGCTTACGGCTTGGGTATTGATTACATCAAAACCATGCAAATGTGGCAAGCCGAAGACGCTTCTAAATAAGACAAATCTCCTTAGGCGAGGCTGTCGAACAGCCTCGCTTACTTAACACCTCGAGAAATGAAATCTATCTATACTTGGGCACTATTAGCCTTAGGACTATTCCTCGCTGCTTGCCAGACGACCCCGGCGGTAGAAAAGCAGGTAGAGCTTGCTGACCTAATCGTAAAGAATGCGAAGGTCGCCGTGATGGATTCCAGTCGCAGTATGGCCGAGGCCATTGCCGTAAAAGACGGTTTAGTTTTAGCCACTGGAACCACGGAAGAAATTTTAAAACACTTGGGTGATTCTACCCAAGTAATTGACGCTAAGGGTAAAACCCTAATTCCTGGATTAAATGATTCGCATCTACACCTTACCCGCGGTGGTCGCTTTTTTAATGCCGAGCTTCGTTGGGATGGGGTGAAAACCTTAAAGCGTGCCCTTGAAATGCTTAAGGAACAGGCCGAACGCACCCCCGAAGGTCAATGGGTTCGGGTAATTGGCGGCTGGAGTCCTTTCCAGTTTGAGGAAAAGCGTTTCCCGACCCCAGAAGAAATTGAAGCCGCTACGGGAGATGTTCCAACTTATGTACTTTTCCTTTACAGTCGTGCTTGGTTAAATCAAGCGGGATTGAAGGCGCTGAATATCGATGAGAACACAGTGGCTCCTGAGGGAAGTTCCTTCGAAAAGGGTCCTGATGGTAAATTGAATGGGGTCTTATTAGCGGAACCCAATCCAACTATCTTATATGCCCGCATTGGCAGTTTACCGCCTCTTAGTCAGGAGGAGATGTTAAATGGGACGCGGCAGTTTTATCGTGAGTTAAACCGATTTGGCGTTACAAGCGGAATTGATGCCGGCGGTGGTGGACATAAATTCCCTACGGATTACACCGGTACCGAAGCTCTAGCCACTAAAGGGGAAATGCCCTTGCGCTTATCCTATTTCTTATTCCCTCAAAATAAAGGACAGGAATACTTGGAATTTCAAGCCTGGATGGAGAACAATGAAGTTGGCCATAATGGCGAAATTCATTTAGATCATGGTTATGAGTTGGAAGGTGGAGGTGAATTCTTAGCCTGGAGTGCCGGTGACTTTGAAAACTTCTTGGCTCCTCAGCCCATGCTTGAGGATCGACCAACTTGGCGCGAGGATATAAAAAGAGTTATTCGACTGCACGTTGACCGCGGTTGGCCTTTTCGCATTCATGCAACTTATGGTGAGAGTATTTCCAATATCCTTGATGTAATTGAAGAGGTAAATGAGGAAACCAATGGCAAATTGGCTCAAGAACGGTGGTTATTTGATCATGCAGAAACGGTTAAGACTAAAGATTTAGAACGCATAAAACGACTTAATGGCGGTGTAGCTATTCAGGCGAGGATGGCCTATGCTGGTGAGTTCTTCGTAGAGCGTTACGGAGAAGAAAAGGCGGCTTATGCTCCTCCTGTGCGGGAAATGATGGCTACTGGCTTACCGGTGGGAGCGGGAACCGATGGGACCCGTGTAGCTTCTTATAACCCTTGGCCAGCCTTGTACTGGATGGTGAGCGGTAAGACCGTTGGCGGTTTAAGAATGGCGGCCGATGATAATTTATTAAGTCGGGAAGAGGCACTCTATCTCTACACCAAGGGAAGTGCTTGGGTTTCGAAAGAGGAGGATGTAAAAGGAAATTTAGAGAACGGCATGTATGCTGACTTCGCCTTGCTCAGCGAGGATTACTTCTCCGTAGCCGAGGATTCAATTCCTAATCTTTCTTCTGTACTCACCGTCGTTGATGGAAAGGTGGTCTACGGTGCAGGTGATTATGAAGGCCTAAGTCCCGTCATGCCCGAAGTTATTCCAGCTTGGTCGCCGGTGAAATATTTCGGAGGATATCAAAACAAATAAAAAATGAAAGCCATGCAAAGCTTGCTGTTTATGTTGATCGTGTTCCTAGCGGGAGCCATGTTGCCGATGCAAGCCGGCTTAAACCATAAAATGGGCAAGGCCCTGGCCAGCCCCGAATATGCTTCGTTTATATCATTCGGGGTTGGCACTTTGGCCTTGTTTATTTATCTCCTATTTATCAAACAGGACCTTACAACCTTCGGTAATCTAGTGCAGATTCCTTGGTACGTTTGGTTAGCCGGAATTATGGGGGCATTTTATGTAACCACGGTACTAATAATGGCCCCTCGTTTAGGTATTGCTTTAACTTTCGGCTTAGTAGTAGCAGGGCAAATGGTTCTCTCTTTGTTTATGGATCACTTTGGACTGCTTGGCATGCCGGTTAAAGCTTTGAACTGGCCTCGAATTGCCGGGGCACTATTGTTGATTGCCGGGGTGGTTATTATTCGCAAGTCTTAAGAAGATGAAGAGCCTGTGGAAAATAGATCAAGGCAATTCACACCTCGAGTTTCGGGTAGGGCATTTAATGATCTCCACCTTAAAAGGAAGCTTTAAAGACTTTACCGCCCATTTGGACATCCGAGAAGGAGAGCGGACCGCATTTGACTTGGACCTTGAGATTTTTGCTGATAGTATCCAAAGTGGGAAGGAAAGTCGCAATCGGCATTTGCGTTCAGCGGACTTTCTTTATGCCTCCCGCTACCCTAAAATTTGTTTTCAATCGCAAAGAAAAGCTGGCAGTTTCTTAATTGGTGAATTAGAGATCAGGGGCCAAAAGCGCGAGCTTGAATTAGAGATTTCACAGATGGGTTCTTGTGAAGATGCTTATGGAAGAATGCGCTTTGGAATTGACCTCAAAGGCCAGTTTGATCGGAAGGATTTTGGACTAAACTGGAATGCCTTAACCCCAAGCGGAAACCTAATGGTATCACCAGAAGTGAATTTAGATATATCTCTTCAATTCATCGCCCAGCACCATCCTCAAAAAATGATTGCAAAATGATGATCCTTAAATTTCTATTCGGAAATCAAGCCTTGCCAATTAAGACTTGGCATTTTAGCTTATTGGTGTATCGCGTGCTATTAAGCGGCTCTCTTTTTTTTACCCATGGCTGGAAAAAAGTTGTGAACTATGAGCAAGAGATCGAACATATTCCAGATCCTTTTGGCTTTGGTGGAACTGCGGTTTTATCCCTTGCTTTACTAGCCAATATTCTAGCTCCAGTCCTGATTAGTCTGGGACTTTTTACCAGAGTGGCGATTTTACCAATCTTAGCGACTACCCTCAGTGGGCTTTTCTTGGTTCATTGGCAAGATCCGGCCGCCGTGCGTGATATTCCTTTGATGTACAGCCTCGCTTTTGGCATACTATTTCTCAGCGGAGCTGGATCCTTCTCCTTAGACAGCAAATGGAGAAATAAGTGATAGTCAATTGGTTTAAATATCGTTGCTTCTCAATCATCCTGCCCTTGTTATTGATGTGCGAGCTCTCCGCTCAAAGCATTGATTATTCACTTTTGCGGCAGAATGATAAAATCGATTTTGAAAATCTAAGTCCCGCTCAAAGTTTATTTAAGCAAAGTCTTGGCGCAAAGTCTCTTCATCAATTAAGCATGGGCTTCAGTCTTCGGTTTCAAATGGAAGGCTTTATCAATGAAGAGTTTCAATCGGAGGCCGACCAGACGGATATCTGGTTTATGCAGCGATTCATGCCTTACCTGCACTATCGCTACCAAAATTCTTGGCAAGTGTTTGTGGAATTGAATTCCAGCGCCATGTTCAGTAAGGCAAACTTGAGCCCGGTGGATCAAGATCTATTAGGCTTGAATCAAGGTTTCCTTGCCTATACGAAAGGCGATTGGCGTTTTTTAATTGGTCGTCAGAATTGGCGTTTGGGTAGTGGTCGTTTAGTTGATGTGAGGGAGGGGCCTAATGTGAGGCTATCCTTCGATATGGCGGAAATGGAATGGCAAAGGGATCTTTGGAGCCTGCGTGCTTTTTATGCGGTGCCAGTGCAAAATCGCGAGGGACTTTGGGACAATAACTTTTTACATGGTGAAGAGGAGTTTACCGGCTTATACGCGCGTTTTGGAAAATCAAAAGGCATCGAGTTTTATACTTTATACAAAGGAGAAGAACAAAAAGAATGGGACTTAGGAGTGGGGGATGATGAACGTTTATCCCTCGGACTACGTCATTTTAAAACGGAGGGTGATTGGATTATTGATAATGAAGCCCTCTATCAATTTGGGAGCTTTGGCAATTATCGAATTCGAGCATATACGGTTTCAATAAATACCGCTCATCGCCTGGATTGGCCGGTGTCTGGCGCCAAATTGGGGATAAAAACCGAACTGATTAGTGGGGATCAAGAGGGCGAGGATGATATTTTGGGAACCTTCGATGCCCTGTATCCCAGGGGGGCTTACTTTGGTAGGGTGGCGCGTTTTGGCCCTTCAAATCTCATTGATATACACCCTTATTGGAATTTTAGTTTAGGCCAGTGGAGCTTTGAAATTGATTACGACGCTTTTTGGCGTTATTCCTTAGCCGATGGCCTATACAATCCGGCCCTTATTCTTAGCTATCCCGATTTAAATGAAGAACGCTTCATTGCTCACCAAGCCGGCCTCGTCATGGCTTATCAGCTAGGGGCTAATCTCAGCTTAGAATTGGAGGTAAACGGGATAGTACCGGGCGAATTCTTAATTGAAAGTGGTTTATCGGATCCTTTGTTGCATGGGGTCTTTACCGCTGAATGGAAACTTTAAATTAACAAATATGCATTCATACGACACTTTAGTAGAGGCCATCCAAGGCCTAAGAAAACAAGGTTATGCGCTCGACTATAACCTGAAATCGGCATCCATTTATTGCAATGCTCTAGACTTAGATCTAAGTCCAGAACAATTTCATATTGATGAAACACATCGCTTTGAAGGTGACTCTAATCCTGATGATTCTTCCATTTTATTTGCCATCTCCGGGCCCTTGCCTGATCAAAAAGGAATTTTGGTAGATGGTTACGGTGTATCAGCCGAAAGCTTAAGTGAGGCCATGATTCAAAAATTGCGATAATGGAAGAAAAAGGATTTCCCATAGAACATCTAGAGGAAGAAAACAGATTCGTGGTACGCATAGAGAATGAAGAGGCAGAATTGGTCTATAAAATTCAAAAGGGTGTCATTTACTACTTACACACCTGGGTGCCCCAAGAAATAGGCAATCGTGGTGTAGCAGCGGCCATGGCGGAAAAAGCTCTGAATTATGCCGAGGAGAATAATCTAGAAGTCGTAGCCTTCTGTCCCTATGTAAAAGCTTATATCGAAAAGCACTCCTATTGGCAAAAAAAGTATGGCTAAGGCCTTGACTTTCCGATTATTCATTCTCTTATATTTGCTCTACAACCAAAAGAACAAACATGGGAAGGAAGTTTCTGGGGACCTTAATTATTCTGATTTCTATCGCAATCCTACTACATCTGGCTTATCTGGCTCCAACTATTTGGGAGGAGGCCCCAAAAATGTGGAAGCATTATAAAGCTGACCCTGATGAGTTTATGATGAAGGATGAAATGGATACTCTATTATACTGGGTATTGCATTTAGTGATTCCCGCGATTTTAATAGGTACAGGTAGGGCTTTAAGGCGGGAACGTCGCTAGTCACATCCCCTAAGTTGAACTACCTTTGTCGAAGCTAAATCTTAGAAGATGATTATAATCGACGGGAAAAAAACGTCTCAGGATATTCGCAATGAAATTGCGGAAGAAGTAAAGAATATAACCGCTAAGGGGGGCAAGACTCCCCATTTGGCAGCGGTTTTAGTGGGAAATAATGGCGCTAGTGTTACATATGTTAATGCTAAAATCCGCGATTGCGAAGAAGTGGGTTATAAATCAAGTTTGGTAAAGCTTTCAGAAACCATTACCGAAAAGGAACTTTTAGAGGAAGTACACAAGCTGAATGCAGACGAGGACGTTGATGGCTTCATCGTGCAGCTGCCTTTACCGAAACACATTAACGAACAAAACATTTTGATGGCCATCGATCCTGAAAAGGATGTGGATGGATTTCATCCGGCTAACTTAGGCAAGATGGCGCTTAACTTACCAAGTTATGTGCCTGCTACGCCAATGGGAATCATGGACCTCCTAGATCGATATAATATCGAAACAGGCGGTAAACACTGTGTTGTGGTAGGACGCTCGCATATTGTAGGTCTGCCCGCAAGTATTTTAATGGGGAGGAATCATTACCCAGGTAACGCCACAGTAACCCTATGCCATAGCCGTACCACCAATCTAAAAGAATTACTATTGGATGCCGACATTGTGATTGCCGCACTAGGCAAGCCCAATTTTATTACCGGTGATATGGTGAAAGAAGGCGTGGTTATTATCGATGTTGGCACGACCAGGGTGGTGGACAAAAGCAAAAAGTCTGGTCACCGTCTGGTAGGTGATGTAGAGTTTGACTCGGTTTCTCCTAAGGCCTCTTACATCACTCCAGTTCCTGGTGGAGTAGGTCCCATGACCCGCGTAAGTCTCTTGAAGAATACCCTGATGGCTGTTCGGCATAAATTGTAATCGCCGCTTAAGAATATTTAGGAAGAGCGATCCAATTTGGGTCGCTCTTTCTTTTTCTACAGCTTTAAGGTGCGAGTTGAATGCAATGGACTGAATCGTAGCGGATTATCCTAATTTTGAATTCTAACTTTTTCGCCGATATAATTAATCAGTAGTGTAATAATCTATTAATCAATGAATTGAAATGAAGTTAGAGACTCTTTCTTTTTCTCTTTTTCATAACTTGAGCCTCAAATTTGGATATTGAACTACTTCGCCACCTTTACCTGTTATCACGTTAAAGACTCGATGTTTGAGGAGTTTTCGGATGCTTGGCATTCCTTGAGTGATCTCAACTTGCGTCATGGTGCCTGCCTTCTATCTCGCTTACATCGAAAGGATGATAAGTTTTATGAATATGCCTTATGGCCAGATGAAAGAAGCTTTAAAAACGCCAGCGAGCTTTTGCCACCCGCAGCTTTAGCATTACAGGCTCGATTGAATTCTGCTTGCAATAAAAGTAATGAACTAGTTGGAATGGAGGCCTTGGCCGAATTGCGTAATACCCAACTTGGTAAAGAATTTTTTTAGGAGCGCATCGCTCGGTCCATATCCCGCTTCACATCCCGTTCTTTAATGCTGTCGCGCTTGTCATAGTTCTTTTTACCTTGACCTAAGGCAATCTTCAGCTTAGCTAAACCACCATCGTTAATGTACAGGTTCAAGGGTACGATGCTCCGATTTCCTTTTTCTACCTCGGCTTTTAGTTTGATGAGCTCGCGTTTATGCATTAACAGCAATCGCTCCCTCAAGGGTTCGTGGTTATTAATATTACCATGACTGTATTCAGCGATGTGCATATTTTTCACCAACAAGCGCATATCACTTTCAAAATAGCAATAGGCCTCCTGCAGGCTGGCTTTCCCCTCCCGTATGGATTTGATCTCGGTACCTAGCAATTTTATGCCTGCCTCATAGGTATCAAGAATTTCATAATTGAAACGCGCCTTGCGGTTTTTGATATTTACTTTCGATTGTGACATGAGCCTGCGAAGATACGCTCTTCTTTGCAGTGGAAGAAGGTAGCGCGGCTGCAAAAGCTCACGTATCTTTGCAAAAATTTCTGGATGTACCGCAGTCTTCTTAAGCCTTTGTTCTTCACCATGGACCCCGAAAAGGCCCATCATTTTACTTTTTCTCTAATCCGAATCGTAAATGCCATACCAGGCTTAGGAGCTATCAACCGGGCCTTATTCCGTCCAAAAAGTAAGGATTCCATTAATCTTTGGGGGCTGCATTTTCCTAATCGAGTGGGTTTAGCCGCCGGATTTGATAAGGATGGTAAGCTTTATCGTGAACTCTATAATTATGGATTTGGCTTTATTGAGGTGGGCACGGTGACTCCTAAGGCACAAGCTGGAAATCCTAAGCCTCGTTTATTCCGCTTGCCGGAGGATGAAGCCTTGATAAATCGGATGGGCTTTAATAATGGAGGCGTTGAAGAATTAGCGGAAAGACTTAAGGCAAAGCGTCCCAAGGATTTAATCATCGGTGGGAATATTGGAAAGAATAAGCTCACGCCCAATGAGAAGGCTCTCGACGATTATCGCATCTGCCGAAAGGCCTTGCATCCATATGTTGATTATTTCGTTGTAAATGTAAGTTCTCCCAATACCCCAAATCTGCGCGATTTACAAGAGAAGGAGCCTTTAAAGGCGATATTACGTGCCTTGAAGGAGGATGATGCTCAAGAAGCCGAATCTAAGCCCATCCTGCTAAAGATTGCCCCCGATCTTAGCGATTCGCAATTGGATGATATTATTGAGATTGTAGAGGAAACTCAAATCGAAGGTTTAATCGCAACCAACACTACCATCAGCCGTGAAGGCCTGAATACTCCTGGGTCTAGGGTGGAGGAAATCGGTGCCGGTGGTCTTAGTGGACAGCCCGTGCGCGAGCGGGCAAATGAGGTAATCCGTTACCTGAAGCAAAATGCTAAAACCGACTTCCCAATAATCGCCGTAGGCGGAGTGCAAAGCAAAGGGGATTATCAAGAGAAATTAGATGCGGGAGCAAGCCTGGTACAGGTTTACACCGGATTTATTTATCAGGGACCATCTCTAGTTAAGCGTTTGCTTGCCTAGTAATGAATCGACTTAGAGTTTGGTAAAACAGTTGCTTATTTAAGGGCTTACTCAAGAAATCATTGCATCCTTCTAAAAGGGCTCTTTCTTTATCTTCATTCATGGCATAAGCCGTTTGGGCAATAATAGGTAGTTCGGCATTTTGTTTTCTGAGAATCCGGGTGGCTTCGAAGCCATTCATCAATGGCATTTTTAAATCCATAAGAACCAAATCAAAGTTTGGCTCTTGCTCATAATAGGCAACTGCTTCTACACCGTTTTTAGCTTTTACGGTATAAAGATCATCAATACTATCGCGCAAGAATTTTTCCAAGAGTTGCAAGTTGATAGGATCATCGTCAACCAGAAGGATGCGGGCTTTCTTAAAGCGATAGGAATTCGTTTCATGAATAGCTTCAGGCTGAACTTCCTCTTTTCCAGAAATAAAGGGAAGGCGTAAGCTTACCTTAGTTCCTTTGTCGATTTCAGAGTCAATTTGCAAATTACCATTCAGGCAACGACTATAGGCTTTGCAAATACTCAAACCTAGACCTAGTCCATCGTACTTTCGCGTGAGATGTTCTTCTATCTGGACAAAGTGTTCGTAGATCATCGCAATATCTGCACTATTCATCCCAATGCCGCTATCCTCTACCGCAATGAATAATTGATCCTCCTTTTGGTGCATCCGGATAATCACTCCACCAGTTTCGGTGAATTTTAAGGAATTATTCAAAAGATGAATAAGGATGCCTTTCAGTTTGTTAGAATCACTCCAGAGAATCCTTTGGTCTTCAGGCAAATCAATCTCGGTTTTAAGTTCCAAGCCTTTAGCCTTTGCTCTGGGCTGATATATTTTCAGGATATAATTTACGAGCCGTTCTAGATTTACCGACTCGAATTTAACTTTCAAGTCACCCGCTTCGATCTCGGAAATTTCAATGAGGTCCTGTAATGTATTTAAAAGCCTCTCGCTGCTTACGCGGATGTTTTTGATGAATTGGTCTTTTAATTCCCCCTCCAATTGAGGGTCTTCTAGATATTCGAGGAAACCTAAAATCCCATTCATCGGAGTACGCAACTCATGGGATATATTATTGAGGAAGGCGGTCTTTAAACGTTCGCTTTCTTGGGCTTTTAAACTTACTTCTTCGAGTAATTCGGCTTTGACCTTATTTTCTTGGCTCAGCTCATTTAGAGTTTGCTCTTGCTGATGATAAATCTCACGTTCTTTTAACTGCCGATTAATGGCAAAGCGCAAAGCCGCCTCTTCGATAATACCACCGCGATAGTCTTGGATTCCCAAGCTTTCCAAGTCATGGGATTGAGCCACACTGGAATTAGGGTCGATCAGGATTAGAGGCAGAGATTCGCCAGGGTAAAAACGCTTTACATCTTTAATAAATTCAAGCTCCCGAGCGAGGTCTCGCCCAGGGCAAAAGATGAAAAGATGAAAGTAACTCAAGGCCTTCAAATCTGGCAGGTCTTTGAGGTGATGACCACTCATCACATGGTATTCACTTTCGGGGAGCAGAGAGTTAACCAGGCGTTTGCATTGCAAACTGCCCGAATAAAATAAAATAGGGGAGTCTTTTATGGGCACGATATCAGGCTTTGCAACCTAAAATACAAAAAATCGAGCCTCTATTTTAAGCGGAAAGGTCGCTTTCGGAGATAATCTAATGTTTTACCTATTCGACTTCCATACCAGGTGAAGAGTTCGCCATTAACCAACTGACTGCGAAATCCTAGTTCGTGAAAGGTTTTTAAATCCTTAGACTTGAAGTCATAAGGTTCAGAACTCAGTATAATCCGCTCGGGATTCAGCGCTCTAATTTCCTCCAAACTAAGCTCGGGGTATCTCCCTCTATCTTGTGGAGCAAGGTTCTTCATCCCGATAAGGGACAAGACTTTGGAAATATAAGTTTGCTCTCCGGCCACCATCCAGGGATCCTTCCAGATAAAGTAGAGGAAACTTAAGTTCTCCTGATAAATTAAAGCAGCTTCGGCTGAGCGGAACTTTTCTAACATCAGCTTGGACTCTTTTTCCTTAGCGCAAAGAATACCGACATCCTCAATCATCCGGTAGGCCTGCTCTAAGCTTTCGATATCGCTTATGTAAATCGGAATTTCATCACCCAAAGCTTCAATCTGTTCTTTGGGGTTTTCCTCCTTATTACCAATGATTAGGTCAGGTTTAAGCGAATCAATTTTATCCTTATCCAGATTCTTAGTGCCCCCAATAACCATTTTCTGCTCTCTTAGACCCGCCGGGTGAACGCACCAGGAGGTGAGGCCTACAATCTCCTCTGACAAACCTAAATCCGCCAGTAATTCAGTGATAGAGGGAACAAGGGAAATGATTCGCCGTGCCGGCTGGTTTAAACCAAGCTCCCGACCCATTTGGTCCTGGAGTCGAATCATTAACTCAGGGCCGTAATGAGATCTTGTTTAGTGATAATGTGCAAGGCTCCGCTGGCCAATCGGACAAGTACCGCAGTATTATCTTTATTCATGAGTTGTGCCACCTCTTGCAAATCGGTGTCATAGCTTACCACCGGGAAGGGTTTATCCATGATTTCTTCCACGAATTTCTCCGCTAATCCCGCATCGCCGATCATGGCTTGGAATAATCTACTATCATCTAAAGAGCCTACCACATCATTATCCTTCATCACCGGAATCTGTGAAATGGAGAAATGCTGCATTTTTTGAATGGCCCCGGCAATTACCTCATCGGGTTTAACCGAAACCAATGGCAAATGCTCATGGGCTCTGGCCAAATCACCCGCGGTACTTTGCGCCGTAGTTAAGAATCCGCGATCACGCATCCAATCGTCGTTAAATACCTTGCCCACATAGCGGCTACCATGATCATGGAACAGCACTACCACCACATCATCTGGATTCAATTGATCCTTCATCTGGCGTAAGCCCTGGAATGCCGAACCACAGGAGTAACCCAAGAATAAACCTTCTTTCTTCGCTAGTTCGCGAGTGGCTAATGCACCGTCCTTGTCGCTTACCTTTTCGAAGTGATCAATTAAACTGAAATCCACATTCTTGGGTAAGATATCTTCTCCAATACCTTCGGTGATGTAGCTGTAAATTTCTTTTTCGTCGAATTCCCCGGTCTCATGGTATTTCTTGAATACGGAACCATAGGAATCAATTCCCCATATTTTAATATCGGGATTCTTTTCCTTTAGATATTTGGCTACTCCAGAAATGGTGCCTCCAGTGCCGACCCCCACAACAAAGTGAGTAATTCGTCCTTCGGTTTGCTCCCAAATTTCCGGTCCGGTGCTTAGGTAGTGGGCTTGTGCATTACCGGGGTTATCATATTGATATGGATAGAAAGAGTTGGGAATTTCTTTGTGCAATCGGTCTGCAACCGAATAGTAAGATTCTGGATGCTCCGGAGCCACATTAGTAGGACAAACATATAATTCCGCTCCCATGGCGCGAAGCACGTCCATTTTTTCTTTGCTCTGTTTGTCCGAAAGGGTACAAATCAGTTTATAGCCTTTTACAATGGCGGCCAATGCTAAACCCATTCCTGTATTCCCACTGGTACATTCAATAATAGTTCCTCCCGGCTTTAATTTGCCTTCCCGCTCAGCATTCTCAATCATTTGCAAGGCCATCCGGTCTTTTACCGAGTTTCCGGGGTTGAAGTATTCTACCTTCGCTAAAATTTCACCGGGTAAATCTTCCGCAATTTTATTGAGGCGAATCATCGGAGTATTACCGATGGTTTCGAGGATATTATCGTAGATATTCTTTGTAGGCCGCATGCTTGTTTTATTAGTGCTTTGGGGCCGCAAATCTAATCAAAACGGATGGCTTTATTGGGCTGAATTCGACTAACTAGAAAGGCCGGAATTAAGAGGCATAATACACAGATGATCAGAGTAATCAGATTAATACCTAAGAGATGCCATAGGTTCAGATCGATGCTCACTACACTAACAAAATAAGTCTGTGGATCCAATTTCACCAAGCCAAATTGATCTTGGATTAAAGCGATGCCAATACCGATGATATTACCCCATAACATGCCTTTTCCCAAGAGATAGGCAGCATTTTGGATAAAGATGTTTTGGATGCTAAAGTTGTTAGCCCCCAGGGCTTTTAATAATCCAATCATGGTGGTTCGCTCCATAATTAAAATGAGCAAGGCAATCGACATGTTGATGGTTGCCACTACGATAATAATAATCAGGATTATGATGATATTCAGGTCAAATAGATCCATCCACTGAAAGAGCTGTAAATTTAATTGCTCCGCATCCATGGCATCGTACTCGAAGGGTAAGGATAAGCGAAGCTCACTAACGATAGCTTTGGCGTCACTACCCTCGGCTAGATGAATTTCATAAGCACCTACTTCGGTGGAGTCCCATTTCGACAGCCTTTGTACATGATCCATATCCCCAATTAAGAAAGATTGATCGAGCTTATCGAAGTCCGTTTTGAAAATACCCGCCACAATGAACCGACGACGTAAAGGAGGTTTATTGGGACGTAAATAATACATTTCGCAATCGGAGGCTAATTCCAAGCGAAGTTTTCGCGCTAGAGGTTCGCTGATTAATATGCTGTCATCATATTGCCCATCCACATAGGAAGGGATGTGGCCAGCGATTAGATATTCCTGTAGAAAGTCACGGCGATAATCAGCACTAAGTCCCTTAAGCACTGCACCTTCAAATAAATCTCCCTTCTTAAGAATACCTGCTTTTTGCCCATAAGATTGCATATAGGCAATGCGTTTATCCTCTTTTAAGCTGTCTAAAAGCTGAGGGTCTAGCACGATGGGAACCTGTTCATAGCCCGGGTTCGGACGGTAATTGAGTATTTGAATATCTCCACCAAATCCGGTTACTTTGTCCTTAATGGCTTTCCTTAAGCCATTACCGGTGGCTACCGACAAAATCATAATGATTAGGCCCAAGGCAATTGCCCAAACCGAAATATTTAATACCGGTTTGGATACCTTGCGATTGGCCGACTGATTTTTAAGAATGCGGCGGGCTATGAAAAACTCAAAGGACACGAAATGAAGCTTCCAAAAATTCGGCTCAAATATACCCTAATTCTAACGCTGCTGTTCAGCTTTTTACAAGGACAGACTCTGCGTCTTAAAAGCCCAGATAGTTTGGTGATTGCGGCCGATCGTCCTGGGGCTTACTTAGCTTCCCTTTATGGTAAGAAAGTAGGTATGGTGGTTAATCATAGTTCGACTTTAGTGGATGGTACGCATCTAGTTGATTTTCTGCTGAGTAATAAGATTGATGTACAGAGAATATTTAGCCCTGAGCACGGATTTAGAGGGGAGGCCTCCGCCGGGGCTAAAGTGCAGAGCGGAGAGGATCCCCAAACGGGCTTGCCGGTAATTAGCCTATACGGGCAACGTAGAAAACCTCTACCCGAAGACTTGGCCGGTCTGGATATTCTTGTATTTGATATCCAAGATGTGGGGGCTCGATTCTATACCTACATCAGTACCATGACTAATGTAATGGAAGCGGCCGCAGAGCAGGGGCTACCCGTAATGATCTTGGATCGTCCTAATCCTCATGGCTACTATATCGATGGACCCGTCTTGGAGCCGAAGCATAAGTCTTTTGTCGGCATGCATCCCGTGCCGGTAATTCATGGAATGACGGTAGGGGAGTATGCCCGGATGGTAAATGGTGAAGGGTGGCTCAAAAATGGAGTGAAATGCGATTTAGAAGTGGTGACTTGTGTGAATTATGATCATCGTACCTCCTACGAATTGCCCATTAAACCTTCTCCCAATTTGCCAAATAAGTGGGCTATATCCCTCTATCCCTCCTTGTGTTTCTTTGAAGGAACTCCGGTAAGCGTTGGTCGGGGTACCGAAACTCCTTTTCAGATAATTGGCGCGCCTTGGTTTACCGAATACGCTACCTCCTTTACTCCAATAGAAAGGCCAGGGGCAACGAACCCTCACTATAGAGGAATAGAGTGTAAGGGATTTCAATTAAAAGATTTTGCCGATTCTTATATGGATGGCCTGGGCGAATTATATCTATACTGGCTGGTGGAGAGTTACCAAATGGCCCCGGACAAGGATAAATTCTTTCGTCCCTTTTTCACTTTACTAGCGGGAACAAAAAAACTCGAAGCTCAAATTAGAGCGGGCACTTCAGTAGAAGACATCAGAGCTTCATGGCAAGCCGATCTGGCTAAATTTCAGCAAATCCGACGCCCTTATTTGCTCTACGCAGATTTCTAAACAAGGACTTCTTAAGCCGAAATTAGCCTAGCATGAAATGGTATTTTAAAGCCCTTGAGAATTATACTAATTTCTCCGGAAGAGCCCACCGAACTGAGTATTGGTCCTTCACCTTAATCAATTTACTATTTGGTTTCTTGGCTTTGGTGATCGATAATTTATTGGGCCTAGCCTTTATAGAAGGTTTGTACGGACCGGTTTACGGCGTTTATAGTTTAGGGATGCTTATCCCGAGCTTGGCCCTAGCTACGCGACGATTGCATGATGTAAATAAAAGTGGTTGGTTATTGCTGCTAGCTTTTTTACCCTTGGTCGGCCCCCTTATTTTATTGGTATTCCTCCTTAGCAAAGGGAATGAAGGGGAAAATCAATATGGCTTAAATACCAAGGTAGACGGGATCAAGGGAGATGAAGCTGCCGAATCGCAGGATCAAATTATTATTAGCATCGTGGCTTGGATGATTGCCATTCGCCTATTTTATATGGTGATGAATAACTTCTTGATCGATTACTATCAAGAAACCTGGTTTAAGATGTTCAACGCCTTTACCACTCTGGTTTGGGCTTGTATTCCTCTCTTGTTAAGCTTTATGGTTAAAGGGGAGACGAGTCGTCAGATAGTGAGGGCTCTGGCCATCCTGTATTTGATCTTCGGTCTTTATGAAGCAGGTAGAATCCTCTGGGAGATTTTGTATGCGTATGCAATTTAAGGGCTAACTAAACCTTGGTAAAAGGCCTCATAACCCTCAATGGTGCGATCGGCACTGAACCTGGTTCTTATTCGCTCTTTGGCCGCTTGTCCCATTTCCTTGGCATTTCCATCTCGATACATCTTAAGTAAAGCCTGAGCCATGGCTTGAGGGTCTTTCTTGGGGACCATATAGCCTGAAACTCCATCTTCAATCATGTCGCGATTGCCGGGGATATTAGTAATTATTGCCGGAGTCCCTAAGGACATTCCTTCCAATACGGACTTTGTAATCGACTCCCCGTAAAGAGAGGCCAATAGAAAAGTGTCCGCCATTTTGATGATCCGTAAGCCATCCGCTCTCCATCCTAGAATATGCACACGTTCCGGATGTGGCAGGGACTCGATAATGGCTCGGTTTTCAGGGATATCCATGTCCTTACCCAAAATAAGTAAATGGATATTAGCATCTGGAGGTAAGTGCTGAAAGGACTTTAGAAGATAGGGCATGCCTTTCATCTTACGATTGTTGGCTACACAAGCTGCGTAAAAAGCGGTGGGATCTAATCCCAGTTCCTCATGAGGCATGGTTTCTACATCCTCATACCATTCCAGGCGATGACCTTTATTTACGGATACCAATTTGGGTTTGACAAAGACGCGGGCCTTTTCAATATGCTCCGCCACCCCTTCTGAATTGCACAGGATAGCATCGACCCGAGGATGAAAAAACTTCCAATAAATGGAGGGATCATACCAATGAATATGACCTTCAAAACCTCGGTAGAGAGCCACTTTCACCGGTAAACCCTTAGCCGCCTGAATCCCATTAATCATTGAGACACCATTAAAGAGATGCATCACATCGTAGTCACCTGCTTCAAGCTCGGCCCGGATAAAGGAAATTTCTTCCTTGTCAAATTTCTTTTCGGGGTGGAAATCTATCAGACGAATGCCAGCCGCTTTAAAATTCTCCCAATAAGCACTATCACCATAGGTCATAATGGTAATATCATGGCCTTTTTTCTGCAGACCGATGAAAATCTCCGCCTCCGGACGCACCGTGATCGTTGTGCGATAATTGCTAATGACCAGAATCTTTAGGGACATGTAAAAACTTTGCGCGAAGGTAATCAATAGGAGAGAGCCTAAAAGACATTAAAAACATGGGCATTTATCAGTGTTGAGCTTTTCAAGCGAAGTACTTTTGCAAAATGATTTGGAAACACATGACGAAGCCCGAGATAAAGGATCGGGTTTACGCCGCTTTAGACGAAAATCGCAATTACGATAGCGATTATATATTAGGAATTCCTGGTACCTATTTAGATACTGCTCAATTTCACCGGGACGCTGACTTCCTTCAGGATGCCCCCTTTCTTCGCACTTTCATCAATAATCCTAATCACATTGGTTGTCACACCCTTACAGGTGATGAAGGCGAGGATTTATTTAGGGGAACCCAGAAGATTGAGGTGGAGCTGATTCGAATGATATCGGAAGAGATTCTAAATGCTGAGGAGAAGTCGGTGGACGGCTATGTCGCTCCTGGAGGGACCGAAGCAAATATCCAGGCCCTTTGGGTTTATCGCAACTATTATATGCAGGAATTTGGTGCGAAGGCGGATGAAATTGCCGTAATGTTCAGCTCGGATAGTCATTATAGCTTTTATAAGGGGGCCAATCTATTGGGCATTCGCGCCCGGTCTATACCCGTGGATAAAGAGAATCGTAGCATTAGTTCTGAAATCTTGGAAGCTCAAATTGAGGAGGCTCAAGCGGAAGGGATTAAATACTTTATCGCCATAGCTAATATGAGCACCACCCTTTTCGGTTCGGTTGATGATCCCAATCAAATAGCCGCGGTGTTCGAAAAGCTAGAACTTCCATTTAAATTGCATGTGGACGGGGCATTTGGCGGATTTATTTATCCCTTCACCAATCCAGAATCAGAATTACACTTTGGCAATCCCAAGGTAGATTCCATTACGGTGGATGCCCATAAAATGCTAATGGCACCCTACGGTACCGGCGTTTTTATGATTCGTAAGAATTGGATCCAATACGCAGCTACCACCGAAGCGAGTTATGTCCAAGGCTTGGATTACACCATGGTGGGCAGTCGCTCCGGGGCTCAGGCTTTGTCCATCTGGATGATTCTTATGACCCATGGGCCTAGGGGATGGAAGAATACCATGGAACGCCTCATTATCGAAACCGACAAACTCTGTGGGGCATTAGATGAAATGGGGATTAGCTATTATCGCAATCCCCATCTCAACATTGTTTCTATGCATGCCCATCAGGTACCTAAGCATATTCCTGGTAAATACCGTTTGGTGAGCGATAACTTTGGCGCCAAGCCAAACTGGTGGAAGATTGTAGTAATGCAACACACCATTGGCAAAGTCGTGGATCAGTTTATCGCCGATATGAAGGAGGCATTGGCTTAGTCCTTCCAGAGGGGCAGTCGGATATCGAAAACCGCTCCGTCGTCATTATAACCATGGATATTCCCCCCGTGCGCATCTACATATTGTTTCACGATAGTTAGACCCAGTCCAGTGCCTTCCGCCTTGCCTTCGGTGGTAAAGGGTTGAAAGAGCCTGCTTAGTACCGAAGGTGGTATTCCCGGACCATTATCACGAATGCTAATGCGATAGAGATTGCCCTCCATTCCGCAGGAGATGGTGATCTTAGGTGCATGGACTTTTTTGTCTAAAAGGGCGTCGCCAGCATTGCTGATGATATTCATAATCATCCGTTTTATCTTACTGGCATCTCCTTTAAGAGAAACGTCTTCATTTCCCTCTAGCTGTAAATCAATCTTACTGAGGTCACGACGATTGTTAGCGAGGTCAATGGCTTCCTTAATTAGAGCACTTAAGCCCACCTTCTCTTTTTTGATTGGGGCTTCCCTCACGAAATCAAGGAAATCATCCAAAATCTCTGATGCCTGACGGGAGCTTATGTCTAATAAAGCCAATAATTCTTCATTGGCACCATCGGCGCGTAAAAGATCAGTGATCTGTGGAATATTCTTAATTGGGGTGCGTAAATCATGCATCAGCATACCCAAGGCATTCCCGGCCGCACTTAGTTTTTCCTTACGCAAGAGTTCTTCTTGTAAGTGTGCATTCTCAATGGCGTGAGTTGCATTCTGAATGAAGAGTTGTAAGAGATAAATTTTCTCCGTCTTTAAGGTTTCATTGGGTCTCAATAAAGCAAAGACTGGATAGTCCTTTAACAGAGCTAAAACCACATTTTGATCTTGTAGAATCGATTCTTCATTGTGGCGAGCCATGCGAATCATTTTGAGCAAGGCATCTGGGTTAAGGGTGTCATCAACACTCCCCACTTTGAATAAGAGATCGAGATTATCGTCTTCATTCAACATTCCCATCACGGCATTATCGGTGCCGATATACCGCGCCAATTGGTCAAAGATATTTTGCAATAAGCTGTTAAGTTGATTCTCACCAAGGGAGATCTTACCGGTAGTGGCAATAAGGTCCTCCAAATTGCGCAGCTTATTGTAATCATTAACCCCTTTCGTGGCTAATTGTAGGATTTCTTCGGCATTATAGGGTTTGACATGGTAGCCTACATTACGTCCTGCTTCCTGCACAATTTGGTCAATGGAATGATCGGAGTAGGCCGTTACGATAATAATTTCGGCTTTGCCATCTACCTTTCGGATGCGCTTAGCGGTCTCCAGGCCATCCCATCCAGGCATCCTCATATCTAGGAAGATTACCGCATAGGGAGCTCCTTCTTCTACCGCAGCTTTCACCTTTTCCAGGCCAACTTGTCCATTTTTGGCTTTGTCGACCCTGAAATCCGGAAATTGATCATTGCTAACCACCGGCGCTTCCTTGCTCTCTTCTTCAAAGAGTAAGTCCAAGGCCTCTTCCACCTTGCTATTGGCGGTGGTTCTTTGAGGATTCAATATTTCCTCAATATTATCGCGAACCATTTCTTCGTCGTCGATAATCAATACTCTTGCATTGAGTTTTTCCATAGGATTTTAATGATTTTGCAGAGGAATAATCACCGAAACATGGGCCCCAGTGCCTAGGCCTTGACTCTTGATGGAGAATTCGCCATTGTGGCTTTCAATCACCGACTTACTGCTAGACAGGCCGATGCCACTACCGTTCTCCTTGGTGGTGAATCCACGCTCAAAAAGTCTTTCTCCTTGTTTTTCATCGAAACCAATACCACTGTCGATGATATCCACATGCAGCTTTTGCTCGGCTTCTTTCAAAGAGATTTTTAGGGTCTTATCAGCTTGGTTAGTTTCATCAATAGCATCCAAGGCATTTTTAATGAGGTTGATAAAGACTTGTATTAGTTTAGTCCGATCTCCCTCGAAAGTAGGTACTTCTTCGGGAATTTGCGCCGTTAAGCTTATTTCACGTTTTTCAATACTTGCCATCAGAATGGACAAAGCATCATAAATAACATTCTTCAGATTTACCGGGGCTCGCTTACTGGTTTCAGAATTCGTAACATACTGGCGCTGAATATTAAGAATATCACTAATGTGACTAGTAATTCCCATTTGTTCGCGGATATTCTCACTAATCGATTCGTTTAATCGATTTTGATTTTCCTGCAAGCCGCTTACCAACTGGATTAAGGCCTTTGTTTTTGAATCACCCAGACCCTGGGCAATTTCAGTTTGCTTTGATTCCAGGAATTTATATAAGCGATCTAAGGTTTCTAGGTCATTTTCCTCTAGACTGCGACGGGCCTTTGTGAGATGAGAGCCGATTCCAACTACCGCATTACCGATATCGTGTAAAACACCGGCTGCCATTTCAAACTTACTGCGGTCGATGGCCATTTCTTGATTTAATCGAGCTAGTTCCTCCTGAGCAACATGATAATTTGTGATGTCATCAAAGCTGTATACGAAGGATTGCTCAGAAACCTTATTGATGGAATAGAAAAAATGGCGCACCATTAGTTCGCCTTCATGTTCAATTTCTACGGTTTGCTTTTGTTGGGTGAGGATGAATCCCGAAGGGTCGGGGAAATCATCGATGGTATTGGCAATACCGGGCGCAATCATTTCCAATAACTTCAAGATGTTGGTGGGAGGAGTATTGGTGCGCATGAAAAGTGGTAAAACCATCATTTCAGCCATTTGATTCATATGGCGAATATCGCCCGATTTGTTGGCGACAATCAAGCCGATAGCGGCCTGATCCAGAATCGCTAAAAGATCCTGATCGCCCGTGTTAGAGGGGAGTGGTGTTTTCATGCTCCCTAATTTCAAAAAAAAACCGCAGTGTAACAACACTGCGGCTCCTTTTATTACTACCCACTATCAATTTTTCTTAACAAGCAATTCTTCTTCGATCACTTTCTGCAAATTGTGTTTTGGCATTGCGCCACGTGACATCATGGGGGTTCCTTCTTTTGGGATGAATAGAATGGAAGGGATACTTTGGATGCCAAAGGCTCCAGCCAATTCTTGCTCTACTTCGGTATCTACTTTGTAGATTACAATATCATCCTTGTATTCGTCACTCAACTCTTCAAAGATAGGGGCCACCATTTGACAAGGTCCACACCAATCGGCGTAGAAGTCAATAATTGCGGGTTTGTCCCCTTGAAATTTCCATTCTTTATGTTGAGTATAATCAAATACCTCTTGCTTGAACTTTTCAGTACTTAACTTTACAGTTGCCATTTTAAATCATTTTGGTAGTACAAAGGTAGAGTCTTCCTTGAAGCTGGAAGGTGCTATAGCTTACTCGTATTTTTATATAATGAATAGCAATTCTTTTGTAAGGTTTCTAACTAAGCCTTTCGGCTATAGCATCTTCACGGCTCTGTTGCTTTTTTGCTTTTTATTCCTTTACCGAGCATTTGGTATCGAAACTCAAAGTTCGGCCAGCGGTCATGGCTTACTTAGCCGGAGTTTTGTGTACACGATCTGTTTTTGGCTGAACATTTATTTATGGGACTCCCTATTGCTGAATCGCTCCTTAGCAATTCGTAGGTTAGTTGAAGCCTTGACCAGTATTTTCCTAATGTTTTTGCTGTTGAATTATTTCTGGCTCGGTCGTGATTGGCAAGCTTCGAGTCTGCTAAGCATGAGCTTAGATATGGCCTTGTTCTGGCTGATTTTGCTGGGATTTGAATCCCTAGTCGGATCACTTCATAAAGTTTCGGAGACCAAAGAAGGTTCCTCCTCCATTATACCTAATACCATGCCTGCTTCGGGAGTAGATAATCGAATCCTGCTAGGGGAAGAAGGGACCCGTAGAGCACTGTATATCGAGCCGGAGAAGATCCTTTATGCTAAATCGGATGCCAATTATGTTGACCTCTATCTTGATCGAGGAGTCGGAACCGAAAAGGAGGTCTTTCGTCAAAGTCTCAAAACCTGGGAGCAAACCTATCCCCAGCATTTTTTGCGGGTACATCGGCAATACCTCGTATCTAAATTAGCCATTGAAGAAGTGTATTGGCATTCCAAAGATTCCTACATCCGTTTAAAAAGCGGTGATAAAATCAAAGTAGGTAGGACCTATCAGGATGGACTACGGCAGGAATGGGAGAGCTTGCACAGCTAAATTCTCCTTCATACCAGATAAGGAACATTCGTCCCTATTCCGCAATATCCTTGGCTTCTTAGCTTTTATAGTGGAAATTTGACCCATGACCATAAGAAGTCTTGTCTTACTATTGGGGCTCTCCTTTTTAGGAAGTTCACCGGAATTGCCCAATTTTTCCGGACAGCTTTTTTTGAAGCAAAAAGGCCAAGCTGATGTTTACACCGCCGTAGGTAGTGCCGATCTGAATCATCAAGTCCCGATGAGCCGGGAAAGCGTCTTTGATATTGCCTCCTTAAATAAATCGTTCATCGCTAATTTGGTCTTACAGGCTGTAGCAGAAGGCCGATGGAAACGCAGCACAAGTCTTAATGAGCTTTTGGCGAGGTATCAATTTTCCGCACGTTTTAATAAAGGTATTAATCTGCATCAAATGATGTGTCATCGATCAGGCTTAGCAGATTATGACGCGGTAGCCAGTCCCCTGAAGGAAAATGAATTTCAGGCCTTTAAGCGTCAGCATTTTACCAACACCGCATATCTAGATTTCATCGCAAAGTTGCCACATCAGGAGCCCAATAAGGCTTTTCATTACAGCAATTTTGCATACCATATTTTGGCCATCCTCTTGGAAGCGGAGTACCACATGCACTTTGATGAATTATTGGCAAAGAAGATTGCAGAGCCTTTAAAGATGAAGGTCTTAAGGAGCCCCAAGAATCGGGAAGAACTACTGCCTAATTTGACCATAGGCTATCGCATGCGTGAAGGTCGGTTTTTGGCTAATGATTACATCGATTTAAGCTTGGGCCGTAGAATATTTTGTAGAGCTGATGAATTGATGCAATGGCTTGAATCCGGCGGTGGTAGAAGTCTTTTGCCCGACAGCCTGGGAAATTTAGTGATGCAAAATCATTTGGCGGATTTAAACCAAGACCAAGCTTACGGCTATGGTTGGGTATCGTACACCGCCGGTGATCACTACGAAATGGGCGATCTTGATTTGACAGAAGACTACTTTATTCACGGTGGCAGTACCGAGGGCTTTCAATCCCTAGCCGTATCGGTAAACCAAGGTGAAACAAATCTGGTCTTGATTGCCAATAATGGTGATGGCCGTGCGCTCTTCGAAAGGGCCCAATCAATACTAAAGAATATCTATGAATAAGCTGTATTTCTTTTTTCTAGTGCTATTATGTAGCAGCTCCCTCTCCGCTCAATCTTTTTTGGGTATGTGGGAATTTCTGGAGGTGAGTATAAAGAACCCTGAAACGGGGGAGGAGAAATTAATGACGCCACAATCCAAGTGGGTGGAGTTTAGGGTTGAGGGCTTCTACGGGGGCAATGGTTTACAAATTAATAGCGCTGGCACCTATCATTTTGCAGAAACTGAAAACGCCTTAAGACTGAATGATAGTCTAGGCTTTGAAAACGAATTTGGCGCCTTTAGCGTGGCTTTTGAAGAAGATAAGATGATTTGGACGCGTCAAGAAAATGGTGCCAATATCAGGGTGGTATTAAGTCGGACGGAAGAGATTCCCCTTCGGCTGGCCGATCAAGTGATAGGACTATGGGAGCCCATGGCGGAAGACCGCGAAATAGCACTTATCTTCATTAGTTGGGATCATACATATCGAATAACATTTCTTGATGGAAGCAGGGAATACGGTCTTTGGCAAGCCAAGGCACATCGTTTTGAATTAGCAATGGTGCCTTGGGATCGAAAAAAAGAATCCCGATTCTTTCAATTAGAATCGGGATCTTGGAATAAGATGACCTTCACCTCCCTTAAGGAAGGTGAGCAATTATTGAAGCTCCGCAGGAGACGTAGTTTTCCAGATTAAACTTCGGCCGCCCAAGAGTTGCAATAAGCTCCAGGAACCACTGCGCCATTTACGAATAACATACAACCGCCGCAGCTACCTTCAAATTTATCGGCTTGATAGAAGCGGCAGTTTTTGCAAATTTTTTCCGCTTCAGGACTTTCAAGAACATATCCGACACTCTGGCGAACGGATAGGTCCGATTCCTTAAGATTCGCATTTAATTCTGCGCATTCATCGATAGCCGCGCTGCTAGTTTTTTCCTCAGGAACAGGGGAAGGAGGAGCGGGCTTGGGCCGTGGACTTGCACTGGTCTCCGCTTCAGCTTCACCGCCAGCACAAGCTTGTAATAAGGCGGTTCCTGAGATGGCGGTAAGGGAAAGTAGTCCGGCCTTGGTCAAAAATGTTCTGCGATCTGTTTTAGTCATGTCCTTGTTTTTTATACTATTAAATTAAGGTTTAAGTGGACCTGGTGTTTAGCCCCAAGCTTATTTGTACTTAATCCAAATCATAAAAAATCCCGATACAGAATCGGGATTTCAATGGGCTTAACTAAATAATATAGGGCATAGGAGGGGACTGCATCAAAGCCAGTCGGATAGGTTCTGATGAACCTTGATTAACTTGTCGCTCCTCAATTTCTAGAAGGTCGTCCTCAATTCTTATTTCAGGACTTTCCAACTCCTCGCCGCTTTCGGGGGCTGGAATTTCATCTTCATCCTCCCAGCGCTCCTCAAGCATTTCAGACTCAGGACAATCTGTACAGAATAAACCTCTTTCTGTCATGGTCCAGGTATGACCAATCATATCCCGATCGTGTGTGTTCTGAACATTGTGAATATCCCAAATAATCTTCTCGGTCCCTTCGGCCAAATAGATGCTATCGCCCTCGGCCAAGTAAATCACCATGCTAATATCCTGAGCCCGGTAGAGGCCTTCTGGTGGGATGGTGAAGTAGGTACTAGCCACTACAATACCCGTATCGATGTGTAGGAAATAATCTGGTGATAAAGCATTGCTTCTAGCGGCCGCTTGATTACTTCCTTGACTATCTATATGCTGCTCGATATAAGAGGATGAAGTACTCGAGCGACGAATATCTAGCTCCACATCCGAAAATATGTTTTGGCCTTCAACGATCCGCCAATTTTGATTGCGGTATCGGTAATCCGGATGATTGTAGATGCTGTCTTTCAAAACTTCCAGGTGAATCATGCCGTTTTTGGGGAGTAATTCGTAGCGATTGGTTTGGGTAGAGTGATTATCAAATTCACCCGCTAAACGGATTCCACTTACCACGGTAATAATAAATCCAACCAGCACCAGGATACCTATTCCTCGGCGTACCCCAGAATTTAAGGGTTCAATGCCAAAGATGATACGCACTCCGAAATAAAGGATAAGTACCAATGGGCCAAGTAATAATAGGGCTGAACCCAGCATCAAGCCATTATAAACTCCGCTGTCAATGGCCAGAACTTGCAGGATATCACTCAGCTCGGCTAGGTTGTAGAAGTTACCATCTATATTCAGACCGATGAAGAGCAGAGAGATAAAGCCGATAATAAGGACAATGCCTATTCCCAGTAAGAAGAATCCCATCACCTTAAGGATGAATTTCAAAATCAGTTTAATGACCTGAAATAGTCCGGTGAAGAATGCGGCTACAATATTCTGACCACCTCGACCGTAATTACGGGCTTTATCCCCCAGCTGCGATACGCTGGCCCCCACGGCTGCGCTCTCCTCCTTAACGAAGTTCTCAATATTGCTGAGGGTAACTGGCTTTCCCCGCATTTGCAGTTTTTCCGCGGTAGTATTTGCGGCCGGTACCACAATCCATAAGATCACATAGAGTAGAAATCCAAAGCCGGCAATTAGCATGGCAATGAAGAGTAAACGTATCCAAATGGTATCGATATTAAAGTAAGCGGCTAGGCCCGAGGCTACCCCACCAATCATGCGATTATCCACATCACGGTGAATTTTCCGCTGGCCATTGTAATTCTCGTAGGTATAGCTTTGCTGCGTGGCTTGTTCCTCGCCAAGATAATCCTCAGGCTTTCCCATAATGGAGATCACTTCGGCCACGTCCTTGGCATTTATTACTTGTTTGCTTTCAGAAGTTCTTTCTTTAAAGAGCTCTGCCATTCTGGTCTCGACATCATTCATGATCTCGTCGCCACCACTGGTCTGTTGGAATTGTCTACGTAGAGTGCCCAAATAGGCCTCCAGTTGTTTAAAGGCATCATCATCGATGTGGAAGATCATGCCCGCCAAATTGATATTAAAGGTCTTTTTCATGATGTTTTAGTTTTCGTTGATTTCGTTCATGCTTTGATTAACCGCCTCTTGCAAGCGTTCCCAGGTGCCGCGTAATTCTTTCAATGCGGTTTTCCCTACTTCAGTTAAACTGTAGTACTTGCGGGGAGGTCCACTGGTGGATTCTTCCCATCGATAAGCCAAAAGGCCCCCGTTTTTGAGCCGGGTGAGCAAAGGATATAAGGTCCCTTCCACAACAATCAATTCGGCTTTTTTCAATTCTTCGATAATCTCATTGGCGTAAGCATCGCGTTCTTGCAGCATGTTAAGGATGCAAAGCTCTAGAACGCCCTTCCGCATTTGGGCTTTCGTGTTTTCTAAATTCATGAGGCAGAGCTTTTAAAGGTTATCGCTCCACTTAATATGATCAAGCTGGCATTGCGCTCATCACGATCATTAAAGATTACAATCAGATGGGGACTTACCTCCACACCTTTTTTGCGGAATACCAATAATTGGCTGTTAGGATCATCCCATTCCTTGGGCTGAGGGGCCAATTCATAGCCTAGTTGATAGAGCTCTTCGATAATTTCCTTTTCATGGCGAAGGCCCGGACGATAATCATCAAAACGGATAAAGCGCATCCGACGAACGGTACCACTTAGGCTTTGCTCCAAATCATCCGTATCGATGTCGATGTCGAAATTTTCGAAGATATCCGAGTCGAGGTTCAGAGCAATACTGAATTTATCCCCAGAATAACGCTGGTAAATATCCTCGATCGGATCTTCATCTTGCGCATATCCCACTAAAGTGAAGAGCGTGAGAAATGCAATGGTGAAACGTTTTTTCATTTTTATGAGTTTTGTTTTACAAAGATATGTACGTTTTTAGGTACTATGCAAAACAAAGTACCATATTAATTTCTATATACTTGAAAATCAGTATTTAAAATTTTACTAGAAATTCGAGTAGCTAACAAATTTCTAATTAGAGGTAGTTGAGTGGAGGGAAAATGTCGGTGAAATGTGCCCTTATAGTGTCCAAGATCTTTGATCCTGAGTTTCCCCAAATAGATATCGATATTGAAAACGGGCCTGCTTATGATTTACTTCCGCCTGACAAAAGCTTACGGTCTGTAAGGGGAAGTTAGGGCCGAGCAGAAGTCCCCCTTCTTTAGCTGATAATTGCGGATTGAGGTGAAAACTTGCCACCGCCTCGGAATTAATTTCCTCGCAGCCCTTTAACCATCCGCGGAAGCGACTTTCGCGTGCTGCACGAATATTGGGGTGATACAATTTGGTGCTACTAAAGAAGTGCGCTTCTTGGGGGTCGAGCTCTTGCCAAAGCTCTTGATCCGGGTCATGTTGCCATTGCCAAAGCTCCCCCGCGCGGGCTATTAAAAGGGTAAAGGGTTCTACACCACTGTAGTCTCCATCCCTAAGGGCCTTAATTTCCAAGCTTTCCATAAAGTGAGGGATAATCTTCCCTCTGCTGTATCGATAGGGAAGTCGCCGCAGATAGTCTACACTTCCTCCATTTAATAGACATAAGGCCCAACCCGATTGATGCATGCCCATCCAAGTACCTCCGGCCTGTAAATCCTTGGGATAATAACCTTGGCCCAGTGGACTAGTAATTTCTTCCAATTTGGAACTACTTTTTCGCTGGGGTAATTCATCGCGGTTGTGACTAAAAATAAAGCCATTTTCGCTTGGTATGTAACTAAGACTGCACAAGGTCCTTTTAGACTTCTTTGCGCTCCCAAGGGCGAATAATCAAGCGGATCTTGCGATCATAGCTGAAGTAATTTACCAACCAATTGAAGAATACCACGACCCGATTGCGGAATCCCACTAAACTGAGAAGGTGTACGGCCATCCAAACTGCCCAGCCAGGAAACCCTTTCAACATTAGTTTATTGAATAATTCGGCTACGGCCTTATTTCGGCCAACGGTGGCCATGGTTCCCTTGTCTTTATAAACGAATTTCTTCCAGCTGGATACTTCCTTTTGTCCATTGAGGTTCTTCGCCAAATTCATCCCCTGTTGTATCGCCACTTGTGCTAACATAGGGTGGCCCTTAGGAAGGGACTCGGTTTGCATAGACGCTACATCGCCAATAGCATAGATACTTTGGTGCTCGCCTATCTGGTTCCATTCATTTACCAAATAGCGCCCCATTTTAAAGTCCGCACCTTCCTGCAAACCTTCGATTATATTTCCTTTTACCCCGGCGGCCCAAATTAGGGTAGAGGCGGGGATGGATTTTTTATTGGTCTCTACGATTGCACCGTCATAAGATTTTACCGCCGTATTTAACCAAACTTGCACTCCAAGGGATTCAAGATATTCCAAAGCATTCCTAGAGGAGAAGTCTTGCATCGGTGGTAAGACTTTTCCCGCCATTTCGATGAGGTGGATAGACATTCGCCGAAAGTCTAAATCTGGATAATCATTAGGCAGAACATGATTTTTCAATTCCGCCAAAGCCCCGGCGAGCTCCGTACCCGTAGGACCGGCACCCACGATGGCAAAATTCATGAGCCGCTCTCGTTCCGATAAATCTTGGGTAAGGGATGCCGCTTCAAAATTTTGTAGGATAAGACTACGAAGATTCAAGGCCTCAGGTACAGTTTTCATCGGCATACTCCATTTCTCCACTTCCGTCATGCCGAAGTAATTGGTTTCACTACCCGTGGCAATAATCAAATGATCATAGTGTAATTCTCCTATATTCAAATGAAGAATCTGTTGGGCCGTATCAATTTTCTGGGCCTCGGCCAGACGGAAATAGAAATTAGGGAGCTTCCGGAAGATATTTCGAATAGGATAGGCAATAGAATCCGGTTCTAATCCCGCCGTTGCTACTTGGTAGAGCAGTGGCTGGAAGGTGTGGTAATTGTGTTTGTCGATCATGACCACCTGATATTTCTTGTGGTTGATCTTTTTAGCGAAATTTAAACCACCAAAGCCGCAACCAATAATCACGATTCTTTGCAAATTGCTGTCGGGGATATTTAAAGAGGGCATAACGTGGATCTTATCTATTAAAAGGAACTTTCATTCCTCCTTGTTCAAATTGTAAAGCTCCGGTGCTGGGATCAAAGGTCATTTTAATGGAAGCAGCCTTAAATTCAAACTTGTGTTCCCCATAGGCTTTGAGAGGAAAGGCATTTTGACCGGTGGCACGGCCTTTGAGTTGACCGTCCTCCACAAATATCTCAATATCAAGCTGAAAGTTTTTGGATTTATAAAGCCCAACATATTGTTCTAAATCCTCAGTCGCCATGTCCACTTCTTCAAATACGGGAAAGCTATAATCTTCACGTTCGAAATAGATACTTAGGATATCAACCAATAAGTCGTTGAAGGGATATTGACTTCCATTTAGACAGACTGCGATGGCTAAATCTTCGGAGGGCATATAACTGGCATGATTGATGAAACCGTCAATCCCACCATTATGACCATAGGCCATACGCTCATAGAAAGGGTAGTTAAATAGGCCCATGCCATCCTGGTCTATGGGTAGCATTTGCTGAAGAGAAGAGGAATTGATTAACTGGTCTTGATGCAAGGCTCTCATAAAGACGCACAATTGGGCGGTATTTGAGCATATGCCTCCCGCCCCTAAGGGAATGCTGGGATGTGTCCGACTCGCACCGGTCCATTCCCCAGTCCAGTAGTAGCTATCTTGTTCTCCAGAATATTTTTTGTCGGCCTCAAAAAAATAGGTGTACTCTAGCTCTAGCGGCTGACTAATTTTAAGTCTTAGGAGCTGCGCGATACTTTTCTCATAAACCTCTTCAAGGATATAGCTTATTAAGACATAATTAGTATTGGAATAATCCATTTTTTCATCGGGTGCGAAATCCGCTTCCATCGAAGCAAAACGCTGCAGCATATCTTCCTTGCTTTGTTCCGTACTGAGAATTAATCCGTAGGCCGCGTCATTAGTGAAATTGTGAATTCCGCTTCGATGTCTGAGCATCATTCTTAAGCTGATTTGCTCCGCGTTTTTGATGTTGGGATACCACTTGGATAATTTATCGTCCAAGGAGAGCTTTCCCTCTTCCACCGCCATCATAACCAGAGTAGCAGTGAAGGTTTTAGAAATGGAACCGATGCGGTAGAGGTCTGGACTATCACTTACAACAGGTTTACCCTGCTGGAGGCTATGTCGATAGTAGATTTTGCCAGCTTTATAAATACAGACCTCACCAATGATTTGGTTTTCAGAGTCTAATAATTGAAAAAGGGAGTCCAGCCGGCTACTCACACTGCTTTTCTGCCCAAATAAAGGGCTAGTCAGTAAACAGAAGAACCAGAATCCAACTAAAAATTTGCGCATGGAAGTCATTTTGGTTTAGCGAAATTAAACCATCAAAGGCATCTTATGACCAGAGAGCCACAAAATTCAAAACTTAACCATGCTTTTATATTAGGACTATGGTTTAACCATTATAGAATTTAACTTTGAAGCTGTAAGCAACCGACAACACAAAAAAACATGGTCCTAATAATATTTAGCGCCTTCGCGGCTCTAATGTTACTAATAGCCTTATTTACCAAAATTTTTCCGGCTAAAAAGGTGAATAGCTGGTATGGCTATCGCACGGATCGCTCCATGCGAAATAAAAGAAACTGGCGATATGCTCAGTCTCTTCTACCTCCCATGTTTTTTAGGATAGGTCTGGTTTATATTGTATTAGCGGCCTTTTGGTATTTCTATCCAAATTTGAATGAGAAATTAGGCTTAGTCGTTTTCATTTTCGTCCTGATGAGCGGCTTTGGCATAGAAATTTACTCTAGCGAAAGAAAATTAAAGCGCTTTTCGAAGGAGCGCCACGCCTAATTACTCAGCGGGAAAAGGATCGCTGAATTTCTCATCATTCAACAAAGTAGTATCATTTAAAGTAACTAAGAAGGCTACTAATGCCTGTTTCTGCGCTTCAGTTAAATTTAATCTTCTAATGGCTCCGCCAGGCATGCGTAAGGGACCACTAAGGTTTGGATTATCCTGAACTCCGCTATTATAGTGTTCAATCACCTCCTCTAAGGTATTAAAGCGTCCGTCGTGCATGTAAGGAGCAGTAAGCGCTACATTCTTTAAGGAGCCTACTTTAAAGAGTCCTAACTGATTGTTATTCCCTGTGGCAGATCCAACACCTCCATCGGCGTCGTTAGTTGGATCTAAACCATTATTACGTGGACCTGGAGCAATAAAAGCATCGGTGCCATGACAGGCGGCACAGGCCAACTGAGGACTAAGGAAAAGCGCCTTCCCTTGATTTTCCTGCGCGGTGAAATTCGGGAAGTCGTCGGTATTGGCATTTACCTGTTGACGACCAATATCATATTTACTGTCGGTACTAACCATGGCCCGGATAAACTGGGCTAGGGCCAAGCTAATGCGATTAGAGTTGATTTCGTCACTACCAAAGGCGGCCATAAACAATTCGGGGTAATAATCTAATCCCTCCAGGCGATTCACCAAAGTATCGAGGTCCATACCCATTTCTACCGCATCTTGGATGGGTAATAATACCTGGTCTTCTAGAGTGTTGGCTCTTTCATCCCAGAAGAAGCGACCATTATTGTAGAAACGGCTATTGGCTAAACTCATGGAATGTCGACCGGTTAGGCCGCTTTCAAACCCAGAACTAAAAGTTGCAGGATCGCTAAAGCCGTTTCCGGCGATATGGCAAGAAGCACAGGCGATGGTTGCATTTGCGCTCAATTGCTTATCGTAAAATAAAACTCTACCCAAAGTGGCGCCGGCATTGGTAACCGGGTTATTTACCGGAGTATTGTCGGCATTGGCTACTGGACCGGCATTAAGGTAGCCCGGTAGGGTAGGATTGGCATAGTTGGCCATGGTTGCAGGCAGAACTGGGGCTACTGCGCTGTTGGTAGGGTCGGGGTTTTGTCCTCCATCGTCATCGGTGTCTTTTCTACATCCAATGGCGAAAATCAGGATCAAGAGTAAGGTAAGGTGCTTGATTTTCATAATGCTCGATTTAATACATAGATAGATGAACTAAGTTTAGGTTTAAAGGCTTAGGTAAAAAATTTTTATTCAAATCCGTATTCCCTACTTTCGAGCCGATACTTTTGATTCCTCCATGCGAAATACAATTTGGTTATTTGGATTACTCTCAGGCCTAATTATTGGCTCGGGTTTTTTTATCAATATCGGTAATTCTAGCGTTAATTCTGGACCCTCCGAATTGATCCGATATGCCTTAATGTTTCTGGTTTTTGGAGGAGCTTTATTCTTAGCCGCCCGCTCCTTACAGAATCGTCAGTATTCGGGAGAGATTAATTTTTCCAGTGCTTTTGTAGCGGGCTTTTATATCATCATAATCGGAAGTGTAGTCTACTCCTTAATGTGGGAGATTTATTTCGCGAATCATGGTGAGGATTATGTTAAAGAATACCTTGCCGCAACCAAACAAAAATTAGAAAGCAGTGACTTAGGTCAATTGGAAATTGAAAATCGCTATGCGAACCAAGAGGCAATTATGGAGAGTTATGGCTCTAATTTCTTGGTGCGATTTGGTATTACCATGGCAGAGATTTTTCCAATTGGACTTTTATTAGCTTTGGTCAATGCCATATACTTCTCTTTTATTGAGAAGAAAAATGAGCGCCAAACCCTTTCGTAAGTATGTATTCTCTTCAAATTGGTGGGATGGTCCTGATCGGACTTAATATCCTCATAAGTTGGGCGAGCTTTCAGCAAGAAAGTACTTTTTATCGTTTGCAGTTTAGGGTAGGAGACCTAAAAGCGGGGCAATTATATCGGCTTTTAAGTTCCGGCTTCGTCCATGTAGATTGGACCCATCTATTTTTTAACCTTTTTAGCTTCTACATATTTGCCGGTCGTTTGGAATATACCTTGGGACTCTGGGCTTTTGTGGGTTTGTACTTCGTGAGTTTAGTGGGCGGGAATCTTTTAGCCTGGTTATTTCATCGGACTAATTCCGAATACCGAGCGGTGGGTGCTTCCGGTGCGGTAAGTGGCATTATCTTCGCTTTTATCACGCTCTTTCCTGAGGAGGAACTGAGTTTACTTTTCTTGCCATTCTTTATTCCTGCCTGGGTTTATGGATTACTCTTTATAGTCTATTCTATTTATGGTATTGGACGTCAAAATGATAATATTGGTCATGAAGCACATCTTGGAGGCGCTATTACCGGTTTATTGTTTACTCTAGTTTTAGTGCCCCAGGCGGCAGAAAAAAACACCCTTACCATCCTTTACCTTTTGGTCCCTAGTCTAGCCTTCCTCATCGTTTCCTTTTTCCGGCCACAATTATTACAATGGAATTATGGTGGCCGCGACCAGGCCTACACCCAAGATGATATTTATCGGGCCCGCAAGGCTCAGGAGGAGGCCGAATTAAACCGGATACTTGAAAAGGTAAAACGTTCGGGCTCAGACTCTCTAACGGCCCAAGAACGTCGATTCTTAGAAGATCATTTCTAAGCTCACTAAAAGCATTATTTTAGCGCCCTAAATCAGTCAAATGGCCAATAACTTATTAGCAGGGAAAAAGGGGATTATATTCGGTGCCCTTAATGAAGATTCTATCGCTTGGAAGATTGCTGAAAAAGCCTACGAGCAAGGAGCGAAGTTTGTTCTTACAAACGCCCCCGTTGCCATGCGCATGGGAGCCATCAACAATCTGGCGGAAAAAACCGAATCCATCGTGGTTCCAGCAGATGCCACTAATATGGACGATCTAAATCAGCTTTTCGAAAAAGCGGAAGAACACTTAGGGGGCAAATTGGATTTTGTACTCCACAGTATCGGCATGAGTGTGAATGTGCGAAAAGGCAAGCATTACACTGAATTGAATTATGACTGGTTGGAAAAAGGCTGGGACGTTAGCGCCGTATCTTTTCACCGCGTGATGCAAGTGGCTTGGAAACGCGAAGCGATGAATGATTGGGGAAGCATTTTGGCTTTGACCTACATTGCCGCTCAGCGTACTTTCCCCGACTACAATGATATGGCCGATAATAAGGCATACCTAGAAAGCATCGCCCGCAGCTTCGGCTACCACTGGGGAGTTCGCAATAAGGTTCGGGTAAATACCATTTCACAATCGCCTACTCCAACCACCGCTGGAAGTGGTGTTAAGGGATTTGGAGGATTTATTAACTACGCCGAAAAGATGAGTCCTTTAGGTAATGCTACCGCCGACGATTGCGCGGATTATGCCATTACTTTATTTAGTGATTTAAGTCGTAAGGTGACCATGCAAAATCTTTTCCACGATGGTGGCTTTAGCAACACCGGAGTAAGTAATGAGATAATTGAGCGTTTCGAAGACGAATAGAATACGCATTCAAGGAATATTCAAATTGGCCTCTTTCCTATCCTGGAAAGGGGCTTTTTTTTGCTTCAAGGCCATCATTATTAAGCGAATGTTAAAAACATGTGGAAAAAGCCTGTATTTATAGGTGTTTAAAGGCTTTTCGAAGCCCTTTAAAAGGCTATCTTTGAGAATTGTCACATTTAGCGTAACTGCAAGAATATGAGTGAAGTACAAAAAGATTACGGCGCGAGTAGCATTCAGGTCCTGGAAGGATTAGAAGCGGTAAGAAAGCGCCCATCTATGTATATCGGTGATGTAGGTGTAAAAGGTCTGCATCACCTTGTTTATGAGGTGGTAGATAACTCTATTGATGAGGCCCTCGCCGGGTATTGCGATACTATCGAGGTAACCATTAATCAGGACAATTCCATCACCGTTAAGGATAATGGTCGGGGAATCCCCACCGATATCCACGAAAAAGAAGGTCGTTCCGCGGTAGAAGTGGTAATGACCGTCCTCCATGCCGGTGGTAAATTCGACAAAGATTCCTACAAAGTATCCGGTGGTTTGCACGGGGTAGGGGTATCTTGTGTAAATGCACTTTCGGATCACTTGAGAGTTGATGTTCATCGCGGAGGTAAGAAATACCATCAGGAATACCAAAGAGGGGTGCCCGATTACCCGCTAAAGGAGGATGGTACCACCGATTATCGCGGAACCATTGTTAGCTTTAAGCCGGACGCCTCCATTTTTCAGGTTACTGAATATCAGTATGAAATTCTCGCATCACGATTACGTGAATTGGCCTTTTTGAACCGTGGGATTAGCATCCAATTAACCGATACCCGTGCTAGGGACGAGGAAGGTAATGTCCTTACCGAGCGCTTCTACAGCGAAGGCGGTTTGTCGGAGTTCGTGGAATTTATTGATAGCACCCGCGAAAAGTTAATGCCTCAGGTTATTAGCATGGAAGGGGAGCGCAATGAGATTCCTGTTGAAGTGGCCATGCACTACAATACTTCTTATGCGGAGAATATCCATTCCTATGTAAATAATATCAATACCCACGAAGGGGGAACGCATCTATCTGGATTCAGAAGGGCTTTAACCCGTACCTTAAAGCGTTACGCCGATGAAAGTGGGATGTTGGCCAAGGAGAAGGTGGATGTGAGCGGAGATGACTTCCGTGAAGGCCTTACCGCGGTTATTTCGGTAAAGGTCATGGAACCTCAATTCGAGGGTCAGACCAAAACCAAATTGGGGAACTCTGAAGTTTCAGGTGCAGTAGATCAATTGGTAGGGGAGATGCTTACCAACTATCTGGAAGAAAACCCCAATGAAGCCAAGATGATCGTTCAAAAGGTTATTCTGGCTGCCAAGGCGCGAGTAGCCGCCAAAAAGGCGCGCGAAATGGTGCAGAGGAAAACCGTGATGGGCGGAAATAGTCTGCCGGGTAAACTTTCTGATTGTTCGGAAACCGATCCCGCCATTTGCGAGATTTTCCTAGTGGAGGGTGATTCGGCAGGCGGAACGGCCAAGCAAGGTCGTGATCGTAACTTCCAAGCAATTTTACCCCTAAGAGGTAAGATCCTAAACGTGGAGAAGGCCATGCAGCACAAGGTTTTCGAAAATGAGGAGATTAAAAACATCTTCACGGCCTTAGGCGTAAGTGTTGGTACGGAAGAGGATTCTAAAGCTTTAAATACCACCAAATTGCGCTATCACAAAGTGATTATCATGTGTGATGCGGACGTGGATGGTAGCCACATTGCAACTCTAATCCTTACCTTCTTCTTCCGATACATGAAGGAGTTGATTGAAGCGGGTAATATTTACATTGCCGCGCCACCACTATATTTAGTGAAGAAAGGTAAGAAGGAGGAATATGCTTGGAACGACGATCAGCGTGATCTGCTTATTTCCCAATTTGCTGGTGAAAGCAAAAGTTCCGTTGGTGTACAGCGTTATAAAGGTCTTGGTGAGATGAATGCTGAGCAATTGTGGGAAACTACCATGGACCCGGGTAAACGCACCATGCGTCAGGTAACCATTGATAGCGCCGCAGAAGCAGATCGTATCTTCTCAATGCTGATGGGTGACGATGTGCCACCGCGTCGGGAATTCATTGAAAAGAATGCAAAATACGCGAAGATTGACGCCTAAGTCAGGCTGCAATTAACCATTGCTCCCTCCTTAATGCTGGTCATTTCGGAGGGAGTTTTTTTAAGCCCGATCATTAATACGTTCCAGCCAATTTTGCAGCACGAGCCTGCCATCCACCGTCATAATGCTTTCGGGGTGATATTGAATACCGGCGAGGGCTCCATTCTTTGCTTCAAAGGCCATTAGCACTCCATTGCCACGACTGGCAACCACTTTAAATGTATTAAGAAATTCTCTCTTGGGTCGAATGCCCCAACTGTGATAGAGCCCCACGGAAAAGCTTTCTTCCAAGCCTTTCATCAACCAAGATTCTTCTTCTCGATGTATTACCCTACTAATGCCATGTGCCACCTCATTTTGATTGTATAATTCCGCACCGAAGTACTCGGCAATGGCCTGAGCTCCCAGGCAAATACCTAAAATGGGTATGCGGTCATTATACTTCTCAATAACTTCCATGCAAAGTCCTGCATCTTTCGGTAAACCCGAACCAGGAGATATTATTAGGCCATCGTAAGCCTTGATTGCATCAAGACTAAAATCTTGATTCCGTGTCACGTCGATCTCCGCCCCAAGGGTCCGGAAATAGTGCTCCAAATTATAGGTAAAGGAGTCGTAATTATCGATCAGTAAAAGCTTCATAACTTGAGCGCAAATTGAAGAAAAAATGAAAGAAATCGTATATACTGACGCTGCTCCCGCACCAATAGGACCCTATTCACAGGCTACGGCCTATGGTAATCAGGTTTTTACCTCCGGTCAAATTGCCATCCATCCTCAAAGCGGTGAATTAATTACCAGCAGCATTGAAGAAGAAACCAAGCAAGTTCTGGAAAACCTTAAAGCGGTTTTGGCTGCTGCGGGCTGTGAATTGGCCGATGTGGTGAAGTGCAGTATTTTCATTAGCGATATGGGCCAGTTTCAGCAAATTAATGCGGTGTATGCTTCTTATTTTGATGAGGAAACTGCGCCGGCTCGCGAGACGGTTCAAGTGGCGGTTTTACCTAAGAATGTGAACATTGAAATCTCGGCCATAGCCTTCCGCAAGGGATAAAATATTCTTGGTCGAAGGCACGCTTCTTTCTGTTAAATTTGTGCCTCCCAAATTCTACAATCTTAAATCTATTTACATGGAATTTGATTTAATCGTTTTAGGTAGTGGCCCTGGTGGTTATGTTACCGCAATTCGCGCCTCACAATTAGGATTAAAAACCGCAATTATTGAGCGCGAAAGCTTAGGTGGAATCTGTTTGAACTGGGGATGTATTCCCACCAAAGCATTATTGAAAAGTGCCAATGTATTTGAATATATCAATCATGCTGCTGATTACGGTTTAACCGTGGAAAATGCGGATAAAGACTTTGGAGCGGTGGTAAAACGCAGCCGTTCGGTAGCGGAAGGTATGAGCAATGGTGTTCAATTCTTGATGAAGAAGAACAAGATTGAGGTAATCATGGGTGAAGGTAAAGTGGTTCCGGGCAAGAAAGTTGCCGTTACTTCTGCCGATGGGAAATCCACAACCTATAGCGCCAAGAATATCATTATTGCTACTGGTGCCCGTAGTAGAGAATTACCAAGCCTACCTCAGGATGGTAAGAAAATTATCGGCTATCGCCAAGCGATGGTTCTACCCGAGCAACCGAAGAAATTAGTAGTTGTAGGCTCCGGTGCTATTGGGGTTGAGTTTGCTTATTTCTACAATGCCATGGGTACGGAAGTAACCATCGTTGAATATCTTCCCAATATCGTTCCGGTGGAGGATGAAGAAGTATCTAAACAACTAGAACGCAGCTTTAAAAAGGCCGGTATCAAAGTGATGACCAATGCTGAGGTAACCGGTGTGGATACCAGTGGTGATGGTTGTAAAGTAACCGTGAAAAACAAGAAAGGCGACAATGTCATTGAATGTGATGTGGTACTTTCTGCCGTAGGCGTTCAAGCCAATATTGAGAATATCGGTCTAGAAGAAGTAGGTATTCAAACCGAAAAGGGTAAAATCAAGGTAGATGATTTCTATGGGACTAATGTTCCTGGATACTACGCTATCGGTGATTGCGTACCTGGTCAGGCTTTGGCTCACGTGGCATCGGCCGAAGGGATTATTTGTGTAGAGAAAATTGCGGGTCATCATCCACAGCCATTGGATTACGGTAATATCCCAGGTTGTACTTATTGTTCTCCGGAAATTGCCTCTGTGGGAATGACAGAAAAGGCGGCAAAAGAAGCCGGCTATGACTTAAAGGTGGGTAAATTCCCCTTCAGCGCTAGTGGTAAGGCGAAAGCAGCCGGTCACAGCGATGGTTTTATCAAGGTGATTTTCGACGCGAAATACGGAGAATTCTTAGGAGCGCATATGATTGGTGCTAATGTTACCGAAATGATCGCCGAGGCAGTTGTAGCCCGTAAATTGGAAACTACCGGTATGGAGATTGTGAAATCCGTTCACCCTCACCCAACTATGAGTGAAGCCATTATGGAAGCAGCTGCTGCTGCTTACGATGAGGTGATTCACCTCTAAGCAACATAAGCTTACATATTATAAGCCCTGAGTTCTACTATTTATTAGGACTCAGGGTTTTTTCTTGCCAGCTGTTTCGTTAAAACCTTAAAGGATTCTAAAGTAAATGTTAAAAGGAAGGATTCTAAATGTTAAAGCGGGGGCCTTTAACATTTTACCTTGATATAATTTTAAAAATTAGCCTCACTAACCGTTATTCCTTCACCTGCTACTCGAGCATCAAATTTTGAAACTATGGCAAGTTTGAGCTTGAGAGAAGGCGTGCAAGAACAAATGATTTGGAACCTTGATCCCCAAACGGGATCACTAAATAATTTGTCTCCGCACTCCTGCATGGATCACTCTGCGGGCTATACTATTAAGTATGCCTACAATAGTCATGAAACCTATTGGTTGAATGGCAAGAAAATTAATCTTGCTCCAGGCGAATCTCTCTTCATCAATTTAAAATACAACCGAGCCTATCACTTTGAAAGTTCTAAACTTTCCCGTGGCCTTTGTTTGTATTATCAAGAACATGAATTAGCTGCATTATTTCAAAGTTTAAAGCAGCAAAAAATCATTGATTACAATTATCAGTCTTTTCAAGAAATACCCGAACTCCGTTTTGAGAAAAGAACCCATCTTAATCATAAATTAAAATCCATCTGTAGCGATATAGAAGAGGATCAACGAAAAATCAGACAATCGGGTTTTGATAGCATATTAGAAGAAATGCTTTTGGAAATTGATTGGGAGCTGATTGGCTACAATAGGCGTTTGCTCGATGTTAATCCGGCCACTCGACAAGATCTAATCCAGAAGGTTGTGGCGGCCAGAAAATTCATGCGTAGTCATTTACACCGTCCTTTAAAATTAGAGGATATCGCCGAGGAGGTAGCTATGTCACCTTTTCACTTCCAAAGACAATACAAGAAGGCAACCGGAGCGAGTCCCGCGCGTCATTTAGTTGCCTGGAGAATTGAGGAGGCCAAGGATTTGTTGAGAGCGGGTAAGAATTCCATCTTAGAAATATCTACCATGCTGGCATACAATGATTTACCAACCTTCTCCAAGGCCTTTAAGAGAGAGGTAGGCTTAAGCCCCAGCCAGTGGTTAAAGGATTTTGAAAAAGATTATCAAAAAGTGTAATAATACCCAACGGCCGACCTCACTCATACGTTAAGAGAGGAGATGTAACAATAGATATTATTCGTACTTAACCAATTATTGAAAACGTCTTTACAATAGTCAAAGCATGGCTTTGATTTATTGGTTATCCAGAAAACCCGCAAGAAATTGCGGGTTTTCACATTTTATCACCCGCTTTTATCCACTTGACAGCGCCCAAACCGAAAACTGGACGTATTTTCAAGGCCTATTTATTTTCTTTGTGTTTATGGCTGGAAATTCCTTTGGAAAAGTTTTAAAATTGAGCTCTTTTGGTGAGTCCCATGGACCTGCCATTGGAGGAGTTTTAGAGGGTTTTCCTGCGGGAGTGGAAATTGATCTGGATTATGTTCAATCGCAATTAGATCGTCGCAGACCTGGTCAATCGCGAATCAGCACCCAGCGCAAGGAAAGTGATACCCTACAAGTTTTATCTGGCGTCTTTGAAGGTAAAAGCACCGGAATGCCCATTGCTTTTATCATCCCCAATGATGATGCCCGCAGTAAGGACTACAGCCATTTGAAGGAGAATTACCGTCCTTCGCATGCGGATAAAACCTATCAGGAAAAGTATGGGCACCGGGATTATCGCGGTGGTGGTAGATCTTCGGCCCGGGAAACAGCCGTGCGAGTAGCCGCGGGTGCTTTGGCCCAGCAAATACTTCCGGGAATTCAGATTCAAGCCTATGTTTCAGGGGTTGGATTAGAGGAAATCCCCAGCCAGAAAAAATTGGACTTAAATACGGTTGATGACCATCTTACTCGTTGTCCTGATCCCGAGAGCGCCAGTCGCTTTGAGGCGGCGATTTTGCAGGCTAGGAAGGATGGTGATTCATTAGGAGGGGTGATCTCTTGCCGGGTGCAAGGAAGCCCCTCGGGATTAGGGGAACCGGTTTATGACCGTCTACCAGCAGCCCTAGCGCATGCAATGCTAAGTATTAATGCGACTAAAGGTTTCGAAATAGGAGAGGGTTTCGCCGCAGCGAAAATGCGGGGTTCGGAACATAATGATGCCTATTCCCAATCGGGTCAGCGACTGAGCAACCATGCAGGAGGTACCGAAGGTGGAATCAGCACGGGGGAAGAAATATTCTTTCGAGTGGCTTTTAAGCCTGTGGCTACAATTATGCGTGACCAAACAGGACAAAGCACGGACGGAGAAGCCGTCAACATAAAAGGGAAGGGCCGCCATGATCCCTGCGTTGTCCCGCGTGCCGTGCCTATCGTAGAGGCGATGACGGCTTTGGTCTTGGCCGACTATTATTTATTAAATCGACTTTCAAAAATCTAAATATGAAATTAGCCCTCCACTGGAAAATCCTGATTGGTCTAGCCCTCGGCGTAGTATGGGCCTTAATGAGCAGTGCCTTAGGATGGAGCCAGTTTACCATTGACTGGATTGCGCCCTTTGGAACTATTTTCATTAACCTGCTAAAGCTTATAGCCGTTCCCTTAGTATTCTTCAGTATCATTTCTGGGGTTACGGGTTTAGGTGATCCCTCAAGCTTAGGCAGGATGGGGGTAAGGACCTTAATATTTTATTTCCTTACCACCCTCACCGCAGTTAGTCTGGGTTTAGTACTGGTTAATAGTATTGGCCCAGGACGTTTAGTAGAAGAAGAAACCCGAATTGATAACCGTATTAAGTATGAGCTTTGGGCGCAAGAGGCGGGAAAAGAAGTAAAGGATGATAAGAATTTTTTGCTAGACCCGAATTATAAAGATCGAGTGATAGCCATGCAGAACTTAGCCGCCGATACCTTAGATGAAAAGGTAGTCAACACCATGGCGGTTGCTCAGGAAACCCAAGAGGCAGGTCCATTGCAGGAATTAGTAAATGTTATTCCCAGCAATATTTTCATCTCCCTGAGTGATAATGGTAAAATGCTGCAGGTCATATTCTTTGCCCTGTTCTTCGGCATAAGCCTCCTTTTTATCGATAAGAGCAAAGGACAGCCGGTTATTAATGTAGTCAATGGAATGATGGAAGTGCTGCTCAAAATGGTGGACTTCATTATGCAAGCGGCGCCCTTCTTTGTATTTGCATTATTAGCGGGCACTATTTCCGATATGGCAGGGGATGATGTAGCTAAAGTCTTAGACATTTTTGCTGGCCTATCCTGGTATTCCTTAACCGTTTTTATTGGCTTGGCTATGATGGTAGCTTTATTCTATCCGCTCATCCTAAAGACTTTCGTAAGAGTGATTCCCTATAGCGGTTTCTTCAAAGCCATGAGTCCAGCGCAGACCTTGGCCTTCTCAACATCTTCTTCCGCCGCCACCTTGCCCGTCACCATGGAGTGTGTGGAAGACAATTTGGGGGTAGATAAAAAGATTACCAGCTTCGTACTGCCCATTGGTGCCACCGTTAATATGGATGGGACTAGTTTGTACCAAGCGGTAGCGGTGGTGTTTCTGGCGCAATTTCATTTGGTGGATTTGGATATCGCTCAGCAGCTCACCATTGTTCTTACAGCAACTTTAGCCTCCATAGGCTCTGCCGCCGTGCCCAGTGCCGGTTTAGTAATGCTCATTATAGTTTTGGAATCGGTAGGCTTAAACCCCGCTTGGATTGGCATCATTTTACCAGTGGACCGCATCCTAGATATGTGTCGCACCGTGGTAAATGTTACTGGCGACGCCACCGTGTCCTCGATCATTGCGGCCAAAGAAAAACTTTTGCAGTATTCTCCTCACCGAGATACAGACGATACCTTCGACCCCGACGTTAACCCTTAAAAATCTAGTGGAATGAAACGAATTTTTCGGTTCCTCTTTTTCCTCTTGGTGCTCATTTTTGGAGCGGCCTTTATTCTTCCGATTGTGTTTAAAGACTCTCTGGTTGAGCGAATTAAACAGGAAGCCAATGCCAATTTAAATGCGCGATTGGACTTCGAGGATGTGGATGTATCCCTGATCTCCAGTTTCCCTTATTTCGGTTTCAGTTTACAAGGTCTCGAGATTACTGGACTTGATGAGTTTGAGGGCCAGAAGCTTCTTTCTGCGGGCGATTTTACGCTTTCCATTGATTTGATGTCGGTGATTTCGGGCGAAACCTATACCATAGAAAAAATTGCGGTAGAGGATTTCGACTTACAAATCCTGGTGCTTGAGGACGGCTTGGCCAATTATGATATTGCTATAGCTGGAGATAGCACAGCAGTAGAGGAGAGCAGCGCAGAAAGCTCGGCTTTCCATTTGGCCCTTTCTGCCTGGAAGATTGAAAATTTCAATTTATCCTATGTGGATCAACAAGGAGACATGGAATTCCATCTTCATCATTTGAATCAGAATGGAAAAGGGAACTTCACCGAAAGTGTGGTAGACCTTACCACCACTACTGAGGCACAGGCCATGAGCTTTGTGATGGAGGGTGTAAAATATCTTAATCGAGTGCATCTTGAGTCTGATTTCGCCATGGCCTTTGATATGGATAAATTCAGATTTGACTTCGGGGAGAACCGAGTAGCCCTAAATGGTTTGGCACTTAATTTTGAAGGGTGGGTGTCCATGCCTAATGAGGCTATCGATATGGACCTTAAGTTCCATTCCCCCGAAAACAGCTTCAAAAGTTTAATCTCTCTAATTCCGGCGATTTATTATCAGGACTTCAATGATTTAAAATCATCCGGAGAATTTAAGCTCAATGGACTGGTACAAGGGCGCCTGGTTGGAGACATCTATCCAAGTTTTGATATCAATCTCAATGTGAGGGAAGGTTATTTCCAATATCCTGATCTTCCATCGGCAGTAAGTGAAGTCAATATTGACTTCGGGGTGAAAAACCAAAGCCGTGATTTAAGTGGTACCGAAATCAACATGCCTCGCTTTGCCGCGGATGTAGCCGGCAGTAAGTTTAATGCTAGCTTTAGCTTAAAAGACCCCATGGGGGATCCAAATTTTAAGTTTTTGGCTCAGGCCCAAGCTGATTTAGCTCAAATGGCTCAGGCTCTTCCGGTAGAAGGTTATGAAATGGCGGGAAAGATGGATATGGATCTCAATGCAGCAGGAAGCTTATCGATGATTGATGAAGAGCGGTATGAGGATTTAAGTGCAGGAGGAGCCTTTTCGGTAGAGGGAATCCACCTAGGTGGTGATAGCTTAGGTATGAACGTCGATATTCCCTTTGCATCCTTGCAAATGAAACCAAATGAGGCGGTCCTAGGTAAGAGCCGCGTAGTTTACGAATCCCAAGAACTAAACTTCGAAGGACGTTTAAATAACCTCATAGCCTATGCCTTAAGGGACGAGGCCTTATCCGGAGGTCTAGATGTATACAGCTCTCATTTAGATCTGATGGCTCTAATGGGCTCCGAAGAGGAAGTAGCGGTGGAAGAAGAAGGGGAAACCGATACCACTAGCATGGAGGTGATTCGATTACCGAAAAATGTAGATTTCGCGATCAACTTAAGAGCGGATACCGTACTCTATGATAATTTGACCATTAACGATGCTAGAGGCTCACTGGGTTTGAAAGAAGGTACCGCCTATCTGAATAAGGTAAACCTTGATTTACTGGGAGGGGCTTTAATAATGGATGGATTATATGATTCTCGCCCAGACTTGCCCTTGGCAGATTTCCAACTGTATGTGAAGGGTTTCTCCTTTGTTGAGTCTTATGAGGGCTTGGATATGGTACGGCAATTAGCGCCAGTAATGAAGAACGTGAGCGGGAACTACGACCTCGACATGAGCTTGAATACCCAAATGTCCGGAGATATGTCTCCCATCTTAAATTCTATTTCTGCTTCCGGCGCTTTGCGCACCCGTACGGTGGAAATGGGCGGTAAAGTCTTTGATCAGTTGGCCACCTTCCTGCGAAACCCTGATTATGCGAATATTGCCGCCAGCGATATTAATCTAAACTTCAGCATAGAAGATGGCAAGATTGAAGTAGAGCCATTCGACTTTAAATTGGCGGGCCAAAAGGCTTCAATGTCAGGTAATATGAGCTTAGAACAGGATTTGGATTTTAAAATTGATACGGATATCCCTTTAAATTCTGTGCAAGGGAATGAGCTATTAGGCCAATTGCAAAGTTTAAGCGGGGGCTCCATTCCCCTTCATATTCTGATCGGAGGAAAAGCAACTAGCCCTGAAGTTCGACCTAGCCTGGGTGACTTTAAACAAAATCTGGTAGATGACGTAAAGAAGCAAGTTAACCAAGCGGTGGATAGCGCCAAAACAGTGGTTAAACAAGAGGTGAATAAAAAACTTGATGAATTGGTTAAGGCCGCCGAAGCTCAGGGGGATAAGCTTATAGCTGAAGCCAGATCCAAGGGCGAGCAACTCAAGGCGGAAGCCAAGAAGCAAGCCGACAAGGTTCGTGCAGGTGGAGAAACAGCCGCCCAGAAAATACTGGATGAAGCGGGCTCCAATCCTTTAAAGCAAGCGGCAGCCCGTCCTTTGGCCGAAAAGGCTAAGCGTGAAGCCAATGAGCAGGCACAAAAAATTGAAGATGAGGCGGCCAAACAGGCAGGCAATCTTATTCAGGCCGCAGAAACGCAAAAACAAAAATTGGTAGCCGATGCCAAAGAGAAAGCTCAGGTATAAAATTCTAGGGATCCTTTTCCTGACTGCAAGCCTCTTTTCGGGAAATGTAAATGCCCAAGCCCCAGAATTAGGGGAATGTGATCAAGAGGTGGCAGAATTATCCAGTGATCAGATTCCGAAGGCTTTGAAATTTTGGAATCAAAAGAACTATCGAGAAACGGAGCGCTACTTGGAGAAAGCCCTGCGCTTTGACCCAAATTCTGCTCACGGTCTCTACCTTCTGGGGGAATTGAAACTGCGGCAGCGAGAGGTTCGTAAAGCTCAATTCCTATGGTCTAAATTGTTAGAGGTATGCCCAAATTATAAACCGGAATTAGCCTATTTCCTTGGGGTTATGTATCTGGAAGAAAATAAGCTCAATAAAGCCATCGCTTTGATAGAGCAATTTTTAGCCAATCCGGAACGGGATTTTGGCTACGACCGCGAGGCTAAAGCGGCTCTTAAGGAAGCCAAGGACAAGCAATCCCTTTTTCAAAATGAAGTAGCCTTTGATCCACAACCGGTGCAGCGCATTAGTACGCCCGCTGATGAATATTTGGCCACTATTTCGCCTGATCAGAAGACCATTTTCTTTACTCGTCGCTCGCGAAAGGTTAATCGCAAGGCCGGTCCTGCTTCCACCGCGCGTATGGTAGAGGAGTTTTGTGCGGCGGAGCGGCAATCCAATCAGCAATTTGAAAAGGGAGCTCCGATGCCTACTCCCTTCAACACCAGTTATAATGAGGGCGGGCCAAGTATTACCGCCGATAATACTGAATTGTATTTTACCGTCTGTCAGGATCAAGACGGCTACAAGAATTGCGATATCTATTACACTGAGAAGGATGAATTTGGCTACTGGATCACTCCGCGTTCGGTGGGAGATCATATCAATCGCACCGACACCTGGGAATCACAAGCTTCAGTCACCGCTAATGGCGATTGGCTATACTTTACTTCCGATCGAGAGGGAGGAATTGGAGGCCTCGATATTTACCGTTGTAAGCGCTTAGAGGATGGTGGCTGGTCTGCTCCCGAATTATTGGACGGACGAGTGAACACTAAATACGATGAGAAATCACCCTTTATTCATAGTGATTCCCAAACCCTATACTTCACCAGTAATGGTCATCCAGGCTTAGGGGGTTTCGATATTTTCTTTTCCAAGGCCCTAGATAGCACTTGGCAAGCTCCTTCGAATATAGGATTTCCCATAAACAGCGAACAGGATGATTTGGGGCTCTTTGTGAGTCTTGATGGGAAAACTGGCTATTTCGCTAGCAATACCCTTAGAGCTAATAATGGCTGGGATTTATACCAGTTCGAAATGCCAGAAGCCGCTCGGCCAGAGGAAGTGTTTTTAGTACAAGGAACCTTGGATGTTGAAGAAGGAGAAAGCCTTTTAGATGCGACGGTAAAAATCAAAAACCTTAAGACCAAAGAACTGACGGAAATTAAGGTTGACCAGCAAACAGGCACTTTTGCAAGAGTGATTGATAAATCACAGGCAGCTGATTTCATCGTTAAGGTTGAGAAGAAGGGCGCGGCTTTTAGTTCGAGTTTTATTTCGGCCAAAGAACTGGAAACTCAGCCTTTAAAGGAAACGTCCCTCAGTCTTGCCAAGATGGAAGTAGGCAAGGAGTACACCCTCAATGATATTCAGTTTCCCACCAATTCGGCAGAACTCAATGCCGCATCACAAGCGATCATTGAGGAATTTGTATTGTTCATGCAGGAAAACCCCAATTTGAGAGCGGATATTCAAGGTCATACCGACAATGTGGGGGACGACGGTTCGAATCTGAGCTTAAGTAAGCGAAGAGCACAAGCCGTTTATGATTTTGCTATATCGATGGGCATCGCGGCTAGTCGTTTAAGTTGGCATGGCTATGGAGAGAGTCGACCCTTGGCCGATAATGCTACCGAAGACGGTCGAGCGCTTAACCGACGGACTGTTTTTGTAATAACCGCCCAGTAGGGAGTTCGGGATGCCTTTCTCGCTTTAAACGGGAATATACTCGGCGTGCCTGTTGCAGGTCATTGAATTCAAAATGACGACTTCTAAAGCACAGACCTAAGAAATAGTAATTAATGAGAATGACATAGCGAGAGCCATTCTTCGCAAAGAGACTAATCGTTTTCTTAGGTTTCTTATGTTGATCCAAGATTTTAAAACCTCGGGGATTGCGTTCGCTCAGCATGTTTCAGGGCATAAAAAAAGCCGCTACAAAAGAGCGGCTTAGATATTATCCCGAAGTAAAGGCTACATTCTTCTTTCTTTAATTCGTGCAGCTTTACCGGTACGTTCACGCTGGTAGAAGATACGTGCGCGACGCACTTTACCACGTTTGTTGATTTCGATTTTTTCCAGTGCAGGCATGTTCAAAGGGAAGATACGCTCTACTCCTACGTTACCACTCATCTTACGGATAGTAAAGGTTTCGGTGGTACCACTGCCACGACGCTGTAATACTACGCCACGGAAGAACTGTGTACGTTCTTTGTTACCTTCCTTAATCTTGTAATAAATGGTGATGGTGTCACCTGCTGCAAAATCAGGGAATTCGTTAATGTTGGTGTACTGGTCTTGTACGTACTTAACTAAATCCATTTTTAATAATTTGTGTTTGAGACTAGCCAACATTCACAACCCTTGCCAGAGGTTGACCAACTCTTGCCCATTTTTGGGGCTGCAATATTACAACAAATCAATCTTCTTCCAAAGAATCTTTTGCTAAAAGATCAGGGCGCTTTGCTTTAGTGATTTCCAAAGCTTTAGCTTCTCTCCATGCTTCAATGGCGGGGAAGTTTCCTCCGGTTAAAATTTCCGGTACTGACCAGCCATTTATTTCTGCCGGACGAGTGTACACTGGTGGTGCTAATAGGTCGTCCTGAAACGAGTCTGAAAGCGCGGATGATTCATCACCTAAGACTCCCGGAAGAAGGCGGATAATCGCATCGCTAACCACGGCTGCCGCCAGTTCGCCACCGCTTAATACAAAACTGCCGATGGAAATTTCGCGGGTGATAATATGGTCTCGTATTCTCTGATCTACGCCCTTATAATGACCACAAAGAATGAGGATATTTTCTTTAAGACTCAATTGATTGGCCATGCGCTGATCAAAGAGTTCTCCATCCGGTGTCATATAAATGAGCTCGTCATAATCCCTTTCCTTTTGCAGGTCCTGAATCATATTTAGGATGGGCTCTACCATCATTACCATTCCAGCGCCTCCTCCGAATTGATAGTCATCGATTTGTTTATGCTTACCCAAACCATAATCCTTCAAATTGTGCAAATGCACTTCTGCCAAACCCTTTTCTTGGGCTCGTTTCAGGATGGAATGGCCAAAAGCACTTTCCATCAGCCATGGCTGGGCACTGATGATATCAATTCGCATGAGGCAAAGGTAGGCGCAATAATCTATTTGGCTTCGTCGGAAGTACTGGTGCTGTCGGTAGGAGCTTGAAAACCGAGAGCGGCACTATTGATACAGTAGCGCATACCTGTCTCGGTGGGACCGTCATTAAATACATGGCCCAAGTGTCCACCGCAATTTGCGCACAAGACTTCGGTTCGCACCATGCCAAAGCTACGGTCGACGCGTTCTACCACGGCGTCATTATCCGATACCTTGTCGAAACTCGGCCAACCGCAATGGGATTCAAATTTGGCATCACTGTCGAATAAAACTGCATCACAAGCGGCACATTTATAATTACCGTCTTCAAAGTGCAAATTATACTCACCGGTAAATGGTCTTTCGGTACCGGCTTCCCGTAAAATATGATAAGCCATGGGGGAAAGGCTCTCTTTCCATTCCGCATCGGTTTTTACAACTTTTGGTTTCATCTCGGTGCTGTCTGTTTTTGTTGATGACTCTTGAGCGCTGCAAGCAGTGCCTAGAACTAATAATGAAATGGCTAAAAAGTAAGTTCGCATAGCATTCTGAATTTAGCTAATGACGTTTAGACCTAGCTATTAGTTCTTAAAGAAATCATAAATCGCATCAAGCACCTTTTCGTCCCGTAGTACTTTTCGATGACCAAGTCCTTCGGTTTCCAGGTATTTAGAGCCTCGCCATTTACGATGCATGTGGCGCGCTTGCTCAACAGGAACATCTTGATCAAAAACGTCGTGTACAATTAAACCCTCCGGTCGGAAGATCTGGCAAAGGTGATCCGATGATACCTCAGTTATGGCCATTTCATAGCGTTTTTCGATATACTTTATGATACCGGCCTTTACGCGATCATCCATCTCCAATTTCATGGTAAAATCCGAAACCACTCCGTCGATATTGACCGGCGAACCTATATTCACCAATTTTTCGAACCAAATGTTTCGCGCCAAGGAATTGAAAAGCGCCATACCCCCTAGGCTATGACCAATGGCCATGTCAAAATCGCCAAACCGAATGGCACTTTCTTCTATCGCGTCTACGAAATCGAACATGTGAGTTTTGGCTCCCTTAAGCTCACCGTGCTCTGGCGCTTCGATGGCAAAGGTGTGATAACCTTTAGCCTGAAGATATTCGGCAATCTTATAAAATTGGGAGGCTCGTCCACTCCAACCGTGAATCATCAAAACCTTAGGACCGTCGGCCTTGAGCTCAAAGACGAGGAATTCCTTAGCATTCTTGGTGAGCAACTCGTGCTTTATAGCCTCATTCCTCATCGGCATCTCTCTTTCTGGAATAGGGAAGGGTAGCGGCTTAAAGAATAAGTTCAAAGCAAACTTAGTAGCCCATGAAACACTAATCTTATTGAGGTTTCGCGCAATAAACCGAAGAGATGCGGGAATTTTGAAACTGGGTACCGTTTCGGGATTCAATCTGGAAATTTTATGAAAAAGCAAATTTGCAAAAGCGGAGTCAGTGGTACAAATATTCCTTGCTCTTATTCATTCTATTTCTTGAGGGGAGGAAAATTAACAGCATTAGTAACTGAATCTTAATAGTTAATGCCAGAATAAGTGTAATTTCGGTCGAGCTTTTAGGCCTTTAACCAATGATTCATCCCTTTCCCCACGGATTCATTAACAGTTTAAGGAAGCAGATGCTCTTAGTATTTGCTTGTTTAAGCGGAACTCTGCTCTCCGCGCAAAATCTAAGCGATCCGATTGCTGACTCCTTGCAAGCGGAGATAAATCGTCATTTGGATAAGGGAAGTTTGGACTCCGCTTTAATGATTAATGCGGAAATGATTCGCTATATGGAGCGAATTGGTGATGATTACAATTTCGTGCGGCATCATGTTAATCGTGCCGAGGTAATTCGAATGATGGGCGGTTTGGCAGAAGCCCAACGAATTTTGGAGGATGTTGAAGATCTCAATCAGAGCCTTCCATTATCTACCGTAAGGTCTACCTTCTACAATCGCAAAGCGGCTATTCTCCATGAATCCAAGCAATTTGATAAGGCCCTTATAGCGGTTAAGGAATCACAAAGGATAGATTCCATCCAAAATTACAAATGGCGACTATTCTCAAATTTAATCATTGAAGGAGCCATATATCGAGATCAGAAGCAATTTGAAAAGGCCTTCAAAACCATGCAAAAAGTTAAGGTACTGGCCCTGGAGGTAAAGGATAGTACCGAATTGGCGTCGGCATATTATAACCTCACCATTTTGGCTTACCGACTCGATGACCAAAAAGCGGTGATACATAACGGACGACAGTTTATGCGTTATGCGACCAGTGTGAATCGCAATGTAAGTTATGGTGATATGCTGCATTTTGTAGCCAGGGCCTATGAACAACTGGGGCAATATGATTCGGCCTTCTTCTTCGGCGATTCGGCTTATGGCATTCGCATGCAGCATATGCAAATCATGCTGAAGGAAAATAACCGTAAGGCTGAGATTATGAATGATCTCGAGAAGGAGCGCTTGCAGAATGAACGATTAAGTATTGAACGGGACCAGAACCGCTTACAGATCTTCGTGCTTTTCCTCGCGGTAGCCATCGCAGTTTTACTCATCTACTTTGCGAATCGTCAGCGGGTGCAATACAAAAAGCTTAATGAACAACAGGAGCAGTACAATCGGGAATTGGAGGAAAGCTTAGATTTTAAAAATAAGCTCATTAGTATCGTTGCGCATGATATTCGTAATCCCTTAGCTTCTTTAAGGGGCTTAATCGGCGTGTATAACCAAGGTTTAGTGGAGGAAGGTGAAATCAAGCCAATGATGAAAGGCTTGGAGGCCAGTGTGGTGAACGTGGATTTACTATTGGAAAACCTCCTCAATTGGGTGCGAACCCAAAGTGAAAGCCTTGAGCCGCAAATTGAAGAAATCGACCTAGTTCAATTGGCCAAAAATGCTGAAGAAGAGGGGCAAGCCCAGATCAGCGCCAAAGCAATTCAACTGGAATTCGAAAATTTGACGGAGCGTATTCCGCTAAAATCGGATCCTAATTATATCTCCTTTGCCTTGCGAAATGTGCTTAGTAATGCCATTAAGTACTCAGAAAAAGAGGGCCGCATCATCCTGCGCTTCCAAAGAAAGGAAGAGGGCTATTGTTTGGAAGTCCAGGATTTTGGTAAAGGCATGAACTCCGAAACCCTGGCAAAGCTGCGTGCGAAATTGAATACCCGTAGTATTTTAGGAACGGGCAAGGAACGTGGCACCGGACTTGGATTGAGCATGAGTGCCAGTTTTTTAAGTCTAATTGGCGGTAGACTTGAGTTTGAAAGTGAATTGGGCGAAGGTACGGTGGTTAGGCTGTGTATTCCGCATAGCTTTGAAAATCAGTAGGCTAATTCGACTAAATTCATCTTTTGCTACTTTTGCATGGCATGAGCGAAAATCGTTTCCGTAAAAGACTAAATTCTTTAGACTCGGTAATCAGTAAACCGTGGTTGGTGGGTTTAATCTCCGTTGGCTCCTCGGTCTTGATTTATACCATTCTCATTCAATTCGTTCCATTAAGGGATGTGGCGATTGGATATTACCTATCCATCGGGATACCTGCCGTGGTGGGACCTATGGTTGCCTTTATGGTTCGCGGTTATATTGGTCGTATCGAAAAGAAAAATCAGGAGCTCGCCGAATTAGACGCTACAAATAAACGCCTGTTCTCGGTAATATCTCATGACCTCCGCAGTCCTCTAGCCTCTCTAAAAACGGTAATGGATTTACTGGTAGAGGAGCAGCTTAGTTTAGAGGAGGGAAAACTGATGATTAAAGATTTATCGCAAAAGACCAATCGTCTGCTGGATTTCCTCAATGAGATTTTGACTTGGTCCATGCGCCAAACAGAAGCACGTCCTCAAAGTGCTCAGCAGTTCGATGCTCGAGCTTCAATAGAAAGTATCCTTAAGCTCTTTGAAGATCAAAGGTTAGCCAAGAACATTGATTTGGAAACCAATGACTTGGCGGGTTCTATGTATGCGGATCCGGACAGCTTCTCCTTTGTCTTTCGGAATGTCTATCAGAACGCCCTAAAATTCACTCCTCCTGGAGGTAAGATTGAAGTTTATACCGAGAAGAAGGCACAGCATTTACATACCATTATCAAGGACGATGGGGTAGGAATGAGTCCCGAAGTTTTAGAAAAGGTACTGGATCCACAGGAGCTTTATAGCGCACAAGGCACCAATGCTGAACAAGGCACCGGTTTTGGTATTTCGTCCGCCATCAATTATTTAAAAGACAATCATGGCGAATTAAAGGTAGAAACCGAAGAGGGCCAAGGTTCAAAGTTTCGGATTGTCTTGCCTCTGTTTTCGCTTCCATAAGCCCAGGGCTTAACCCGAGTTCATCAACTACATTGAGAAAACCATTGGATGCTTAGTAATAGAATGGCCCTTCGGCAAGCTAAGGACCATCTGAAGCAATAATCCACTAGGTTTGGGCTTAGGTTTTTCAGGTACTATTTTATCCAGAGAAATGTATCCGTATGAGGATTGTGTTAAGCGTCTTTACCCTTTGACTCAATAAACCCTATCTTCTGCCTATATTAGAACTCTTAACCTGATTAAATAACTATGGCGAGAAGTTCAAAGCAGAGTCAACGCTTGATAAATGCTTTTGAAGAGAAAAAGTCCATTGAGGCTTATGCTCAACAGATTGCACCGTTAAGTCCGGCGGAAGTAGCAGCTCTTCCTATAGGGAAATACAATCCCAGCAATAGCGTCGAAGGCTATCAAGAGCGTTTGAACTATTTAAAGGATCTGGGCATTAACACCACCACCATCAGTGGGGAAGGTGATTTTCATCATCCGGAAAAGTATACGGGGAATATTGAGAATTTCATTGGTACAGCGCAAATTCCAATTGGCTTAGCGGGTCCTATCCTTATTCGAGGGACGGAGGCCAATGGCGATTATCACATTCCCTTAGCTACCACCGAAGGAGCATTGGTCGCTTCCTATAACCGCGGTATGAAAGCTTGCCGGCAAAGTGGAGGTATAACTTCGGTTTGCCTAAGTGAAGGAGTACAACGTTGCCCTCTCTTTAAGTTTAAAAATATTGGGGAGGTCGGATTATTCGTAAAATTCGTTCAAAGTCATTTAGATGCCTTTAAGGAAATTGTGTCGCAGACCAGTTCCTATGCTCAGTTGCATGAACTTTCACCAACCATCGAGGGGAATTCGGTGATTCTCACCTTCGAATACACCACTGGTGAGGCTGCCGGTCAGAATATGGTTACCATCTGTACCGATCAAATCTGTCGGTATATCCTTGAACACTTTCCCATCAAGCCACAGGAATGGGTGATTGAAAGTAACTTCTCGGGAGATAAAAAAGCTACTGCCGTTTCATTCGGAAATGTGCGAGGCAAAAAGGTGAGTGCGGAGGTTTATATTCCCGAAGTAATTTGCCATGAGGTCCTAAAAACCAGCCCTAAGTTAATCGCTAATTACTGGCAGTCTTCCACTCTCGGGGCCCTTCAAAGCGGTTCCATCGGGGCTCAAGGGCATATTGCCAATGGATTAACGGCTATTTTCCTTGCTTGTGGTCAGGATGTAGCCTGTATCTCCGAGTCTTCCATTGGATTAACCCGCATGCAGGTCACTGAGGATGGAGCTCTATATGTAGCCGTGACTATACCCTCCCTCATTGTTGGCACGGTAGGAGGGGGAACTGGTTTGAGCACCCAAAGAGAATGCTTAGAAATGCTACACTGTACCGGGGAGCGCAGTGCGAGGAAGTTTGCTGAAATATGCTGTGCGGTAGCCTTGAGCGGGGAAATTTCCATCGCCGCTGCCATGTCGGCGAATCACTTTACCAGTGCCCATAAGAACTTGGGGCGCAAACAAAGTGGCTCATGACTAAAGAAAATCAAGCTTCTTTTATAAAGCGCTTCTGGATCTACCAAAAGGAGCGTTTTCCTTTTATTGGGCATGGCATCATGATTAGTGCCTTTACCTTTTCCGCTGTTTCCTATTCCCGAATTTGTCGAGGTGCCGATGGTTTCATCTCCGGCAAGGATTTCCTCATTGGGGTTTTTACCACGGTCACCCTGTTTTTTCTGGTGCGCATTTTTGATGAATTTAAAGATCAAGAGGACGATGCCAAGTATCGCCAATATCTACCTGTACCTCGCGGTTTAATTAGCTTAAAGGAGCTGAGTAATGCTGGTTTGATAACCGTGGCATTACAAATTGGGGTACTAGCAATTTGGCAAAGTGCCATGCTTTTACCCTATTTGGGAGTGATGGTTTATTTAATCCTGATGGGTTTCGAATTCTTTGTCCCCCGCTGGCTTAAATCTCGTCAAATACTCTATATAACCTCCCATATGTTCATCATTCCACTAATCGATATTTATGCGAGTGGCTTGGATTGGCGACTGGAAGGAACGGAAGCCCATTGGGGCTTGGCCTGGTTCTTTGCGGTCTCCTATTGCAATGGCTTGGTGCTGGAATTTGGGCGCAAACTTCGTAAGCCAGAAGAGGAGGAAGAAGGTGTGGTCTCCTATACTGGTTTATATGGACCTAGAGGTGGGGTTTGGATTTGGTTGAGCTTATTGCTGCTTACCATGCTTTTGGCCATGGGTGCTTCTTATTACGCAGATTATGGCCGACTGGCCTATTTAATCTTTGGCGGCTTCTTTCTTATCTGCAGTAGCCCGGGAGTCTTATTTATTCTAGGCCGCGGTGGAATTAAATCTAAGACCTTGGAATGGTCTTCGGTGATTTGGACGGCCTTGATGTATTTTGCCCTAGGAGCCATCCCGATGATTTATAAAATGCTTTCATGATGGTATTAAGTCCTCAAGAAATAAAGGATAACATTACCGGAATTGGCGGAAAGGCTCGCAATTTGTGGCGCTTACAAAAGCTGGGCATTCGTATTCCGGATTGGCTGGTTATTCCCGAGACCGTGCTCCTTGCGCAAAAGCCTAAGCAAGATGGGAGCTCTGACTTAAAAGTGCCAGCGGAAGTCTTAAAGGGCATTCGCGATTATTTCGGTGAGAATTTCGAGCAGTACACCTATGCCGTTCGATCTTCCGCGAGCGATGAAGATGGTAAAGAACACTCTTTTGCCGGACAGTTTGAATCCTATCTTCATGTCTCGGCTGGCGATCTAGAAGCTAAGATTATTAAAGTTTGGCAATCCGTTTTTTCGGACCGAATTCGGACCTATCGGGCCGAGAGGGATTTGCCTACTCATTTAGGGATGGCGGTGATTGTACAACGCATGGTCAATGCTGAAATATCCGGGGTAGCCTTCGGCGCAAATCCCATTAATGGGGATTTAAACTCTCAACATATCAACGCGGTATATGGCCTGGGCGAGGGGTTGGTTTCCGGAAAGCTCAATGCTGATTCCTTTAGCATCAAGCAGGGGCAAGTTGAAGAAGATCTGGTGACTAAAACTGAAAAGTACATCCGCAATGATCATGGTGATGGTATTAAAGTGGTTCCCGTAGCCCTGAATGAACAAGAAAGGAGTAGCCTTTCCGCCGCCCATATCAAGGATTTGCTGGAGATTCTTAAAAAGCTTGAAAAGTCATTGGGCTCAGCTCAGGATATTGAATTTGCCATAGAATCCGAGCGACTTTATCTCACCCAAACACGGCCAATTACCACCTTGTCGAATACAGGGGAATACATTCTGTGGGACAACAGTAATATTATTGAATCCTATCCAGGCATCACCACGCCTCTCACCTTTAGTTTCATCCTCAAGATGTACGACCGGGTCTATCGACAGTTTGTGCAATTAATGGGAGTACGAGCTCAAGAGGTAGAGCAACACGCGGAGGTTTTTGCCAATACCTTGGGACTGGTCCGAGGTAGAGTCTATTACAATCTCCTCAACTGGTATAAGATGTTAGCGATGTTACCTGGGTATTCCATTAATGCCGAAAATATGGAGCGCATGATGGGGGTGAAGGAGCGTTTTGAATTGAGCGAGGAGTATACCATGACCAAGGGGATGGCAAGATGGAGGCTGTTCAGTATGGGCCTTAAAATGCTTTGGATTCAATGGCGACTCCCGAGCACCCGCCGTAAGTTTCTCTCCCATTTAAATCGGGTAATGAGCGAATATCAAGAGACTGACTTTAAAACCTTGGATGATCAAGCCATAATTTCCCGCTATCGAAATTTTGAAAGCTCCCTGCTGCTGGAGTGGAAAGCGCCCTTAATCAATGATTTTTTCGCGATGATTTGGTTTGGTCTATTGGAGAAGCAAGGGAAAAAATATTGTCCGCAAGAACCCAATATCCACAATGACCTGCTCTGTGGCAGTCAGGATATTATCTCGGTAGAACCCATTCATCGCAGCATCGCCCTGGCTAAAATGGTAAGTGAAAATGAGCTAGCACGAAAGACTTTTTTAAATGATAGTCCTCAGACCATTTTGGAGGCTTTAAGAGCAGGGCATTTTCCCGAAATTAATACCGCATTGCAAGACTATATTCAGAAGTTTGGTGATCGCTGTATCGGGGAATTAAAGCTGGAAAGCTTTTCCTATTCCCAAAGACCGGATTTATTCGTGAAGTTGATAAAGACTTATGTCGAGCAAGGCATTACCCAAGGTTTAGGGCAAAATCGCTTGGAAGATGAGATTCGTCAAAAGGCTGAGTTAAGCATGTCCCAGGCCCTGCGCGCCAAACCTTTAGCCCACTGGTGGTATAAGTTAATATTGCGCATGACCAGAGATTTGGTGAGTAATCGGGAGAACCTGCGCTTTGAACGAACCCGCGGTTTTGGTATGGTCCGGAATATGTTTAATGCCCTAGGCGCCTATTGGGAGCGAAGTGGAGTTTTAAGCCTTGAGCGGGATATCTACTATTTAAAGCTAGAAGAAATATTGGCCAGTCAACAGCCTGATGTAGCATCTACATTTAAAGCTAAGGTCTTGGAACGCAAAGCAGAGTTTCGAGCCTATCAGGAGCAAGAAATTCCCATGGAGCGCTTCTTTACCTATGGCTATGATTTTAGGGATGAATACATCTATGCCACCGACAAATTGGAAGCCGCGGTCGGCGAATTGCAGGGCATAGGATGCTGTCCGGGTAAGGTTAAAGCTCAAGTGCGCATCGTGAGGGACCCCAATGAAATCGATTCCTTGCAGGGGGATATCTTAGTTACCACCAGCACCGATCCCGGTTGGGTGACATTATTCCCCACCGCCTCGGCAATTATGGTGGAGCGAGGCAGCTTATTAAGTCACTCCGCTATTGTGTCCCGCGAAATGGGTATTCCCTGTATAGTAGGAGTAAACGGCTTACTACGTAGTTTGAAGGATGGAGATTGGGTAATGATGGACGGGAGTACTGGAGCCATTAAAATCTTGGACGATGGAAAAGCAACTGGCTGACGTACGCCATGATTATATACGGTATGCAAATTGTTGGGAAGATGCCGATCTGCTCTTAAAGGGCTTAGACCCATCTCCTGGAGATCGTATCTTATCCATTGCCTCGGCGGGGGATAACAGTTTTGCCCTTCTATTAGGTGATCCCGATTTGGTGGTGGCGGTGGATATCAATCCGGTGCAGTTGGAATTGGTCCGACTTAAGAAAGCGGCCTTTCAAGCGCTTAACTATCAGCAGTGCTTAGAATTTTTGGGTTTTAGAAGTTCAGAGCAAATTGATAAGCATTGGGAATTAGTGAAAGTTAAGCTAAGTCCAGATAGTCAGGAATTTTGGCAAGGTCGGATGGAGGAGATTAAGCGGGGGGTGATTCATCAGGGAAAGTTTGAGCGCTATTTCCATACTTTCCGCCAGAAGGTATTGCCCTTCATTCATCGCAAATCAACTATCGACGCCTTATTTGCTCCGAAATCGGCTTCTGACCAAGCCGAGTTTTGCAATAAGCGTTGGTTTAATCGGCGCTGGATCTTTCTTTTTAAAATATTCTTTAGTCGCAAGGTGATGGGAGCTTTGGGTCGTGATCCGAAATTTCTGAACGAAGTGAAAATCAGGGTTTCGAGCTTCATTTTAAATCAGGCTCGCTTGCATTTGAGTACCGTTTATTGTCAAAAGAATTACTTCCTTCATTATATCCTCAAAGGGGATTTTGGTGAGGATTTGCCGCCTTACATGCGAAAGGAAAATTATGAACTGATTCGCGGAAGATTAGATCGCTTAGAGATTTTCGAAGGCTTAGCGGAAGCGGCCTTTGCCAAATATGCGAGTTTCAATAAGTTTAATCTCAGTAATATCTTCGAATATATGGACGAGGAGCTTTTCACTCAGGTAGCAGCTAGTTTCGACTCCCATAGTTCTAGGCCTGCCCGGTTTGCTTATTGGAATTTAATGGTGCCGCGCAAGATGCATGATCTTTCTTTGAATCTTCATTCGGGGGAAAATCTAGTCGGAGAAAGAGCCGAGGATAAAGGTTTTTTCTATATGGACTTCAACTTATCTTTAGGAGATGAAGGATAGTTTAAGTGGAACCCTAATACTGGCTTTGGCTTACCTAATTCTCTTTGGTACGGCAGAGCTTATCTATCATAAAGCTCAGGTTAAGGCAGAAGTAAGTCGGAAATTGGTACACATCATGACCGGGGTTTTAGCCCTCAGTTTTCCTTTTATGATTCCGAATCACTGGTGGGTTCTGGCCCTTTGTGGCTCCTTCTTCCTGATTCTCATTAGTACTCTTAATAGTCCTTTTTTACAATCTATTCACGGGGTTAGTCGCAAAACATCGGGCAGCTTACTCTACCCGATTATAGTGTATACCTGTTACCTGGCTTATGAGCATTATGACTCTTATACGTACTATTATTTACCGATATTAATTTTGGCCATAAGCGATCCGATTGCGGCTTTAGTTGGGAAGAGCTTTCCTTGGCTTAGATACACCACTTTCGGGCGACAAAAAACCTTGAGTGGTTCGTTGGGCTTTTTCTTTAGCACTATTGGCCTATGTTTGGCTTTATTGATTGGTTTTGAAGACTGGTCTTTTTCCGAAGCCATGCTGCTATCCCTGTTTCTAGCCTTGGCCTGCACGGTTTTAGAGGCGATTTCGCATCGGGGATATGACAATTTAAGTATCCCTTATGGCGCTTTAGGTATCCTAATCTTTCATGGCTTATGACCGAGAACTATCGCATAAAGAGATTTTCTTTTTGGGAGCAGCCTGAGGAGTTCCATAATTTACTGACCGAACTCTACCCCCCAGATAGTCCGCGATTTAAATTGGGTTTTGATCCGGTGGAGATGTACTGCGAAGGCCTTTATTTACTCTACTCCAAGGACTCCGATTATCGGCAGCCCATTGGGCGTTTCGCCTTTTATGAGAATCCAGAACTTTATTATCACGGCCTCAAGGCGGCCTCTATCGGTTCCTACGAATGTATTGAAGACCAGGAAGCAAGCTCCTATCTTTTGTCGTATGCGGTTCGCTTAGCCCGAGGAAAATCTTATGCCTACCTGATTGGTCCCATGGAGGGCTCGACTTGGAATAATTATCGCTTTAGCTTGGATCATGATTATCCTAATTTTTTGATGGAGCCTTATCATCACCTTTATTACAATCAGCAGTTCCGAGACTCGGGCTTCGAGGATCTGGCGTCCTTTTTCTCGGCTCGAGTAACATCTCCAGAAGTGGATGAAAGTCGTTACCAACAATTACACGACTTCTATTTAAAACAGGGCGCAAGAATCCGTGAAATGGATATGGAGAATCTGGATGAGGACTTAGGAAAATTGGGGAAAGCAAGCCTGGAAGGTTTTCAAGATAATTTCCTTTATACCCCTATCGAGGTAGAAGATTTTGTACAGAAATACCGTGGTTTAAAGGACCTTATTCAGCCGGATCTGGTGCAAATTGTGGAAGATGACGAGGGTAAAGTTCAAGCCTTCATTTTTTGTATTCCAGATTATCTAGATCCTAGCGCCCAAAGCCTGATCATCAAAACCCTAGTTAAACGCAATTCGCGAAGCTTTGCGGGTATTGGCCGCTACCTTAATCTACGAGCCCATAAGATCGCCCGAGATAAAGGTTATAGTCAAGTGATTCATGCCTTAATGTTTGCCGACAATATTTCTCTCCAAATTAGCCGGAAGAATGGTGGGGAGCTGTTTAAGCAATATCAACTTTATGCTTTAGCCCTGTGAATATTGTCCAGCTCTTTTTAGATGCCGCCGGGCGTAATCCCCAGAAGCCGGCCATAATAGATTCCAAAGGGGAGATTAGCTTTGGCCAATTGGCCGAAGAGGTCCGTGACACCGCGGCCCATTTTGAAAGGCAGGGTCTCAAGTCGGGTGATCGGGTATTGGTCTTTATTCCCATGGGAATCGATCTTTATCGAGTAGTATTAGCGCTCTTTTACCTAGGGGCCACCGCGGTGTTTTTAGATGAATGGTCCAGCATGGATCGCCTAAAAGTGGCCTGCCGACTAGCTGATTGCAAAGGCTTTATAGGTACCTGGAAAAGTCGACTTTTGGGTTTTTTCATCAAGGATATAAGGCAAATACCTCTCAAGCTAAAGCTGGAGGGAGCAGGAACAAACAGCCAATTTGAAGTCAAGCAAGTGAGCAAGGAACACACCGCCTTAATCACTTTTACCACCGGTAGTACGGGAATTCCCAAAGCCGCTGATCGCAGTCATGGTTTTTTAGCCCAACAATTCAAAGCTTTAAGTAAAGAGATCCAGCCTTTAGAAACAGACATCGATATGCCTGTTTTACCGATTGTCCTGTTTTTAAATTTAGGGATTGGCAGTACTTCGGTAATTGCGGATTTCAATGGGCGCAAGCCTGAAAGCTTTAATGGTGAGAAGATTAGTCAGCAATTACTACGACATAAGGTAAACCGCATTATCGCTTCTCCTTATTTCGTGCGAAGATTAGCTGAGTATCAAAATAATAGCGCTGGAACCCTACCTCAGTTAAAGAAGATTTACACCGGGGGAGCTCCCGTTTTTCCTAGTGAGGCTGCGCTGTATCAGGAGGCTTTGCCTGAGCAGGAAATTCACATTGTCTATGGTTCTACCGAAGCGGAGCCTATTAGTTCGATTTCTATGAGCGATCTATTAGCCCAAGCTTCTGATCTGCCCTTAGGACTTGCTGTAGGCCAAGTGTTTGAGGATACCGATTTGCGAATCCTCCCCATTAAGCAGGAAGCCCTGGGACCTTATTCAATCGAGGAATTCGAATCCTTATCCCTGACTGGCCCACAATTAGGAGAGATTGTGGTGAGTGGCGATCATGTTTTAAGCCGCTATTATAAAAACCCTCAAGCTTTTAAGGAAAACAAGATTGAAGTAGAGGGTAAAGTTTGGCATCGGACCGGGGATAGTGGTCGCTTGATTAAAGAGCAATTATTTCTTAGTGGGCGCTGTCAGCAATTGATTTGGGATGGCCTTCAATATCATTCCAATTTTGTGATTGAGAATCAGCTGCTACAAATTCCCGAAATCGCTTTGGGCACCTTGATGGATTTAGGTGGCGAATTAGTATTGGTGGTTGAGACTATGCTAAAACTTGAAGATTTAAGTCCGCGACTCCAAGACTTTCAATTTGATCGTATTGCCATCCTGAAGCGGATTCCCCGGGATCCACGACACAATTCTAAGATTGATTATGGGAAATTGAAGCAAATTTTGACTAGCTAAATTCTCGCATAGCTTATAATCATATAGCTTCCTTCAATTCCATTGGGCTAAGATTTTAGCTCGAACTAATTTTGAATTGTTTTTGTTTAAGTATCGAATTTAATTGATGAATCTATTTAGGCTAAGCTCCTTCGGAATGTTGGTAGACTTAACCAAACTCACTAGTTAAACCAATCCCTACATGCAGCATCACATCCTCCTCAATCTCTTTGCCATCTTCGGGGTGAGCACCCTGGTTATTGTGATTTGTAAGTTTCTCAAGATTCGATACATAATTGGATACTTGATCACCGGAATTTTATTAAGTCCGCATACGAGTCCCTATTTTGCAGATATGGAAGAAGTGGAGGTTTATGCGGAGATTGGCATAATTCTTCTACTATTTACGGTGGGATTGGAATTTTCCTTTAGCAATTTGAAGCGCATCAAGAATTACGTCTTGGGTGGGGGAGCGGCCCAGGTATTTCTGACCATTTTCCTTACCGCGGGTTTGATTTGGTTAATCATGCGACCCAGTATTCAGGAGAGTATTTTCTGGGGTTTTATTTACGCCTTGAGCAGTACGGCCATTGTGGTAAAGGTTTTACAGGATGAAAATAAGATCGCTACTTCCCATGGAAAATTCATCCTGGCGGTCCTATTGTTTCAGGATATCATGATTGTGCCTTTGATGCTCATGACGCCGATCATAGCCGGGCAAGGGGATGATAGCCCTTTAGTGGCGATTGGGATGTTGCTAGCTAAGCTCGCCTTAATGGGAGGGATTGCCTTTTTACTAGCCCGTTACATTATTACATGGTTCTTGAAGACCGTGATGCGGGTACAAAGTCAGGAAGTCTTTTTAATAGCCCTGGTTTTCTTGGTAACCGGTATTGCCTTGCTCACGGAAGAACTCGGTTTATCCTTAGCTCTAGGGGCCTTTATCGCGGGTTTAATCATCGCCGAGACCGAATACCGACAGATGGCGATTTCTTGTTTTTTACCCTTTCGCTATGTCTTCATGAGCTTTTTCTTCATCTCCATGGGGATGTTACTCGACTTCAGCATCTTCACCACCCAATTTCCTTGGATTGCCTTCTGGTTCTTCTTCGCTTTATTGGTAAAGGCCGCAGCCGGAATTTTGGCGGTACGTATTATGAAGTTGGAGTGGAAAACCGCTTTAGCCGTTGGCTTTTCCCTAGCCCAAATTGGGGAGTTCTCCTTCGTTCTCGCCCAAAGCGGTTTGCAATACGAGCTGATTAGTGAACTGAATTACCAAATATTTTTAGCGGTATCGATTTTATTAATGTCGGTAACGCCCTTTATCGTTAGTAAAGCCGAGCATATTCAACCCGGATTGATGCGCTTACTACCTAAAAAGAATTGATATGGATAAGAAAATAAAACTCTATGGCACTGGCTGGTGCCCCAAATCCGCCCACCTTCGCAACTATCTGCAATCCAATTGGATAGAATTTGAGGATTTGAATGTAGAAACTCAAGAGCACGCGGAGGCTGAGGTTCGAGCCTTATATAATGGCGAGCTGAAGTTCCCCACTTTGGTATACGGTGACCAGCATATGAAAAACCCTTCCATTACCGACCTGGATAAGTTTATCAAGGAGCACGGTCTGGAGGGCTAGCAGGCAACATAATTTCAGTCATTTTTTCCGTCCTTCAAGTCTTTGCAACATAGTTTCATCCCGTAGGAGGGAGGGGCATCTACTTTAGCTTCAACAAAATAGAATGCCATGCGAAACTTGAAACTTTGGAGCCTTCTACTCCTGCTAAACTTCGGATTGTCGGCCCAAGTGCTGCACCAATATGCCAAGCCTATAGCGGAATATTTACCGGAGCTACCCCAAATTCCCGAAGGCCTTTATCAGGATACCATCCTTTATTTCTGCACCGATTTAAGGACGCCTGACAGTTTGTATTACCAGTATGACTCCTTGGGTCGTTTAATCGCTTATTCCTCGGTTTATCCTTCCGCTGCCGGACTGATTTACGCAGATCACCGCTTAAGCTATGAGGGAGCTGAATTAAAAACTTGGCAACGTCTACCGGATCAAACCAATAATGGCAGGAGCTATTACTTCTCTTACGATAGCCTACGACGTTTTCAGTCTTTGGAAGTTCATAATACGGGGAGTTTCGGTTCTGACTTTGAATATTCCGTCAATATTATTTCTCGGGAGAATAATGCAGAACATTATCGTTTCGATTATAAGAATGGTTTGCATAAAGTCAGGATTGATTTTAAGGACACTCTAGGTAATATTGACTCGACTTGGATCCAGGATACCTGGTCATCTAGTATTAATAAAAAGTTTCGCTATCGGACCGAAATCAACGGTCTTACTAAGCAGGTGAGTATGCGAGCCTTTTATCTTGATACCACCTATTACGGGCATTGGTTCTTTCCTCCTGGTTATGAACCTGGTCCTTTTGGTCCAGCTTACCCTATCGGTACGAGTGCCTATTCTTTCCTACCACAAGGAGGGAGGTTAGTACAATTTGTATTGGACAGCATTGTGGCCCGAGAAAAACCCATAGGTTCTGCTCTTTATCGGTATCGGAAATTTGGTAATTGGAAATTAAGCGAGTATCAAGAAAAGCGGAGTCCAGCCTATTATACTTATGATTCTCTAGGGATGCTACAGGCCGCTCAATTCCCTCAGGAGCAGGCCTTTTATCAGTGGAAACATTTAGTAAATCCGACTACCGATTCTGGTAGGATTAATAGTCCTTGTCAAGGTAACTGCGCAGGCAATATACAGATCTATAAATGTTCTCAAAATCAAATGTCTAGCTCAGAATCCAAGCAGCCGGACTGGCAGCTTTATCCCAATCCTTCTTCAGGTCTATTGAAGCTAGATTTTCCCGCAGGAATCAAGTCTTTAAGTGTATTAGACGCCAGTGGCAAAATCTATTGGCAGAAAAGCACCGTGAGGACATCCCTCCGCTTGGATCTTCATCATATGCCAGCGGGTTTTTATTATGTCGTGGTGCAAGTCGAGGGCAAGGCCAGTCAGAGAAAATGGCTTAAGACGGAATAAAAGGTATCGAGGTACTACCAGCCAGTTTCACTGTAGGGGTAAATGATTTGGCCTCCCTCCATTTGATAAAATCGAAATAAGCTGAAATCCCCGATATAAATTACTCCGTGCGCTCCAGCATTTCCGGCATTTGTGGTGTGTGTTGTAGAGGAAAAAACGCCGAAAAGAGTATCCACCCGACCCGAGCAATAATTTGCCATGTCAAATTTGACCATAAAGGAGGTCGAGTTTCTAAATTGAACATCTGGCCGAAAAAGATGGAATACAGAGTCTAGGAACTCCCGCCGAGATTGATAATATGCAGAATCAATTAGTGGATGAATTTCTTGCCAGTCCTGCATAATGCCATAGTCGGAATAGCCCAAAGAATCACAATCCCGGCAAGCTTCCAGGGCCGCGGTGAGAATATTGGTATACTGGAAATATTGATTCTCGAAAGTATAGGGACAGGAAGTGAAAGCGCAACCTTCAACAGCGCAGGAATCCTGCCATTCCTCCTTGGCTTGGCAGGCGCTAAGGAATTGCAGGCTAAGCCCAAGCAGGATTAAGATTGGCAAATGAGCTGGGGGCTTTAAAACCTGAATTTTCTTCATGGATATGAATTCCAACTTTAAGGTAAAATATGCTTTATGGGTTTAGTAAGTGGAGCCGATAAAATTCGATAAACGGTCAGCATTTTTCGATAAACGGTAAGAAAGTGCCAGGATGGAAATTTAAGGGAGTGGAAAAGCATTAGGAACCAATAGTATGTTGAATTTTAAAGCTAAGTCTTCCTTCCCAAAACCTGGTCGATCTGGTATACATAAGTCGGGGTAAATAATTAAGCATTTGATAGTCGGACATGGCCCTTGGACTTTGCAGGTCATTTATCTCTTGATTGACCAGCATACCAATCAGGATATTCCAGGACGAGGTTTTTATGCCTAAGGCGACTTCAAAATTGTCGATGCCAGCATAAATACCTAGAAGGGGACTTAATGGCTTAGTACTAAAGGAATTCTCAAAAATTGGAAACTGATAACCAAGATTCGCGAAGCCTATAATTCGGGGGACCCTTAGTCTCGGATTAATCTCTTGATAGTAGTATTGGGTAATCGGGTCAAGGCCACCTATCGTTCTCCAAGCCCATCGGTCAGCTTCCGTATAATGAAAGTGATGGTAGTAATTAAGAGTCCATCCTTTGTAGGAAAGGCTTAATCCAAGACCGAAATATGCGCTTTGAACGGGCCTTTGTTCATAGACCAATTGACCTTGCTCCATCCCGAGAAAATAACTGTCATAAGTCTCGATGGATGGCGAATAAATATTTAAGCCTATTTCCCAAGGACTATTCCTTGTCTGTGCCGCTTTAAGAATGTCCTTGTTTTGGCAAAAAGCGTCCATCGCCACTAGGATTAGTAGAATGCAATAAAATTCCCAAAAGTTTGGGCGAATGATGGGAGCTTCGATTTTAGGCAAAATAATCTTTTGCTTTAATTTTTATCAAAATAAAGGACAAGCTTGAGAATCCAAATGCCCTATTTATAGGAATAAGCAACAGTTAATTTAGGTTTATAGGCGGCTAGATCTTGAAATTTTTTGCGCTGAAGATAAAGGTACATTGTTACTAGCTTAAAATTGTATTTTCAAAAGTCAAAAGATCCTCAGCTATGGAGCGCAAAGAAGCCAAGATAGATATTAAAGAGACCAGTATTAAGCGTATCGGGGGATACCTGCATAGAATTGTTCCCATTGCTGATATTTCCGGCAATATCATAAGCTATGCCCTAAAGCCCATAATGCTCGAATTCAAGCCGCGCGATATTATGCAGGTAATGATTGGTTCAGCCCTTTTAGCCATTCCGGTTTCTTTATCGGAAGAGGCTTGGACCTTAGGCGAGCAGCTCCCGGATCTTAATATTGGATTGCTGGCTCTCTTATCGATTGTTTTAATTGCCATCTTCGTTTATTTCAACTTTTACAAGGTGACCTTTAAGGGTTACGTTGCCGAATTTGTTAAGCGAGTTATCGGCACCTATTTAATCTCCCTATTGACTGTGGCGCTCATTCTTACCATTATTCAAAAGTGCCCTTGGGGACTTGATAATTGGTTGGCCATAAAGAGAATTATCATTGTGGCTTATCCGGCCTCGATGAGCGGAACTTTGAGCGATACTATTCGATAAACTAGCTAGGAGCACACCTGTTTTTTAAGATTAGCCTTAAATGCTAGCGCTCAGGTTGCTAGGATTTAGCAAGCTGAAATTTGTATTGAAGTTTGAGTTGCAAGACATATGGATCCCTTTGATAGGAAGAGTTCAAATTTTCAAAGTACATATCGGGCTCAAAGTTGTCGGTATACCACTTTGGTTTCCAGCTAGGGTTGAAATGTAGGTAGCTCAGCATAATTATGACGTATTTGCTTTCCAGACCTACCCCAAATTCCAAATTATCAAAACCAATATAGCCGCCATAAATCATATTCATCTTATGACTTGGTTTTAGTCTATTGGTACTGTATTGATAACCAGCATTTAAACTTGCGACCCAAGGCAATTTGTCTCGATTATCCACACTAAATGTGGTGGTTCGGTTATTATCGGGCCCACCGAGCAATATGTTCAGGCTTATTCCCTTATAGGTGCTTGAAACCCCGAAATATCGATAAGCAAAATGGTAAGGGTAAACTCGGCTAGATGCATCAAAATGATGCGAATCAAAAGCCCGATCCATTGAGCTTATGGGTAAGCTAATTCCTACGGCCCAATCCTTAGTTTTATCAAGATTCTGGGCATTAAGATTTAAAAGACTAAGAAACAGCAATGCGAAACAGAGATAAGATTTTAACATAGGGTATCTTTCGATTTCCTGAAAGATAAAGCCTGTAGGGACTGGAATGGTCGTCAAGTGGGGCCTTTTCGTTGAGGGGTTGGGAGTTTTCGGTAAGTGGCAATATTCTTTATCAATCAAGGGCTAAAGATTGAAGGGAATGCTCTCCATAAAAATTCACTCTACCTGATCTAATCAGCGGAACTTTAGGCGATACTAGCCGTTAAACTTCGCATGAGCTTCGCCAACCTTTTTGCCGTTGCCTTGGAACACGAGCTGAATGTAATCCTAGGGGTGGCTACCAGCATTTTATTAATCGGCCTTAGTCTAAAACGGATTCGGCAGCCCTATATCATTGCCTATATTCTTACCGGCGTGCTTTTGGGACCCTCCGGACTAGGATTTATTGTGAGCCATGAAACCGCGGAATTGGTAGGGGAGTTTGGCTTAGTAGTCTTGATGTTTTTTATCGGCATGGAGATTTCCTTATCCGATTTTATTAAGCGCTGGCGGGTGGCCTTCTTCGGCACGGGGATGCAGGTCCTTTTTAGTTTTCTACTGATTTATCTTATGGGTTTATCCCTCGACTGGGATTTTAAGCGCATTTTGCTTCTCAGCTTTATCATTTCCTTGAGTAGCTCAGCGGTAGTAATAAAGCTCGTGGAGGATCATGGTCTTAGTAATCATAAGATTGGTCATCAGGTAATTAGCATTCTACTTAGCCAGGATGTCTTAATTGTACCAATGATTATCCTAATGACTCTAGTAAGTGGCACGGCAATTGACAGTGAGATATTAAGCCTCCAGGCAATTGGTGGAGCCTTGATATTATTGCTGCTGTTCTACCTATTGCGAAAGAAGGAAATCTCTATCCCTTTTGCTAAGGCCTTGGAAGGAGACCATGATCTGCAGGTTTTTGCCGGATTAATCATCTGTTTTGGCTTTGCCTTTTTTACTTCGGCCTTCCACTTATCCGCGGGCCTGGGGGCCTTTGTTGCGGGCTTGTTTGTAAACGCTTCTCCCGCTAACCATTGGTTGCACGAACGACTGCATTCCTTTCGAGTGGTTCTAATCTCCATCTTCTTTTTCTCTGTGGGAATGCTAATCGATTTAAGCTTTTTGCAAGAGAATTGGCTTACCGTCTTTTGGCTGGTCTTGGTGGTCTTCCTTAGCAATCATGGCATCAATGCCTTGGCCTTGAGGCTGCTTAAGAATTCATGGCGAGAAAGCTTTTACGGTGCTTCCATGCTGGCGCAGATTGGCGAGTTTAGTTATGTTTTGGCTTCCCTGGGCTATCATTCGGAGATTATCAGTCCGTATACCTATCAGCTAACGGTGATCGTGATTTCCCTGACCATCTTTATTAGTCCCTTCTGGGCTGCTGGCACCAAGAAGGCCTTTAAGATGAGCTCACTTGTCGGCTAGAACAGTTGGATTAAATGATTTTAGGTGCTTGATGGAAAGCTAAGACGGCTAGGGGAGTAATAATAACAAAAGCATAAACTGCTTGTGTCGAAATGGTCTAGGAATGGTCTAAATTAGGTCATTCATTTCTCTTCCTCAAAGTCTAAGTAGATGCCCCATAGATCATTAAAGACTTTTATCCTGCCATTATCCATTTTAGTGCTTTGCCTGGCATGTGCTGAGGAGGAATTCAAAGATCCGGCCCCTTGTCCGCCGCCACCCAGAAACCTTTTGTATGATGCCTTTATTGATACTTGTACCCTCTATAGTTTAGACATAAATATCGGGGAAGGTCGATATTTATATTCCAGCTTTGATTCGGTGTTTTACTTTCCATGGCGGATGGATTCTATTCAATTAATGGATAGCCTGCGCGCCAGTGATGTTGGCTTTATGGTTGATTTCACTTATGACACCAATTTGGTTTACAAGACAAACTGCTCTTATGTTCCACAGTTTCGACATTATGGGACATTGGTTGATGTTGAAGTGTTTACGAGTTTACCATTTCCAGGTAAATTAGGGCCTCAAGAAAAGGCCAATCATTTCTTCAAGCTTGGTTTAACGAATTGGGGATCGAGATTTATTTTCCCCGAATTTATATGGCACGACATTAATGGAGGAAATGCCATTCATATGAACGATGATACGTGAAACTATGTAGAGCTTAAGAGGAGTGGTTACAGCCTGAAACCCTTAATTGGTAAGCTACTGTTAGATTTAGAGGAAAGACCGAGCTTTCCCGGTCCGGTAGCCTTTGAAATCCAGATGCATATGGTGCTTGAAGACTCCAGTTTTATATGGAAGCTTCAAACGGATACCTTGTTTTTATATCCGGGTTAATCCGCCTGATTCGCAGTTAATAAGAGGGATCGCCTTATTAGTCAAGCTAGACCGTCTCTTCCCGAATCAAAAAAAAAAGCGAAGCTCAGTGTTATGTAGAGGCATGAGTTTAGATTTAAGTCCCTAAGATGGGATTGGAAGCTTAAAGAACTACTTTAATGCATAGCCTATCCGCAGTCCGGCATGGTAGTATGCTTGGCGGTTTGAAGCCTTAAACCAATCCCAATAAACCCCCACTAAATAGGTCTCACTTTGCCAGCCTAAGCTGTATTTCACCTGCGAGGATCTAAATCCCAAAAATCCGAGTTCTTGGCTATCATTGCCTAAGTAGTTTTTCAAGCCAAAAGCGGCGCCCATTTTTAAGCCTTTGCCATTGGCCCGAAAATACCAGTCAGGGCTTAAGGTTAGAGTATAGCCCCAATTCCAAATTAAGCCATGACCATCTCCTAAATATTGTAGGCCCGATGTTAGACCATACCAGGTAATATTTATTGCCGGGCTGTAATAATTAAACCATTGGTATCCTGATATTCTTTCGCCGGTGCTTAGATTATGATAGACGTACTCAGCGGCCAAATTTTGGTCAGTACTAATGATCAATTTTTGGGCTGTCGCAGTACTTGCCAGCCCAACCAACAGGCTTAGTATAAAGATCTTTCTCATTGCTTTTCTGCCTTTGGATTAATAGAAAGTATAACCTATCCCAAAACCATAGTCTTCTGTGTAGAGTGTGTTTCGGCGATAGAACATTCCATAGTAAATACCTTGATACTCATAGCCCCAATTAATTCGAACCGTATGGTCCTCAACTTTTTCTCCGCCTTCGTTTTCGCGATTTAAAATGCCCATATGCATGCCAAACTTAAATCCATCGCCATTTGTACACAGACGGCCTTGCGGGGAAATAGTTATCGTATAACCGGCTACCCAGTTTAGATGCTGCAAGTGCGAGTAATAGACGAGTCCGACGCTGAGTCCATGCCAGCTTAGCGAAAGTCCGGGATCCCAAGAATTTAAAATTTTTGCTTCCTCGCTCAATAATCCACCACTTCCCCTAGGGGCTGGGGATTGGATTAAGTTTTGTTCGTATTGAAGACTTAACTTTTGGGCTGAAAGTTGAACCCAAAAGAGGCAAAAGCCAAGGGCCCAGATAGCTTTAGTCATGAAGAGATACAGATTGGTTTGCTTAAAAGTAAAAAAAAGGCCTGGACTCTATTAGCCTAGCCTTGAAGCAATAAAAATTAGGTCGCCTTAAGGTTGAGCTTATCTTAAGCAGACATAGGGCATTGCGATGCCAATATACAATGCAATGTGATGACCCTTTTAAGCTGACTGAAAAATAAAAGCCGCAGGGACGGCTTTTGGAAGGTGGTGCCACCAGGCCTCCGACCCGTTTTGTAACACGCTGTATTTTAAGCATTTGCAAGGATGCGATTTTTACCTGCACCTCGATTTGCACCTTTTCATTTTTTGAAAAGAACACTGCAATTTAAGGCATATTGCTGTTGGTTACCTCTACAATATTGATAGTCCAAGATAATAATGGAATACGAAGGTTTTAAAATAATCGTGTCAAAGTTATTGCTAATGACTGACTATGATAGGTCTTTCATTATTCTAAAGGCCAGCGGAAGATGATTTTAATTAAGCCTAAGTTTGGTAATGAATGAGTCATTTACCACTATAAAATAAAGTCCTTTGCTTAAATCGAGAATGTTTAATTCCACGTGCTTAGATCTGTTCGAGAATCGCCACACCTTTGTAAGTTTACCTTGAGGAGTGTACAATTTGACCGATCGAATAAAAGTTCCGTCTCCAGAATTTATTTTGATTTGACCGAAACTTGGATTAGGAAAAACATTGAAGCCCTTCTTAAGTTGAGAATCTTCCTTAGAACTGAGATTGGGAGAACTACAAATACTATTGGGGCCATTGAGATAATCCCCATCGAAATAGACTATTTGCGGCATTTGGACCCCATTCACCTCTATTGAGTCACTAAATAAGACTAAAAGCGTATCCTGCAAGGGCGCTAGAGAAACTGGCGCAAATCGAAAGTTACTAGGCGTGCCACACCATTTTGAGCCATCCCAAGCGGCGATATTTGGGATTCGAACATCACCAAATGTGTCCCCTCGGGAAATAGCATATAAAACTGTATCATCCTTTACTAGATGGCTCACTAAGGTACTTACAGGATTTCCTGATGGGTGCCACCTTTGCCCATCCCAACGAGCAAAATGCACTCCAGGATCGTTTGGGAAGAACCGACTGTTGAACGAACCGCCAATATAGAGGTCATCTTGAAAGAACTCTAAAGCCCATACCTTGGAATTGAAGCCAGGCGTGCCCATTCCTAGATTATGCCATTGCTGACCGTCCCAGCGAGCTACACCTCGAAATGGTGAACCTAGCGAATCCGCATTATTAGTAATGTAGATATCCCCCTTATGGATTCGGGCTTGGATTGAAATATTAAAGTCTGCTGGTTCGCCTGTAGGATGTTTAGGACTAAAAGGATATCGCCAGGACTGACCACCATCATCCGTCATGGCAATGTATTCTATTGTATCGGTTTGACCGAAATAAGATGTGTTTAGGGCAATTAAAGTATCGTTCTGGGCAGCCCAATATTCAACCCAAAACATCCGCCACGGATCTTCGAACCAAATACTATCATGGTAAATCTTAATGATGCTGGTTATTACACTCGTCGTTTGAGCGCTGGTATCGTATCCAATGACTTCGAATCCTCCGCCGATATAGGTCGTATCGCCGTATTTCACCATCGAAAAAGCAAAACTACTGGTGGAAAACTTTAGAGGTAAGGGCTTCCAACGTTTGTTCTCCCAATAAGCGGCTACTCTGCTTATTGAATCTTTGTCTTTAAAGGTACCTAATAGCCAAGGTTTGCCATTAGGACCATCTTGATACAAGCGAGGAGGTCGGCCAGTTACACTCCTTAGGTTGTATATCCCATCCATAGCGGGTTGCCAGGTGTTAGTTTGTCCGAATCCAGAGAAAGCCCAAGCTCCTAAAAAGAAGCTCAGGATAAAGGGTTTAATCAATAGGCACTTTTTAGGCATATTGCAGATAATCACGTTTAGTGACCCTTTTAAACTGAATTCCACTCGACCAATATTTTTCTAGCATTGCCATTTGGAACAATTTCCCTGAATTGATTAGCAATCTCTTTATGATCCTTTTTTCATGTAAGACCATCTTGAAACGATTGCGGAATGAATTTATTGGAGTTAGGATATGCTTAAAATTAAGCTCATTCAAAAGTTAACTATTATCAATATTGTTAAGCCGAAAAAGCCTTAAAACCAGAATATTTCAGTCTACGTTTAATTCTAGAGAATAGAAATTGGCGAACCTAAACTTACCGAAGTACCTAACATTTCGGTATGGATGCAAAAAAAACCTGCAAACTAGATGTTTGCAGGCTCTTGCATTTCCTTGCTGAATGCTGGGTGGTGCCACCAGGAATCGAACCGGGGACACAAGGATTTTCAGTCCTTTGCTCTACCAACTGAGCTATGGCACCATTATATGTAAACAAGCTTTCGCTTGGGGCCGCCGGAGAAAGATTAACTTCC
>Ga0207422_1000863_pt1 | contig 78542 bp, 60 predicted proteins | sample MarCyaLeptolynsp_FD_187757 | JGI IMG/M metagenome (GOLD analysis project Ga0207422, IMG submission 187757) | Marine cyanobacterial communities from Panama - species 1 Leptolyngbya sp. (SPAdes) | ecosystem: Environmental > Aquatic > Marine > Unclassified | place: Panama: Panama City | collected...
GCGTACACTACTTTCCAATCTCGGCTGCTCATTTAGGACTCCGGTTTTTGCAAGGAACCAAGAGGCTAAATGTAGCAGCCGTTTTAACTTAGCGCAAAAACGGACCACCCCATCGCGCATAATGTTGTCACGGGCGCGGCTCTGTCGTACGCGCTCGCCGCGGATCTCGTGGTCATATGCGGTACTTGCCGCGGCGCAGCCGCGCTGTGGCACCGGTTTGTAACCGGTGTCTGCCACCTGCGACGATTGTCAACCAGCGACGGTCAAATTTTACCGTGGACACAACGTTCGCGGTTGTCAATTAACGCTCGGATTGCTCTGCAAACTGGCGATTTTTGCCCGAAAAGGCCGACAAGTTAAGATACGGCCCAACTTGCTCGCCGAGGGGAATATATCCGCGGCGCACAACGCGCTGTGGCACCGGTTTGCAACCGGTGTTTGCAATCATCGCTTAACTTCGAAACGATCCGGAAAGGACGCCGCCGACCGTGCCCAAATCGACAAACGTCAATTATCGCCTATCGCAACTTCTCTGGTGTGTTCCCGCTTTGGCCCTGCTCGCCGGTTGCGATCCCGACGCTGGGAAAGGTAATCGCACCATCACGACTGACGCGAATCGCACGACGCCCACGGACCCGCGTCCGTTGAATAACGACCGCATGACGCCATCGCAATCCACCGATACGCCGCGATCCGCCGTTGCGCAGCAAAAACGCATCCTCGGTCTGTCGGTCAACGGCGAACCTATCGAAGCGCTGATTTACGGCGACGGGTCCGACTGCGTGCTGATTCTCGCGACGATTCACGGCAACGAAGATGCTGGCACGCCGTTGGTGTGGGAGCTTTCGAAGCAATTGATCGACCGACGCGATTTGTGGGCGGGGCGGCGCGTCGTCTTGATGCCGTTGACCAACCCGGACGGCATGGCCGCTCAAACACGCGGCAACGTGAACGGGGTCGACCTCAATCGCAATTACCCGGCGCGCAACTTTCAACCCAGCGCCAAGCACGGCCCCGCGCCGCTCTCCGAACCGGAAAGCATGGCGATCGACCGCGCCCTGCGCGAGTATCGGCCCAACCGCATCGTGAGTATTCACCAACCGTTGCGGTATGGCAGCGAGTGCGTCGATTACGACGGCCCGGCGGAAGATTTGGCCATTGCAATGTCGCGCCACGCGCCGATACCGGTAAAGCGAATCGGCAGCCGGCCCGGTTCGCTCGGCTCGTATGCGGGCGTAACGTTGGGTATTCCGATCATCACGCTGGAACTGCCAAAAGACGCCAAAGGCCTCGACGCCGCCACGCTTTGGAGCGATTACGGCCAAATGCTGCTAGCGGCGATCAGCTTTCCGGAGTCGCCGGTGGTGAACGCGGGCGGGCGGTAAATAGCTTTTCCGAAGCGCATTAGTCGCAATCCGTTTCGACTCACAATCAAAAGCAATCGCAAAAAAATGAACAACGCGTGCGAATAATAATTTCGCATGCGTTGTTCATTAATCTAGTTGTGTAGCAACACTTCAGAGCCGCGGCCTGTGGCCGCATAAGAATCCGCCTTACCCCGTCGGTTCCGTCATCGACTTCGCATCCAATAGTTTCGACAATTCATCCTCAGGCAGCACCTTCTTTTCCAGCGCGACTTGTCGCACCGTCTTGCCGTTGGCGAAGGCTTCTTTGGCGATGGCGGCGGCGTTGTCGTAGCCGATGACCGGCGCGAGGGACGTGCACATGGCGAGGCTTTGCTCGACGAGTTGTTCGGCGCGTTCGACGTCGGCTTCGAGGCCCATGATGCAACGGTTGGTAAACACATGGGCCGCGTTGGAAAGCACGCGAATCGATTCGAGTAGTTCGTGTGCCATAACGGGCATGCCGACATGCAGGTCGTAAGTGCCCAGCGTCGCGCCGGCGTGGGCGATGGCGGCGTCGGCACCGATGGCGAAGGCGGCGGCTTGTAGCACCATCTCGCTCATGACCGGGTTGACCTTACCGGGCATGATGCTGCTGCCGGGTTGCGTCGCCGGAATCTTCAACTCGCCAATGCCGCAGCGCGGTCCGCTACCGAGCAAACGAATGTCGTTGGCGATCTTGCTCATGCTGATCGCGATGGTGCGGATGAGGCCGGATGCTTCGACGAAGCCGTCTTTGGCATGCTGATTTTCAAAGTGATTGTCGGCTTCTTTAAACGGCACGCCCGTCTTGTCGGCGAGTAGTTTTGATACGCGGCTGCCGAACTCTTTGTGCGTGTTGATGCCAGTGCCGACGGCCGTGCCGCCGATGGGCAATTCACAAAGGGCGGTCAGCGCGCGTTCGGCGCGCGCAATGCCAAGTTTCATCTGCGCGGCGTAACCCGAAAACTCTTGTCCCAAACGAATCGGCGTTGCGTCTTGCAAGTGGGTGCGACCGATTTTGACGATGTTGTCGAACGCCTTGGCTTTGGCGTCGAGCGCCTGAGCCATGTGTTGTAGCGCGGGAATGAGATCTTGTTTGATCGACTCGGCAGCGGATACATGCATCGCCGTCGGGATCACGTCGTTCGAGCTTTGCCCTTGATTGACGTGATCGTTCGGATGCACGGGATCTTTACTGCCCACGACACCACCGGCGAGTTGAATCGCCTTGTTGGCGATGACTTCGTTGGCGTTCATGTTGGTGCTGGTGCCCGAGCCGGTTTGAAAGATGTCGCAAACAAAGTGTTTGTCGAGCTTGCCTTCTATGACGTCTTCGGCAGCCTTGGCGATCAACTCGGTCTTGTCTTTATCAACGACGCCCAGCTCGCCGTTGACGATCGCCGCCGATTGTTTGATCAGACCCAACGCGCGAATAAAACGGCGGCCGAAGCGATAGCCGCTAACAGGAAAGTTCTCGACGGCCCGTTGCGTCGAAGCGCCCCATAGCGCGTGTGCCGGAACCGTCATTTCGCCCATCGAATCTTTTTCTATGCGTGTGTCCTGAGCCATGGTGCCAAACTCCCGAGCGGTCAAACCGCAATGCGTGAATCAGTGGTGTTGTTTCGCGGCGTTTCACGAATAAGCAGGTGCTGTGAGTGACAGCAGTTGCGGCCCGCCAGTTTGGGCCGCTCTTATCCGCGAGCGTCATTCGTGCGTCGCCATAAGGCATTCTAGCCCAGCGGGGGTTGGCGCAAAGCGGTAGCGTTAACGGCACGCCGATACCCGTTGCGCGAGCCACGCGTCGAATCGTGGCAACGTTTTTCAATGTGAGGCGGGAATGGTCGCGATGAATCGCCGCCGCTTAACGACGTCGTCGGCGAATTACTGCACCGGAACAGCACAGCAACAACACGACCGTCGCCGGTTCGGGAATGGGCGGGCCGAGTTCGAAGGTGGCGGGCGTTAGATTGGTCGGCGTGATAACGACCAGATCGCGGCTGAAGAAGTTGAAGTTCGCGTTGCCGGGTGCGATTTCGTAGATGCCGAACTGAGACACGTCGGTCACTTCGAAATCGACAGAAAACCCCGCGAGAACGGCGTTGACCGGCGGCACGACTGCGTCGCCCAGCACCAGAAAATCCGAGAATCGAAACTCACCGCTGACGGACGATGCGTTAGAGGTGCCGTCGATTCCGGCTGATATCCAATAACCATCTTTGGCGGGGCCCGCGGCTTCCGTCGCCGATTCGTTCAGCGTAAAGCTCGCCTTGGCGCCGTCGGCAATCATCTCGCGCACCAGCACCTGCGCGCTAAACAGATCGAAACCCAGCGTATCCGACTCATCGGACGCGAGGCGAATGTTAAACGTGAGTTGCCCAGTGGCTGTGGTTGCCGTTTGCGTTTGATAGCTGACCATCAAATCGCTGATGACGAGGTCAGCGGCGCGCGCGGGCGTCGTTCCGGCGAAGATCGTCAGAGCAAATGCGAAACAAAATGTGCACGCTTTGCGCAGATTCATTACAGCGAGGTTTCGTGGCCTTCTCTTAGCGATTTTTTTGAAGGGGAGCGGCGGCGTTGCACGGTCGTAAATAACCCTGCAATTTGCCAAGTGGATCGTGTTTCCCCCTCGCGAACTTCCTTCGATCATACCGAATAGTGGGCGGTGGAGTAAAGCGGCAAACGGGCGTTATTGGGGCGATGAATGTGGCCTAGTAGGACTGGCTGGGTAGGGGGGCTTGATGGTCGAGCGGTATTTGGATTGGGTATCAGCATTTTTCAGGGTCGGAGTGGAGGGTAAGGAGTGACGTCCAATAAATTTATGAGCAGCGGCGTTTGGCGCGGGTGATGGTCGAAAACGACCGCCAAATCGCCTCTTCGTCAAATTTTCTCGCCCAGTCGCGAACCGGTCGGGGGGGCGGGCCGTATCTCTAATATCCTCCTTCTTCTCATGTGCAGTAGGGGCGTTGACCGCGAGAAACTCGGTCAACGCCCCTTTCTGATTTTCAAGCACAGGTTGTTTGCCGCGTTGGCGTTACTGAATCGGCGGCTCAATCGGGGCGACACTTTCGCCGGCCTGTTCGAGCAAGTCTTTCGCTTTCAGGATTTGCCCCTCAAGGTTGCGCACGCCAGGGTCGGTCGGCGCCACGCCTTCTTCGAGCATCGCACGACGCAGGGCGATGCTGGTGTCCATGCGAATGCGAATGTTACCGTAGATCAAGTCTTCGTAGGCTTGCTTGGGAGTTGTTGACTTCACGCCCGACGCGCGAATCGGAATGCCAAGGGCTGCGGTATCCAACACTACGGCAGGATCGACCAAGCGATCGGACGGCATGCCGTCGAGGTTCATGGTGAAATCGTCGGAAGATGCGGATAGCGACTTCGGCTCGTCGGCCATGCCGCCATCGTCGTGATTGTGATCGTGACCATCATGGTCGTGATCGTGACCGTCGTGATCATGGTCATGACCGTCATGGTCGTGATCGTCGTTGGCATCTTTGGCCGACGAATCATCCATATCGGCGTCGTCTGCATCTGCATCGGTGGTGGATGACGCATCATCGCTTTTGTTGCTGTTTTCAGCTTTCGACGATGCGTTTCCGTTGTCCGATTTCTTGTTCGGGCCCTGCGCATCGCACGCGGTGAAGACGACCAGCGCCAAACAGCACAGGCCGGAAAGCAGCAATTGCCAGAGATTGCGGGATATCATGAGAGGTCTCCAGAGAGATTTTGATGATGATTGCGAAAACGCGGTCTTGCGTTCTTCTCGACTATTCTCGTTGCCTTACCCCATTTTGATGAGGTCGTTGACGTATCGGTTATGTAACGGTCTGCCCGTTACTTCACTATTCTTCGCTCGCCCCTTCGGCGGCATCCTCAGCACTGTCGTCGGCGTCGTCGTCCTTCTTCGCCTTGCCGGTGGATTGCCATTCCTTCTCTTTGCGATCCACCATCACCTTGGTGGCGACCAGGCTCGTGCCCCCGTCGTCTTTGCTGCGCACCCCGAACACCACGATCGGGTCGCCCGGCTTGATATCTTTGATCGTCATATTGCGGCCGTTGATTTCGACCACCGTCTCGTCGGTGTAGGTGCCGGTGATCGTCTTTTCCTTGCCGTCCTTCAGACGCATGATCATCGAAACCGTCTTCGTTTTGGTGTCGATGCTTTCGGCCCAGCCCTCGCGGCGATGCACTTTGGGCTTGCCGCCGTCGTTCGAGCAGCCTGCCAACATCATTCCGGATAGCAACACGCCCACGCATAGGATTCGCACGTTGATTCTTCCTGCAAACATATCCCAAACCTCGTTGAATTAGGCGCCCTCGGCCCCGTGTGGCTCGGTTCGCGCCGATGTTCAATTTCACACGGTGGCAATCTATTCAATACCGCGTCGGCTGGCAAACCGCGTGCGTTGTGCCCATCGCATCGCTTGCCCGTTACCGGCGGCGTGCCTATCGTGCCTGCACGCGATGGAAACGCAACCCGACCAATCACAGACCGATGCGATGCAGTCAGCCGACGCCGAGGTGCCGTCGTTCGGACCGGCGCGCTATTGGTGGCGGGCGGTTCTGGTGGCGGCCATCATCACGGTGCCGCTAAATTGGCTTCTGGGTTCGTTGCTGTGGCTGCCGTATTACAGCGGGTTGTTCGGCTTTTTGGTCGAGGGGCTCATTGCCGGGGCCGTCGCTTTTCGCGTGGCCAGCGCCGCGCGGCCGGTGACCAAATGGAACCGCATCGCCGGCATCGCATTGTTGGTCGTGTTCTCGATAAACGTATTAGTTCTTTTTGAGTACCACCACTTTCGCAACAAGGTTGCGCTGCCGCCGAAGTTCGTGACCACACGCAATCGCATTATCCGTAAGGAAAAGGACGAGGCCGCGCGCGTGGCTGCCGTTCGCGCCGTCGAGACGCAGGCTCAGCAAGCGTTCGCGAACATGCTGGCGAACAACTTCCCGCCAGCGAATGCCTACGGCTATGCCCGTTGGGCTACGGCGTCAGGCTTGGCCGACATCGAAGTGCAAGGCGAACGCGAACGCATCGAAGCGCGACACAGTGGTTGGATATGGCCGGTACGAACGGGCATCGGCACGTTGCTGTTGGCGCTCGGCTTTTGGCTAGCGTTCGATGCCCTTGCGCAACGCGAGCCGGTTCGGAATGTGCTGTTGCCCGGCGAGCCGTTTGATGAGATCGACGATTTAGATGACGAGGAAGATGAGGCGTAGGGATGGTGAGTTTTTGCCGGATCCCCGGCTTTTTATTCTTTGTTTATCGACATTTTTAGCATTCGTCGCGTCGCACGATTCTCGCTATTGTCGCATTTACACGCTGCAAATCCCCCATTCTTGCTTTCGCTATCGGCGCGTTCCTATAAGTAAGTAGGGCGTCGGCATGCGTCCCAATATCGACAATCGTCGTTAAAGAACCTTCTCGGCGGCTGCTTCGCACCTGCGCGGGTAGCTTCCGAAAAGATCGCACGAAACGGCGAATTGCACGCGAATTCGGCGGAAGCGCTCAGCGCGTCGTGTTTGACGCGCGCTTGTTTTGCCTTGTTCCCCCTGAGGCTAAACGCGTCCGCCTGCAACGAATCTTCGCATCCTGCGGTCTGCGCGAACCGATCTGATTAGACGACGGGTAGGGCTTGTATGACCTTTAGCGTCGCCGTCGGTCGATTGAGTACGCAACAGCCATCGGGGGATCACATGGCTTCGGAAAAAGATGTATTAACGACTGGCGAAGTGGCCAAGATTTGCAACGTCGCGCCGCGCACGGTGTCGAAGTGGTTCGACAGCGGCAAGCTGCGCGGTTATCGCATCCCCGGTAGCAAGGATCGCCGCATCCCGCGCGAACAGCTCATCCGCTTTATGAAAGCCCACAACATGCCGCTGGAGAATATCGACAGCGGTGGTATTGCGCTGTTGGCCGTCGTATCCGACGCCGACTTTGGTGAGGCATTGGCATTGGCCGTCGAGCGCGAATCGAACTATCAATTGCAACATGTGCGGTCGGCATTCGAAGCCGGTGCTCGCGCGCAGGAAATCGGCCCGTCCGCCATCATCGTCGATACTGAAGTGTCGGGCATGTCCGGTCGCGACGCCGTGCGCGCCGTGCGCAATATCGAATCGCTGCGCGACTGTGGCCTGATCGCTATGGCCGCATCGTCCGACAGCGGCGCGCGCGAAGCTTTATTACAAGATGGATATGACGACGTGTTGGTGAAACCATTCAAGACAACCCAACTGCTCGACGCGGTGAATAAGGTGTGCTTGGCGGGAAGCAGTCAGTAGTGAAGAGCAAAGATCGCGCCCCTTATTCTGCGGGTTGTTAAAGAGTAATACGCGCCTACCTGTTGCGCGAATCGGGAACTCAACTAAACAACTTAAGATTGGAAAGCATTAGGCGCATTGGTGTGTTGAATGAACTACACCAATGGCGACATTCGCCGCGCGAATTTATACAAAATATCGTGAAAAATTCTTGCATTTCGCTTCTCATCGGATAAAATATAGGATGTGAAAGGAGGGTCGTGTTTGATCTGACACACCGCTAAGGGCAGACGCTGACGGATCATCATTCTCGATATTATTCTTAGCTATCTTTCATACCGTAGCCTTCGGGCTGCAAGCGTCCCGTCTCCTCCCATCGGTCAACACTTCTAACCGACCTGTTTCCTACTCGACAATTGAATAGTGGTTTGAACGGGCTTTGATTGCCTTGCGCATGGTGTACGCGCTGTCGCATCGATTTGCAGTCGGTGTTGCGTACTTCAAAAGCGAAGCAATCGCGTCCACGGAGACTCCGCGCCGTCACGTTGCGTTTTGATGCTGACTGTTCGTCAGTGTTTCATGTCGTAAACGTGGGGTAGGCAAGTCGCCGGAGATTCCGCGCCGTAACCGCCAGCTGTGGGATTTGTTGCGCTATTGCATGTGTCGCGCTGTGGCACCGGTTTGCAACCGGTGGTTCGCGGAGTTGGTTCTGACACGTGGAGTACTCGCACTTCGCGGAGCGGTCGTAGTCCCCCAGCCCCAGAGGGGCAGGGGCACCCGTCGCGCTATGGTATCGCCTTGCAACCGCGTTTCGGCGCCGGTTTGTAACCGCGCTGTGGCACCGGTTTGAAACCGGTGTTTCGCGGAGGTGGTTCTGACACGTGGAGTACTCGCACTTCGCGGAGCGGTCGTAGTCCCCCAGCCCCAGAGGGGCAGGGGCACCCGAGGCGCTTATGAAACTAGGGAGGCAAGTTATGTTTGAAAAAGTTGGTTCGATACAACGCAAATTTTCCAGACAGCCAATCAACAAGAGGTGTCACGCCTCTAGATCTGCCCCGAAACAAGCGATTAGCCACCGGGCACCGCGCACACCATTGGCCCAACCAAACTATGTCTCGCAGTTGGTAACCCTATTCGGTCTGTTCGCAGCCCTGTTTGGCTTCGTCTCACTTTCCTACGCCCAACCGATCGACCCCGCTACTGCCCGCGACTCATACACCGGCGGGGGGCTCACGATCAGTGCGGCTGATTTGCAACGTATCGCCGTCGGCTCGCCGCCGCGCGATGTTCGCCCAATCAATAACGAACGGTCAACGACCGCAGCAGCCATCGCGCCAAGCTCGCCGCATCCGTCCGATGTAAGCGCTAGCGCAGTCGCGCTACCACCAACCGACGCGACCTTCGGTAGCCGCGCGAGCCAATCCCGCGATACAACGGCGCGACCCAACGACCCATCGCCAATCCATCATAGCTTTCACTCAGAAAATCCGGAGAGTACCAGCACCACCCACGCGCTCGGATCGTCGCCGACGATGCCACCCCTTCCTCCCACCTCTACACCGCGCGGCGGTTCGGGCCGGGTGTTGCTGGTCGAATGCAACGGAGCGTTCGGTTACGCCACGATTCAATCTGCAATTGACGACGCGATCGATGGTGATGTGGTAGTGGTATTGCCGAACGATTGCACACCCGAGGGGCGATGGTTTGAGAACATCAACTTTCTCGGCAAGGCCATTCGCGTGCAGAGCGCGAATCCGCAGGATGATGCCGTCGTAAATGCGACGATCATCGATGGGAATGCCAGCGGCACGGTCGTGACGTTTGAGAACGGCGAAGGGTTGGACTCGGTGTTGGATGGCGTGGTGGTGACGAATGGATTTAGCGTATTGGCGGGTGGTATATCGATTGTTCAATCTGCGCCGTCGATTCGGCGCTGTGTCATCACGAACAATAATGGCGGTTATGCAGGGGCTGCAAGAATTGCATCCAGTCAAAAATGTGTGTTTGAGAGTTGCATATTTGATTCAAACTCTTCCTCTGCAACCTATAGCATGATCAATGCGAGCCAGTCGGTCGTGCCTGATCTTCTTGACTGTGAGATTCGAAATCAAAGCGGGCGATATTTGATTGTTGGCCCGGCTGCCTTGCCCGATAGCGACTCGGTTTCGAAATTTGAGGGCTGTCGCTTTGAAGCAAACACCACATCCCAGATGTTCAATGCCGAATCCCTTCGGATCGAGTCGTGCCAGTTCATCAACAACGTGTCTGCATCAATTGGCCTCAACAGAGGTGAGGAAACCGTGATCGCGAATAGCGTCTTCGAAGGGAATCAGAATTGTTATGTCCGAAGTCGGTCTCTGATTATGGAGAATAGTCAGTTTATCTCCAATGGAATCGATGGGATGTTTGGCGTTGCGACGATATCCGGTACGCGGATATCCAACTGCGATTTTGTTGCAAATGAGACGGCCCCAAATGTCCTGTTCCATTTTCGACAGTTTGTCTGTAACGAATTAACGATTGATGACTGCTTGTTTGAAGGGAATACCTCACGTTCACCTACGGTCGTCGCTGAATCAAATTCACCAGCAAGGATCAGCAATTGCCGGTTCATAAACAACCGCTCGACGGCCAGTCCGGCAAACGTTCTTGTTACAAATGTCAGTTCAACGACCGAAGTGTCAAGCTGCCTCTTCCAGGGGAATCTATGCCTAGGCAGCGCTGCTACAGGTGCAACGATTCGTTGTGTTGGAAGTGTTGTAATTGACTCGTCGGTCTTTACGGCGAATCGCAGCCTCGGTTCGAGTGCCGCAGTTATGTCTATCTCATCTAGTATCGGTCTAGAACCATTGTTACGAGACTCCACCATCATCGGCAACACCTCCAACGGTCCCACCGGCGGTGTGGAATACGTCAAGCTCGAAAACTGCATCGTGTTCGACAACCGTGGTGCGGGCGGTGTTGAAGATCAAACCGCCCAACTCGCGCCGGGCACGGTGGCAAATTACTCCGACATTCAATATTTCGACGGGTTAATCGGCCCGCAGTCGTCAACGATTCTTTCGGTCGGCAACTTCGACCTCGCTCCGCGATTTGTAGATCCCGGTTATTGGGATGACATGGGCACGCCCGCCGACCCGAGCGACGACGTCTTTATCCCCGGTGATTATCACCTGCTACCGGATAGCCCCTGCATCGATGTGGGCGATCCTGAGTTTGTGCCGCGCGACGAAGCAATCGACATCGACGGCGAAGCGCGCGTTCAAAGCTGTCGCGTCGATATCGGTGCCGACGAATTTACGCAAGATGATGTTATTCCCGGCGATTTTGACGGCGACGGCTTCGTTAGCCTCTCCGACGTACCCGAGTTTTTGAGTGTTGCTCTCGGGCCCGTGGGAAGCCAAGTGTGTCTGGGCGATCTGACCGGCGACGGTCGTTTCGATGGGCGAGATATCGCGGCGCTCACCGCGTTGCTCATCGGAAATTGACGGTTGTCTTGAAAGGAGGACAACGCGTCCGGCGGCAGGTCATGTTACTACCCGTAGGGGGGCCTGCCGCCGCGTTGATCGGATCGACAGATAACACTGCCTTCCCCGCTTCGAGGGTGGGCGATGCAGGACAGGGCAATCATGCCGCTTCTTCCATCATCCGCCCATGTGTCGTACCACCCTCGATGTCTTTTTCTTTTCCATCACGAGTTTGATTGGTTGGTAGTCTCCCAGCCCCAGAGGGGCAGGGGCACCCGGCGAGTAGTTGGACTGGTTGCGCTGTGGCACCGGTTTGTAACCGGTGTATCGCGAAACCAACTGAAATCAAAAAGTAAACGGTGCTTTGCGAAAAGGGCTTAGTCCCCCAGCCCTGGAAGGGCAGGGGCACCCGAGTGTCGTGCGATTGAGTCCTCCAGCCCCAGAGGGGCCGGGGCACCCATACGACGGCTTGGTCTTAGCGACGTGTCATTCTGCGTCGCCGTCGCATCAATCCCATACCGAACAACAACAACGGCATCATCGACATCGTTCCTGTCGCGCAGGCGCCGGTGCCACAGTCGGGCGTCGGTTGCGGGGTGACGGGGCCGTCATCGACTGCCCGCGCTGGCGCTCCCGGATCGACGATCGCACCGTTCGCAGAGGCGTCGCTGTCACCGCGCATACCATCCACAAAAACGATCGTCACCGTATTCCCACTAACGGTCGCACCTGTCGTTCCGTCAAACAGGAACTCATAAAAGTGCGGATCGGGAGCGCCCGCTTCCGGGCCGAACTTCCAAAAACTCTCCAGCGTTTCACCTTCGGGCAAGTCGGCGATCAACGTCACCTCGGCGCTGCCCCCCACGGCAACGCCGTTGATCGTGAAGCTGATAAAGCCAAGCGGAAATTCGACGCCCTCCGGCGTGTTGTTTAGATCGGGGTTATTACTCACGGAAACGTCGGCAAGCGTGGTGCCTTCGGGTGCAACGATGGTGAGATAGGTGCCAGCACCGTTCGGTAGCGACGTCACGTTCGCTTGCTGGCTATCCGGGGTGCCGTCGTTGTTACCGTCGCCGTTGTTCGGCGCGCCGTCTTCGGTGGCGGCGTCAACGCCGTCTTCGTCGGGTGTGGCATTTCCATCGGGCGGGTCGTCGCAACCGTTGGCTTCCACTGTGATCGTGACGGTGCAGGTCGAAGCGTTACCGTCGGCGTCCGTGGCGGTCAGCGTGATGACGGTGTCGCCCAAGCCAATGGTGCTCCCGGCGGCGATGTCTTGTGTGATCGTCGGCGCGCCGTCGCAGTTGTCGGTCGCCGTTGCCGCGCCGGCCAAATCGGGCACCGTCGCTTCGCAATTCGCATCGGCTTGCAATGTTTGATTGTCGGGGCACGTGGAGATCATCGGTGCTTCGTCGTCGGTTACGGTCACCGTTTGCGTGCATGAGGTGCTGTTACCCGCTTCGTCGGTTGCCGTCCACGTCACCGTCGTGTCACCAATGGGGAAGTTCGCCGGAGCGTCGTTCGAAAGCGTAACGATACCGCACAAGTCGTCGTTCGTGGGCGTGCCGAGATCGACACCGCTGGCCGTGCACGCGCCTTCGTCGGTACCGACGCTAACGTCGGCGGGGCACATGATGGTCGGCGGCTCAACATCGCGGACCGTGACCGTGATTTGGCAGGTGCCGGCATTCATTGACTCGTCGTTGACGGTCCAGGTGACGATGGTGTCACCGATGGGGAACGCCATCGGCGCGTCATTCGAAAAGTCGAGATCGAACGCGTCGGTGCAGTTGTCGGCCGCGCTCATCGGCAAGGGCACGTCGACATTCGTCGCAACACAGGCACCAGCGTCGGCGTCGACTTCGATATCCGCGGCACACATAACAGTCGGTGCTTCGACATCGGCAACGGTGACGAGTTGTTGACACGTAGCCGTGCGCCCGGCGGTATCGGTGATCGTCCACGTGACGGTCGTTTCGCCCAATGGGAACGATTCGGGCGCGTCGTTTTCTACGGTATCGACACCGCAGAAGTCCGTCGCAACGGGTGGCGTGCCGAGGTCGACACTGGTGGCAACACAGCTATCGGCGTCGGTACTTGTGAATACGTCAGCGGGGCAGACAATTTCCGGGTCGTTGTTATCCGGCTCGCACGTCGGCGGATCTTTTTCAACGAGGTAAACCCCGAAGCTGGCATCCGCGAAGCCAACGCTTGCGGCCAACTTGCCGCCGTCGAACGCGCCGCCACCCTGAGACTTAAACCCAATGGTGTTGATTTCCTTGCTTTCTAACATGTCGCCGCCGCCAGTGACGCGCACCAAGTTTTGTTCGGCAATCGACCAATAGAACAAGGCACTGTTGGTTCCCGGTTCCATTTCGTCGGCCGAGAAATAGACCTCGCCGTTGTTGATCGCGACGGTCGAGAAGGGCGACGTAAACCCATTGCTGAGTTGGAACGTATCCAGCGATCCCGGAATCGCGGTGCCAAGTGTTGCAACCGTGGAGATCGTGCCGGTGGTGACGTCCATGACGAAGATGCCCGCCGCACTTGGCGGAAAGCTGCCTTGTTCCGCAATGAAGACGATGTATTGACCGTCAAAGTCGACACGCTGGAAGAAGCTAAAGTTACCGGTAGTGCCCGGCATTGCGTCGGAGCTATCGACGAGTGCCGACAGCGTGCTCGTGTCGCTATCCCAGTGGTAGATGCCGACGGCTTGCGTGCTTTGCGTGCCGCCGCCGCGAAAGACGACGTCACCATTTTTGATGATCGGGTTTGCAAAGTTGCCCGTACCGGATGGCGCGTTGTTAAACGTGCCGCCTAAGCCGGGTCGTGCCGTGTTCTTGTCGGCGATGACCGTGATCGGCGAGGTGCCGCCGTTGCGCGTGTAGACGCCTTCGCGTCGATTACTTGCGTTACCAAATGAGGGAATGCGCAGCCCCAGAAACGCGACCGTCGTACCGTCGATCGATGGGCAAAGTCCAAGGCTCGTAAATCGATCGCTGCCAGAATTTGGAATCGTGGTGCTCTGGTTGACGATTACGCCGAGCGGCGAACTCCCGAACTTCGAAATCACAGAAACGCCGGTGTCGTTTGGATTACTGTCGCGCCCCTGAAAGACGACGTTGTCGCCGCTAATGTTTGGACACTGCAATCCGGTAAACGTGCCAACGCCTCCCGGCACGCCGTTGGACCGATTGGCGACTAGCGTGACGGAACCGCCAACGGTTTTTCGAAATATGCCAATGTTCGTGAATGAGCTATCGAGACCGAAGAAGACGATGTTGTCACCGCTGATCGAGACGTCGAACGCGCTATTGAATGTTGCAGTGGTTCCAGGAACCGTCGTACTCGAATCGACGACGTTGGTGAAGGCAAAACCCTGACCGCGCGCCGGAGTTGCACACCACGAAACGGTTAGTAAGACCGAAAGAAGCGTTAGGTGTGTTAATCGATCGGTGCGTCGATAGACGGACAACAATGGTGCTATTACAGAACTAGATCGCGACAACATGATGACTATTCCTTTTCGATTTCGTGCGTTCGAATTAGCAACGGGGAGGGCGCGCTGCTGGAAGGGATACACAGCAGCCCAACACGTCTCACACGGTCGCGAGAAAAATTTATTCACCAGAAAAATCGGACCCTCGTGTGAGAAACGGGGGGGCGGCGTGTAACGCTAATAACTTGGGATGTGTTGCAGGCGCGCGTATCGGTCGCGACGTGTGTGGACGGCGTTTTTTGGTTCATCAGGGCGTATTTTTGGCGTATAATGCGGCTTTCGAGGGCTGCAGCAGGCGTCATGAATACCACCCGAGCCAGTTTGCTTTTGCGCGTACGCGACCGCGGCGATGCTGATGCGTGGCGCACGTTCGATGCGATCTATCGCCCGATGCTGCTGCGGTTCGCGATGGCGAAGGGATTGGGGCACGACGCCGCAGAGGAAATCGCCCAACAGTGCATGACAGCAGTCGGGGAGCATATCGGTTCGTTCGAATACGACCCGCAAAAAGGGCGGTTTAAGGCTTGGCTGCGCACGATGGCGCACAACAAGGTTCGGAATTTCTTTCGCGATCGGCGATTGGCACAAGCCGAGAGCGGCCAATTGCGCGGCCTCGAAGACGACAGCGACGCGCCGGACGAAATCTTCGACAAGCTTTGGATGCAGCAGCATCTATGGCATTGTTTGGGTGAACTGCAGCGCGAAGTCGAGCCCGTCACGTACGACGCGTTTGTCGCATACGTGATCGAACAAAAATCCGTTGACGAAGTGTGTGCGGCCTTGAACATTAAGCCCAACAATTTGTACACCATCAAATGGCGCATGACGGAGAAGGTTGCCGAGCGCATGCGTTTGCTGCTCGACGGCGAAGCGGATGATCTCTGATGGCCGGCGTCGATACATGCCTGAGCGAGGTCGCGTTACGCGAATTTCTCGCGGGAAATCTATCACCGGATGATTCCGAACGCATTGAAAGTCACTTGGGAACATGTTCAACGTGTCGTGACCAACGCGACGCGCTAGTAGATCGACATCAAAGTTGGATCGACATGTTGCAGCAAGCGGGCGTGCCGCGGGCCTTTGGCGAGTTGCCGACGGCAACCGACAAGTCCGTTGCAGGTGTTGCCGAACGGATTCCCGGCTATCGAATTATCGAAGAAGTCTCGCGCGGCGGGCAGGGAATCGTTTACCGCGCGACGCAGCTATCCACGCATCGCACAGTGGCCATCAAAGTGTTGCGCGAAGGGCCGTTTGCCTCCGCCGAAGACCGCCGTCGCTTCGAGCGCGAAATCGATCTCATTGCGGGCTTTCGTCATCCCGACATTGTGACCGTTTTTGACTCCGGCGCGACCTCCGACGGTCGCCCGTATTGCGTGATGGATTACGTTGAAGGGGCAAGGCTGGATCGCTATCTGCAACAGCACCCGCTCGATATCGAAGCGATTCTGGCGTTGTTCGTTCGCATTTGCGCCGCCGTGAACTACGCCCACCAACGCGGCGTTATCCATTGCGATTTAAAACCGGGCAATGTGTTGGTCACCGATGCGGATCAATCCGACGGGGCGGTGCAACCGCACGTGTTGGATTTTGGTTTAGCGAAACGCGTGAGCGCGATCGATCAAACGCAACTCACGGAGACAGGCCTCGTTGCGGGCACGCTGCCGTACCTGGCTCCGGAACAAACGCGCGCGTCAAACACGCAAGACGTTGATATTCGCAGCGATGTGTACAGTCTTGGCGTGATGTTGTTCGAAGCACTCACCGGCAAGTATCCGTACCCTGTTCGCGGAGATTTATCCGAAGTCTTGCAGCACATATTAGCTACGCCGGCTTCCAAGCTCATTAATAAGTCGAAACTGCAATCTGAGGACACGACTGCTTCGACGCCGTTGCCGACTGACTTGGCTCGACTTCGCATAGATCGTCGAGACGAACTTGAAACCATCGTGCACAAGGCGTTGGCGAAAGAACCCGCTCGCCGCTATCAAACGGTCGGCGAATTGGCGGCCGATATCGAGCGATTTCTTCGGCGCGAGCCGATCGAAGCCAAACGGGATAGCAGTTGGTACGTATTGCGAAAGCTATTTGAGCGACGTCGTAAGACCGTGGTAGCAGGACTTGCGTTTGTTGGCTTACTAACGGCGTCGGTGATTGGGTTGAGCGTGTTGTATTACCGCGCCCAAACGGCGGAAGCCAAGGCCAGCCAACGGCTCGACGACATGCGCGAAGTATCGCGCACGTTTATTTTTAAGTTAGCGGGGCAGATCAATCACCTTAGTGGTGCAACCGAAGCGCGACAAACGTTGGCCGAGTCGGCCGTGAAGTACCTGAATCGCATCGCGGACGATGTCGCGCCCGATGACTTGGAAATGCACAGCGAGTTGGCAACCGCTTACGCGCTATTAGGAGATATATATGGTGACAAGATGCGGCCGAACCTCGGAAAGTATGAAGAGGCCACACAATGTCTCGAAAAGAGTCTGCAACATGCGCTTCCGGTATTACAGGCACTGCCCCACGATCCGGCTATTCGAAAGATGTTCATCCGTACCGAAAATCGCCTTGCTCGGTTGTATGGTGTAATCGGTGACCGCGCGATGCAGCAGGAACACGAAGATTCGGCGTATGCAATGGCGCAGTCGTTGGTAACAGACCACGCCGATAGCAACATCGGTATAGGCGATCTTGCGGATTGTTTGGCGCTGCGGGCCGATCGGGCGCTGCGCAATGACGCGATAGACGATGCGATCGATTTGCATCGACAGGCACTCGCGCTTCTCAGTTCTCGCGGGCCTGATGCAAACGAACCTGCCTACCTACTGCACGATCGTGCATCGTCTTATGGAGCACTAGCCCGGGCTTGCATGCAAAAGGGTGACCTGCATGGAGCGTTGGAGTTCCGACAACAATGTTTGGCCTACTTAAAACGCGCGGTCGAATTAGAGCCGACTTCGATGGTCTATCAACGCGACTGCGCTATCGCCCATGAGTGTTTGGGCAACGCGTTGCGAAAGTTGGGGCGAGCTAGAGAGGCGTTAACGGAATTTAGTGAAGGTCTAAAGTTAATTGAACCAATAGCTGAAGATAATCCGCGGGACCTCAAAGCTCGCACGACAAAGGCGTCGCTCTATTGTTATCTTGGAGAACTGGCCATTGCTGAGAACAATTGGGAGGATTCCAAATCACATTTTGAGGTGTACCTCAGCTTAGCGCAAGAAAATGCGCGGCTCGCACCGAAGGATTCCATGTCGCGTCGCGAACTCGGTGTCGCCCATTACAAGTTTGTTGAACTACATCGCAAGCGTGCCGAAACCGTCGCCAACACGCCAGCGGCGCAAATCGCGGAATTTCGACAAGCGCAGGCGGCCTGTCGCGAGGCCTTGGCCGTTTTTAATGAGATGGTAGAGGATCGAGTCCTTGAACTCAGCGACGCCGGCGTGCCCACCATGTTGCAAGCCGAACTATCAGCGCTCGATAAGCGATTGAGCGCAATGGATGCTTCTGCGATCACCGAATCGGTGGACGAGGCGGAATCGTCAACACCGTAGTCACGCCCAAATCGCGTTACACCTTGACCGTGCGCGTCGCAATATACGTCGCCATGTATCGGCTGAGCGCACATTTCTCGTCGCGATCTTCAAACATGTCCGTCAAATGAAACCCCGCTGCGAGTTGTCCGCTGATCTGATCTTGCAGCGTATGCCCAAACATCAACGGCTCGCCGCGATCGATGAACGATTGACGCTCTTCTTCCGTTATGTCGGTGAATTCCGAGTACGGCAAGGCATTTCGCACCTCAAGCTCGCCGCGTTCATATTTCAGGGCATCAAAAATAAACAGCGTCGGGCTCGAAAACCCGACCATCAAGATGCCGCCTTTGACCAGCACGCGGGCACATTCCCTCCAAATGGGTGGTAGCGATTCGGCATAACAATTCGAACACGGGTTGAACACCACATCGAAACTGCCATCGGCGAACGCGCTCAGATCGGCCATATCGCCTTCAACCGTTTGAAGGTCCAGCCCTTCGCGATCGGCAACTAGCCGATCCTGTTCGAGTTGCTTCGGGGAGTTATCGAGAATGGTGACGTCGGCACCGGCCGCGGCAAAGATCGGTCCTTGCTGTCCGCCGCCGCTGGCAAGCCCCAGTATTCGACAGCCCTTCAAATCCGGGAACCACGACTGCGGAACCGGAATCTTCGGCGTTAAGACGACTTCCCAGTCACCCTTGCGCGCTCGGGCCACCGTGTCGGCGTCGACCGGTCTCGTCCATTCGTTCTGGCGCTCGACGAGTTGATCCCAAGCCTGCTGATTGTATTGACGTGCATCCATCGCCGCACATTAGCGTGATGGTGGAAAGAAAAAAAGAGGGGGACGTGTCGTGCAGGCGGTCCGTCGCAACTACTCGACGCAAACAACCTTGGTGACTTCGGGAATGTTGTCTTTAAGCGACTGTTCGACGCCCATTTTGAGCGTGATTGCCGCAGACGGGCAGCCGATGCATGCGCCCAGTAGTCGCACGGTCACAATGCCGTCTTCTGCGACATCGACCAGTTCGATATCGCCGCCGTCGCTTTGAACAGCCGGGCGAAGCTGACGGATGATGTCGGCAACCTGTGACCTGATGTCGTCGAGCGTCTTAGGCATCTTGCTCCCTCATTTCACAACTATCACATTCTAACGCATAAATGTCCAAACCGCCAAACGCGAACTGTGGTCGCGAGTGGTGCTAACCGCTGATCGCAAGGTGAGTTAACAATTTATTCAAGTTTGGCGAGCCACTTTTGAAGTCGCCGCCGCGATTGAACGGCATGTTGATGCTAGACTGATATAGGTCGTCGATTTATTGGTGCTTCGGCAATCGGCGATATCCAAGAGAATTATCTACATTCGAATTGAGCCGACTTGACTTCGAGTGCGTGGTGCCGGAAGACCGCCCACGACCGAATCGAGAACGGCCCGAAAGGTACGCGATGTCCGCTAGTTCAGAACCGCAGCAGCCCGCCGCCGGCAACACGCCAAAACAGAACGAGTCTTCGACGCAAAAGCGAAAGCCGCGTTGGGGGCGACGCCTTTTGCTCTTGGGCGTATTCCTGTTCGTGGGCCTTATGGGGTTGGTCGCCGCCGCGCCATGGATCGCATCGCAACCGCAAGCGCGCGGCACAATTCTTGGCTACGTGAACGACGCGATTCCGGGCGAGCTTACTTGCGACGATTTTTCGCTGTCGTGGTTCAGCCCGATTCATATTAACGGCTTGCAAATCAAAGACGACCAGCAGCGCGACGTCTTACAAGCACGGTCGATTAGCCTCGGTTCCGGTCTGGCCGGCATCGCGCGGGCACCCACGCGATTTGCCGAACTCAAGATCGAAGACCCCGATGTCATGATGTACATGGACGAAGGCGATCAGCCGTCGCTGGTGCGTGCTTTTATTAAACCCGATACCAAGGCCAAGTTGAAAGAAGCCGCCGACGAAGCCGAAATCGAGGCAGACGAATTGCCTGAGATCGTCGGCCGCATCGTGCTCACCAACGGTCGCGTCCGCGTGTTTCCCAAAGAGGGCAAGCAGCACGCGATTAACGACATCAACGTCGACGTCGATCTGCAATCGCTAAACGCCATCAAGGGAACGCTTGGCTTTGTCATGGAAGGCGGCGCGATTTCGGCCAAGGCCAACGTCGATAACCTCGCTCCAAATGGTACGTTGAATGCGTGCGAAGCCTCCGGCAAGCTCACGGTGAATACAGATGGCGAACTCGATGTGGGCGCGATTCTCGCGATTGTGATGCCCGAAAAACCGATAACGGGCAAAGCAAAACTGAACATCGATGCCGACTTCCGACCGGACGGTTCCAACGGAAAGATCACGGCTCAGGTTCGCGGCCTGCAAATGCCTGAGCGCGGTGGCAAGCCACTCGACGTCGAATTGACCAGCGATGTCGATCTGAAGGGCACAATGCTGGCGGCCAAGTTGAACCTTTCGGGCACGCCCGGCACCGTGCAAGTCGCGCTCGATGCCGATACCAACCAGCCCATGCCCGACCTCGATGGCGAGCGGATCCTTGGTGCCATCCTCGGCGGCAAGTTGATCGCATTGCCCGAGTTTGCACTCGATGCCACGTCCACGATCGACATCCCGCGCATCGACGAGGCACTGCCCGGCATTCTCGAATTCGATTCCGACGTAGCGCTGACGTCCGGCACCGTCGACATTTCGAAGATAGAAATTCGCGGTGGTAAGTCACCCAGTGTTGCGGCGAACGCCAAGGTGTCGAATGCCGCACTGCGATCGGGCACGCAAACCAATTCGCTTGCGCCGATGGATTTCGCGCTCGCAGCCAATCTGCCGGACGGCAGCGGCGTGAAACTCGATCAACTCGATCTCACCACCGGCTTCGCAACCGTGAAAGCGTCGGGCGATCCGAACGCGCTGCAATGCAACGTTGACGGCGATTTATCGCAAGTCCAGCGCGAACTGGCCCGCTTTATGGAACTTGGCGAAGCGCAATTGAGCGGTCGCGTGACTGCCGACATCAACTTGCAGCGGCAAAGTGACGAGCGATTCACGGTGTCGACGACCGTGAACGCGACGCAGGCGCGGGTGGTAACGGGTGAAACCACACTCAATTTAAATCAGGGAATGGTCGAGCAGGGCGGCGCGCTCACTATGAAAGACGGCGTACCTTCCACGTATCGCGCAGAAAACATCTACGTCGATCTCGATAAGCAAGTCGTGCTGTCGGGTAAGGGGGGGTACGGCTTCGACAAGAAGTCGTTCGACGCCGATCTCGATCTTGAAAAGGGTGATCTCGGCTTCGTCGCACAACGTGCCGGTGCCTTGGGCATGCCCGACCTTGCGCGTTTCGCCGGGCAGGTTACCGGCAAGCTGACGGTGACGGGTGACGCAACACCGTCGCTCACGACCAGCGGCAATCTAAACGCGGTCGGCCTGACGGCAGACGGCAAACCCGTAGTACAGAATCAACTCGCCGTCAATTGGAAAGACGTCGCGTACGAAGAGGGCGGCAAGCGCCTGCGTGCCGCACTGGCCAAGATCGAAAGCGCCGAAATTCGTGCGGATGTTACCAATGCGGATGTTGATTTAGGTTCGGGCAATTCCGCCAGCGGCAAAGTCAATATCGACGCCGATTTGCAGGCCGTGTTCGCAACCGTCGGTCGATTGGGCGATATGGTTAAGCCGCCGGCCATCGCGGGACAGCTGAAGATGAACGGCGATATCGCCAAGGCGGGCGACGGGCTACAGTTTGCAGCGACAGGTGCGATTGAGCAGTTAGCCGTCGGCGAAGGGCCGGCGGCGGTGCGCGAGCCGCGCGTCGGTTTGAAACTCGATGCCAAGGTCGATCCGCAAAAGTCCACGTTGACGCTCGGCGATAACGAACTCACTTCGGGTCTTCTCAGCGCGAAGCTAACGGGCGACTTGAAGGATTACAGTGGTGCGATGAATGCCGATTTGTCGGGCGAATACAGCACCGAATGGGCCGCGATTACCAAGCTCATTCAGGAACTCAGCCCGTCCACGGCCAAGCTCGTGTCGATTCAGGGTGGCAGTCGCAGCAAGATCAGTTTGAAAGGGCCGCTCAACAAGCCAAGCGATAAACCATCATTCAAAGCGGCAGATGCCGCGTTCGCCGTCGGTTGGGATGCGGCCGACATCATGGGCATCGATCTCAGTCAGGCCAAAATAGACGTTAAGCTAAATAAAGGCGAGTTGGCGGTGCAATCGACGCGCATCGCCGCCGCACAGGGTTCGATCAACCTCAACGCTCGCTACAACCTCGAACAATCGCTCTTGCGCATGCCCGGCAAGACGGCAGTATTGGATGGCGTGGTTCTAACGCCGGAACTGGCGCGCGAACTGCTTAGCCGCATCAATCCAATTTTCTATCACGTCGTATCCGCCGAAGGCAACGTGGATCTCGGTGTAAACGATCTGGAGTTACCACTGGATACGCCGCCGCAAGGTGGCAAGGGCGGCGGCAAACTCACGCTGAAGAATGCCAAGATTGAACCCGGTGGCGTGCTCGGTGAGTTGGTGCAGATGGGTGTCGCGATGCAGACCGGGCAGAAGATTACCGTCAAACTGGAAGGTGCCGACTTTGAAGTACGCGATGGTCGAATTCACTATCGCGACTTCGCTCTGATCTTTCCGCCGGACTTTGACTTGCGGTTCAAGGGATCGGTCGGTCTCAACGATTCGTTGGATTTGATCGTGTCGATACCGATTCGTCCCGAGGTTCTCGCGCGGCTCGGCATCAAGGGGCCCGTTGTTGAATATGCGAAGTTGCTCGCAGGCACGCGCATCGATGTGCCGATGGTCGGAACGCGCGAAAATCCGAAGCTCGACTTCTCCAAGGTCGACACCGATGGTCTGATGAAAGACATCCTCAAAGGTGGCGCCGGCAAATCGGCTCGCGACCTGATTCAAGGTGCCATCCCCGGCATCGGCGGCAAGGGGAAATCCGGGACAAAAGGCTCGGATGGTAAGGACGGCGGCGGCTCAAAAGGCAAATCGGGCCGTGGTAAGAAAGGCGACGGAAAGAAGGACGGCGAAAAGAAAAAGAAGAAGGGAATTACCGACATCATCCCCGGCATCGGTGGTTGATTTCCTTGGGGTGTCGGACAAATGCGTCGTAGTTTTTCATAGAATCCACCCCTATTAGCCTGATTTCAAGATGAGAGTTTGAAACAGACGGCATTTAATAAGGCGTTTCCGCACACGGGAACGCCTTTTTTTTTGTCCAATCAAAACCAGTTTTCGCCTAATCGTTGCGATTTGTTGCGTTGTGTGCTCTTGCACACGCTCAAGATGGTGTATTCGATCGTTCAAGATCGCGGAAACTTCTGTTTCGAATCGAACTTTCCCATTGGTTCAATGGTAAAATATAGCCCGTTCGTACGGTTACAATCGTGTCGCCCCTCTTAGCTGCCGACGTTTAGAGGGGGCCGATCGTAGGCGAGTAGATTTCAGTATCGCGCGGTAGCCGGTAGCGCGTCAGCAAAACGGGTCATTGGTTTTTGTGGAAGAGCTCATTTCGAGAAATAGGCAAACCTTGGCAGCGCTTAAGGTTGTTCTTCAGCATTGGACAAGCCCCGGGGCCATTGTTCGAGTTGATGGGCAGGTGGTCCTCAAAACGGATGCCTGGGATTGCTCGTGTCTCGCCGACATAAAAGCCTGCCATCTGTGCACCGATCGATCCAGCCGCTCAAACGGAAATCCTCCAAAACGCGTCGTCTGCCTATTAGAAGCTCTGATTGCTCCGGATACCCTGTGGTATCTTGATGCCACCCAACAGTCTGTATCCATCGCGCCGATTCCGATTGAAGGCGAAGACGAACACTATCTAGTAACGATTAAGGATGACGGGCGAAGCGATGTCGCCGAAGGGCGGTTAAATGTCGCGCTCGATTCGATGCGCGGTGGGTTATGGGATTGGGTGCGCGATGGCGACGACTTTCGGATTTATCGATCGGCTCGTATTTGCGAGATTCTGGGAATAAATGGTTACGTCACCGATGGCACGCGCGACGAGTGGGTCGATCGCATTCATCCGGACGATCGCGCCGATGTTGTTGCAAAGGTCGAAGCAAACTTCAAAGGCGAAACGCCGATCTACATTGCGGACTATCGAATAAAAGCCGCCAATGGGGAATGGATTTTCATCCACGATCACGGCTGCGTGATCGAGCGCCACCCGGATGGAACGCCGCGACGGTGGGTCGGAATTTGTGCCGACGTAACCGACATGGTACAGCTTCAGCAAACCGCGCAGGGTTACAAGGCGCAGTTGGAACTCGCGCTAAACAGCTTCAAGTTGGAATTGTGGGAGTACGACGCCGATCGGCGCATGGTCTACCTGTCGCCGCAATTGGCGCGGCGCTTTGGGTTCACTGAGTCCCCATGCATCAAACCGGATGACGACCTCTTTCCGCTCGTTGAGACCTCCGATTTAGACGGTATTCGGATTGCCTTTGACGAGTTCCTTAACGGCAAGGAGACGTTCGACGCCGAAGCGAGAATTGGGCTTCCGGGCAATCGCCGGTGGTGTCGAATCAGTGCGTCGCGCAACACGATCAGAGACGACGGCGCGCTCTGGGTCGCAGGTGCGGTGCAGGATATTCACGCCCGCAAACGTTACGAATTTGGCCTCATCGATGGCGAGGCGCAGTTCCGTCGTATGGCCGACGCGGCGCCGGTCTTTATATGGCTGGGAGATCAACGCACTGGTGATTGCACGTTCGTAAACAGTCAATGGGTGACGGAAACCGGCGTTGCGATTTCGCACCTGCTGGGCGAAGGGTGGTTAGAACAGGTACACCCAGCTGACCGGGCACCTGTTCGGGAAGCAATCGAACGCGTCTGTCGAAAGTATGTCAGCGAAGACATCAATTTTCGCTTGCTTACCGAACGTCGAGAATACGCACACGCCGTCGGGCGCATTTCCGTTCGGTACGAGGCGTTATGCGAGCCAGTTGGCTTACTGATGATTGCCGTGGATGCGACGCCTCTGCAGTTGGCCAAAACGCAACTCGCGCTCGCGTTGGACGCCGCGCAAGCGGGGCTTTGGGATTGGCGCATCAACGAAGATGAGGTCTTTACGATAGCTCGGACGCATACGATGTTGGGCGAGCCGATTCCGGAGGAGCCCATCGGTCTCGATTGGTTTACGAGTCGCTTGCATCCGCAGGATCGATCGCGGGTTATCCAAGAGATTCGCGCGGCCCACGAAAATCCGGATTACCGTTATCGCGTCACGTTCCGGTTTCGAATGTTCGATGGAACTTATAAATGGATCGAAAGTACCGGACGGGTAACGGAACGCGATGTCGATGGTAATCCGCTCCGTATGATCGGACTGCATATCGATATCGACGAACTCAAGCAAGCCGAATCTCAACTGACGGAAGCCAACGACAACCTACGGGCTACGCGTTCGCGTTTGCAAGACATGCTCGAACATGCGCCGGCCTCGGTGGCCATGTTCGATCGCGACATGTGCTACCTCGTGGCCAGCCAGCGTTGGAAAGAAGATTACGGTTTAGTAGGTGAGCCTATCATCGGCCAATGCCATTACGACGTCTTTCCCGAGATCGGTCCGGATTGGAAAGCCATTCACAACGATTGTCTGAAGGGGGCCGTGCGTCGTTGCGAAGAAGATCGATTCGATCGATCCGACGGATCGGTTCAATATCTTCGTTGGGAAGTTCGCCCTTGGTACGATCGCGCTACCGGTGACATTGGCGGCATTGCGATGTACACGGAGGACATTACTGCTCGCAAGTTAGCCAAAGAACTCGTACACGACGCCTACGCGCAAGAGTCTGCTATCTTCAGCGCTTCGCGCGACCCGCTTCTCATGGTCGGAACCGACGGTAACATTAAGAAGGCTAGCAATACGGTCGATCAAGTCTTCGGCTGCGGCAAGTCTGACATCATTGGAACGCCGGTTGTGGAATTATTTGAGGATCTTGCCCCTCGACTTAAATGTCATTCAGACGGTAGCCTCGACGAATCGCATCTCTTGGGTATTGCTGGCCGTCCATTTGAAGTCAGCATTCTGCATCGAAGTGGCCAATCGATTGCGGGCGAAGTAAACATCAGCCCATTGCAATTACCGGGTTCCAACTCGATTCAATTCGTCGCCAGCGTGCGGGATATTTCGGACCGCAAACGCATCGAATCCGAACGCGAGCAGCAAGTTGCCGATATGTCACACCTTTCTCGATTGGCAGTGGTCGATTTGATGGGGATCGAGCTGGCGCACGAATTTCGTCAGCCGTTGGGGGCAATTCGCAACTATGTCTATTCGGCTCGATTGAAGATGAAAAAAGACGCCGAAGTGAGCCACGTCATAGGGCCGCTTCTTGACGAAATTGAGACGGCCGTCGCTCATATGACCTCGCTGATCGAGTCCATCCGGCAGTTCGGTAAGAAACCGGAAAAGGAGCACTGCGATATCGCTGTCGAGTCGATAGTTGACGGTGCATTGAACCTCGCCCAAACCCGACTTCGCAGCATTGGAGTACGGCCGCTAAGAAATATTGGAGCGGTAGGCCAACGAGTTCGGGGCGACATCGTGCAACTACAACAGATTGTATTAAATCTGATATTGAACGCAGTTGACGCATTGGAGGAAATTGACCCATCGCAACGCGAATTGCGTATTTACGCGGAGCCATCCGGAGGTAAGATGGTCAAGCTGTCGATTTGTGATAGCGGACGGGGGGTCGATCCTGCCATTGCGGAGAGTTTGTTTGAATCATTCCAATCCACTAATCCGTCAAGTTTAGGGATGGGGCTATCGATTAGTAAGCAACTAGCAGAAGCACACGGCGGGGACCTCCTGCTTGAACGTGGTAAGCCAACCACGTTTGCGCTATACCTGCCGACTGCATCGGGGGCCGACGAGTAATGGGTACGAAGCCGGATAAACCCAATAAGCAAGTCGTCTATATCATTGACGACGATGACGATTTTCGCAGGTCGCTTAAAACGCTACTGCAAACGGCAGAGTTTCAGGTGCGCGAATTCGCGTCCGCCGAAGAGTATCTCGAAGCGGAAATGAAAGAAGATTGCGGTTGTATCATTCTCGATTTGCGCATGCCGGGCATGGGCGGAAAGGTCTTGCAGCGGCAGCTTTTTCAGGACGGTGACCGTACGCCCATCATTCTCGTCACGGCTTATGCGTCGGTACCGGTCGCAGTCGAAGCAATGAAAACAGGGGCGGTCACGGTGCTCGAAAAGCCGTTTGATCCGCCGGTATTGCTTGAGGCGGTAGCGAAATCCATCGAAACGGGGCCGGTTTCCGTTCGACCGTTAAATTGGGAAGAGGTTACCGAAAAGTACGCCTTGAGCCCGCGGCAAGTCGAGATTGCCAAGCTTATTTGTGATTCGCTTTCCAACGACCAGATCGCCGAAAACCTCGGCATTACCGCCAATACCGTCCGGATGCACATCAAGCTGCTCTATGAGAAAATGGGTGTAAAAGACAGGGTGGGGGTGGCCATGCGGCTCTTGCAGCGTTGAAAGGCCTGTGATTATTTGTCGTAGGCTCGCTTGGTAATCTGGGGCGTCACAGGCCGGTCGGGTGTAGGTCGCAGACTTCCCCAAAAATTTTTCATTGTGCTTGATTTCTTTTTGCAGGCGGCTTACTGTTTTGGTGTAGCTCCCAACGTGAGACTTCCTTTCCTTTCTCTACTCTCCGGCCCGAGAGTTGGGAGCTACATAAAAGCCACGCCGATTTCGGCGTGGTTTTTTTATTGCTCCCTAATTGAAGTTGCTCTGATTCGCAGGATTTACCGGTCGAACACCCCGCAGCAGTCGACGTATCGCCCTAGCCCCGAATTGAATCCGGTTTTCCAACTCACTACAATCGAGCTAACTTCAGCCACCATCTACGGTTGTGGGCTGTTTTGGTGTTAGGTGCCGGATTTGCGGAAGGTGTTGTGATTGAATGGTCGAACTGCCCCAATTGGCCAGCGAGAAAAAAGAAACCGAAATCGGTAGCCATTTCGTCTCGAACTATCCGCCGTTTTCGGTTTGGTCTGCCGAGCACGTGGTCGAAGTCGAAGACAAACTCGATGCCGGGCCATTTCCCGATACGCCGCTCGGGCTATACATGCACATCCCGTTTTGTCGCAAGCGTTGCCGCTTTTGTTACTTCCGCGTCTTTACGGATAAGAACGGCAGCGAAGTCGACATCTACATGGACGCACTCGCCCGCGAAGTCGACTTCTATCACGGTCGGCCGGGATTGGCGGGGCGACAGTTCGAATTCGTCTACTTCGGCGGCGGCACGCCGTCTTTCCTGAGTAGCCAACAGCTCTTGCGACTGATCGAACGCATCAACCAAAAGTGGACGTGGGACGCCGCGCGCGAGGTCACCTTCGAATGCGAACCGGGCACGCTCAAACATAGCAAACTCAAAACGATCAAGGAAATCGGCGTTACGAGGCTTAGCCTTGGCGTCGAACACTTCGACGACGAAATCCTCGAACTCAACGGTCGCGCTCATAAGTCGCCGGAAGTCTTCCAAGCATACGAATGGGCGCGCGAGATCGGCTTTCCGCAGATCAATATCGATCTTATCGCCGGCATGGTCGGCGAGACCGAAGACAAGTGGAAGATGGCTGTCGATAAGGCGCTCGCGATGGAGCCCGACTGCGTGACCATCTATCAGATGGAGATGCCGCACAACACGGTCATCTCGCGCGAATCCAAATCCGACGGCAAGCCCGTGCCGATCGCCGATTGGCCTACGAAGCAGCGTTGGGTGAATTACGCCTTCGAACAGTTCATTGCGCAGGGCTACCAAGTATCCAGTGCTTACACACTCGTGAAGCCCTCCGAACATAGCGGCTTTGTCTATCGTGATTCGCTCTGGCACGGTGCCGATCTCATCGGTACCGGTGTGGCGTCGTTCGGCCACTTTCAGGGTATGCACTATCAAAATCTGGACGGCTGGGATGATTACGTCGGTCGCCTGCAGGAAGGGCGGTCACCGATCAACCGCGCGTTGCCGATTTCGCCGCGGCAACAGCTCATTCGCGAGATGATATTGCAGTTGAAAACGGGCAAGATCGACGCGGGATATTTCAGAAACAAATTCGGCGAAGAGATCACGCAGGTATTTGCCGAACCGTTCGCGTCGTTGCAAGATGACGGCTACTGCGAGATCGAGGGCGACCGTATCGCACTTACGCGTGCCGGTTTGCTCAATGTCGACCCGCTGTTGCATCGATTTTTTGAGGACGCGTTTCGCGATATTCGGTACACTTAAACGCCATGACGCTCAACGTTCATACGACGACGGATCCGCGTGCGGCGCTGGCATCGCTGGCGGCCATCTTCTTTGGCCCCGGCATTTCGGAAGAGCCCGATCTGCTTTCCGAAAAGGAGTTACCCGAGCCCTATAAGCGTTTGCTCGCACACGATCGTCATATGACGACCAGCTTGGAAGATTACCACGGCTATCCGGTTCAGCTTGAAGTACTGGAAACACGCGAAGATGGCGACCAGTATCGTCGCAAAATCCTACTGACGTCCGGCCCAGGGCGGCACGTTGTGGAAGTTGGCGTGGTTCGCATCAACCTTGCCTATACTTCCGACGACGTGCGAGATGAGATCGTGAATAAGAATGCGCCGTTGGGAGATATTCTGATCCGCCACGACGTGTTGCGTGAAATCGAGCCCAAGTGGTACTTCCGTTTCAAAGGTCCGCCGGCATTGAAGGGCGCATTCGATCGCGCTTTGCCAGAGCCCGTCTTCGGACGCGTGGGCGTGATCCACTGCAACGGCGAACCGGCGATCGAATTGTTGGAAGTTGTGGCAAGCGACAAGGCGGTCGAAACGAGCTTTTGAGAGTTCGGCCTGATCGTATTCGAGCTCAGCGTGGTCAAGGCCGCGTCTTGATCGGAGCCGCGCCGTGAGGAAGCGGTCAACGCAACCGACAAGGAAACGCCAACCACTCGAAGGCATATTTCGTTAAGGCACGCAATCGCCAGGACAACCGTACAATCAACAGCATCAACCCATAAACAATAACCATGACCGACTCATACGACTGCATAGTGTTAGGTGGCGGCCCCGCAGGGGCGACGGCAGCGGCATTGGTCGCACAGCAAGGGCACAAGGTGCTCGTGCTCGAACGCAGCGAATTCCCTCGGCACCATGTCGGCGAATCGCTCATGCCGCAGACCTATTGGACGTTCAAGCGTCTCGGCGTGCTCGATAAGCTGAAGTCCTCATCCTTTGTCACCAAAGAAAGTGTGCAGTTCGTCACCGACACGGGCAAAGAGTCGGTCCCGTTCTACTTCACCGATCGCGACCCCAACGAATGGTCGCAAACTTGGCAGGTGCGCCGCGACGAATTCGACAAGATGATGCTCGACAACGCGGCCGACAAAGGTGCGGAAGTCGTGTATCGAGCATCGGTTCGAGAAGTGATCTTCGAAGGCGACCAAGCCGTCGGTGTGAAGGCGACCGTTAAGGGTGAAAGCAAAACGTTCATGGGCCGCGTGATTGTCGATGCCACGGGGCAGTCGGGCTTGCTTTCGCGCCAACTCAATCTGCGGTACGCCGACAGTTGCCTGAAAAATGCATCGATATATAGCCACTATCGCGTGCAAGAGATGGAGCAAGGCCGCAACGCCGGCGCCACCATCATCATGCACACCAAAGACCGCAACGGTTGGTTTTGGTGGATTCCACTGCGGCACGAAGACAATATGGTCAGTGTCGGCGTGGTCGCGCCGCCTGCATACCTATGTGCCGGTCGGGGTGACGATCCGGCGCTAACACTCGAAGAAGAAATCGCCAATTGCCCGGGCCTCAAGAGCCGCCTTGCCGGTGCCGAACAGGTTGGCAAGACGTATATCACGGCCGATTTTTCGTACCGATCCAAAAAGGTCGCCGGCGACGGCTGGGTGCTGATTGGCGATGCCTTCGGCTTTCTCGATCCGGTCTATTCCTCCGGTGTGATGCTCGCCCTCAAGAGCGGCGAATACGCCGCCGACTGCATCACCGCAGGTCTGAAAGATGGCGACGTCTCCGGCAGTCGGCTCGGTGCATTCGGCCCGCGATTGGTGGCCGGCATGCAAACCATTCGCCAACTCGTCTATGCCTTCTATAATCGCGACTTCAGTATCGGATCCTTCGTGAAGGATCACCCGCAATACGGCGATCACATCGTGCGCATTCTCATCGGCGATGTGTTTAACAGCGAAGTGGGTGAAGTATTCGATGCCATGCGCGAACGCATTGCCCTTCCGGACGACATCGGTCTGGAAGAAGGCGTGCCGGCCTGACGGGAACCTGCATGAAATACCTGGTCTATCTCCTGTTCTTTGCGTTGGTGATTGCCCATCATGATTTCTGGTGGTGGGATCAACACCGTCCATTCATTTTTGGCACGATCCCCGTGGGCTTGGCTTGGCACGTCGGCATTTCGCTCGGCGCGGCCTTTGTCGGCATCCTCGGCATTCTGTTTTGCTGGCCTGTGGATGACGACGAAGAAGAAGCCCTCATCGACGCCGCTGCAACTACTCCTACACCAACTCAGGAGCATTCATGATTGCTCAAGCCGCCGGTAACTCCGGCATGGTCTCGCTGGTCGTGATCGTGTGTTACATGGTCATGCTGATCGCGCTGGGCTACTTCGCCAGCCGCAGCTTCAAAGGCACCAGCGCCGACTACTTCGTTGCCTCGCGCGGCATCGGTCCGTTCGTGCTGCTCATGTCGCTGTTCGGCACGACGATGACGGCGTTCGCTATCATCGGTAGCTCCGGCGAAGCGTATAACGCTGGCATCGGTGTGTACGGCAAAATGGTGTCGTGGTCGGGGATATTCCACTCGTTCTGTTTCTTCCTCGTCGGCATCAAGCTGTGGCGATTGGGTAAGCAGCACGGCTACATGACACAAATTCAGTTCTTTCGCGATCGATTCGAGTCGAACAACATCGGCCTGCTGCTGTTTCCGATTCTCGTCGGATTGATCATTCCGTATTTGCTGATGGGCGTGATCGGCGGTGCGACTGCGATTGAAAAAATCACGAGCGGGGCGTTTCCCGAGATGTTTGCCGCCACCAAGGGTGGTCTGCCGTTTTGGGCGGGCGGCCTGATGATGTGCGTCGTCGTGTTGATCTATATCTTCTACGGCGGTGTGCGCGGCGCGGCGTGGGCGAATGCGTTGCAAACGTCCATTTTTGTCGTACTCGGCATCGTGATGTTCGTGGCGATTGCTAACAAACTCGGCGGTCCGGCTGCTGCGACCGAGCAGGTTGCAAAGTACAACCCGTCGTATTTGAAGGTGTCGATATCCGAGGCCGATCACGAACGTTTCTTCGCGCAACAAGCCGCCTTTGAGGCGGGTGAAAGCAAGGTGCAACCGCGCGAGCCGGAAGAGATTCCACCGCTGATCTTCCTCACGTACATGTTCATCCCGTTCAGCGTGGCGATGTTCCCGCACTTGTTTCAACACTGGCTCACGGCCAAGAGCGCATCATCATTCAAGCTGTCGGTCGTGATGCATCCGCTGTTGATGATGTTGACGTGGTTACCCTGTGTGCTCATCGGGATATGGGCGACATCTGCCACGATGCCGGATGGCTCGTTGGTGATTCCGATCGGCACGCCGCAGAACTCGGTCCTGCCGATCATGATTGCCAAGTTGGTGAAGTCGCCGGTCTTGGGCGGCTTGGTGACGGCGGGCGTGTTGGCCGCGATCATGTCAAGCCTCGATTCGCAGTTCATGTGCCTCGGCAGCATCTTCACCAATGACATCGTCGGTCATTACGTCGCTCACGATAAGCTCACCGATAAAACCAAGGTCTTGCTCGGTCGCGGATTCATCGTCGTGATTGTTGCGATTACGTACCTACTGGCATTGCAGTTACGCGGGGCCAGCGTCTTTAAGTTGGGCGTTTGGTGCTTTACCGGCTTCGCGTCGCTCGCGCCGTTGGTGTTCGGCGCATTGTATTGGAAGCGAATCAGTAAGATCGGCGCGTATGCGACGATTCTTACAGCCGTAGTCGTCGGCGGCTACTTGTTCTGGGATGCGTCACGACTGGAAGGCACCAAAGACCCAACGATCTTCGGTGTGATGCCGGTCGCCGTGATCTTCGGCGCTTCTACAGTGGTGATGTTCTTGGTATCGCTGATGACGCCCGCACCGAGCCACGCGACGTTGAAGAAGTTTTTCAAGAACCCGTAGAACGGTGTTGGTCATTGCATGAGATTGGATGGAAGGCTGCTGTACACCGGCGATTCACCGGTGCCACAGTTGCGGCGCGAAATCCGCCCCCAAGTTTGGATAGTTAATCTCAATTGAGTACTACCGATCATCCTGCTTTGGGTGCCACTGGTCAGCTTGCTGCCAGTGCGAACACGGCGTAACCGTTAATCGTCTTCGAGACGTTTCCATTGAATCAAACTTGCAGGTTCATCATCCGAACGAATCAATCCTGTAACAAACCTTGGTCTGACTGTTTCAAAACCCACCGATAACCGAACAACCCAAAACCATGCCGCTTACCTTCAACTACACCCGCCGCATCAGCTTTGCCGAGACTGACATGGCCGGCGTGATGCACTTTTCGAATTACTTTCGTCTGATGGAAGAGGCCGAACACGCCATGTTTCGCGACATGGGCATGAGCGTCGTACAACCGCGCGACGACGGCGGCATCGTGAGTTGGCCGCGCATCCGCGTCGAGTGCGAATATCGTGGGCCGATTCGCTTCGAGGAAGAGGTCACGCTCCATCTCACCATCACGCGTATCGGCAGCAAGTCGGTCAGCTACACCGCCGAATTCGAGCGGGACGGTCGCACTGCAGCCGAAGGGCAGGTAACGATGGTGTGTTGTCTGATGCGCGACGGCAGCTTCAAGTCGATCGATATCCCCGAAGACATCCGCGCCCGGTTTCACAAATAGACCGGCGACGCATCCGGCTGGGTTCCTGCGGCAATCCCGCACTTCGGCTACACTCCCACACGCACGGAAAGAGCGAACCATAGCGATCCCGATGATTGCGTTTGGTTCCCGCTAGGCCGGGTGCGTCCAACGACGCATCAATCTGATTTTGAATCCAACTGGGAGGAATCCATGAAGAATATTTGGATCTATTACGTTATCGGCACCATCCTTTGCTGGGGTGCGTACGTGCCGATCATTCACCTGGGGCAACTGAAGTTCATTACCGAAGACTCGCCCGTTAAGGGCTCGTTGCGAGCCTTTATGTTCGTGGGCGTGGCTTACTTCATCATGGCCATCGTCGTTCCATGTATCTGGATATTCGTCATGAAAAACGAGCCGGCCAAATTCCCAACATCGGGAATGAGTTGGTCGACGTTTGCAGGCGCATTGGGAGCCGCGGGGGCGTTGGGTGTTATCTTGGCGCTGAATTCCGGCGGCAAGCCATACACCGTGCCGCCGTTGGTGTTCGCCGGCGCGCCGATCATGAGCGTGTTTGTCGGTATGTTGCTCGATCCGCCCAAGGCAATGCCGAAGTGGCCCTTCTTCGCGGGTATCGTTCTTGCGGCGGCGGGGGCGGCGTTGGTGCTCGTATTTAAACCGGCGGGCAGCCACGCAAAGCCCGCCAAGCCCGATGCGCAAACCACGCAACATATTGAGGCACCGGCCGAATCGGATACCGGAACATCGTTGAATACGTAGGGGGTAACTGCGTGTGGCGAGTGCGGCGTTTAATCTGTTTCGCGGTACGCTGGCTGAACCAAGTGACGGTGATTACCTCAGGCATCGGCAAGCTGACGAAGTCAGGCCGCAGAGAGGTACCGAAGCAAGACGTTGGCTACGTGCTCGAATGTGTTCGTTGAAGTGTGTTCGACCATGAATATGCAACACCGACAACTCGATCGCGCACCGGGTGCCCCTGCCCCTCTGGGGCTGGGGGACTACAACGCGCGACGCAACCTAAGCAAAGATGCTCGCCCACACCGAAGCACCCGACTCATCAAATCCCTCTGCATCCTATCGATATCCCTCATCGTCGCCTGCCAACCTAGCCCAAAGCAAACGCCGTCCACCCAACCAGCAGACAACGACAACAGCGCGAACAACAAATCCAACAAGCCAACGCCAACGGCTAACGCAACCTCGATACCCTCCGACGACTGGTCGATGTATCGCGGCCACCCGCAACTCACCGGTGTTGCGGAATCCACGCTCGCGCCGCCGCTAACGCAGCGCTGGCGTGTCTCACCCGCCCAAGGCGAAACCGTCGCGTTCGTCGCGACGGCGGCCATCGTCGACGATCGCGTTTACATCGGTCACGACTTCGGCACGTTCTACGCGCTCGACCTTTCCGATGGCAGCGTCGTTTGGCAATTCGACGAGACCGACGAAGCCGCGATCAACAGTTCCGCATTGGTTCACGACGGCAAGGTTTACTTCGGCGATGGTTACGGTGTGATGTATTGCCTCGCAGCCGACAGCGGCAAGTTGCTATGGAACTTTGATAGCAAAAACGAAATCGTCTCGTCGCCCAACCTCACGCCCGACGGTCTCATCGTGTTCGGTTCCACCGGCGGCAGCATTTATGCCCTGAAAGCCGACAGCGGCGAAAAGGTATGGGAATATCGCACGGAAGATCAGGTGCAGGGGACTGTGGGTATCGCGGATGGCGTCTGCCTGATCGGCGGTTGCGATGGTCGCCTACACGTCATCGACGCCAAAACGGGTGAGGGTCGTCGCAAGATGCCGATCGACGGACAAACCGGCGGGGCGGTCGCGATTTCGGGTACGTCGGCTTTTCTGGGCACCTTCGGCAACGAGGTGTTGGGCTTCGACTGGGCTGATGGAAAAGTTCGCTGGCGCTACCGTGACGAAGAGCGAGAGTTTCCGTTTTTCTCTTCGGCGTCTATTGCAGACGGCACCGTCTATATCGGCGGCCGCGACAAGCGACTGCACGCCATCAACGCAGCCACCGGCGAACGTCGGTGGGTGTTTCAGGCTCGTGCCAAAATCGATAGCTCTCCGGTGATCAGCGGCCCGTTGGTGTACGTCGGCTCACACGATGGCCGTTTGTACGCTGTGAACCGCGAATCCGGAGCGCGCACGTGGTATTTTGAGGTCGGCAGCCCGATCTCGGCGTCGCCTGCGATTGCGCGGGGCGTCTTGGTCGTGGGCACCGAAGATGGGGCAATTTATTGCCTGGAACCGGGGAAGACCTGAGGTAATTCTGCTATACTGCCCGGTCATGTTGGCGGGTTTTCATCCGCCGCAATCGAACGCAAAACTAAACCTGATGTTCGTCAACACTCGACGCAATCGTCTGTCTCTTGAAAGGAGCCCGCGCTGATGAAACTGCGTAACACCTTGCTGGCTGGAGCCATCGCCGCCATCCTTGCCGCACCGGCCTTTGCTCAATCCGAAACCCTCAACGCCTACGAAAACGCGGATGTCGATAGCAGCTTTGACCTGCGCTTCGATGGCCTCGGCATCAACACGACGTCGCGCGTGATCTACACCCGCTTCAATCTTGAGATCGACCCAGAGGAAGGCACTGCCGGCTTTAGCAGCTACATTCAGGAAGTCGAACCGCTCGTGTTGCCGCTCGGCATTTCGACCGGCCGATTGATGGTCGAAATCATCAGCTCGGAAGGCACCTACAACGCCAACTTCGGCACCTTCGAAACCAATGACGTTTATCGCATTTCGTTCGAAAACGACCTGAGCTTCTTCGGCTTCGAATCGCCGGTGGAATTCCCGGCTGTTTCGACCGGCACTGTCCGTAATGTGGGTGAAGAGCGCTTCATCGACATGGATTGGGAAGGCCAAGGTCAGTTCGAAAACGCCGACAATCCGTCGGAACCGTTCGAATACAACTACACCTGCTCGGTGAACACGGTCGTCGCCAACGACTTGACCGCCATTCCGCCGATCCCGACGACCCAGAGCTGCGCCAGCGGTATTTTGGGCATCTTCGGTTTCGCCACGTTCGGCATGGGCTTCATGGGTATGAAGCGAACCGTGCGCCGCCGCCGCTAAGTTAGTGCGAGCGTAAGAAGAAAAGACAATCGAAGCCGCCCGTTACGCCAAGTGACGGGCGGCTTTTTTTTGATTGCGGTGTGTCGAGGAGAACAATCGAATGCGCTTTCGTTATTTCGCTTTGCTATTAGCCAGTCTTTTTCAACTCGCGCTGTTAATCGGGTGTGATAGTAAATCAGTCGATAATGGAGAGACTGATTCAGGCGAAGTTATTGACACCGAAGAAGTGTACAGGAAAATCGCGGTCGCCTACCTAGAGTTTGCGTTTCCGTTAAAACCGATATCCGTCCCTAACGAGACACCGGTGAACCTTCGTCTAGAGCACAAATTTCATTTAGGTCTAGTGAAGTGTGAAGCAAAAATCAAGGCAGTATTAGATCTACCGGGAAGGTTGCCCCAAGATGCGTCAAGAAGAGTTATTGCTATCTTGTCTGAAATAGAAACTTTGAAGAAGCGTTGTTATCCGGAGTTGCCACCGAATATTGATAGAAACTCAGAATCGGTTAGTGATTTGAGTGAATTATTAGTATCCCTTCATGAGAGGGCAAAAGAAATACCTAATTATGGAGCCTATAAATCGGACTATGTAGAGTGGTTGACAAGTCAAAGAAACTGATGGCAGTCGGCTGGCTACGATTGGTACTCCAACCTGGGGACCCGATTTCAATTGCCTCGCACCTCAACCTGATTAAGACGAAATGGCAGTTGGTTCAAATCCCCACATCGGAGTACCGACGTCGGCCACCCGACAGACAAAAGTAAGCCAACGCGAAGTTCGTAAAGAGCAATGAAGCTGAACATCTTGTACGCCAACGGCGTTCCGACCATTAGCCCAGAGTTGCCGCTATCGCGGATACCCCGGATTTGGTGATTTTGTCGATTCAACTCTGAAGGAGTCGCGCCAGCGCGCGAGCCGTGTGGGCCGCAACCCCTTCAGGGTTGAAACGGATATCGCGAGGTGTCACCCGGGGTAGCCGCATTTGCGGCAACCCCGGGCAAAGTGTCGTAACGCCATTGGCGTATTGATTGAACTGGTGCCGTGTCTGATTCAAAAATGGCGGCGTGGCGAAATGGAACGCGAGAATGTGGCTCGATCTATTGATTCGAATACGTTCGGTATGCGCGGCGGCTGAAAGCAGTGGGTTCTAATCTACTGCTCCCACGTTCTAGTCCTTTACGCCCACCTCGATCTTACGCCCTTGATACGTAATCTCCCGCGATCCCAAAAACGCTAGCGACTCATTCTTTGCCAAGTTTCGAATGAGGGTTGCGATCTCCTCATCAACAAACGCCTGATGATATCGAATCTCCAAGCGCTGCGGTCGAATCATCGCCGCCAGCGCGTTGCCTTTGTAGTTGTCTTCGTAGGAAATGCCCGCCGCCTTCTGGTCGCGGTGCTCCCGGTTTTCGGGAAAGAAGATAATGCCCTGGGCGTTGAGCACGGCCTTGGCGGCGTAGTACGGTTCCACGCGCAATTGATCGATGTAATCCAGTCCGATGATGGTCATACGAATTCACCGTCAGATATGCCGAACACGAATCAATTCCGCACGCGACTTGACCACTCCACGAATGAGAGCGCCCCGAACTGTTTTTTAGCATCCACCGGTTGCAAACCGGTGCCACAGCGAAGCCGTCGCTCTCAAACGTGAACTGCTCTCGCCGGCGCGACAGCGCAAACATCGCGGTAAATCGCTACCGGCATTAATCCGCCTTGCGCTTCAAATCGAAAACTTCGCGCTTGTCGCTACTACCATGCGGATCGCTAAGTGTGATGACCAACTGATCGTCGGCGACGCGATGATATTCAATGCGCGTGGGATAATCCTTGTTCTTATTTTCGAACGTGGCTTTTCGCTGTTTGCTGTCGAGATCGACCAACGTCACACCGACCACGCGTTTGCCGCTGGGGAACGGGGCCATCTGCACGGCACCATCGCGCACCTCAAACATCTCGAACTCGTAAAATGCCTCTTTGTCATTTTTGATCAAGCGGCTGTGGCTGATGATGCGACCGCCCTCGGGCGTCGTGTAATACGCCTCAAACGTGCCGCCCCACATGGAGCCCGACCAAGTGCCGGCCATCCAATCCATGGCGGCGATTTGCTTCTCGGCTTCCGTCTTATTTGTTTTGGCGTGCGGTTTATCTGCAAGGGCCAGGCTCCAAACAGACGTAAAGGCAAACACAACAACAAGAAGAATGTAGCGACGATTCATGGCATGGTTCCTTTGTGTGCGGTGTCGTGCTAACGCGCAGTCTTATTTAGATCATCCAAGTCAAATAGGTGAGTGACGCCTAAACTCTCTCCCTCGCAGCGCGAAGGCTGGGGTAAGGGATTTAGCCGAATGGCAAGTGTTTCGATCCCATCATTCAAACGTTGACGCAACGCGATTTGGCCAATCTGTTTGTACCCCAGCATCCGATACACCGACCACAATCGGGCTTGGCTTTGAGCGCACGTCTACCGGAACGACCTGCACCGACCTGAGCGATCAATCATATCGCCTTGGTAAGTGTCCAAAGGCCGTTCGCAGGTGTCTATCACGGCCCAGCGGCCTAAGCCACCAATGCCGACGTTACCCGTTTCTTGTCGTCGATCGCCTCGTTTTCGAAGTCGGTCACGTTCTGCAGCGTCGTACCGTAGATGCCGGCCAACGCTTCTTCGGTAAAGAACGCCTGATGGGCCGTGATGAGCACGTTGGGAAACGTTAGCAATCGGGCGAACACATCATCCTGAATGATCGTGCCGCTGAGGTTCTTGAAAAACAGGTCGGCTTCTTCTTCATAAACGTCGATGCCCAACGCACCGAGGTGCCCGCTCTTCAACACGTCGATCGCCGCCCGCGCATCGATTACACCGCCGCGACTGGTATTGACCAACATCGCGCCGGGCTTCATCTGCGCCAGCGCGTCGGCATCGATAAGGTGATAAGTCTTCGGCGTTAGCGGACAATGCAGCGAGATGATATCCGAGGATTCGTACAGATCATTCAACGCGACATAGCCAACGCCGATCTCCCGACAGGCTGGGTTTTCCTTCACATCAAACGCCTGCACGCGGCAACCGAAGCCCGTGAGGATCTTGCAAACCACGATACCGATCTCGCCCGTACCGACTACGCCGACGGTTTTGCCGTTCATGTCGAACCCGAGCAAACCGTCCAGTTCAAAGTTCTGCTCGCGAATTCGGTTATACGCGCGGTGGTACTTGCGATTGAGCGCCAACATCAGGCCGACGGTATGTTCGGCAATCGCGTGCGGTGAATAAGCCGGCACGCGCAACAATGTAATGCCCAATTGTTCCGCCGTTTCAATATCGACGTGGTTGAATCCCGCAGAGCGCAGCGCGATAAGACGCACGCCGACGGCGTGTAAGGCTTTGAGCGATTCGGCACTACCGTCATCGTTGGCGAAGATGCTGACGGCGGGCGAGTCGATTGCCAATGTAGCCGTCGCAGGCGTCAAGCGCGCCTCGACGAAGTTGAAGTTGTGACCGTGCGCTTGGTTGTGTTTGTTGAGTTGTTCGCGTTCATAGGCTTTGGTGCTGAAGATCGTGAGTTTCATGATTCGACTTCCTCGTTTTCCAAATCCGACCACGTTCGATCGCGAACGATGCGCCAGCCTTCAACGAACTTGCGCAGCGTTAGAACGAAATGGCCGCTCGCGTCCGGAAGTGGATCGCGTTTGAGGTGAAACCGACCCGTTACGGTCGCTTCGTCTGCCGCAGTCACATCGACGACCAGATTCGAAAACGTGAGCGTTCCCATGGCGGCACGATCGGGATAGCGGTGCTGATAGCGTTCGAGCGTGGCTTGCCAACCCTTCGTAACGCTATCGGGCGCTTCGAAGGTGAGGTCGTCGGATTGCCAGTAGCCCAGCATGAAATCTTCGATATCGCCCCGATTCCATGCGGCGGTTTGGTCGTTCAGCACGTCTTTGATGTCGTGCTCGGCGGTTGAGTCTGAGCAACCCAATGAAAGCAAGGGGGCGAGGAATGCCAGCGCATATGTTCGTTGATACGTTTTGAGCCACTGCATCAGTCAACTCCTTCCCGGATTCGTTAGGCCTTCACGAAACGGCTGTCCCGCACCCGTGAAATGCACCCACTTTTCATCGATGTATGTGGGTGATATCACCTGCGTGCCGAGCAACGTGAAGAGGCACAAGATTAGACCGAGTAACGCAAGTCCGATGATTGCCACGGGATCGATCGCACCACGTGGGAGAAGAAGCAGGGTATAGGGTGTTAGTAGGAATAAGATAGATAGTGTCTGAATCAGCCGTCGATTTCGCCGGTGATTAGGGCACAGGCCTATCTGCACGGTCGCTTTTTTTCGCACGATGATTGCGACGATGGCGTAGACGACAACGCCCCCGAAAATTAACAAGTAAAACGCCGGGTGATGCCAAACTAAATTGCGTTTTAGCGGCTTACCGTCGCTTGGCTCGTTGCATTTGATGCATCGCTGCGTCGGAAACGTAAGCGTTTTTAATACGATAATCTTTTTGCCTTCAACACGAATTGGCTGCGAGTTTTCCGTCGCGTAGCGCAACTGTGTCGCTTCATCCGACGACATGGGCGGAACGGGGGGTGGCATTGGTGGTTCGCCGACGGGCAAAGCAGCGGGCGGAAATCCATCTGCGGGGCGGTTGGGTGGGTTCATTTAACGCTCTCTTAACATTGCCGGTTGTTCGTATGTGAGACGGGTTAGATTGTAACAAGTTGGGAGCTGGTTCATCCAGAGCAAACGTTATTGTATCTTGTCGCGACCGAGAGCAGACTTTAGGCTGCCGAATCACTCAACTGTCGCAAGAAACGAAACAAACCGCCGCATGGGAAAGCAAGATGGATACCACTCGCCGATACATGATTATTTTAGGATTTGCAGCCGCTCTCGTTCTGGCCGGGCCGGCCAACGCACAAGACGACGCACCGCGCGACAACATCGGCCATACGCGCCACCTGCATCCGCACAATAAGAAACACCCGCGCCGCCATGACCCGTCGCGATTCCTCACGTCGCGCGATTCTCCGATCAAACTGCCCATGCCCGAAGAAGAGGATGCGTTCTTCTTCGTTGTCTTTGGCGATCGGACAGGTGGGCCGGACGAAGGTGTGTCGGTCCTCGCCGATGCTGTGCGCGACGTCAATTTGCTCGAGCCCGATCTCGTGATGACGGTCGGCGATTTGATTCAGGGGTATAACAAAACGCCGAAGTGGATGGCGGAGATGCGCGAATACAAGGAGATTATGGACAACCTATTGTGTCCGTGGTTTCCGGTCGCCGGCAATCACGATATCTACTGGCGCGGTCGGCGCGGCGAGCAACGGCCCGAAGGCGAACACGAAGCCAGTTACGAAGTGCATTTCGGCCCGCTCTGGTATGCATTCGAACATAAGAACTGTTGGTTCATCGCGCTGTATTCCGACGAGGGCGATCCCGCGACGGGTAACAAGAGTATTCGCGATCCCGAATGCCAAAAGATGAGCCCGGAGCAATTCGACTGGCTCAAGGAAACGCTCGGCAAAGCCAAAAGCGCCGATCATATCTTTCTGTTTTTGCACCATCCGCGCTGGCTTGGTAACAACTATGGCGACGATTGGGATAAGGTGCATAGGGCTTTGGTCGATGCGGGCAACGTGTCCGCTGTGTTCGCCGGGCACATCCATCGATCCCGATACGACGTCAAGGACGGTATCGAATACGTAACGCTCGCGACGGTCGGCGGCTATCAGGATGGCACGATTCCGTCGGCCGGTTTCCTTCATCATTTCGATGTCGTTACCGTACGCAAAGGTCAGATCGCTCTGGCGTCGTTACCCGTCGGCGAAGTTCAAAACGTGCGCGAAATGACGGGCACGATGCAGCAAGAGTGTTTGCAGTTGGTCGAAAAAGCGGCAGTGATAGAAGGCGGCGTCGAGCTGCAACACGACGGGCGCGCCGATGGTTTGGTAACGGCAACGATTACCAACACGGCATCGCGTCCGATCGATGTGACGGTCATGCCGCAGTCGCCCGATTCGCGCTGGGTGTGTACGCCAGATCATAACCACGGACAAATCAAGGCGGGCGAGTCGCGCTCGTTTTCGTTCAAGGTGCGGCGACCGGCAGGCTCGCTCGATCCGTCGTTTGGTACGTTGATGGTCGACGTGCAGATGGAATATTTGGCGCCGAGTTTTCGTTATCCGATGCCGGTTAAGTCCTTAGTGGTGCCGATGCGCGCCAATCTGTCGCCGCCAAGTGACGGCACCAACAAAGCGCTATCGTGCGACGGTCAGGACGATCATGTGAAGGTGCCATCTGCGAGATTGGTGGTGCCGGATGGGCCGATGACGCTGGAGTGTTGGATGAAGGCCGACGGGTTTGGTCGGCGCGTGGGCTTGGTGACGAAGACCGAAGGCTCCGAGTATGGCATCTTCGTCAACAACGGCCAGCCGATGTTTTCGATTCATCTCGATGGCAGCTACGTCGAACCCAAGGCCGAGAACGTCACGTTGGAAGCGGGGCGGTGGTATCACGTCGCCGGAGATTACGACGGCGAACACGTGCGGCTATACGTTGATGGCGAAGAGGTTGCCAAGCTAGCCGGTAAGGGTAAACGTCGGACTAACGACCTGCCGTTCATCATCGGTGGCGATGTCGGTCGCAATGGTGAAGCCAATTCGTTCTTCGACGGATCGATCGACGAAGTGCGCATCTCCACGACGGCGCGTTACCGCGGCCAGTCGTTTACGCCGCAACGCCGATTCGAGCCCGACAACCAAACGGCGCTGTTATTGCATATGGACGGTTTGGTTGGTCCGTGGTTATACGACGAGTCACCGGCACGGCATCACGTGCAGCCTGCGAATGGGGCGGTGCTGGTTGAGGTTGAGTAAGCCGATTGCGCGACGATACCCGCTTCGTGAAGTAGAGTGCGTCCCTCGACGCACCACCTTTAACGCGCTTCCTTCGCAAGGGAGAGGGTCGGGGCTAGGGTCTGATCCGCGCGTAATCGTTGGTGCATCAGGGATGCACCCTACGATCGCGCTCGGTCTCTACGAACATGATCGGTCGTTCATTCGCCACGCCCGCCAACCCAGCGCACCCTACATCTCAACACGTAAAACAGAACACCGGCGGTGCGAGGACCGCCGGTGTTCTGAACGGGGTGAGTTGGGAAGGAGGAGGATACGGTTGCGCCGCGTCGATCGCTCGACGTTAGCGTTTCGCAAGCGGCGTCATCTTCTGCATGTTGCCAGACGACGTGCCGTTTTGCGTGGTGTTCTTATCCGTTTGGTTATCGCTATCATCCGACGCGGGTTGCATCGGCTGAGCGTTGTCGCTGTCGATCGGTTTGATGACGGCCTTGTCGGCACGCTTGCGCGGAAACGGCGTCTTGCTCGGCGTGCGGCTGTTGCTGGCGGGTGCCATTCGCATCGGCGTCACGTTGCTGGTTGATGTCGATGTCTTCGAAGCAGGCGACGTTGCATTCGACGACGGCGTCATCGTCGCGTTCGAACCGTTCCATCGGAATGTAGCCGTTGTCGTCGTCGCGCTCTTCTTGTTTGAAGTCGTCGCCTTCATCGACTGTGTCTTCTCGTTCGAAGACGCGTTCGATTTCGCGTTGGTCGTATTCATCGTCTGCGGCTTTGTGCTCGACGGCCGACGCGTGTTGTTCACCTTGGCCGGCTTTTGCGGACGCGGTGTCGACACTTCGACCATCGGCGTGGCGGCGGTGTTGCGGTTGGCGTCTGCTGGCGTAAACCACTTCTGCCACGTCGTTTCGGCCATCTTCTGATCGGCCTCATACGACGAGTCGTATGCGATGTCCTGAACCTCTGGCTCGGTCGTCGCGACGCGCGAGTCGGTCGGGTCCGAAACGGATTGCATCGGCGTCATCGGCGTCGCATGCGGACAATCTTCGTCCTGCTTCGACGCGTTGTTCCAATCCGATTCATCCCAGTCGTCCGACCATTCATCGCTCGAATCATCGTCGCCGTCCCATTCGTCTTGCTCGTTCGCAAACGAGTTCGTCGTCGAATCGCTCGGCTGCATCGGTGCGATGGTCCTCAATGGCAGAATAACGCGCGGTTCCGAAGACGAATCGGTCGAGGGCTGCATCGGCGTCATCGCCGTCGTCGTGCGCGGCGGTCGGCTGTTCACGACGTTGCGGGGCGGCCCCATGCGGTTCGTCGTCGTTGCACGGTTTGCGACCGGCGTCATCGACGGCACGTCGTTGGTCGTCGCCGCAAACGTGGGTTCGTTCGTTGTAGCGGGCGTGTTTGTTTCGGTCGTTGAATCGTTTGACGCAAACGTTTCCGTCGGTCGCGTCCGTGGCGGCCGACTGTTCACAATCTTCGGCGCTGTCGGCTGCATCGGTTCGTATGACGGTGTCGTCGGTTGCGGCGTGGGTTCGACTTGCGCCGTGCGAACCGGGAATGGTTCCGTCGGCACATTCGACGACGGCGTGCCGCCCGACTGCGGGTTCGCGAGCGTCGCCAGAATCTCTTCATCCGCCGGATGGTGCGGTGAATGTCGTGCCAGCGCCACGGCCTGCGTCGCCTTTTCACGTATGCCCGGCAGTCGCGGGTTCATTGCCAACGCTTCGTTAAAGGCCCAAGCGCTCGCGACGTAATCGCGTTCCTGCATGCGAATCACGCCAAGGTTGTAGAAGGCCTGATCCTGCGGCACGACCTGCGAGAAGTTGATTATCGCCTGTTCGGTGCGACCGGCCTTGGCGTGGCAAATAGCCAAGTTCATGCGTGCGCGATGAAAGTTCGGCGAAATCGCCAGCGCCGCATCGAGCATCTGTTCGGCGTCGTCGAGGCGATCCATACGCATCAACGTAAAGCCGAGGTTGTTGCGCAGGCTTGCTTCGTCGGCACCTTTTTCGATCGCCATCTGCAGCGTGTCTTGCGCCTTATCGAGATACCCCAGCTTGACGTAAAGCACAGCCAATCTGTGATAGGCCAGCGCCATATCGGGCTCGTTCTCGATCACGTGTTCGTATTGCTTGGTGGCACCGGCATAGTTGCCCGTGGCTTCGAGCATGCGGGCCGAGGCCAGGTGCGTCTTCGTGCTAATGCGTGGGCCTTGCGAGATACCGCTCTTGCCGCCCGGCGTACATCCGGAAGGAAGGGCCAACGCACCACCCGCAGCCGCCAAAATAATGAGTGTTTTGCGCATCATGGTTAGGCTCCTCCAACCGCTTAGTTAGATCCTTCGCTGCTCACGCCCGGTCCGAGTTTGTAAGCAGAGTTGCGCGGCTCGGGTTGCTGCGCGATCACGCGTCCGCCGGCTGCTTCCACGGCGTCCATCCCACGACCACCGGCCATGCCGAAGGCCACGTCGATCGACTTTTTGCCGACCGTGTAAGTCGATAAGAACTGTCGCGCCGACGCGAGGCGTGCACTGGCGAGGCCACTGTCGCCAAGGCGCGTGTCGTAGTTAATGGTGCCGCCCGTGTCTTGCATGATTTCGGCCAGTCGGGCGAGTTGAGCTTCGCCCGCACCCGATAGGTGCGAGGTGCCCGGCACAAAGTGCATGTCGGCAATCGCGCGCTGGGCGAGTAGGCCGTTGTCTTGGTGATAGGCAAAGAACTCCGCCAGTTCGCGCCGTGACTCGGCGGCGTCGTAGGGCGGTGTATTCATAGTGGCGGGGTCTTCGGGCTGGTTACAGCCGATGGCGACAAACGTGACCCAAGCTAGGGTCGCGCCGGTGAAACGCTGGGAACGCATGGTGGTAACTCCGCGGCGAAAAACGAAAGCAGAAACGTGAATTGTCCTTTAACGCGCGGCCTCGATTCGCTTGCGTCTTTCTCGCAGGCTGGCCGCCGCTTGTCACCAAGCCGTGGGGTGCGAGCGCAGAACGCCGGTGGACCTGTCTCGGTCTCATGCGGGCTATGCGACTCGCGGGCTTCGGCTCAATGGCAAGTCTAAAATACGTCGAACCGGGAGGGCTGGAGAAATTAGGTGGTTTTGAACAAATATGGACGGTCCGCTAATAGGTGCGCCGGTCATATTGTTGACGACTGACCGTTCTTAGTGTAGTTTTGACACTATGAACAATATCGGAATCACGACCCCCGCCACGCTCTATAAACCGTCATTGATGCTGCTGACCGATCTGTATCAGCTCACGATGGCATACGGCTATTGGAAGTGCGGCATGGCTGACCACGAAGCCGTCTTCAGCATGTCGTTTCGCCAGAACCCGTTCGACGGTGGATTCGGCATCAGTTGTGGCCTTGGTTATCTGACGGGCTACCTCAATGAGTTCCACTTCGATGAAGAAGACCTGTCGTATCTGGCGTCGTTGCGCGGAAATGACGACGGGCCGTTGTTCGACGACGGCTTCCTGCAATATTTGCGCGAACTGCGGCTGACGTGCCACGTCGACGCCATTCCGGAAGGGACGGTCGTCTTTCCGCACGAGCCGTTGGTGCAGGTGACCGGTCCGATCATTCAGGCGCAGATCCTCGAAACGCCCATCCTCAACATCATCAATTATCAAACGTTGGTGGCGACCAAGGCGGCACGCGTCTGCGGGGCAGCGCGCGGCGAGCCGGTGATGGAGTTCGGTTTGCGGCGAGCGCAAGGCATCGACGGTGCGTTGGCTGCAAGCCGCGCTGCGTATATCGGTGGATGCGCCGGAACGTCGAACGTGTTGGCGGGGCGGCTATTCGGCATTCCGGTCAAGGGCACGCATGCGCACAGTTGGGTGATGAGTTTCACCGAAGAGTTGGAGGCCTTCGAAGCGTACGCCAAGGCGATGCCCAACAATTGCGTGTTGCTTGTGGATACCTACGATTCGCTCGAAGGCGTGCGCAAGGCGGTGAAGGTCGGTAAGCACTTGCGCGAGCGCGGCCACCAGATGGCGGGCGTGCGTTTGGATTCAGGTGACCTTGCGTATCTGAGTATCGAAGCGCGGCGCATTCTCGATGAAGGCGGTTTACCCGACGCCGTCATTGTTGCCAGCAACGATCTCGACGAACACATCATCGACAGCCTTAAACAGCAAGACGCCAAGATCGGCGTGTGGGGCGTCGGCACCAAGTTGATCACGGGTTACGACCAACCGGCCCTCGGCGGCGTGTACAAAATGACGGCAGTGCGCGCACCGGGCGAAGATTGGCGTTACACGCTGAAGCTTTCCGAACAGTCGATCAAGATTTCCAACCCCGGCATCTTGCAAGTTCGGCGCTATCATCGCGACGGGCTATTTCTTGCCGATGCGATTTACGATGCCGCGACCAGTATCGACGACGGCTGCACGATCATCGACCCGCTCGATATGACGCGCCGCAAGCACATGTCGGGTGACGTTGCACATACCGACTTGTTGGTGCCCGTGTTTCGTGAAGGCAAACAAGTGTTCGAAGTGCACGCCCTCGAAAACTCTCGCGGTTGGGTGCACAAACAACTCGATGCATTGCACCCGACGATCAAGCGTCTCACCAATCCGCACCAATACCCCGTCGGTCTCGAACAATCGCTGTTTGAACTGAAGACCGACCTGATTCTTAAGCTGCGCGAGAAGGCAAAATGAGTTTCACATACGATTATCCCCGACCTGCCGTGACGGTCGATTGCGTCGTCTTCGGATTGCAGGATCAGCGATTGCGCGTGTTGCTGATTCGGCGTGCGCGTCCGCCGTTTGAAGGGCAGTGGGCCTTGCCCGGCGGCTTCGTCGACATGGATGAAGATTTGGAAGTCTCGGCGCGGCGCGAATTGCAGGAAGAAACGGGCCTGCACGACATCTTTCTCGAACAGTTATACACGTTTGGTACGCCCGGACGCGACCCGCGCGGTCGTACGATTTCGGTCGCCTATTACGCGCTCGTCAATACGGCGGACCATCAGCCGCGCGCGGATGACGACGCCGCCGAGGCCGAATGGGTGGATGTCGATCAAGCACGCAAACTCGCCTTCGATCACGATGAGATCTTAGCAACCGCCTTGGCACGTTTGCGCGGCAAGGTGCGCTATCAACCCATCGGGTTTGAGTTGCTGCCGCGCAAGTTCACGCTGTCACAGCTGCAACGGCTGTACGAAGTGATTCTGGAACGCAAGCTCGACAAGCGCAACTTTAGGCGACGCATTTTAGCGATGGATTTGTTGGTCGAACTCGAAGAGAAGCAGCAGGATGTTTCCCACCGCGCCGCCAGGTTGTATCGCTTCGATAAGCGCAAGTACCGGCGGTTAGAAGAAAGCGGGTTTGTGTTTGAGTTGTAATCGGAACCAACAACGACGCATCCGTATTGAATCCCAACGAATTCATCGGTGATGAAAAATGTACAACCCCAACAACGCCCTCATCCTCGTCGACATCCAAAACGACTTCCTCTCCGGCGGGGCGCTGGCGGTCCCGCATGGTGACGAGGTCATCCCCATTGCTAACCAATTGATGCCACAGTTTGAGTTGATCGTCGCCACCCAGGATTGGCACCCGCGCGATCATGCCAGCTTTGCCGACAACCATACGGGGCAACAAATCGGCAACGTGATTTCGGTCGAAGGTCTCGACCAAATCATGTGGCCCGTGCACTGCGTACAATACACGCGAGGTGCCGAACTCGCGGGTGATCTAAACGTCGACCGAGTTTCCCACATTGTCAAAAAGGGCACCGACCCGCGCTACGACAGCTACAGCGGCTTTTTCGACAACGGCCATCACACGGCGACGGGCTTGGGCGATATTCTTAAACAGCGGCACGTGCAACGCGTGTTCGTGCTAGGCCTTGCCACCGACTACTGCGTGAACTTCACGGTGCTCGACGCATTGCAACTCGGCTATGAGACGGTGCTTATCGAGGACGGCTGTCGCGGCGTGAACCTAAATGACGGCGATGTTGCGAACGCAATTGAAACGATGCGTCAACAAGGTGCGGACGTTCGGCATTCGGCACAGGTTTTGCAGGAAACAAAGTAAGCGCGCCGTCGTGCGACCTTACCGTGCCGTCGATGGCGGATGGTCCAGCGGCCACGCGTTTGGCTGTGCCGAATTGTCAGCCCAGCCATGTCAGCGGCTGTCGCGTTGACAGACGCCAAGGCCCGAAAAATCGGGCACGGCCACCGGGTAGAAAGATGGCTAGAATTTCAACCGACCGAACGGACTATGACGATATGAAGATCGTTGATCCGATCGGTGGAGATATGACATGCTGAGTTTCATCGTCTATGACATGAGCTACATATTGTTCGCGTTGTTGCCCGGCATGATTTTGGTCGGCTGGGCCAAGTCGCGTGTGCGCTCGGCCTATCACCGTGGTAGCCGACAGATGGCGAGTTCACGTTTGTCGGGTGCGGAAACGGCGCAACGTATTCTCGACATGGAGGGCATTCGCAATGTACGCATTGCACGCGAACCAAACTTTCTGGGCGATCATTACGATCCAAGAAACAAGGTGCTTAAACTGAGCCCGGATGTCTACGACGGTCGATCCATTGCATCCGTCGGAATTGCGGCGCACGAAGTCGGCCACGCGATTCAAGACGCGCGACGCTACGGTCCGTTGGTTGTGCGTAATGGTTTGGTACCACTGGCATCAACGGGAAGTTCGCTTGCCATGTTTGTGTTAGTGATCGGATTCCTGCTCCAATCGGCCGGACTAATGTTGGTCGGGGTCGGGCTCTTTTCATTGACGGTGCTGTTTCAGATCGTCAATCTGCCGGTTGAATTTGATGCGTCGCGACGAGCGCGAGCATTATTGGTAGAAGGCGGCATCGTGGCACCACAGGAAGACCCGCTTGTTGGAAAAGTGCTGAATGCCGCAGCCCTAACCTACGTCGCAGCCACCTTAGCGGCAATTCTTCAGCTATTGTATTTTCTGATGCGGGCGATGCAGACGCGAAGATAACCTAATGGTGCTGTAGTAACGATCGAAGTGAACACCCTCAGTGAAACTCACGAGGGTGTTTTTTTTAGTTTGGAAGCAACCAAAATCTTTCGCTCAGCGGGGTTGCCGGATTGAGGAATTCTCGACACGCTAAACAAGTCGGAACCGTTCATTTGCGAAGGCTTTATTGATTAACCCGCCGCTCTAAAACTCAACGGGATCAAACGTCGTGCCCGCAGCCTCACTATCCAACACATCGTCGGTTAAATCATCGTCGTCAACAATCTCAATCTCGTCGCCGACCATCACGAACTGTTGATGCTTCACATTCATGGGGTGCGGAATTGGCGGTAGGCCGGATTGTTCGCGGGCGGTGTTTTCAGCCGCCAACGCAGCGGGGAAAGCCGAATTGACGGAATAAAATATCGTTCCATCGGCGAGACCAACTTCGACCAATTCGTTTGGCCCGAGCGCCGCGTTCGTATCCGGGTCGGGCCAGGCGACGATCAACCAGCGCGATGGCGCGGTTTGATTAGGCGGTTGCGTGCTCGGATAAAAAACGAAATCGCCCAATCGATACGCCAGAATATCTTTGGGAAGCGCGTTGAGATACGCCTGAAACTTCTGCGTGCGCTGCGGTTCCAGAAGGTCATCCGTCGCGTTGGTATCAAAGCCGCCGATGACCAAATCATAATAAGCCGTTAGCGAATTGGTCTCGATCAAGTCGCCGAGAAAGACTGTGTCATCCATCACCAATTCGACGACATGTTTCGGATAGCGCGCGTTGCGATTGGCCCAATTTACGTAATTGGTCGTCAGTATTTCGGTGTCGGGGTTAAACGTGCCGAACGCGCCCGGCGCGGCGATCGTCGCCAGCGTGGTTGAGAAAATCCAAATGGTGAATCCCACGCTAAGACCAAACGCCGCAATCGGCATCGGCAAAACGGACAGCACGGCGCGCCCCACACTGATGCGCTGCGTTGCCTTCAATGCCTTGATCGTGCAAACCAACGTCCACGGCCCGCCAACCATCCAGCCCAAACACGGTACCAAACTCATCACGTTCGCGCCCGATGCATAATAAAACGCGCGCTTCGTAGCGAATGCAGGTTGGTAGGGCTTGCCCGTTAATTTCAATATGCCATGCGCGCTCAAAGCCCATAGCCACAACACCAATAATCCAATCGGCAGTGCGATCAGCGCACCCAATGCTTGGCTCGATACGATACTAAGGAAGAGGGGCATTCCCATGGTAGGGCCTGGGCCGGTAACGGCGCCACCTGGCCCTGTCGCTGTAACTGCTGTGATGAAGCCAATAAAGAATGCTTGCACGACCGACTGCACAACGATCGACACGATGGCGACCAACAAGATCGAATACGCCGCGAAACGCAGCGCGTCGCGCGTATCGCCGCGCTGCGGACGACCCAGTCCGATTTCGCTCGGTCGCATCACGGCCATGCCGAGCGTCTTACGAAACGCTTTAAACCAACCCAATTCGGAACGCTGCGTCCACGGAATCTTGTGCGGCTCAGTATCTTCGGCCTCGTATCCTTCCGCCGGCCGCATGACGGTCTCATCCATATGGATGTGTACGCCACACTTCGCACAATCAAACTCGATCGGGTAAAGATGACCGTCGCCGGTCGTGCCGTAGTAATCCTGATCGCAATGCGGACAGCAAAACGCGACCTTGCCCGGCGCGAATTGCATATCGGTCGGCTTAAAGCCGGTACCGCACTCGGGGCAGGTGCGCGAATGGAGATTGCTGAGACTGTAGCCACACGTGAGACAACGCATGGCTACGTATGTTACGTGATGAAACCGCTTGGGCCTATACCAAGCGCGGGCAGTCGTTCGCGGGTGCCCCTGCACGGGTGCCCCTGCCCCTCTGGGGCTGGGGGACTACAAACCGCCGGCTATGCCTTCGACCTACGGTGCCGTTCCCACTTCCACTTCCGTCGACAAAGTCGCCGAAAGCGACCCGGCGGCAAACCCGTTTACGTCGTTCGTCTCGCGCTCGCGAATGACTTCGATCCGCACGTTGGCACCTTGCCCGAAACCTGCCTGTGCGATTTGAGAATCCGTAATGCTCACCATTCCCGTGTCGGTGACCGGCCCGATGTTGAGCACCAACGATTCGTCCAATAGCGATTGCCGCACGACCACGCGTACCGTCAGGTCGGCTTCGACGTTGTTCCACGTCACATCGAACCCGCTGAGCGAGACCGCCGTGCCGACCGTCGGCGACGTGATCTCAAACGCGCTAGGCTCGTTGATCGTCGTCGTTTCAACGCCGCGCGTGGGCTCCACGACGCGCAAGATATACGCGCTGGCCGCTGGTACGCTTGCCGTGAACAGGCTGCCCGCACGGCTCAATTCGACGCCGTTGAGTTGGATCGACTGTTCGTCGGTCAGTTCGACGTTGGCAAAACCAGCGATGATCGAGCCGCTGAGGATCGCGTTGGCGTCGGTATCCTCGCGCTCGATCGACAGCGTGGCGATGGCATCATCGAGCGGGGTGCCGGTATTCACGTTGACATTTACGTTGCACTGTGCAGCCGTGCAAACAAACAGGGCGGTCGTTAGTAGGGCGGTCTTCTTCATCAGCATCACGCGACTCCTTCAATCATGGGCGCGAGAGAATGTGTTCGTTTCAATAGCTTTGCGCTGTGGCACCAATTTGCAACCGGTGAGTTTGGTAGGGTGCATCCCTTGATGCACCACTAACCTACGCTCGGGTGCCCCATCCTTTCCGCTAGGAAAGGGTGGGGAATCATCACCGAATTTAATCCATCAATTAATCGTCACCGAGAACTCGCGCGACGCCGTCGTCGGTGGGCTGTCACTGTCCGTCACTTCGATCGTGAAGTTAAACGTACCCGCAGCCGACGGCGTTCCGCTGATCACGCCGGTGCGGCGATTGTTCGGCAGCGACAAACCGTTGGGCAACACGCCTTCAACAATTGAAAACGAATACGGCTGCAACCCATCTTCGGCGACCACTTCCGCCGAATACGGAATGCCTGTGATGCCGTTGGGTAGGTCGCTGGTCGAGATGCTGACAGCAAGCGGTTTTACTTCAAAAAACAAATCGCGCGTGACTGTTTGCATCGGCGTGCCGCTGTCGGAAACCGTCGCACGAATCACGCGTCCATCATCGGGCTGCGTGGGCGTGCCGGAAAACATGCCGGTGTCGTTGTTGAACCCGATGCCGCCGGGTAGGCCGATCACTTGAAACGTGTACGGCGCAACGCCGCCCGTTGCGGTCAACATTTCGTCGTATTCTTCCGCTTGTCGCGCCGCGGGCAACGATCCGGCCAATTGCAACTCTGGAATAATCGTCAACGCGAAATCGCGCGTGCCGACGCGTACGGTAAAGCCGCCTTGTCGCGCTTCGATCGTGAACGCGAACGAGCCGGCCTCGGTCGGCGTGCCGGTCAACATACCGGTGCTACCGCTCAGTTGCAGGCCATTCGGTAGGGTGCCGGCGATGAGAGAGAAATTCGCATCACCGTCGGCATCGCTCATAAGCGACGTGCTGTACGCGGCGGCTTCGATGCCGTTGGGCAACGTGGTCGGCAAAATCAGCAGCGGCGGCCCTTCGCAAGCGGCGGCAACGCATGCCATCAATGCCGCGCAGATCGCGGACCATCTCTGACGAACAGTCATAGGGGAATCTCCATGCAGGCGAGGCGAACGGCGTGCCGGCTGCGGCGGGCGGGCAAGGGCCGTCTGCGAATAGGTATATCGGCGCGGGTCGCGGGCGTCAATGAATAGAGTACCGAACGCAGCGCAATCGCCGGTAAATAACGGCAGGTTATAGATGGCGCGGCTTTTTGTAATCGCATGCCAACTAAGGAAACCCTAAGGTGCGGAAAAATATGGCCGCTGGTCCACGATGTTTCGTATGGATTGGTGCGCACGCTAGTGGGATATTGCAACCCCGCGCCCGAGATGCGTTGTCGTTGAATTGCCCGAGCTATGAAACGGAGCTGCCTGATAGCGTTTATCCTCGGCATAGTGGCCGCGTTTATCGATCTGCTCAGTATCGGTCCGCTGCTGACGCTAAAAAGACCCGTAATCCGGTGGATCGTTAGTTGGCCTGCGCCCAATTTTTCGGCGTGGCTCAACTTGTACAGTTTGTATCTGGTGCCATTGCTGCTGGTACTGGTGGCAGCTATCGTCATTCGACGACGGAATATCCATCGCCCTGTCATTGTTTTTCTCAGTTTTGCGGCAGGTCTGCACCTCATGGACTGGTTCTGGACAGTCAGTCTAGCTGTCCGGGGATATGGAGGCGGTTGGGCGATTGAGCTGTGGACGTTGTCTTACGACTTAGTGATCATCGGCGCAGGGTTAATCGTGCTGCTGGCGTTTCGTCGACCGCAAACGGTTCGCGGGTTTGAGCTTGTGATGGAGACTGAATCGCAGGACGGGATAAGCTCGAGCCCGGAGTCATATCGCGACAAGTTGTTGTCGAGCGATTAGTTTGTTATCCGACATCGAGATCTAAATTAGAGAGAGGGCCTTATGTTTCACACTGCTGTAATCTTGTTGATCGCTTCGTCCGTTGCCGTAGGCGACGTGCCCCCGCGACCACCCGTGTTGGATTTTAAGAAGCAAGTCAATTACATCGAATGGTGGAATCAACAGCAGCGTGCCGGAAAGAGAAAGAATGCGTTCGATATCTATCAAAAGTTGACGATTGGCGTTAACGAAGACGGATCAAATGCAAAGTTTTCCGATGCTGTTAAGAAGTCCTTACGCGAACTTCGCTTAGGTGAACCTTGGGAGGTCACAGACCATCCGGAATTGGCGGCGCTCATTAAAGAGTATGAATCGCAGCTTAATCTGCTCAAGGAAGCCGTAGAGAAAAAAGACTCATGGTTGATCATTCCGCCCGATGTAACCGAAGTGATCAAAATGAAGCGTCCTACGCTGAGCTCGGTTCGTGTCGCGTCGAAGTTGCTTATATTCAGGAGCTGGATGAATCAAACGAATCGCAAAAACGACGTGCTGGACACCAGCATCATGGTAATCCGAGTTGCCGACCATTGGTATCAACACGGTGGTCTCATGGATCAGTTAACTGCTTGGGCCATTGAATCGTATGCGATTGAATCGTTGCGTCAGGCTTGGGGCCAAAAACTGTTGAACGAAGCTGATGCGACGAGGGTCTACGGGTTGCTCTTAAAATACAAGAGTCGTCGGTGGGACTTCGACGCCGTGATACTGGCTGAGTGGCTTAATGCTCTCGATACCCTGCGTTACGTTTGTCCGAACGGAACCATTAATTTTCAGCGATGGAACGAGATCTATGGTGCGCTGCCGTTTCGCGCGAAGGATGCGCGCGATAAGGTTGACCAGCATTACCTCCATTTGCGCAAGATGATTGCCGAAAAGCCGCTGCGACAGATTTACCTTAATTACATTGCTTATGTCGACAATGACCCGATTAATCTCAAACGCAATAACTTCACCAAACTGTTGATTCCGGACTTGCGCCGGGCAATCATGATTTCGTTAAAGGCGGAATCAGAGCAAAAAGGGACGATGACGACGCTTGCATTGTTGGCTCACAAGCACAAGCACGGTCAATGGCCGGACACGTTAGCGGCGATCGACCCCGGGTTAAAGCTTGAGCGTCTCGACGAACACAAGATCGATCCAATCACTGGAAGCGAATTTGTTTACCGCGCTAGTGAGGGCAAAATGACGCTCTATTCCATCGGAGTGGACGACGAAGATAATGGTGGCGTGCATAGTCGACGTTGGGGAGAACACCCGACCGATCGCGATTTTGTGTTTTGGCCGATACCGGATGATAACTAATCGCCAACTGCGACCTTGATCGGTAACTGCGGTTCAAAAGCTACACCTGTCTATTTGAGATTGCTCGCGATCTACACGACGCCTCGCCGCGCGATCTATTGCAAAAAATCAGAAAAATATTCCACCCCTTAAATACCGCTCAAAAATCGGACATTCGCCTTTTTATTCGAAAAAACCAACCAACCTGTCCAACCGGCGCTGTGTCTTACCCGCCGCACGCAGCGGGCATGACGCTCGCTACTGAAAGGCAGGTGCAACGATGTTGAAGATGAATAAACGACACGCCCTGACCCTCGCCGTGACGCTGGCTACCGCCTGCGCGGCAACGACTGCTTACGCCGGACCGAACCATCGCTTCAATCGTCGCGGTGGCAACTTCGATGTCGATATCGATATCCGAGCGCGGGTGAATGGTCATCGCGGCCAAGCCTTTCTCGACGTTCGCTACGAAGTGGAAGTTGAAGGTCGACGCCTGGCGCGACAACCGCTCGATTTGGTCCTGACGATTCAGCCGCAGTTCATCGATAACTTCGGTTGCAACCACGGTCTCAACGGGCGTTGCGGACCGGCTTGCCACCAGCGCGGCTTTCAGGGTCAGCGCGGCTTCCGCGGTCAACGTGGCTTCCGTGGTGAACGCGGCTTCCGACAGCGTGGGCCGTATCAGGTTGTGATTCCGCTGGATCGACCCCGAGATTTCGATCGCCGTGAAGTCGAATTCCGCGATCGCGTCTCGCTGCAACTGCCCCGTTGGTTGGCACGCAACGCCGACAACCTGGTGATCCAGGCCAAGGTGATCAATCAGCGCAACGGTCGTATCCTCGAAGTCGAACAGGAACGGGTACGCCAAGGGCGCTTCGGCCAGCCGCGCATCCAGCCGTACCATCCGGGCTTCGGCCACCGGGGACCGCGCGGTCGGTTCTAAGAGGAAAACTCAACACTACCGAGTGATGGTTCGTAACCATCCTCAAGACGGAAGGTCGGACGCGTGTGGGCTGCGTCCGGCCTTTTCGTTTTTTTATTTACAACGGGCGGAGATTTAATTTTCCATACGCGTCAGATGATCTCGTTTGATGAACGATTAAATATTCTCTCCACAGCGAGGACACCGTGGGAATGACGCGCTCGTCATGCGGAATCCACATTCGGGGCAGACCGTCGCGTCCACTTCGCGTCGAAATCGCAAGACCAAAATAGCAACGAAGCCAACGACAACCAAAAAGGCGAGTACGTAGCCAAGAATCGGATTCATCTACGATTCACCGTCGGGCTCGTCGGTGGCGGGCGGTTCGCCATCTGTGCCTGCGATTTTCTCCAAATGAAATCGCACTTGCCGCTTGGCGGTTTCTTCGCTTACACGACAGCCGGCGAAATCGATCGGCAGAAAGTAACGCACCTCGCGCGTGATCGTCGCGCCGGGTTCGTTGGTATCTCGCACAAAGATATCAACAAACGCGCGAATCTGGCTGGCTTCGAGGGCGTCCAAACGCTCGCGCGGGCCGGTGACATCAACATAGATGATAAATTCCGAATCCTCGGCAACAACGCGAAAATCCTTTTGCACCTGATCGGGAATCGACCAGCGGATCGTAATTGGCCCCTTGCTGTCGCTTACCTGCAATGTTTCAATTTTTCCGGAAACCGTGATGCTCGGCGGCGTGATCTGAATCGCATTACCTGCAACGAAAAGTTTTGATAGACCACTGAGCGTTGGTTTACCTTGAAACTCAAAGGAAGAACCGGGTGTGCTTTCAGAAACGGGAACGAAGTCCGACGCGTTGATGACCGCCTCGAGTTGGCTGCGGAAAGTCTCATTCGCCGCCACAAAAGAGGGCACCCGCGCGCTGACGGTCTTATCCGACAGCGTACGCGATACCTTCAAGTCGCCAAACTCCACCCGCACGGGAATATCATCGATCTCAACGTAAGAGTCGATGCGCAGGCTTTCTTCCTCGGGCACTGCCTTAAGAATCGAGCCGGCAATACGCAGGTCGCGCACGTTGCGCAGTAGATCTTCGCGCACGGAAAGTTGATACGCCTCATTGCGCGGCGTACGCGCCTCGTCCATTCGAATTTCGAGTGTGTCGCGCGCGGCGAGTTGCGCCTTCAATTCTGTGATACGGCGACGACGACCGCGAATCGTCACTTTGTACTCGCGCTGCGCCGGCGGTTGCGCCAAGCCGACGTAAATCTCCGGGTTTTGGCTGGTGAAGATGACCGGCACGCTGACCGGCTCGTCGGTCATCACGCCTTGGTCCGCGACGAACCAAATCAGCAATGTGATGACGACGACCACCGACGCGCTGCGCACGAAGTGCCGAAAGCGAAACCACGTTGATGGTTGGTTACTCTCGCTAATCTTCTTCTTCCTTTCCGATTTTGGTGAGCTCGGTGCGCAGCGTTTGACGCAGGCTCTCCGGCGTCAGGTTGCGCCGCATGTTTCCGTTTTCGACGAGGCTGATGATGCCGGTCTCTTCGCTGATGACCAAAATCAGCGCGTCCGATTCCTGCGAGAGCCCGATGGCGGCGCGATGGCGTGAGCCTAACGCGATGCTCACTTCGGATGATTCGGCCAAGGGGAACTGCACCGCAGCTGCGGCGATCCGACCTTGCGCGATAATCACGCCCATGTCGTGCAACGCCGAGCCCGGCCAGAAGATCGTCGTGAGCAACTGCTTGGTCACTTCCGCATCGAGCCGAACGCCGCTTTCCATCAGCGCGCCGAACTCGGTCGATTTCTCAAACGCGATGAGCGCGCCGATCTTGTTCTTAGAGAGGTAACCGGATGCGTCGACCACCTGATCGATCACGCGGTCCATCGCCTGCGGCGAGTCGGCAATCCACGTGGCCGCGCCCAATCGAATTAGGGCGCGTCGCAGTTCGGGCTGGAAGGCGACCAGTGCCACGAGGAACAATCCGAGCGTAAATGTCGGATATAGCGCCTGGATGCGTTCCATCTGGAATGCGTTGGCAATCCAGTAGAGAACGAGCGTTCCGCCCATCAGCAGCAACACGAAGCCGCGCAACAATCGCGCTCCGCGCGTGCCGCGCAAAAATCGCATGATCGCCGTGACGACCGCCCCGATGAGTAGCAACTCCACCAGATCCGGCCATTGGGCGCGTTCCCAGATGTCTAAGATCGCTTGAATCAAAGTTGTTTAATTTCCGCCCGCCAAGTGTTTTGGCCACTTGCACGGCGTTGAAGCCTTCGCTAGGTTGCGATTCTAAGTTTGAAGCGGCGCGACCGCTACGGATGTCGTCGCGATTCGCGGCAACGCGCGGCAAACGATTCACCTTAGTATCCATCGGTTATTCACAACGGGCGGTCGCGTCCGAATTGCCGTACAGCCGACAGAGGTCACCATGTCGAAGCCAGTGGTTTATCTGACACGATTGATTCCCGACGCCGGTTTGGATTTGCTGGTTAAGGCGGGCTTTAGCCTTCGCATCAACCAGAAGGCCCGCGGGCTATCCGCGGAAGAATTGATCGAAGCCGCCGCCGGTGCCGACGCCGTGATTTCCCAGTTAGCGGACCCCATCAACAGTGCCGTCCTCGAAGCGTGGGCGCCCAAGTGCAAGGTCGTCGCCACCTGTGCCGTCGGCTACGACAACATCGACGTGAAAACCGCCGCCAAACTCGGAATGACGGTCACGAATACGCCGGACGTGTTGACCCATGCAACGGCCGATCTCACATGGGCATTGCTGCTGGCGACGGCGCGCCGATTGGGCGAGGGCGAACGCCTGGTGCGAGCAGGGGCTTGGCGCGGTTGGGAAATGATGCAGCTCATGGGGGCCGATGTGTTCGGCCAGTCTCTAGGCATCATCGGTGCGGGCAGGATCGGCCAAGCTGTGGCCAAGCGCGCGACTGGCTTTGATATGAAGGTGTGCTATGTAGCGCGCAGCGAAAAGCCGGAAATGACAGCACTGGGAGCTAGGCGCGTCGATCTCGATACGCTGCTTACAACCAGCGATTTTGTCTCGCTGCATGCGGCACTAACCCCGGATACGCACCATTTATTGAACGCAAAGGCATTCGACAAACTCAAGCGGGGAGCGATTCTGATCAACACGGCCCGTGGCTCGGTCGTCGATCAGGTCGAGATGATCGCGGCGCTCCGCGACGGTCGGCTGGCTGCGGCAGGGCTCGATGTATTCGACGGCGAGCCCGCCATTCCGAACGAACTGCTGGAAATGGACAACGTGGTCATGCTGCCGCACATTGGTTCGGCGACCGTGCGCACGCGCACGCGAATGGCCGAAATTGCCGCCAATAATGTGATTGCGGTTCTCACCGAAAAGCCGCCGCAAACGCCGGTGACGGTAAGTTGATCCGGTAATCGCAGGGCTTCGACCCCTTCGCGCAGCGTTTCACAACACAAGCGCCGGTGCAACGCCGTTTGATCGCGCTGAAATGCGTTTTAGCGTTGTTGGCCGACTTTGAAATACGGTATATTGTGGAATTCGATTGGTGGGGCCGTTTGGGCGCGGCCGGGGCCATCGACAGCAAACTGTGATTTGTCGCAAAACCCGCCAAGGCAAGATGCATGCTGCGATTAAAGCTATACGAAAACGATAACACCAGCGGCCCAGCCGACCTTGAGGCGGCCTACGTCGTCGGGCAGGATCGGGTGCCGATGCGCGGTGAAGTGCGCGTCGCCGATGGCGAAATGACCATCGAAACGCGCGCCCGCTCCGCCGCTGCGGTGGCTGTGCCTTGGAAGGTGCCGGGCGTCGGAACCGTTGTGCTGGAAACGCCACGACTACCGGAACGGCAAGAGCCGTACAACCTGCACGTCGAACTGGCACGCGGCCAAATGATGCGCATCAGCCAGAAGCGCGAAGACTGGGGCTTTTACGACTTTGAAGCGGGTGTAGAACATTACGCCAAGATCAGCGAGGCCCGCGCGCAACTGATCGAAGCCATGACGGCGGGGCCCGGGCCTGCGGCCGCTAGGTTGGCGAATGACGCAATTCGTCGCGGCGTGGTAGCGGGCGACGAACTCAGCCTGTTTCACGCAAACGTCTTTCTCGATCGACGCATCGCGGCGGGCAACGTCGCCAAACGCCCACTGGGGTGTCGGATCGATCCGGAACAAACGCAAAACGGGTGCGCCGATCGACTCGCACAGGTGTTCGATTACGGCGTGTTGCCGATCGGTCAGTTGGATAACGACCCATCCGGCAAAGCGGTGCGCGACCCGAATATCGAAGCTTGGCTCAATCATCTGCGTCAGAAGAAAAAGACGGTTTGGGCCGAAGGGTTGCTCACGCTCGACCCGAACGCGATGCCCAGTTGGCTCGCGCGGGCCGCACAGGACTATCCAAAGTTCCGCGACGCTGCTCAGTTGCACATTCGCTCGATGCTTAAGGCGTATGGCCCATACGTGCACACGTGGGAAGCGATTCGCGGCGTGCACGCACACAACGATTATCGCTTCACGTTCGAGCAAATCATGGAGCTGACGCGCATCGCGTGTTTATTGGTGAAGCAAACCTCTCCCAAGAGCACAGTCGTGATCGGCGTTACGCAGCCGTGGGGAGAGTACTACGCCAACGACCCGCGTACGATTCCGCCGATGCTGTTCGCCGAGATGGCGCTAAGCAGCGGGATTCACTTTGACGCGTTTGCCGTTGATTTGCGCTTCGATATCACGAGCGGTAATCCGCAGATGCGCGACCTGATGCAAGTTTCCAGCATGCTCGATCGCTTCGGTGCCTTCGGCAAGCCGGTGCATGTGATGTTCGCCGGCGTACCGTCGGAACAAGCGGGCGACGGCACCAGTTGGCGCGACGGTTGGAGCGAAGCCACGCAAGCGCAATGGTGCAACGACCTGATGCGCATCGCGTTTTCAAAGCCGGCCGTCGAATCGGTTGCATTTCAACGCTTGATCGATCGCGATGTTCCCGACGGTCTATTTAAGAAAGACGGTTCGCCCAAAGCCGCCGTGATGGAAATCATGCGGTTGCGAAAAGAACTGGGTGTTTAAAAGTCGTTTGACGGGGCTAGTTCCGTTGCTGTATCAATAAGTGTTTGGTATTAATTAGAGCGTTTTTCATCTGACCGTAGCGGCAAAAATTTGACCTGCGATTGTTTATTGAGTTTTAAAGCCCGGCAGGGCTGATTGGTTGACAGCCCCGGATGAAGCGCAGACCGCGACCGCGGTCGGAGCGTAATCCGGGGTCATCGAACGCGAGAATATTAAGCCCCGGCAAGGGGCGTAGGTAACCTGCACCGCCACCGCGGTTAAACGCGCGAAATAATATGAACCATGGATTGCGCGGCTAGCGCCGCTTCATCCATGGCTTTCGACCTTCGCCCCTACCGGGGCTGAAAAACTCTATCGCGACGCCAAGCTGGAATGAAAATTGTCAAAGTCGTTTGGCAGTCCTACCAACCCGTACAAAGGAAGCAGCGCATTCATTGTTGAGATGTTGCATTGCCTCCAGCACCGTGACACTGATCGTCCTCTTTATCCCGGAGGGATCAGGGGAAAATAGCCCCCCACATCGTGGGGGGGGACGTCATTTCTGAATTGGAATTCATCCCGTAGGGATAGAAGGAAATAACGGTCGCCATTCCCATCGTCCTTACAGGACGATTTATTCACTGGCTGGGCATTACAACCACCATTGGAATTGGTGGGCTATTATCCGCCAGTCCCTACCGGGGCGAAGAAACCGATAGGGCATACATGAATTGATGCCCGCGGCTACTGCGAGCTTCTCTCGTGGTTGAATTGAGACGGTCGTTTTTTAATCGGGCCGCTGGGTTTGCGTGGAATAATATTCAAACTCTATTCGCCAACACCGTCCGTCGTTGCCGCCGGTTCGCCATTCAATCGTCGCAGAAGGATTTGCAGTATCTCGCGTTCGAGAGCCGTATCGCGCGGTAGGTCGGTCCATACCTGTTTCTGATCGGCCCGCAGCCCCGCATCCGAATCAATCGGCGTCGAATTCGGCAGGTCTGTGAATTCATCATTCGTGCGCAGGGCGATATATTCCGACGTATCGAGCCGCTGCACGCGAATTTGGCAATGCGCCACCATCTGCCCTTTGTTTTCCGTCACCCAAATCTTGCCGCTGCGGCGAAACTGATTGTTCGGCTTGAGCGTTTGATCGCCGATGCGCTCGCTACCCCCGCGGCGCGTGTACAGCGACGGACCGGCATCGATCGTGCCCGCATTCGGCCGAGCGCGAACCGAATCAAAGTAGTTGCGCAGTGCATCGCTACCTGCCTGAACGACGACCGTCGAATCACCCGCGTTCACCACTTGCGACGTCGCACCGCTACCGCCGCGCGGTTGGGCGGGTGCCGTCAACGGCGTCGCTTCGCTGCAACCGAAAGTGCCCAGATGCAAACATGGCACGGCAAGCAACAAACTCACAGTCCGAGTGAAGCGACCGATGCGTCGCGCGATGGTGAATCGATTTCGAAGGGCGGCCAACTTATACATACCATTTCCTCGCTGCCGAAGCGTTAGCGACAAACTTGGTTCGTCGGGGATCGGTCGGTTTTAAACGAATCATAGCCGGAGCGTCGAGCCTGACCACCCACGCGGGCTTTTGCGGTAATATGATGACAGATCATGCGCAGTCGTCACGATATTTTTTTCGATCTGATCAGCGGTCGCTCACAAGGCCTTTTTGCGGACATCGCGCGCGGCCTGCTCAGCGGCCTGTCGCTGTTGTATTCCCTCGTCATTCGGTTGCGAAACGTCTACTTCGATGCGGTGCCGGGTGCGGTGCAACGTCTGCCGTCGCCCGTCATTTCCGTCGGCAACCTCACCGTCGGCGGCACGGGCAAAACGCCGATGACGATCGAAATCACCGACGCCGTGCGCCGCCGCGGTCATCGTGTGGCGATTCTTACGCGCGGCTACGTTGCGAAACATGCGCAACGCGATTCGACAGACGCTTCTCAAAGCGACGAAGCGATGCTATTGACGCGGCGCTGCCCGCAAGCGCTGGTGGTGGTCAATCCACGCCGAGCACAGGGCGGTCGCACCGCGATCGAATCCGGTTGCGATGTGCTCGTGATGGACGACGGCTTTCAACATCGCCGCCTCGGTCGCGACCTCGATATCGTGTTGGTCGATGCAACGCGCCCGTTCGGCTTCGGTGCGATGCTGCCGCGTGGTCTGTTGCGCGAACCGCGCAGCGTGTTGCGACGCGCCAATCTGTTGATCATGACGCGCAGCGATCAGGTCACCGAGAAAGAGCGCAAGCTGTTGCACGGTCGCCTCGAACGCCTGTCGGGCGGCTTGCCTGTGATCGAAGCCGCGCACCGACCGGCGGGGTTTGTCGACTTGGCGGGTGCGGCGCTATCGATTGGCGATCCGTCCGACATTCGCGCAGTCTTGTTTGCTGGGATTGCAAACTTTGACGGCTTTCGCCAGACGGTCGAAGCGCTCGGCGTGGAAATCGCCGCTGCCTACGAATATCCGGATCATCACGAATACACCGGCGACGAGCTGGCAGGTTTGCGCGACGTTGCCGACAACCTCGAAGCGAACGCGTTGATAACGACGGAGAAAGACGCCGTGAAGTTGGAGCATCGGTGGCGCGAAGGCGCGTGTCCGCTTTTGGTCATGCGCATGAAGATGCAGTTTGATGAAGCTGGCGCGCTGATCCTCGAACAAAAGATCGACGACCTCTTAAGCCGAATCCCCAGTCGCCAAGCAACCGACGCCGCCGTATCGCACAGCGCGTAAAATTTATGAATGCTCCCGCCGCCCCATCATCAAACGAATCAGAGCCGACGGCACCGACGCCGATGCAAGTGCCGACATGGTTGGTCGGTCTCGTTGTGCTCGCCGTCGTTTGGCACGGGGCCATCGGCTTTCTTGCGCCCGATCACGAGCTCACGCCGGACGAGGCGGAGTATTTGGCACTGGCCGAATCGTTGGCGGCGGGGGAGGGGTTTGTTCTTCCGACCGGCGACTATGCCAAGCGCGTGCCGCTATACCCATGGCTACTGTCGCACCTTCGCGGCGAGCAGGAATTCAGCGAGTGGCGCTCGACCATCGATCTCGTGCAAAGCGGCATGGCCGCTTGGGGCACGATTGCATTGGCGTGTTGCGCTTGTGTATTGGCCGGTCGCCGTGCGGGAATTTTGGCCGGGCTTATCGCCGCGCTGTATGGGCCGTTTGCATTTCTTCAAACGCAGTATCTGACCGAGACGCTGACGATTGCATTGCTCGCCACGGCGCTGGCGATTTATCTCGCATACGTCGCCGCCGACAGTCGGTCGAAGAGCACCCGCACGATGGCGATCGTTGCTGTGTCGCTGCTCATCGGTCTCGCAACGCTGGCCCGCGCCAACATGTTGGTCGCGCTGATTCCGTTTGCCATTGACGTCACGATGCGCCGCCAGAACCACGGTCGCTTCGTCGGCGCGATGTCGTTGCTACTACCGGCGGGGCTTTTGCTGGCGAGTTGGGCTTACCGTAACGAGCAGCAAGTCGGCAAGTTCACGCTCTCGACGATCGGCGGTTTGAATTTCTATCTGGGAAACAATCCCGACTATGCCTCGGATGCCGGCGTCGCGTCGGCAGATTACCAACGCTTCGACCGCTTGCGCGCCGAAGGACTGACCGAAGTCGAAGCCGATCGCGCGCTGTATGCGGAGGCATGGTCGTTCATCCGAAATCAACCGGGAACGGCATTCGCAAACTTGGGTCGTAAGCTCGTCACGTTTATCACGCCGACGACACAGCGCTTCGGTCCGGTGTTGCTCGTGTTGGTCACGGCGCTACCAGCATACGTTTTATGGTTGCGGCGTAAGCGCACGGCTGACGACGGTAATGCGTCGAAGCACGCGCCGGCAGTAACGCGCGGCGTGTGGGGCGCAGCGGCGCTTGCCTTGGTGTGGCTCCTCTATTGGTTGTACGCGCAGCTCAGCGCGCAAGTCGCGGCGGAAGGCGGCGTCGGTATGCCGCCGCCGTATATCGCGCCGCACTATCTCTTGCCGCTTGGTGTGATGGCGATAGTGTTGTCGCGTTTTGAATTGCAAACGCGCCGGTTGCTTGCTGGGATCGTGCTCGTGCAATTGGCCGTCGCGCTGATCTTCATTCCGCTCTCGCGGATTCGCTGGACCGTGGACGGCGTGTTGATCATCGCGCTCGCTGTCGGCGTTATTCAATTCTGTGACTACCTGCGACGACCGACGCGCGAAGCGTGATGGTGAATCGAAGGAGGCGCTGTGGCACCGGTTTGAAACCGGTGTATTCGATGGCGATAAATTTCGCGGCGACCTGCAAGGCGGCTCGGTAACTTGAATTGTCTTGTGAAGCTTTGAGTCACCACGTTCCAGAGAGGGTTTTTCGAATTCGTCGCCGCGGGGACGCGGCGGCTCTGAATTTCGATTTCGCCGTTCGTCTGTCGGGTGCGTCAGCCATTCCAAGGGTGGGGGACAAACGCGCCGATGCCACAGCGAGCATAAGAATCGTCGTGGGTGCACCGCCGAACGCACCGCCACCCAACCCTGCTGACCGATTTCCGATTCCCGCTACAATCCTCCGCATGGCGATTCCCAATGTTCTCGTGCTACGTGCTCCCGGTATCAACTGCGATGATGAAACCGTCTTCACGTGGCGGCTGGCCGGCGCGCGGGCGAAGGCCGTTCACATCAATGAGCTGATCGAATCGCCGACGCTTCTCGACGGTCAACAGGTACTCACGATTCCCGGCGGCTTCAGCTTTGGCGACGACATCGCAAGCGGTAAGGTGCTCGCCAATCGCATCATCCAACGCCTCGGCGATCACCTCACGCGCTTCGTCGAACGCGGCGGTTGCGTCCTCGGAATCTGCAACGGCTTTCAGGTGTTGGTGCGTACCGGTCTCGTGCCGGGTGCCGATGCGCCGGCGCGTGCCACGCTCGGTTGGAACGAGAGCGGTCGCTACGAAGCGCGCTGGGTACGCCTCAAAGCGCTCACCGATCGGTCGCCATTTCTAGAAGCCGGCGCCGAGTACGAATTCCCCATCGAACACGCCGAAGGTCGCTTGCTTTTCGAAGACGGAGCGGCCGGGGCCGAACGCCTCAAAGCGGCGGGGCGCGTCGCGTTGGAATACATCGCACGCGATGGCGGTGACGGCCCTGTGAGTTTCCCCGACAACCCCAATGGCAGCATTAAAAACGCCGCCGGACTGATCGATGCTTCGGGTCGCGTTCTTGGCCTGATGCCACACCCCGAGCGCTATATCGATCCGACGCAATACCGCACCGGCCCGCTTCGCAATACTAAAAACGGCGATTTGCCCGTCGCCGATGGTCTGCGCTTCTTTCAGACCGCCGTCCGTCGCCTTGCCGCCGAAGCCTAAATCGGCGATCTCACCTGCTAATACTGCTACGGCGATCCTTGCCGAACCAGGCGCAAATAGGGGCAAGATTCCTTTCAAAATTGTCGCCGACCGTCGATAGAAGTGGATCATATTTTCGACATTTGCCGCCGCTCTGGTGCATGACGTGAGCGCTATCGGTCGGCCCGCAATACACCCCAGACCCGCAAGGATGCGACCATGTTTTCCCCGACCCGCATGATGGTAAGAGCCGCGATGATCGGCATCTTGTTGATCGTGGTTTCCAACGGCTGCTCGAATCAAAAGCCGGCACCGTTCGAGCCCGAATCGCGCGTGCTGAGCGACAAGCACGAAGCGCCGTTCAACCCGCAAGAGCGCTATCCCGGATGGGCCTTCGACCAGCCCGAATACCTGCAACCCAACACGCCGCTCGATGCCGAAATGCCGAGTCGCGGCGACGACCCCAATCACTTCTTCACCAACAACTGCGTCGTGCTGATCGAACAACCTACCGGTTACACGCCCGAAGAAATTCCACGGGTCGCCGTGTTCCGTTCGGACGACAACGGCTTCACCTGGAAGCGCGACGGCATGTTTGGGCGCGAGCAACAGTACTACGCGCTGGAGACCTACGCCGATGGTGACTACGGCATTCGCTTCGTCGGTCCGGGGCAGCAACTGGCCGAGCGCACACCTGCCGATCCGCAGCGCGTATATCACGTTGATACCCAACCGCCGGAACTCGAGATCGAAATCAACCCGGAGAAAACCTGGTATCGCCCCGGCGACCAGATCAAGATCGCATGGGCGGCGCGTGACCCGCATCTCATCGCCACCCCGGTGCGTCTCGGCATGTTGATGGACTTCACTGGCGACGTTCGTAACTTGGTTGAGTTGCAGCGCGACTTGGCAGACGAAGGGTCGATGACGTACCGCATCATGCCCGACACGGCCGGACATGAAATCGTCTTCCGCGTCGAAGCGGTGGATCGCGCCGACAACCTCGGCCTTGCTTACTCGCATCATCTGCAAATCGTCGATCAGGATGCCGAACAGATTGTTCAGAAGCGCGCGCGTCGTCCGCACGACGATCGCCTGCCCGCGCGACCCCAACCGGCGCCGCAACCTGCACCGGTTCGCTCAAACCCGACGGCCACTATGGAAACCATGACGCCGATCAGCAAGGCAACGCCGACGACGGTCAGCGAACCGAAGACGATCGAAGCGGCGAAGCAGCCCAACACGCCGACCGTAATCAGCGCCGCGTCGATGACGAATGACGAACTCGCCGCGAACGACGGTGACGATTCGGTGCAGTCGATCATGCGCCCCGAGCGCGAGCCGGCGCACAAGTCGATTGCGATCCGCACTTCCGAAAAGAAAGACGATCGCGCGCCGGCGATGACGGCTGTGACGATCGCACCACGCAAGACGACGGCGAACGACACGGAAGCAGTCGCTGCTAAAGACGAGCGCAAGGTGGACGAAGCGAAGATCGCCGCCGATGCGGCGCGGGGCGAAGAAGTCATCGCGTCATTCAAGACGGCGTTCAGCAAGATGGCCGACACGGTCGCGACCGCCGCCGAAGAAGCACAAAAGGAACAGGCATTGGCACGTGCCGAAGAAGAAAACGCATCGGAAGACGAAAGCACGGATACGACCGTCGTCGCCACGCGCAACGAATCGGAAACGGATATGACGGAACAAGACCACACGTCGGTTAAGGTCGTTCCCGTTGCAGCACGCAGCGACTACAACGCGTCGGCTTCGCCTTCAACGTCGCGCGGCACCGCGCCGCTCGCGACACCCGATGCGAACACACTCGTCGCGCCGATGCCCGGCATCGTCGCCAGCGACAGCAACGCGGACGGCTCGTCGCATCCGTGGCGGTCGCTCGGCAGCAAGCCCGACAGCGGCAAGGCACCGGTTTGGTCGCTGCCTTCCGACAAGCCATCGCTGCGCGGTCGGCCCACCATCCGCGTGGTCGAACAGCCGACGCGCAGCAAAAAGGTATATGCTGGCACGCCGACCGAAGACGAAACGCCGATCGACTAATCCGCGCCAGCCATCGAAACGCGATGGCCAGCCTCCAACCTAAACCAAACCTTAAGCCCCGGCACGAACCTGCCGGGGCTTGTTATTTGCCAAATCGCCGAGAAGCCCGCACAGTCGCCTTCAGCGGTGAATTCCGCACGGCGGCGTGAATCTGGGGCGTCGCTGCCGTTTGATTCCCACGGGGGAGGACTGCCGCTAGAAGCCCGGCACCCCGCGAAATTTCGAGCCCAATCCCAATACGAAAGGTTTTTCATGCAGCGCTCTATCGCTCGTTTGTGCATCACCACGATCTTGGTCGCCGTCTCGGCCCCGGTTCTCGCGGGCGAAACTTACGACCTCACGCCCAAGTTCGAACAGGGCAAGAAGCAGTACATCGAAGAGTCGTCCAAGGTCACGCAAAACATTGCCGAAATGCCGATGGCCAACCAAACGTTCGACACGGTCGAAGGCGTCATCGAAACCATCACCAAGGCCGACACCGATGGCACGACGATGTCGTTGAAGTACGACCGCCAGAAGTTCAATTTGTCGGTCATGGGGCAGAAGCAGTCTTACGATTCCGACAACGACGCGGCCGGTTCGCCGATGATTAAGCCGATCTTCAAGCCCATGCTCGGAAAAGAGTTCACGCTTAAGCTCGATAAGGATCGCAACGCGGTGTCGGTGACCGGCATCGATGAAATCCGCGCCGATGTCGAAAAGAGCGCGGGCGGCAATCCGATGACGGCGCAATTAGGGCAGCAAATCGCCGCCAACCTGACGGAAGAAAGCGTAAAGCAGGAGTGGGGCAAGGGCCGTATGATGTTTGTGCCCGAAAAGCCAGTGGCCGTGGGCGATACGTGGACGAAGAACGACACGCGCAACGACGGGCCGATCGGCACGATCGAAACCAAGACGACTTACAAACTCAAAGAAGTCAAAGATATGGACGTGCGCGGCAAGACGCGCAAGACGGCCGTCATCACGTACGAATCGGAAATGAGCCCCGGCAAGGACAACCCGGCCGGTGGTGCGACGCTCAAGAGCGGCACGCGCAAGGGCACGATCCACTTCGACCTGAATACGCGCCGCGTGTTCGCGGGCAAGTATGAAGGCACGCTCGATTTGGAGGCCCAAGGGCCCGGCGGTCAGGTGTTGAACGTGTCGGTCACGATCGACGCCGAACGCGCGTGCATGTCGGTACAGGAACGCGGCAAGCAGCGCAGCGAAGAAAAGGCCGCATCGGAATAACCATCCACCTTGTCGAAACCGTTCACGAACGACGCCGCGCCGGTGTACACTGGCGGCGTCGGGGCGGCGTTGCCGTCAAATCCCAGAGTTCAACTCCCGGCCGCGCGAGCGGTCGGGCTTTTTTCGTTTTCCAGAATCCGCCAATTCCCAACTGAGGGCTTCGCCATGTTTAAGTCGCACATCACCACGCTCGCCATCGTCGTCGTCGCCGGTGCATCGCTATCTGCCAACGCCGCCGATGTTCAGTGGGGCGGTCCCAAGCAGGACTTTAAATTCAAGGCCAACGGCTTGGCCGATCGCTGGCCCGAGTCCGGCCCGAAGACGCTTTGGAAGCGCGACATCGGCGAGGGGTATTCCGGCATTCTGGCCGATGGCGACCGGCTCTACACGATGTACCGTTTCGACGGCAAGGAAGTCGTCATTTGTCTAAATGCAAAGAACGGCAAAACGAATTGGGAATACGCATACGACGCGCCGATTTCCAAGGACCATGCCCACGCGTTTAACGACGGCCCGCGCGGCACGCCCACGATCTATCGCGATCATCTCTATACCGTCGGGTGCTCCGGCATTCTTACGTGCATCGACCCGGCCGACGGCAAGAAGAAGTGGCAACACGACCTGTGGAAGGAGATGGACGGCTCGTTCCTCAACCACGGCTATTCGTCCAGCCCGTTCGGTTACGAAAACACGATCATCGTGCCCGTCGGCGGTGAAGGCCACAGCCTCGTTGCATTCGACCGCAAGACCGGCGACGTGAAATGGCAAAAGCAAGACTTCGCGAATAGCTATTCGACGCCCAAACTCATCAACGTCGACGGTCAGGACCAGTTGCTCTGCTACATGGCGCAAGAGTTGGTGTCGGTAAACCCCAAAGACGGCGCGTTTCTATGGAAGTATGAAATCGGCAACCAGTGGAACCAAAACATCACGCTGCCGGTGTGGGGCAACGACAACATCCTGTTCATCTCGACCAACGGCGCGGGCAGTCGCGGACTAAAGCTCACGCAAAAAGACGGCAAGACCACCGTCGACGAACTTTGGTCGAGCCGCAAGCCGGGCGTGCACCACAGCAACGCGGTGCGCGTCGGCAATACGGTTTACACCTCGACCGGCGGTCGCGGGCCGGGCGTGTTTTGGGCCGTCGATGTGAAGACGGGCGACGTGAAATGGCAAGAGCGCGGCTTCGACAAGGCCACGTTCATCTATGCCGACGGTCGCTTTATCATTCTCGATGAAAACGGCAACCTCGGTTTGGCTACGGCCACGCCCGAGTTCTTCCAAATCCACAGCAAGGCCCAAGTGCTAACGCCCGAAGGTCAAAGCAAGTCGTGGACCCTACCCGCCATCAGCGGCACGACGCTCTACGTACGCGACAGCGAAGAGATTAAAGCACTCGATTTGTCGGCGGCGGGATAGGCTCAATAAACGTCTTAAAGTCAAAACGTCGAAACGTCAAAACGTCGAGCCGTCAAAATCGAGAGGCGACGACTTCGCGTCTGTCGCTCGGCGGTGGTTAGCGCTCGTACGGCATGTCGTCTCGTGGTTGATTGCGATACGCACAGATCCACGAAAGCGAAGGCGATATCCGGCTTCTCGTTTCCCGGTTCAATCGCTACCGTCGATAGACGCTTTTAGGTCGCTTATCGACGTATCAAGGCATTTGAGAAACGCCTCACGCTCGATGCGAAGTTCCGCACCAAAGGGATCAAAGTCTTGAAGACCCTTCATCATGGTGACGGCAACGGACGGGGATAAGCATCCGCGGTTGGTCCAGCCGCGCACGACATTGATGCTATCACCGTCGCGCGTACAGCACAGCCATGCGCTACACTCGTCGGACAAGTCGTATGGAACATGAACCGACTGACCATGGGCCAAATCGCTGAGGTGTTGGTGAGCGATTTGCAATAGCTTTCGCAGCGCGCTTTGGGCCTTTGTCTCGCCAGTTTCAAGGTTTGGAAACCAAGCCGGATCGATCGCAAAGAAGTAGCTGTCGGCATGGCATCGTTCGCCATCAAACATCAGCATGATGTCATCGTGCAGTGTGCCGTTCGATTTGAATTGAATCGATACACGCATCATTGCGCCCGTTTGGAAGCCGTGCATCGTTACAGAGGCTGGCTAACCTTCGCGATACTTCTCACCGATCGTCGGCACCAAATACTCTTCAAACGCACGGCGCACGTCGTACTCCGGCTGCCAGCCCCAATCTTGGGCGGCTGCCGAATCGTCCACATCGGCGGGCCAGCTATCGACGATGTCGTTGCGCTGGCGGTCGGGTTCGAAGGTGACTTCCGCCTTCGGAAACGCCTGCAACACGCGGTCGCGCACCTCGCCCGCGCTCATGCTGAACGAACTCACGTTATACACGCGCCGCGAGAGTTGATGCACATCGGCGTGGGCCAAATCAACCAGCGCCTTGATCGCATCGGGCATCGCCATAAACGGTATCCGCGCCGACTGTTCCACGAAGCACGCATACGGATTGCCCTGGGCCGCGGCGTGCAACATCTCGGGGGCAAAGTCGCTTGTGCCGCCGGCGGGCATCGTCTTGGCGCTGATCAAACCGGGGAAGCGCAACCCACGAAAGTCCACACCGCTCGGGCTGCGGTCGGCCGCCAACTGACGGAAGTGATCGGAGTAATAGCGACCGAGCTGTTCGCAATAGAGCTTGTTGCAACCGTACATCGTCGTCGGCACATTCCAATCGCGTTCGCGCACGCGGCCCGCGTCGGCCTTGGTCGCGACATCGGGCAGGCCGTAGACGGCGATCGAACTGGGAAAGAGAAACTTGACCGGCGTGCCGTGCCAGCGCGCTTGTTCGGTCGCGAGCTTTAACAAGTTGAGCGTGCCGTTGACGTTGACGTCGTGGGCGATGTCGGGGGTGTATTCGGCGCGCGTGCTGAGCATGGCGGCGAGGTGATAGATCACGTGAATCTCAAACTCGCTGACGATGCGCTGCATCACATGGTCGTCGAGAATGTCGCCCTGCATGCTGCGCAGGTTGGGGCCGCTGAGCGATTCGTCGAGCGGCCGCAGGTCGAGCGCGACGATGTCGTGCGTTTCGGAGGTGCTGAAGTATTCGATCAAACCGTGACCGATTTCGCCGTTGGCACCGGTAATGAGAATAACGGGTTTACGCATAGGCGCAGGCTCCTGAGGGTGTCGTTCGGATGATACGACGGGTCGAGTCGGTTGATAAGGGGCGCAGCGCAGGCGGTATTGAACGTAATGTTAAATCGGTTTGGCGGTTTGGCGCGACGGTTTATGCATGTCAGTTGATTAGCTTTATTGCGTCGGGGGGCGAGCGTCGTGAGTCTTGGGTCGTGAGTCTTGTGGCGTGGGTTGCGAGGCTTGTGGCTTGGGGCTTGCGGCTTAAGGCGTAGGGTTTACGGCGTCCGGCATGCGTCGCGATGCGCGCGGCGTGTGTCGCGAGGCGTAGGGTGGGTCGTACTCGACACACCGAAACACCGGCGGTCAAAGATAGCGCGTCGACACCGTTGCACCGCGCGACGTTGCACGACCGTGTTTCGAATCGCAATCGTCGACCTGGTTGCACGCGTTGTCGATACGGGACCGTCCGATACGGCAACGTGACGAATAGGAATCGCGCAGAAGATTGAATCCGATGTGTCGCAAACCCACGTCGCCATAACCTCCGCGTGCGGCGTCGCGACATAAATTGGTTGCGCAATAAATTCGCCTTGTCGAAGCGCATCGCGACCTCACCGCGCAATACCTGCACCGGTTCGCAGAGCGCCGCGACCTTTTCGCACGGCAACATCACATTGCGGCGCCGCGCCGCAACCTTGTAGCGCAGCAACACAACCTTGTAGCAGAGCAACGCAACCTTGCGGCGCAATAAAACAACCTTGCGGCAGAGCGCCGCAACCTTGCGTCAGAGCAAAACAACCTTGCGGCGCTCTGCTACAACTGCGCGCCGGAGCAAAAAAAAATTATCCGACACTAACGCACCGCGCTTCCCACGCGCCGCAACGAGAAAATTCTCGGCCCGCCGCGTTTTCGCACCTGATAAGCGGCTTCCGAAAACACAAAATCCCCGCGCGACCCATAACGCCCCCCGCGCACGATGGTGCAAACCATGCGCAACGCGCTTCATTGCCGCGCGAAACACCCGCGCAACCCCTGCACGCACGATAAACCGCGCATGCCTCGATGACATTGCGGTGTGTCATGCTCAGCATCGAACCCCTGAGAGTTTAAAACTTCGAGGTCTGAAACATGCCCGCTCAACTCACCGACATGGTCGCCGTGCTACGCAATACGCCGGCCACGCTTTCCGCGCTGCTGCATGACTTGTCGCCCGCGTGGACGCATGCGAACTATGGTGCCGATACGTTCAGCCCGTTTGATGTCGTCGGCCATCTGATTCACGGTGAGCTGACCGACTGGGTACCGCGGCTGACCATCATTCTCGAACACGGCGAGTCGCGACCGTTCGAGCCGTTCGATCGTTATGCGATGTATCGCCTGAGCGAAGGACGCACGATGGCGGAATTGCTCGACGACTTCGCGCGCCGTCGGGAAGAGAGTCTCAATGCGTTGGAAGGGTTCAAACTCAGCGAGGCCGATCTGGCGAAGACGGGCATGCATCCGGCGTTGGGTGCGGTCACGGCGCGACAATTGCTATCCGCGTGGGTGGCGCACGATCTCAATCACATCCATCAGGTTGCGAAGGCGATGGCGTACCAATATCGCGAAGCGGCGCAACCGTTCGCGGCATATATGGGCGTTCTGAATGACTTTCGTTCGTAGCGCGGCGCTTGAGCCGACGATGTCAGATTGGCGGGCGACTGACGCGCGACTGTAATCGGTTGTGGGGGACGGGCGTAATCGTGTGCAGATGCGGGTGATTTATACCGGTGGGCGGCCGAATCGAGACCCCACGTTGGTCTACCAACCTGGGGGCCCACACCTTGCCGCGAGCATCGCTTTTGTCGCTGTGTTACGGCCGAATCATCAATGCAACAAGGCAGACTTTCAGATCAGCCGGCCTTGCGTTTGCGTGGTACTCAAGAAGTTGGTGTCGCACTGCTATCATTCATTGGTGCGCCGCTCATAAACTACGGTGCAGTTGCACCTCTCAGCCGGTGACAATGCCATCAATTCATCTTCCGTAATGGTACAGCCCTTGATCCAAGCATCCGCCTCCAATCGACGAGGATCGAGCTCGGCTCGACCAAGATCGAGCACAATCCTGCCATCATCCAGACCGACACCACGGAATTCGGCCTGGGTAATCGAATCCGTCGATGCATCGTACTGCACGCGTAGTTCGAGCTTGCTCATCAGTTTCGGCAGCACGTCCCGCTGCCACTCGAATTCCGACGTATCCAACTCAACAGGGAGGCCCCGGACCTCAATCTCCCATGTCGAGGCGGCGACGTTGCTTGTCTTCAAGACGGTGTAAGACGCCTCAAGTTCGGCGATGAGTGCTTGTGCCGATTCCATGGCAAGCTTGGGAAGTGTTCTCGGAACGACGACGACGCCAAGATCGCCGAGTGGCGCAGTCGATCGCACCACCCGTCCGCGGATGCACTGACAGTCTCCGTCGTAAGTCAGCGTGGTAATGACGTCGGTCGTGTCCAGATCGGGTGTTGCCGAATCGATGTTGTCTAAGCGCTGCAGTGCCCCAAGCTGGGTAATATCCGAGGCACGCAGTTCCCAGGTGCTTTTATTAACTTGCTCAACACGAACACTGCCGGCGGAGTCTCGGAGCTGAGCGATAACGCGATCGGAAGTCTCGGCGTTGCCGAGATTGAAAACGAGATAGTAGAACAGCTGCTCGACGAAAGTTTGCTGAGCATTGGAAAATCGATACGTTGCCACACTGTCGTGATCGGAGAAGTTCAAATGAATCGGCATTGCTCCAAAAGAATAAAGAGGGTCTGCCATAAAATCCTGCCAAGGTCGCCCGTTCACCAGGCAGTCTGACAAGACGACACGCTTCGGGTCGGCCGTGTTCGATGCGCCCCCGTTTCCCCGGTGATAGACCCATGATTTCTCGGGAGATTGGCACACGACAACTGCAGCGGCGATGTCACGCCATTGCGAATTGTCTGGTTTCAATGCGAATCTTAATTCGGAGTAGAGCGTATCGGTCTTAGAGCTCAATCGTGGTCCATTGCGATCGATGACAATTTCACCCGCGACTTCAACGTTCCCAAGGTCGATGTCCTCAACATGGATGGTAAGCTTGTGACCCAATACCGCCTTCAGATTCGCAAAGATCATGGCCGCTGAGACTTCTTCGTTTCCGCTCTGTCCAATCCAAACGATCATCGTCACTACGACAGCAATCGCGCCCGAGGTGAGGAACTTTAGATTCCCGTGACGCCTTGCGATAGAGGCCATCTTTTGAATCGCACCATCATCAGCGGTTAGCGATGTCTGTTGCCATCGCGATTTCCGATCTTCATCAACCTGTGTGGGAATTGAATAGAGCGCACCGATCTGCAGTAGATTTCGATGGCGATTGGCGTCGTTGGGGTCGATTTGCTCATGCGACATCACGATTATTCCTCATGGTTCAAATGTTGCAGCTTATTTCTCATCGCAAGACGCGCCCTATAAAGGCGGCCTTCAACAGCCCGCTGACTGATACCGAGATATTGAGCAAGGTCACACTGGGATCTTCCTTCAAAATACCGAGCAACGAGCAGGTCCTGCTCCGCACTCGGAAGCTCGGTTAGGGCAAGAAGTAGTTGATCTCGAACCTCTTCGCGATTCAGAACGTCGAGTGGGATTTCTTCGGTCTCGAATCGACCGGCTAGTTCCCTGGCGAGGGATGGTATGGCGCTAACGCGCCGTTCGATCTTTCTAGCTTGCTCGCGCCGAAATTCCCGCAGTAGGTTCTGTGCGATGCGCCAAAGCCAGCGTTCGATCTCAGCGGATCGAACATCGTCGCGCTTAAGCCAAGCGCGGAGCCACAGGCGTTGCATGAGATCGTCAACAAGATGGGTGTCGCCACCTGTTCGCACCGTGAAATAGCGACAAAACGAATGACAACACCGCTGCCATGCAACGCCGTTAACCAAGTGCCGCGTCGCGATGGCGAAACGCCCTTTGTAGCTTGGCCCATTCGCGTTTGTTTAGCCTGTGGAAACGCGGTGCCGAAGGCGCGGTGGTTTGGTTCTTCCGCGGCCAGT
>Ga0207422_1000865_pt1 | contig 78461 bp, 65 predicted proteins | sample MarCyaLeptolynsp_FD_187757 | JGI IMG/M metagenome (GOLD analysis project Ga0207422, IMG submission 187757) | Marine cyanobacterial communities from Panama - species 1 Leptolyngbya sp. (SPAdes) | ecosystem: Environmental > Aquatic > Marine > Unclassified | place: Panama: Panama City | collected...
GTCGGTCAGCGCGTGGCGATGCATGCATCCCTTGGATCACGGATCACCTCTCTCGCCAACTCTTTTCGCTAGCTGCGACGCTAAGTGATCGAAATGATCCGGATCGGATTAGGGACAGCCCCTAGTCGGACGACCGCGCGGCGCGCGAGCGCCTGGATCCTTGCCGCTCTCAAGGAGGCGACGTGGGTCCGGCCTAGAACCGACCGGAGACCGCAACACCGACGCCGTGGGCAGTCACGGCCGGCGTCACGACGGCCGAGCCATCGCCGGCTGGATCGGGCGTCGAAAAGTAGAGAATGGCCGCCGCGCCAATCGCCGCGATACCGAGCCCAAGCGCGACGTCGGAGACGAGGGCCTTGGATTGAGCCGCGTCGCGCTTCTCCGCGCCCTCTGGCGTACACGCGTCGTTGTCGTCGCAGAAGTCATCCGCGCTGGCGTTGTCGCCCAGGGCGAGAATGCCAAACACAGCCCCCGTCGCGATGCTGGCGCCACCAACCCCGGCGAGCACCCATTCGGCGGTCCGGTCGGTGGTCGGCGGCCGGTCTGCGTAGGCGACCGCGGGGGACGGGGCGGAGGCAGATTCGTCTGCGCCCGACGGCTCCGTGCCTTTGAGCGCCAGGCGCGGCACCACCACGGTTTCCCGGGCAGCGACGCCTAGCTCGATGGAGCCGGTCCAGGACTCGTGTCCAGGCGCCGTCGCGGTAATCGAGACCGTGCCCGCGTCCGCGACGACGGCCGTCCCGTACTCGCCGGGCAACACGACCACCCCGTCTCGCTCAATGGTCAAACCAGGGACCGGCGCCTCGGAGGCGACGGCCACCGTGACGTACGAGAGCTGTTTTTCGAGATCGGCAGCCCGCTTCTCGGCAAAGGCGCGCCGCTGTTCTTGGCCCGCGCGCGCCGCGAGCACCGCGACTTCTCGCCACATGCCCCACGCGCTGGCAAACCTCGACGTCTTTTCGTAGCACTGGGCGAGTTTGCCGCGAGTGCCGACGCCGTCCACCCGTGACAGGCTTGCCTCGAGCTTCGCGCAGGCGGCTCCGTAGTTGCCCGCCTCCATGAGCCGCACGCCTTCGTCGAACAGCGCCTGAGCCGCCGCCTTTTGTGCGGCCGACTGGGCGCGCGCAGCCCCCGGAGCGAACAACGCACCCACGGCGAAAAAGACGAGCAGCCCCCGCAGCACGGCCACATCATCGCACGAAGCCACGCAAAGAGGGTATCCTCGACGCGTGAGCAGGGGGATTGTCGCGACCGCGACCGCTTTGGTGTTGGCGGGCGGGTGCTCGCTGATCGTGGACGGTGATCCGGCCGAGGTGATCGAAACGGGGACGCCGGACGACACCGGTGCGCCGGACGACACAGGGACACCCGACGATTCGACGACCACGACCACGACCGGGCCTGGCGACGGCGATGGCGACGGCGACGAGTTCACGCTCACCGTCGTGACGTCGGGCGAGGGAACCGTGTTCTCGTCGCCCCCGGGCATCAACTGCCCCATCAACTGCATTGCGACCTTCGCCGCGGGCACGTCCGTAAGTCTCAACGCGCAAACACCGGGCGAGTTCATTGGTTGGGCCGGCGAATGTAGCGGAAACGAGGGCCCCTGCGATGTCGAGATGACCGAGGACCGTCTGGTACAGGCTGACTTCTCCGACGGCGGAGGCGACGGCGATGGCGATGGCGACGTCACGCTCACCGTCGAGGTCTTTGGCAACGGCGCGGGGCAGGTGACCAGCAGCGACTCGCGCATCGACTGCCCGGGAACCTGCAGCGCCTCCTACGAGGCCAACACCATGACCCTGCTGGAGACTAGCCCAGACGCTACGTCCGTCTTCACCGGCTTCAACGGCGTCGATTGTGAAGAAAGCATCGACCGCTGCGGCGTCGGCTTCAACGAGGGGGACAGGCTGGTGCGCGCCTCGTTCTGCCCACGGCCTGGGCGTGTCTCGACGGTTGCGAACATCCAGTCCGTCGCCGTTTCGCCCGACGGCAGCAAGATCGCCGTGGGGACCGCCGACGGAACCATTCGCGTGGCAAACAGCGATGGTTCGGGCGTGCCGCTGGTTATCGACGACGGCGGCGGCAACCGAAACCTGATTTTCAACGGCGACGGCACGCGCCTCGCCGGCTCGATCGATACATCGATCACAATTCGCGACGCCGACGGCTCCGGCAACGTCACGACGCTCGTTGATCCCCTGGATGGAGCGATCAAGTCCCTCGAATTCGACAGCACGAACGCCCGAGTCCTCGCGACGTACGCGTCGATGTCCGCGGCCGTCGACCCGCGGGTCTTTCCGGCCGCCGGTGGAGCGCCCGTGGTGCTGCCGGGACACGGGCAGGAAGTGGTGGCTGCCTTCAGTCCCGACGGAAGCCGCGTGGTCACGGGTGGGGCCGACCAGACCGTGCGGGTCTTTAGCTCCGACGGTTCGGGAACGCCGGTGGTACTCACCGGTCACACCGGCGCCGTCACCTCGGTCGCCTTCAGCCCCGACGGATCGAGCGTGGCCAGTGGCGCTCTGGACCAGACCGCCCGGGTCTGGGATGCGCTCGGCGCAGGCGTCCCATCGATTCTCGGTCACCCGCAAGCGGTCCTGTCGGTATCGTTCTTTCCGGTGGGCGGCGGCAACACAATCCTGACCGCGACCAGCAACGAAGGCCGAGTCTCCAACAGCGACGGCAGCGGGGTGCCCACCACCTTTCCCATCGAAGGGCTCGGTGCTCGCTACATCTCGGCCGAGTTCATGTTGCTGGGCGGACAAGTGCTGCGCGAGGTAGCGAGCGGCGGCCTGCCCGGCCCAAGGTCCTTCGTCTTACTCGAAGCCGAGGCCGCGACGACAGCCTTTGCCGCGGCGGCCTCCAACGGCATCGTGGCCGCGGTCGACGCCATGGAGCCGCTGGTGCGCGTTTGGTCGTGCGCCCTCGAGTAGCTCAAGAGTCGTGCCGCGCGACGAAACGCGGCGCGGCGAGGGTCGCGCTAGATGCCTTCGGGGAGCGCGACGCCCGTCTGGCGAACTGCGTGGTCGGTGGCGGTACCGCGCAGTTTCTCGGTCGCGCGTTCGGCCCACACGGACTCGGGGGCGGCGCGCTGACTGCGCTCGAAGTAGTCGCGGGCGTAGTCGCCGTGGCTCTTCTTCTCCCACGCGCAACCGAGGTCGTAACAGCGCTCGGCCTCGAGCACGGGGGCGGCGTCCGCGCCGTCGAACGCACCCCACACGGCATCGAGCTCGCGAATGGCGGCCTCGACCCGGCCGAGAACCAACAGCGCTAGCCCGCGCGTGTGTCGAAATCCGGGCACGTCGGGGCGGGACGCGATGGCCCGGTCAACGAGCTCGAGGGCGCGGCGGGCATCGACGTCGCCTCGCGCGAGAGCGTACGCGCGGTTGTTGAGCCAGGCGGCGGTGGCGGCGTCACTGAGTTCGTCGGAGCGCACGCGGTCGAGCCGGCCGGCCCCGGGCTCGGTGCGCAGGCGGGCCAGGTCGGCGGCCGCTCGCGAGACCTCCACGCTCTCGCGGGCCGCCGGATCGAAAACGAGCCAGCGCAAGACGCCGTAGTAGAGGGCGGCGCGGTCGAAGTCGCCGCGGCGGAACGCCCGATGGGCGGCGCGCGGCAGCCAGGCGGTGCCGGCGCCGACCAGGCCAAGGCCGCCGACCAGCACGATGGAACCAATGAATCGGCCGGCTCCGAACGCGATGGCGGTCGCGGTTCCAAGGGCGCCGAGGACCAAAACGGCGCGAACGAGGCGGCCCAGCACGGACAAAGCGTAGCGCGTGTAGCCCCGGGGGGTTAGGTCCGACAACGAGATGTCGAAATCGCCGGGCAAACGTGCTAACAGCAGCTGCTCCAATGTCGTTCCAGCGCACAGATGGGCTCGTAACCCTGGGCAAACGCACCGACCGCGACGCCGAGCCGGCATCGAGCGAGCCGGCCGCGACCGCCCACGGCCCGCGCGTGTACGTCGAAACGTACGGCTGCCAGATGAACGTCGCCGACACCGACATGGTCACCGGTTTGCTCACCGGGTCCGGGTACCGCACGGCGACATCCGCCGACGACGCGGACGTCATCCTCATCAACACGTGCGCCGTGCGCGAAAAGGCGGAAGAGCGCGTGTACAACCGGGCGCGAGAGCTCGCGGCCCACAAAAAGCGCCGCGCCGACGTTCGCCTGGGAATCATCGGCTGCATGGCCGAGCACCTCAAGGCGTCGATCTTCGAGCGGGCCCCCTACGTCGATATCCTCGGCGGTCCCGATTCGTATCGGCGGCTCGACGCGATGATCACCGAGGCTCGCAACCGGCCGGCCGACGCCGGCGACCCGCTGGTCGACGTGAAACTCGACAAGCGCGAGACCTACGAAGGGCTGTCTGGCGTCGCCGGTGGCGACGGCGTTTCGGGCTTCGTCACCATTCAGCGCGGATGCGACAAGTGCTGCACGTTCTGCGTCGTGCCGCTCACTCGCGGGCGCGAGCGCGGCGTCGCCCCGCGCGAAGTCCTGCGCCAGGTGCGCGCCTACGCCGACGCCGGCTATCGCGAGGTGGTGCTGCTCGGCCAGACCGTCAACTCCTACGCGTGGGAAGACGTCACGTTTGCCGGCCTGTTGCGGGCAGTGGCCCAGGTCGACGGCATCGAGCGCATTCGCTTCACGTCGCCCTACCCCGTCGACTTCACGGCCGACGTCATCGACGTCATCGCCAACGAGCCCAAGGTGTGCCAGTTCGTGCACCTCCCGCTGCAAAGCGGGTCCGACGCGGTGCTCGAGCGCATGCGGCGCAACTACACCGTCGCCGACTTTCGCGCGATCGTGCGCGACCTTCGCGCCGCGGCGCCCGACGTCGCGATGTCGTCGGACATCCTCAGCGGCTTCTGCGGCGAAACCGAAGAAGACCACCAGCAGACGCTGCAGCTCATGGAAGAAGTCCGCTTCGACAGCGCCTTCATGTTCATGTACTCGGAGCGATCCGGCACCTTTGCGGCCCGCAAGCTGCCCGACGACGTGACCGAGCCGGTCAAGAAGCGACGGCTCCGTGAAATCATCGAGCTGCAGGAGCGGATTTCCCGCGAGGCCCACCAGGCTCGCGTTGGCAAAACCGAGCGGGTGTTGCTCCACCAGCCGTCCAAGCGCAACCCCGACCAGCTCGTTGGGCGCACCGACGGCTTTAAAGCCGTCATCGTGCCCCGCACGACCGACGAGGGCGTCGAGCTCGCGCCGGGCCAGTTCGTCGACGTCGTCATCGAGCGGGCCACCATGGCGACCTTGTTCGGCAAAGTCACGGCCGTGCGCTAGCGTCACCAGCGCGAAGGCCGTGCGCTAACGCGCCGCGGCGAAGCGCCGGCGCGAACCGCTGGGCTCAGGCGGGACGCTGCAGGCCGACGCCGGCCTCAATCGACGCGACGGCATCCCCGGAGAGCTGCAGGGCGCCGCCGAGCTTGTCCAGAAACGCAATCTCGCCGGCCGCCAGATTGCGGTCGACCAGAGCCAGACGGGCCGCGGCCTGGTAGATGCCTTCGCGAGCGCCCTGCGGCATGCCCGCGAGCTCGCCCGGGTCGAGCTCGACCCGCTGCTGCAAAAACGCCTCGGCCTGCGCCTTCACCTCGGCCTCCAGTCCGGCCTGCTCGATGAGCCTGGTCATCGCCGCCGCCTCGCGGTCGTCGATGCGGCCATCCGCCCAGGCCATGGCAGCCCACACCTGGAACACCTTCAAAAAAGGATTGTCGGTCATGGTTTTTGGGGTCCTTACAGTTCGAGGTCGAGGCCCAGGCGCTCTTTGACCACCGCGCGCAACGTGCCGCGCAGTTCGTCGCCGTCTTTGGTTCGCCAGCGCTTGTCCGACGCGTCGTAATCGAAGTGCCAGGCGCTTGCGACCGCCGCCATCCACAGCTGGCGAGCGGGTCGCTGCGTGTTGATCACGACGGTCACGCCGTCGCGCAAAACGAGTTTGAGCACTCCATCCGCGGTCGCGGTTTCGACTTCATCCGGATCGACGTCGTCGAAGGCGGTCTCGAGATCCGCCATCTCCTCGCGGGCGAGCTGATCAAAAGTCGATTCATCCATTGTCTGCCGTCTTATACTCCGGTTTTCGGTACTATAGAAGCTCCCGGGGGGTGAGCCAGCGGTGAGCGAGCGGTCGAAATCCGACGAAGAGCGACACGAGACCCACGTCCCGACGATCAAGCTCAGCGTTCACGGCATCACGCCGGCGCACGCGACGAGCCCGGCGGACGTCGCGCGGGCGGCCGCCCTGGCCACCGAGCGCTCACGGGCCAAGCAGCCGCCCCCGGAAGAGAAGCGCCGGGGGGTCCGAACGGGCGACGTGGTCGGTGGCCGCTACGTCATCGAGGGCACCATCGGCCGCGGCGGCATGGGCCGCGTGCTCCAGGTCCGTCACCAGGCGCTCGGCAAGGCGTTTGCCCTCAAGGTCATCAAGGTTCCGATCGCGCACAACGCCCGAATTCGCGACATGTTCTATCGGGAAGCTCGACTCGCCAGCGCGCTGTCCCACGACAACATCTGCTCGGTGGTCGACTTCGGCGAAGACGAACAGTTCGGCTTGTTCATGGTGATGGAGCTCCTCGAGGGCACCACCTTGTTCAAAAAGATGCAGTTCGACGGCCGGTTCGCCCCCAAGGTCGCCTGCGACATCATCTGGCAGGTCGGCGAAGCCCTTCGCTACATTCACAGCCGCGCGGTCATTCACGGCGACATCAAGTCGGAGAATATTTTCCTCACGCGCACGCCAGACCGGCGACGGGTCGTCAAGCTCCTCGACTTCGGTCTCGCGCGCGCCGAGGCGGCGCTGCGCGGCGACGCCAAGCCGCGGGTCGAGGGCACGCCCCACTACCTGGCGCCCGAGAGGATTCACGGCGACCCGCCCTCCCAACAGACGGACATCTACGCCCTGGGAGTCTTGTTCTACGAGTTGCTGACCGGCAAGTTGCCGTTCCACGGCAACGTCGAGAGCATCTTTCGCAACCATCTAGAGACGCCGCTGCCGTCGCCGTCCAGCCAGATCGACGAACCCATCGACGAACGGGCCGACGAAATCGTTGCCCGCGCCACGGCCAAGACATGCGCGGACCGCCACCAGGACGCAGCCCACTTCGTCTACGAGCTGCGCACCCTCATGAACATGCTCGGCATCGACAAGGGGCGGCGACGGCCCGGGGCCAGCGACAAGGCAGTTCCGCGCCGCGGCTCGAGCGGGGCCAGCGACGCCGCGGTCGAGCTGTTCGAATGGGCGCCTGTGCCGCTAGCGTCGGTAACCGTCGGCGGCAAGGTGCAGCGCGCCAACCACGCCTTCTACGAGTTCCTCGGCGTTGCCGACGGGCGTACGGGCGTCGACCTCGAGGCCGCCGGCCTGGTCGAGGTGCACCCGGGGCTGTACGCCGACCTGGCGGCCTGCGCCAAGGGGCGAACCATCAAGCGCGTCATCCGGCTCTCGGAAGGCGGCGGCCACAAGGTCGAGGTCGCCCTCATCCTGACGCCTCCCCCGTCGACCGAAGCCAAGGTGACCGCGGGGCAGGTGCACATCGCGTTGCACCCCCTGGCCCGCCGGGACTCTGACTGAGAGCGGTCCCGGCCCCGCGCACGCCGCGCCGCCCGACGAGAACTAGAAGGCGAACATGATGCCGAGGTTGGCGTCGAACGTGAGCGCGAACGACACGTTCTCGACGCTGCCCAACGAGCTCACCACCGGCAAACCGGCAAGCGCGTTGACTTCGATGAACGGGCGCAGGGTGTTGCCCCACTTGCCCATGTAGCCGAGTCCGCCGCCCAGGAACAGTGGCCCCGAGACCTGCGTGTCGGTGTCCTGGGACGCGTCGCCCATGAACCCCTCGGCAAGCGAAACCGTGTGGCGAATCACGCCGAAACCGAGCGCGCCGTTGACGGTGAGCCCCGTGCCGCCGGAGTCGAAGCCGTGGCGCAGCCGCAAAAAGCCCGCCGGGGCCCCCGGCGAGTGACCGTCGATGTTGGCGCCGACCGTGACGCCAAGGCGAAGCGCAATGGACAGCGACGTGCGGTCGCTCAGGTACGTTCCGATTTCGGGCGTGATGCTCAGCAAGGCCGGCGCAAAGCAGCAGCCGACGTCGTTCTCCGCCTGCTCGGTGCTGCCGGTGACGTAGCCCGCGCCGGACGCCACGCCCATGCTGATGAAGAACCCAGGCGCGCCGCCATCGCCCGACTCGACCGAGGCCTCGAGACCGCCGCCGAGGGGATCCTCGTCGTCATCGACGACCGAGGCCCCGCCGCGAGCCGAGAGAACTTCGATGATGTTGGGCGACCCCTTGGAACCTCGGCTCGCCAGGGGCTTGTCCGCCGCGTTCTCGGCGGCGACGAAGTAGTGCAGCACTTCGCCGCGGGTGTCGCCGGCGGGAATCGTGCCCACGAACTTGCAGCCGCCCTTTTTCGCCATCTTGATGCGCGTGAACTCCACCGCCCCCTCGGGCCGGTAGTACAGGCTCACTTGCGTCGCGCCGACCGCGGCGCCCACGTAGACGTCCACGACCTTGTCGGTCCCGGACTTCACTTCTTCGATGAGCTGGTGCTCGATGCCGTCGACAGCGCCGCAGTCGACGGTGTCCTGCCGGGGCGCCCTCACCACCGGTTCGGCCGCTGCAGCGCCGCCGATATCGCTCTTGACCTTGTCCAGCAGCGACTGGAGCTCGCTGGTTTTGTAGGCCGCGGGCACGGCCACACGCGGGTCGATGTTGACCGCATCAATGAGCTGAAGCTCGGCGCTTTCGGCGTCGCCAAAGCCGGAGAACTCGACGATGGCCAGGTTCATGTGGACCTTGGCCGTGACCGGGTCGTTGCCGAGCCGCTTGCGCTTGGCCGTGGCCAGCGCCTTATTGAGGAGCTTCTTCGCCTCTTCGTAGTCGAGGAGATCGTAGTTCTCCATCGCCTGCGTGTTGAGGGTTTCGATCTTCTTGACGGTCGCCGGATCAGCCGACGCGGATTGCAGTCCCGCAGCGAAAAGCAGCGCGGCGACGACTACGGTGGCGATGGCGAGTGTACGAATCTTCATGGGCCCCGGCCTGTTTCAGCGAATGGTCAACGGTTGGTAATCACGAACTCGACCCGGCGGTTTTGCGCCCGTCCGGCATTGGTTCGGTTGTTGGCGATGGGAACGGTTTCACCGAATCCTTGCGCGGTCATACGATCGGCTCCGACGCCCTGTCCAATCAAATAGTCTCGCACCGCCTCAGCTCGAGACTGGGACAGTCGCAAGTTGTAAGAGTCGCGCCCGCGGCTGTCCGTGTGACCTTCGATTCTGACCTGGATATTGTCATTGTCTTCGAGGGCTTGCGCGACCTCGTTGAGAAGCGCAAAGGAGCGGGGCCGAATCGTCGCTCGGCCGGTCTCGAAGTAGACAGTTTGTTTCAGCTCGATCTTGGCCTCGGTCACCGTGACGAGCTTGTATTCGGGGCAGCCGTCCGCCGTGTCAGCGGCCTTGTTCGGGCATTTATCGACGATCTGCGGGCACTCGGGCACGCCGTCGCCATCGTTGTCACAGTCGGGGCAGCCGTCGTCGTCTTCGAAGGCGTCGACATCCTCGGCTTCGAGCGGACACTGATCGATCTTGTCAGCGAGGCCGTCGGCATCGTTGTCGAGCTCGGGACAACCGTCGTCGTCCTCAAAGCCGTCGGCGTCCTCCGGGTCGAGCGGACAGCGATCGTCGACGTCGGCCAGGCCGTCGGCATCGTTGTCGGGCTCGGGACAGCCGTCGTCGTCTTGATAGCCGTCTTTGTCTTCCGGCTCGTCGGGGCAATCGTCGACGGGATCGAGCAGGCCGTCGCCATCGCGGTCGCTCGGCGCAACCACCTCGGGCGGATTGCACCGCTCGCGCGGCGAGCGGTCGACGGCGAGCTGCGCGTTTTGCTCCGCGACCTCGAGTTCGTCATTGGCGTGGTGGTACCGGCCTTCGCCCGACTCCACCCGGGCGAAGTCGAGGTGCGACTCGGCCATGGCCAGCTGCACCGGCGCGCAGCGCAGGGCACCGTTGTCGCGAGCCGTGACGATGAGCTGGTCGATGCGCTCAGCTCGATCGCGAAACGCGCCGGAGGCGCAGCCCCCCGCGGTCGCCACCACCGCGGCGATAACCGCCAGACGCTGCAGGTTCACGGCGCGCTCCTGTCGGGATTGGCAAAGTCGGAATCGGCGTCGGAGTCGGAGTCGGTCCCCTCGTCGGGCTCTGGCTCGTCCTCGGGCTCGGACTCTGCGTCGGGCTCCGGCTCGACGGTCGGTTTCGAGGCCGGTTCGGCATCCGGGTCGGCCTCAGGCTCGTCGGCCGGCGCCAGGTCGTCGGCCGGCGCCAGGTCGTCCGCCGGCGCCAGCCGGCCGCCCCCGTCGGGGTCGGGTGCAAACCCGTCGGGAAACGTCAGCGACGGGGCCCGCGCAACCTCGCGCGCTTTTTTGGCCGCCTCCTCGGCGCGCTCTCCGAACCGGTTGGCGGCCTGAAAGTCGGCCAGGGCCGCCTCCTCGCGGGCCTTGCGCAGGTATTCGACCGCCAGCGTGTGCCAGTAGAGGTATTCGGGGCTTTCGTCGTTGGCCACCGCCTCGGCGGCCTCGACCTCCGTCGCGGCCCGGCGCGGCACCTGGTTGATGTACTCGATGGGGCCGCAGGCACTGGCCAGCAGGCAAACGAGGACGAATCCGACAGGCGACCGCATCGCGGGACTGGAGTACCACCCGGCACTACAGACCGTCAAGGATTCCAGGCCCTTACTTCGACTGACGGCGACGCGCTAGCCGCGCGAGCGAACCCGCCGAGAATCGCGGAAAAGCTCGACGGCGACGTACCCTGCCGACGCGCCGACGCCGAGCGCCAGGGCCACGAGCACGTACCCGAGCTTCACTTCCATGAGATTCAGGGTGCATGGCCGACCGGCACCGCACGCCTCGCGCAAAGTCCGCTCCCAGTCGATGAAGTCGCCGTAGGCGAGCAAGCGGTCGCGCAACACAATGGCGAGCACCAGGGCCGCGACGGTAACGACCCCGGCGGTGATGCCGAGGGCTCGCACTTTGCCAGCGCGAAGCAACCTGGCAGCCAGGTACCAGCCGGCGAACAACAGCGCCGCGTGCATGACCACCAGCGGCACGACCGCGAGCGCCGGCACGTCATCCGGGTTGACCAGGTACATCCAGGTCCACGCCGGGTGGGCGAGATACAGATAGAGACCAACCGGCGTTAAGACCACCCCCGCAAAGATCGCCACGAGCACGAACGCGGGTCCGGCGAAGGGACCGTCAGCTCGGACGCGATCGCGGGCGCACCAGGCGAAGCCTAGGCCGAGCAGCAGGTTGAATAGCAGGTCGAGCAGAATGGTTCGGCCTCGGGTCTCTTGTGTATCACATCCAAAGCGGCGCTTCTGATTCGCGGCCAGCGAGCCGGGCGGCCGCGCTCACCCGGGATTCGTGCCCGAGTCGTCCTGACCAACCGCGTCCGCCTCGTCGATAGGGTTGCGAGGCAAAAGCGACCCTACCGCCGTGAACAACGTCGCGTCGTCGCCCCGTGGGGTTTCGAGCGACGACGGCGTCTCGAGTTCTCCGGCCACGAACCGGTTCTGCGCCATCACGCCCGACGACGTGTCTGGATCGGACGTCAGCTCCACCGACGTCGCCGGTTCGCCCTGGGCGGCAGGCGACAACACGTCCTCGGTCGTTGGTCGCACGTGCCGGTGGGTCTCGTCGCGCAGCGGACCACTTTCGACCACCCACGTGTCGGGGTCGTTGGCGCGCGAGGGCTCGATGCTGGTGATCGTCAGCTCGCTCACGTCCGTGATCGCGGTCGGCGCCGCAACGGTATCGGTGTGGTCGACGACGCCGACGGTGACGTCGCTGTCGGCCTCGAGCTGGGAGTCGGTGATGTCGAGAGTGACGTGTCCGGCGTCGGACACCGGCGCGGCGAGCTGCGGATCGGTGTCGAAAAGCGGCATGGACGGCTCGAGCAGACCGAAGGCCGCGCGAAGCGCGCGACGGGTTGCGCTTGCCGTGTGGCGATCGCGAACCAGGCGATACCCGGCTTCCGCGATGGTCGCGGCGAGCTCGGGATCGCCAAGCAAACGCAAGATCTGGGCGGCGAGCTCCGACGCGTCGCCGGGCGAAAACAAGACGGCGTCCTTGCCGTCGGTGACCAGCGACGTCACGGTGCCGCGGCGAGGCGCCAGGGCCACCCGCTTGCAGGCCATGTATTCGAGCAGCTTGGTGGGATACAGGGCATCGGGGTGCCGCGAAAGCTCCTGGGCGTGCGGTGCCACGCACAGGGTTGCCCGGGCGATCTCGCGGGGCAGCGATTCATTTTCCACCGGCGCGTCCACGGTCACTCGGTCGGTGAGGCCTCCGGCGTGAATCTCCCGAGCCAGTCGAGCCTCGAACGCCGGGTCGACGCGCCCCAGGAGCCGCAAGTGCGCGTCGGTCCGCGCGCACACGTCGACCATCGCCCGCAGCAACAGCTCGATGCCGACCCCGGCCCGAATCGAGCCCGCGTACAGCACCTCGGCCGACGCCCCGCCCGGGCGAACGTCCCAGTCGAAGGTGTCCACATCCACCCCGGGCGGCACCAGGCATACCTCGCTGGACGTCTTTGCGCGGAGAAACCGGACCGCGCCCGCGGTGGGCGCGAGGACCAGGTCGGCAGCTTGTAGACAGCCATCCTCGAGGCGACGGCGCTCCCGCTCGAGTGCCGGCTCCAGAGCCAGCGCCGGCCGCCGCGACACGTCGTAGACCAGCTTAAAGCCGAGCCGGTCGCGTAGCTCGAGGGCGGGCGCTGCACTCCAGGGGTCGCAACAGTGGACGGCCGCGTAGTCGGCCCCCTCGACCTGGCGGCGCAAGGCGCGCTGGTAGGTCTCGATGCGTTCGCGCAGAGAGCCGCGCGGGACGGGCACCCGCAGCATGCGAGTCTTGCGAAAATGCTCGACGTAGGCGCGGTCGCCCTCGCGCACGGTGAGGACCTCCACCGTGTAGCGCTCGGCCAGGGCCCGCAGGGCGTGCGGGATCTGCACGCCGGCGCGGTTGGCGTCGGGCACGGTGCAAAAGCCCGCTAGCAGCACCCTGGGCATCAGCCTCGGTCTCCGGAACTTGGCATGGGTTCTTGAACTCGCCCGTTCTTCCAACGATACTATAGCGCCGGGCAAGTCACTCAAATCACTGTTTTCCGACCGAGTGGTGCGCCCTGCTGAGGAGCGTGCCAGTGAATCATCTGATTGCCCATCTCCGCGACAACCTGATCCTCGATTTCCAGGGCGAGCTAACGCTCGAGATGGTTCGGCAGTTCCTCAAGGCTGACAACAGCCGAGAGAACCAGTTGCTGCTCAAGAAGCTGGTCGAGGACAAAGGCGTCGAGGAAATGCTGATCACCCTCGCGGACTGTTTGGTCGAGGTGGCGCAGGAGGCCCTGACCGACAACGTCATGCGGGCACAGCTGCGCATGTACGCCGAGTCGTAGGGCGTTCACCGGCAAGGGCGTGAATCCAGGTCGCCCGAGCTGGTCGGCGGCCGAACTCGATCGGGCCCTGTGCTACCGTTTGGCGACCCTCGTGGGCGTCGCCGCTCGGCGTGCCTGCACGCGGGCAACCGGAGTCAACATGGCAGACCAACCGTCGCGCACCCCGACTTTCGTTTCGCTCGGCCTCATCTTCACGGCGCTCGTCATCAGCGCCATCGGGGGCTTCTCCGAGGGCTCGGTGCTCGGGGCCATCGTGGCCGGTGTCGCGATCGTTCCGGCGGCAATCGGCATGTGGCAGGGCATGCAGGAAAAGACCCAGGGCAGCCTGGCCCTCGCCATCGGCACGTTTTTGCTGGCGCTGCTGGTCGCCGGCATTCTGGTCGTGCTCAAAGTCGTCTCGCTGTTTTGAAGACCGGCCAGCCCCGGTCGTCCAACGGAACGAGGATGCTCCACCGTACCGCCCCGCTGCTCGCGCTGTTGTCGATGGGCCTGTGCGCATCGAGCGCCCTTGCCGACACTGACCACAAGGTCATACGCAGCGCCAACGCCATGGGCACAGCCGTCCACATCACCGTGTGGACCGACGATGAAGCCGCCGCCGTCGACGCCATCGGCAAGGCCTTTGCCGAATTCCGGCGGGTCGACCAGCTCATGTCGTCGTGGACCAAAACCGGCGCCGTGGCCCGCATCAACGACTCGGCCGGATCCCGCGAGCCGGTCGAGGTCGATGCCGAGGTGTTTGGGGTCGTCGAGCGGGCCCTGGACGCCGCGCGGACGACCCGCGGCGCCTTCGACATCACCGTGGGCGCCTTTCGCGGCCTGTGGAAGTTCGACCAGGACAAAGACGGCAGCATCCCCGCGGCCGACGCGGTGGCCGGACGGCTGCCGCTCGTGAACTTCCGCCGGGTGCGGGTCAACCGCAAGAAGCGCACCGTCTACCTGGCGAAAAAAGGCATGCGCATCACCCTGGGCGGTATCGCCAAGGGCCACGCCGTCGACAATGCGGTCGCCATCCTGCGCGAAGCCGGCTTTCAAGATTTCATCCTGCAGGCCGGCGGTGACCTGTACGTCTCGGGGCAAAAGGGCGAAGAGCCGTGGGTCGTCGGCATTCGCGACCCGCGGGGCGGCCGCAGCGCGCCGTTCGCCATACTGCCCCTGAGCGACGCGACGTTCTCGACGTCCGGCGACTACGAGCGCTCGGTCATTGTCGACGGCAAGCGCTACCACCACATCCTGGACCCGAAGACCGGCCGGCCGGCCAGCCGCGTCCGGTCGGTGACCGTCAAAGCCGACGACGCCATTACCGCGGACGTGCTGTCCACGTCGCTGTTCGTGATGGGCGTCGAGCGCGGCATGAAGCTCGTGGAAAGAACGCGCGGCGTCGAGGCGGTGTTCGTGGATGCGGACAATCAGGTGCACGTGTCGAGCGGCCTGCAGGGCAAGCTGCAGCTGCTGCATCCGCCGACCGAAGGCATCTAGTGTGATGCGGTCCGGTCGCGCGATCGGTTCGTGAGTCGTCGCGGTCGAGCGAGCGGGGAAACACTCGTGGAGCGGACGGGGCTGCGCTCGTCGAGCGAACGGGGAAACACTTGTTGAGCGAACGGGGCGGCGCTCGTCGAGCGAGCGGGGAAACACTCGTGGAGCGAACGGGGCTGCGCTCGTCGAGCGAACGGGGAAACACTCGTGGAGCGAAAGGACTGCGCTCGTCGAGCGAGCGGGGAAACACTCGTTGAGCGAACGGGGCTGCACGATGGGGGCCGGCCGTGCTCAGGCATACGGTCCGCTGATCGCTGGCGTAGGGCGCGGGGCGTCGTGCCGAGCGTCGAGTCCGGAGCGTGCGGTCCGAACTGCGCGCGGCCGGCCCCCATCGTCTCCGCCCCTGGGGGCGATGGTTTTGCGCGGACGGCCCGGATGGGGATGGCGGGATTACTGTCGGTGCCGGCCCGTGGGCCGGCAGTTGGTTGTTAGTGATCGCGGCTGCGGACGTTTTCGAGCAGCCTAAGGCCGAGGTAGAGCGCCGAATGGCGCGCGGTGGCTGACGTTGAGCAGCAGGGCCCGCCGACCGGCGACGTAGGGCCTGTCGGCGGGCTGCTGCTTTTCGGGTTAGTGGGTTGGGCGCACGGCGCCGGTGAGGGCCGACGTCGCGCGGTTGGAGACCAGGGGGGCGGGGGTCACGCCGCAGAGAAACTGATCGAGGGCGGTTTGGCGGTGGGGCAAAAACGTCGAGTGCAACGTCGGCGACAGCTCTCCGTCTTCGCGCACGTGGACGAAGGCAAAGGCAGCCGCACGGGCCGGCCAGTTGACGCCGGGCGCGATCTCGACGCCGCCGGAGAACTGATGGCAGCCGCCGCACGTCATGGCGCCCGCGCGATTGAGGACGTGTCCGGCCGACAGGCCGAACTGGTCGGCGCGCTCGTCGATGTCGCGCTCGAAGCCCCAGTCTACCCAGCGACCGGGCTGATCCGCCCCACCCTGGGAGTTGCTCTGGTAGTCCTCGAACGCGGGGCGCGGGTCAGCCGCGATGCCGTTGGTGATGTGAAAGGCGTCGAGAGGAAGCCCCGAGGTCTCTGGAGCGGCCAGGTTGGGAATCTGCGTGGCCAGAAAGTCGGCGCGAAACGCGTCGCGCAACTCGTTGAAGCGACGCCGCTTGCCCGGCGCGAAGATCGAGTACGGGTTGCCCCATCGATAGTACTCCGCCAGCGGCGTGTTGTTCACAGGCTCGATGGCAAAGTGCGCGCGCCCTTCGCCGTCCATGGCCGTTGTCCACTCGCGCAGCTGCCACACCGGGGTGAGGAAGTGGTTGCTGCGCACCTGACCGCCGTCGCGATAGTTGTTCAGCGTCACGATGGGATCGAAACCGTCGATGCCCTCGAAAAAGAAGCGCTCGAGCTCGGCCGCGGCCTGGTCGGAGTCCATGGCCGACAGGTCCGCCCAGAATTCGGCAACCGGTCGGCAGCCCTCAATGCCCTTGTCGGGGAACGGGTTATCGAGCTTGGCCTCGAAAATCAGCAGAAAGCGATTGAAGACGCGGGACAGGATTCCACCTTCGTTGCGCTTTGCGTACACGATGCGGTACTCGCCGCAGGTCTCGGCCGACGCCGGCGCCAGATCGATGCGGTTGAACAGCGCCACCGGCCGCATGAACGACCGGCTGCCCGGATCCAACAAACGCTGCGCGCCCAAAAACGCTTCGAGACGCGCCCCGGCGACCTCCACGGGCAGCGGCCCGTCGTCGGGGTCGGGGACACCCGCGCTGTAGGGCTGTTCGACCTGGCGACCGAGCAAGGTGAAGTCGTTCATCATGCTTTGGAGCAGTTCCTCCGGGGATTGAAACGGGTAGGCGCTGGTCGCGATGATGGCTTCGAGGGCGCGTCGCAGGGCAAAGGGCGAGTCGGCATCCTCCGAGCGCATCGCCTCGGTGTCGTTGAAGTAGAGCGACCTGTCCGCGACCAGGTCGGTCCCGCACTGCGGACTGCCGAGCTGATCGGGCTCGAGCGGAGACTCAGCCGCGTCTTCTGGGGGCTCGGGCGGGGACGATGCCCCTTCGTCGGCTTCCGATAGCGGATCGCTATCCGGAGAAGCCTGGTCTACAGCGCATCCGAGCGTCGACAGCACGATCGCACACGCAACCGCCATGAGGGCTTGGCACTTCATTCTTTGGGGGTCCTTCTGGTCTACGGGGGAAGACACGCGGCGCTTCGCGAACGCGACGACCGGTCCGGTCTCACGCGCAAGACGGTGCGAAACGCCGCCTCGTTGTTGACGGCCCCGCAAAGAGCAACTGGAGTGCCAGGCCGCCGCGAGTCGCCACGGCGACAGCTCAGCCGCGTCGCCGTCCACCCGCGGCGGGAGATTCTGCGTTGTTGTCGACCGCGCCTCGGCGCCGGCCCATCAGCGGCGCCGACGTTTGTGGTCGCGGGTCCCGGGGAAGTTGCCCCGCGCGACGCGCGTTGTTGGGAAGCAATGACCGATGGGACATGCCCCCGGGAAGCGTTCCTCAGCCGATCAGCGCCTGGCTGCCAGGGAAGCGGCCGCGCCGACAGGGGTTGCACCCGGAGCTGTTAGTGTCCGGTCGGGAGACCGGAGGCGCGACTCGTCAGCGTGGGGGAACGGAGCCCGCCGTCTCGCGAGTGCTTCGCGGCTACCGGTACGGGCCGGAGTCGTCGCTGTCGTTGCCCTTGGCCGGTTTGGCCAGGCGGCGGGCGACCGCCGCTTGCTCGTCTTCGTTGAGACGGCGGACGTAAATGCCGGCAGCCTCGATGGCGCGCGCGCCAAAGAACCCCTCGGAAACGGCGTACTCGACCTCGACCACGATGTACGGGTCGTCGCCGATCCACAGAAGCTCGTGCTTGCGCGGAATGCCCACCCACGAGCCGAGGGTGAACTTTTCGCGCTTGCCGTCTTCTTTCAGGACGACGAGGGTAATGCGGTCGGTGGTCGTCATTCCAACGTTGTGCCGTCGGCCCACGAGGCCGGGGCCCTGCCCTACAGTCCTAGCAGATGTTTGGCCTCGGGGTCCGGCGGTCGCACGGTAACCCGCCCGACGCTCGCCATCCGTGCGAACACCACGTCGGCAACCGGCGCGTAGGCGGCCTTTTCGAAGGCTCGTATCGACGCGACGTTATCCGGCCCGATCAAGGCCCAGGACCGGTACACGTCGCGCTGCCGGAGCTCCTGAGCCACCCCCTCGAGCATGGACGGTGCCACCCGGCGACCGCGCGCCCACGGCGACACGAACACGTCGTGGATGTAGCACTCGCCGACACCGGGCCGAACCTCCCGGTCGAGCTCGGGGACGTGCACCGCCGTTCGCGCGCACCAGGCAATGCCCGCGGGCCGCCCCTCGATGCGCGCGAGAATCACCGTGTCGCCGCGGCGCCACTTGTCGTGGCAGTACGACACGTCGAGGTGGAGTTCCTCGACCAGGTCGTCGCGATCCGCGGCCGACAGGGCGTCGAAATCGGATTCGCTGAAGGTCGCGAGCACGAGGCCCTCGGCCGGCGTAACGCCCCGAGTCCAAAGCTCGCCCCGGTACAGAAGTAGACGGCCGTAGGCCGCGACGTTGGCGGCAGCCGAGCGAATCCGGCTCCACGCGTAGCGGGCCGAGGCCGACGCGGTCTGCGGCGCCTCGCGCGCGGCGTCGACTCGCCGACGCACGGCCCCGTAGGTGCGCGCGATCGAAGCCGACGCCGAGTTGTTGAACACGCGCAGCCGCAGGGCCCGCTGCCGCGTCGCGGGCAGGTGCGGCGAACTGTGCTCTCCCGCTCCTACGACGATGTCGAGCGCGACCTTGCCGCGCTCGTGAGCGGCCCGCGCTTCGGCGTCGATCAGGCGCGGCGCAAGCGAGTCCACGTCCTGCTCGGGATCCACCGCCAGCGCCAACACCACGGCGCGGTCGTCGTCATCGAGCACCAGGGCCGCCGCCGCGGCCTCGCCCGACCGGTCGTCGATGCGAGCCAGGCGCGCCTGCCCCGGCATGCTCGTGACCACGTCGGTGAGAAGCCTGGTGGTCTCCGGTTCGGCGATGGGGCTCGCTTCGTCGCGGTCTGCCCACTCCAGACGCGACAGGCGCCGCAGAGCGGCAAGGCCCTTGCGCACAGCGGCCTCGTCTTTGTCGTATACGCGCAGCGCTCGGGTCGTGCGCAGCTTCTCAGCCGGATCGGCACCATGGGCGTCCAGGGCCATGCGCTGGGCGCCGCCGGTTTCGTAGGTGTCGACTCGCTTGCCCCGCGAGGTGAGCGATTGAACCAGGAACGCCCGCAGCGGCGAGGGGTCCTGAAGCGGCTCGAGGTCGATCACGTCCCACGAGGCGTTGTTCTTATCCAGCTCGTCGGCGATAAGCCGCGCGGCGCGCTGATCATAGCCTCGCTCGACCAGAAAATCGAGGGCCGGAGGCCGGGGCCCCGCATCGCCCATCAGGCGAATCTCGTGAATGCGCAACCGCTCGGTCGTGCGCCGGTACAGCGGCGCCAGACAGACGAGCTGGTCACCGTCGTACAGGGCGAGCGTCCAGGCCTCGGCGTGCAACGCTTCGCGGTACGCGTGCCACCACGCCAACAGCCAGTCCGGGCCGCGAAACAGCGCTCCGGTGCCCCCGGCCTTGGCCAGGCGTGCCCACGGTTCGCGCAGCCCCTCGAGCTCGTCGGTCGAAGTCAGTACTTCGAGTCGCATCGAGCGGCACTGTATCAGCTCAGCCCGATGACTTGCGCCGGAGCACGGCGGCGAAAAACCCGTCGGTACCGTGCGTATGCGGCGCAACGCTGAGGAACGTTCCGCTCGGATCGGAGATCGGCGTTGCCCGCTCCTTGCCCCAGACCGCCTTGGCGGGCATGAGCTCGAGGTCCGGGTGGGCGTCCAGCAAGGCCTCGACCACCGCCTCGTTTTCGTCGCGCAGGACTGTACACGTCGCGTAGATCAGGCGCCCCCCCGGTCCGACCGCGGCGAGGAACCGCTCGCAGATTCCTCGCTGCAACTCGGGCATGCGGTCGGCGTCGGCCTCGGTGAGCCGCCATCGGGCCTCGGGGTTGCGGCGCAAAGACCCGATCCCCGTGCACGGGGCGTCGACGAGCACGCGGTCGATTCGCTTCTGCAGAGCGGTGACGGCGCCGGGCAACTCGGTGTCTCGATCCAGGGTGACCACCTGCAGGTTGCTGACCGTCGCGCGCCGGCTGCGGCGCTTGAGCTCTTTGAGTTTGGGCGCCGAGACGTCGCACGCCACGACCCGGCCCTTGTTGGCCAGCGCCGCCGCGAGCGCGAGGGTCTTGCCGCCCGCCCCGGCGCACGCATCGACCAGGATGCCCTTGGGCGGCGGGGCGACCAGGTCCGCGATGAGCTGGCTGCCCTCATCCTGGGCTTCGAACAGACCGCGCTTGAAGGCGTCCAGGCCGAAAAGGTTCGTGCGCGTGTCGACCTGGACCGCCAGCGGCGCGAATCGGCCCGCGTGAGATTCGATGCCCTCGCTCGCCAGCGCCTCGACCAGCTCGTCGCGACTCCCGAGCAGGGAATTGACGCGCACCGTCATTGGCGCCCGCCGGTTCAGCGCCTGGGCCAGCGCGTCGGCCTCGTCGGCGCCCAGCTGTGCGACAAGTCGCGCCATCAGCCAGTCGGGAAATGAACGCAAGGTTCCGATGCGCTCGACCGGGTTGCGGATTTGACGCAGCTTGTCGTCGATCGAGGCGACCGCCGACCAGTTGACTCGGCTCGCCTTGTGCCCTACGACATCCACCGAAACGCCGTATTCCAGCATCAGATATGCGAGTAAGCGCTCGCGGTCCGGTGCGATACTGTGACTTCGAAGGCCGCCCGCCGCGAGCGCGGCATCGATCCGACGCACGTGTTTGATAAGACCGTACAAGACCTCGGAGACGAAGCGACGGTCGCGAGCGCCCAGACTGCGCTCGCGGCGAAAGGCGTCTGCGAGGTGGTCCGTGGCAAAGCTCCAGTCGAGCCGCACGCTGCGCCACAGGTCGATGATCAGGTCGCCGGGGGCGCCTCCGCGGGCGACCGCGGCCGCCATGGCCCTGTCGTCTTCCGACGGGCCGGGCGGCGGAGTGAGAGAAGCACCAGAGTTTCGAAACGATTCTTGTTCAGCCACGGACTTGACCACGAACTGCGCAGCGAGTAACGAGCAGCGTAAACCTGTAGAGGAACTACCACCACCATGAGCGCACCCGAAACCGCCGCCGCCATGACCGAAAGCGACGAGGCCATGCAGCCCGGCAAGGACCACGAAACCGGGCTCCGCGAGCGCGGCAACCTGTTTCAAATCGCGTCCGGGGTGATCGAGAAGGCCTTCGAGTCGGTCAACCTGGATACCGACGTCATCGAGATTCTCGGTCAACCCAAAAACGAGATCATCATCAACTTCCCGGTCCGCATGGACCACGGTCGCTTCGAGATCATCAAAGGCTACCGGGTTCAGCACAACAACCTGCTCGGCCCCTTCAAGGGCGGCATGCGGTACCACCCCGAAGCCAACCTCGACGAGATGAAGGCCCTCGCCGTGTGGATGACCTACAAGTGCGCGATGCACGACATCCCCTTCGGCGGCGCCAAGGGCGGCCTCAAAGTCGATAGCCGCAAGCTTTCGCCTCTCGAGAACCAGCGCGTCACCCGGCGCTTCACCCATGCGCTCGGCAACAACATCGGCCCCGAGTGGGACATCCCGGCCCCCGACGTAGGCACCAACGAGCAGACCATGGTCTGGATGATGGACACCTACATGAACATCGTCGGCCAGGCCGAGAAGAACTCGGTGCGGCGCATCGTCACGGGCAAGTCCATCACGTCGGGCGGCTCCCACGGCCGGCGCGAGGCGACCGGTCAGGGCATCGTCCACTGCATCACCGAGTGGGCCTACGACAACAACTTCAACCTCGACGGCTCGACCTTCATCGTTCAAGGCTTCGGCAACGTCGGCGGCTACTGCGCGCGCATTCTGTCGAAGCTGGGCGCCATCATGGTCGGGGTCGGTGACCACGGCGGCTACATCTACAACCGCGAGGGCATGAACCCGCACCGGTTGCAGGAGCACGTCAACAACAACGGTACGGTCGCGGAGTACGCCGGCGCCGAGAGCATCTCGCGCGACGAGTTCTTTGGCATTGAGGCCGATATCTTCGTGCCGGCGGCCCTCGAGCTCGAGATTGGCGTCAAGGAAGCCAAGAGCCTGCAGGTCAAGCTCATCGCCGAGGGGGCCAACGGGCCGACATACCCGGAGGCCGAGGAGATTCTGCTCGACAAGGGCACCCAGGTCATTCCCGACGTGCTGGCCAACTCGGGCGGCGTGGTCGTGTCGTACTACGAGTGGCTGCAAAACAAGCGCGGCGAGCGCTGGGACCTCGAAGAGGTGCAGCAGCGCCTCGAGCGCCGCATGCGGCGCAGCTACGCGCACGTGCGCCAGTTCGCCCAGCAGCACAACATGAGTTGGCGCCAGGCGACCTACGCGCTGGCCGGCAAGCGGCTCGAGACCGCGTACACCGAGCGCGGCATCTTCCCATAGCCGGAAGGCGCTGATTTGCCTCAGCGCGACTGCGCGCCGCGCGGCTACGCGCTGCGCGGCTGCCCAGCCGCGCAACGACGCGGCTACGCGATGCGCGGCTGCCCAGTCACGCAACGACGCGGCTTCGCGATGCGGGGCTGCCCAGTCGCGCAACGACGCGGCCTGCGCGATGCGCGGCTGCCCAGTCGCGCAACGACGCGGCCTGCGCGATGCGCGGCTGCCCAGTCGCGCGACGACGCGGCTGCGCGCGGCTGCCCAGTCGCGCAACGACGCGGCTGCGCGCGGCTGCCCAGTCGCGCGACGACGCGGCTACGCGATGCGCGGCTGCCCAGTCGCGCGACGACGCGGCTGCGCGCGGCCCCCGACACGCCAGTCCAGCGCCCGACAAACGCTCGGTGCCGGACAATCCGGCTCCGCGTCGCGAAACGGCCGAGCGCGAACCATGAGTGGCTGCCGGGATCCCGCTAGCCGAAAGCAAGCCGGCGTTCGTCACCGCACTGCCCCCGCTCGCGGCTCCGGGCCCCGTGCCCGCCAATCCCCGGCGTCCACCATCCCCGGCCTCCGGCATCCCCGGCCTCCGGCATCCCCGGCGTCCGGCATCCCCGGTGCCCGGCATCCCCGGTGCCCGGCATCCCCGGTGCCCGGCATCCCCGGTGCCCGGCATCCCCGGTGCCCGGCATCCCCGGTGCCCGGCATCCCCGGCGTCCGGCAATCCCCGGTGCCCGGCACCCCCGGCGTCCGCCATCCCCGGCGTCCGGCATCCCCGGCGTCCGGCATCCCCGGTGCCCGGCATCCCCGGTGCCCGGCATCCCCGGCGTCCAGCATCCCCGGCGTCCGGCATCCCCGGCGTCCGGCATCCCCGGTGCCCGGCATCCCCGGTGCCCGGCATCCCCGGTGCCCGGCATCCCCGGTGTCCGGCATCCCCGGCGTCCGGCATCCCCGGCGTCCGGCATCCTCCGTGACCAGCAGAACCACTTGAATCCAATCAGCTATCGGGAGCCACCCGAACGGACACATCGCCGTTCCCCTCGGTCCGCCGAGGTCGTCGCCCGTCCGCTCGCGGAACGGTCCGGGGATGAAAACGGCCCCCAAGTCGCGCAGCCGCATTCGACGACGGCCCTCTCGCCAGGCGCCCCCATCGCCCCTTGCGTGTCCCCGGATGCCCCTACCGCGGCAGCTTGCGGAGCGTCTCGCGGGCGCCGGCGTTGCCCGGGTCGAGCTCCAGCGCTCGTTCTAGCCGTTGTCGGGCACGCTGGTACCGCTTGGCGCGAGCGTCGGCAACCCCGGCCAGCTCCCACGCCGGAGCAAACCAGGGATAGAGTTCCAGCGCCCGCTCTAGAAGCTCCAGCGCCCGACCATCCTGATTACGACGCAAGGCAAAGCGCGCACCGTTGACCAGCGCCTGACGGTTGTCCGGCTCGAGAGCCAGCGCTCGATCCGTCAGCTCCGCCGCCCGCGCGAAGTCCCGGTCGCGACCGGCCACGACGCCCCGATTCACCAACGCCGCGACATGCTCCGGTCGTAGATCAACGGCCGCGTCGAACATGACGCGCGCGGCTTCCCAATCCCCGCGGTCGATGCCACGTCGGCCGAGGCCGACCAACGCCCGGGCGAACCTCTCCCGGGCCTGTGGATCGCCGGAGTCATCCCCGGAGAACACTTCGATCACCAGCTCCAGCCCGTGGCGCAGCGCCGTCGAGCTCAGTTGCGCGTCCGCGCCAACCAACGTGACGAGGGGAGCGCCGTCGCCCAGGCGCAGTCCAGGTGGTGTTGGTCCGCGTGTCATTTCCCACGCGACCGGACGGCGCGCGCCCGCTAACGTCGCAAGAACCCGTCGAGGCTCCACGTCCGAGCGCTCCACCTTCGCATGGTCTAGCACGGCGCGATTGCGCCGGACATCGCGCAAGTGCTGGCGCACGAGCACCGCCACGTCCGGTCGGGCCCCTTCCACGGCAGTGGCAAAGAAGGCCCCCGCCGCGGTCGAGTCCTCGCTCGCAATCGCGATTCCGCGGGCTGGGACACTCGCCAGCACGGCTTCGGTCCAACGCCGCGGGGCTTCCCCGGAAGCGGCGGCCCACCGCGCCGAGTGGTCGACGAGCAACACCGGCAAGATGAGCAGCACCCCCGCGGCGCCAGCAAGATACGGCCCTCCCCGGCCGCCAATGCGGCCGAACCACGAGAGCCCCACCCCAACCGCTACCGACGCGCCAACCGCCAAAGGAACGCCGTTTTGCAGGTCGACAAGTCCCATGGGGTTGATGAAGACCGAGTAGGCGGCGTCGCCCAAAAGGACGACCAGGAGAGCCGCCGCCAACCACCGCCCTCCCCGCCGTCGAAACAGCCACACGAGGCCGCCAACGACTGCCAGCGTTACCAGCGGCCCGAGCTGGTTGACCAGCTGGTCAGCGAAGGTCGCCGCATCGCGTGCGACCTTGTCGCCACGTCCCGACAGAATCTCGTCGGCGAAGGCGCTGCGAATACGTCCGGCGGTCAAGGCGTGCTCGACGAACGCGTCGGCCGTCCGGGGATGCCCCCAGTCGAGAGCTCCGATCCGGCCCGTGGCGGACCGCACCGGCAAGTAAGCGTGCAGCGCGCCCGCGATGCCCGCTGTGAGGGCTGGCGCGGCGAGGGGCCAGCGCGCACCGTGCCACAAACGAACCACCAGCAAAGCGGCGATAGGCATCCCCATGAGCAGCCGGAACGACGAATGGAGCCCCAGCCCGAGCCCTGCGACGAGAGCGAGCGCCAGCCCCGTCGTGGCCCCTGCTCCCCGAGCAACCCGGTGAAACAACCATAGCGTCGCTGCCAAAGCTGCGGCCGTAGGCGCGTAGACCTCGGCGACGGTCGCCTGGCGGAAAAACGTGAGCCCCGCGCCCAGCAAGGCTCCGGCGCTTACCGCGCTTACGATGCTTGCCGCCTTCGGTCCATCGGGCGGCTCGGGCCGAGTCACCTCAGCCACGAGCTGCGCCGTAAACCCGACGGCCACAGCGCCGCAAAGGGCGCTCAGGAGGTTGATGCGGAACGCGATCTCACCCAGAGGCACCAGCGAGGCCAGGCGCGCCATCCACGTGTAGAAAGGGAACCCCGTCGGATGAGCCGAGCCCATCGCGGCGCCCGCCGCCGATAGCTCGGCCGAGTCCAGCCAGTACCAGCTGGGCGGCGCCGCAAGCGCGAACACACAAAACGCCCCCCCTGCCGCAACCAGGGACGCTCGCTCTGTCGGACCCCCCACGTACGTCGACAATGGCACAAACCGCGCCATCACGCGGCCTTCCCCGGGGCACTTGCGCCTCGGGGGGCGAGCCCCGTACCTTCGCGACACTCGCATGGAAGTCTTCGACGGTCACCGGTCGCTACTGCGGCCACTCTCGGCGCCCGCCATTGCAATCGGCAACTTCGACGGCGTCCACGCTGGGCACCGAGCACTGCTCGGCAAAGCGATCGAATGCGCACGACGCCTGGGAGGCGACGCTGTCGCGCTTACCTTCGATCCCCACCCGGCTCGCGTTCTCGCGCCCGACCTTGCGCCCACGCTCATCACCCCGCGCGAGCGCAAGCTCGAGCTTATTGCCGAGGCCGGCATCGACGTCGCAGTGGTGGAGCCCTTTACTCGCGAGCTGGCCGGCCTGGCCCCCGATGCGTTTCTGCGACAGATCCTCGTAGAGACGCTGCAAGCTCGCGAAGTGGTCGTCGGGTACGATTTCTCCTACGGCAAAAAGCGCGCGGGCACCGTGAAAGCCCTCAAGGATTACGGCGAAGAACACGGTTTCATCACCCACGTCATCGAGCCGATCACGGTCAACGGTCTCGTCGCGTCGTCCACGAAAGTCAGGAACTTCGCGACCACGGGCAAACTCGACGGTGTCCGCATGCTTCTCGGCCGCGACCACGACGTCGATGGGACCGTGGTCGAGGGAGCCAAGCGGGGCCGTTCACTGGGGTTTCGCACGGCGAATCTCCGGATCTCCTCCGAACAATTGTTGCCCGCCCCCGGAGTCTATGCCGTACGCACTCGCATTCTGGACGACTCCGACGGTGCACGCGTCTATTCGGGGGTCGCCAACCTCGGCACCAACCCGACCTTCGTGGCGGAGGGCCAGCTTGCGCTCGAAGTCCACTTTTTCGATTTCGATCGTGATATCTACGGCCGCAGATTGCGAGTGTCCTTCGTCGAACGAATCCGCGGCGAGCGCCGTTTCGACGGTGTTGACGAGCTGGTCCGCCAGATCGCCGCCGACGCAGACCGAGCCCGCGAAATCTTGAACGACACCACCGCCGCCGGCCAGTCCGGAACGTCCGACGATGCGACGACAAGGAGAGACGATGAAGTTTGAAGGCGCCATGACCGCGCTGGTCACCCCGTTTCGCGACGGCTCGATTGATTTCGAAGCCCTTGCGGCCCTCTGCGAACAGCAAATTGCCGCCGGGGTTGATGGCCTCGTGGCTGTTGGGACCACCGGCGAGTCCGCCACTCTCGACGTGCCCGAACACGTGGCCGTGGTCAAACACGTTGTCGAAGTTGCGGCCGGCCGCGTGCCCGTCATTGCCGGCGCCGGGGCGAACTCGACCTCGGAAGCGCTCGAGCTGTCGCGTGCGTCGCGCGAGGTCGGCGCGAACGGCTTGCTGCACGTGACTCCGTACTACAACAAGCCTACCCAGGAAGGCCTGTTCCGCCACTTCAAGACCATCGCCGACGAGGCGCAGCTGCCGATCGTGCTCTACAACGTGCCGGGGCGCACCGCCTGCGACATGCTGCCCGAGACCGTCGCTCGCTTGGCGGAGGTCGAGCACATCGTGGCCATCAAGGAAGCCACCGGCGACATGATCCGCGCGACCAAGCTCGTAAGCCTGGTTGGCGATGCCATCTCGGTGCTTTCGGGTGACGACTTCACGACCTTTCCTCTGCTGGCGTGCGGTGGCAAGGGTGTCATTTCAGTTGTATCGAACGTCGCTCCCCACTGGATGGCGGACATGTGGGACGCCGCCGTCGCCGGTGACTGGGGCAAAGCGCGGGAGCTTCATCACCGTTTGCAACCCCTCACGGAGCTGCTGTTCGTCGAAAGCAACCCCATTCCCGTCAAGGAAGCGCTGTCGATCCTCGGGGTCGTCGGCCCCGAGATTCGGGCACCGATGTACCGGTGTTCTGAATCACTGCGAGAGCGACTCCGGGCTCAGCTAGAGGTCGAGGGCCTGTTGTGAGTGCAGTCCGAGTGTGCGTCCCCGGAGCGGGCGGCCGCATGGGGCAACATGTCATCGCGCAAATTCGAGAACGGCCAGAGCAGTTTCGTCTCGCCGCCGCGGTCGAGCACGCAGGCCACGAGGACATTGGCAATGACGTTGGGGGCATTGCTCTCACGGCCGACCTGTCCGCCGCCATGGCCGAAGCTGACGTCTACGTTGACTTCAGCGTGCCCCAAGGCACACTGGCGGCGGCCAAAGCTGCACTGGAACCGGCGACGGGGGCGGTCATTGGCACCACCGGCCTTGACACCGAGACAGCGGCCGCCATTGATGCGCTCGCCACGCGGGCGCCCGTGTTGGTGGCACCCAACTTCTCCCTCGGAGTGAACCTGCTTCTCGTGCTCGCGGAGCAGGCCGCCGCCGCACTAGGCGACGACTACGACCTCGAGGTCGTTGAAGCCCACCACCGACACAAACGCGACGCGCCGTCGGGGACGGCCATCGCAATCGCCGACGCCCTGGCGCGCGGTCGCGGCTGGGAGCTTGACGACGTTAAACGATACACCCGGGATGGCGACGTCGGACCACGCCCCGACCAGCAGATCGGTGTATCCACCGTCCGTGGCGGCGATGTCGCGGGCGAGCACACGGCGTTCTTCTTCGGCGACGCCGAGCGCATCGAGTTGACGCACCGTGCCGGCTCCCGCTCCATCTTCGCCGCCGGCGCCCTGCGCGCCGCCGGGTGGCTCGCAGGGAAACCGCCGGGCCACTACAGCATGCGCGACGTACTCGGCCTGTAGCCCCGGCCGCCACCCGCACCCCGGACGCCGCCACTCGCGCAGCGCCTGCGCAGCGCCACCGGGGATGGCACCACCCGGTTGCGATTGCCGCCCGGCACAGCGCCACCGGGGATGGCTCAACGAGTTGCGATTGCCACCGCCCCCTTCCCCCCCCCGGACCGTGCGGCCTCATCCTCGGAGGAAACGCGCGACTTCATCCCCGGAGATTACGCGCGGCGAATGCGTGGGTCGTCCGAAGCCCAGCACCTCATAGGCGCACATGGCGTGGCGCCCCGCGCGTTTTCAATCGATGCATCCCCGGTACGTGGGACCTCGGCGACCGGCCCCTCTTGTGCGAAACGAGCGGCGCACCGTCCAAGCACGTCCGGTATTCGGCCGCCCTGTCCGGCCCCTCGGACGCGCACTTCACGATTTCACGGTCATACGATTGGCCCGCCGCGTGCTGCTGGTGGCTGCGATGACCATGCCCCGTCCCATCGTCCCGGGCCGGACTTATCTAGTCACGCGCCGGGTGACGCAACGCCAGCTATGGCTCAAGCCGACCAAACTAACTCGCGCCTGCTTTCACTACTGCGTGGCGGTAGCGCAGAAGCGGTCCGGCGTTCGGCTCCACGCGCTAGTCTGCATGTCAAACCACTATCACGCCGTGGTGACCGACGTTGCCGGCAAGCTCCCCAAGTTCACCTACTGGCTCCATAAGTATCTCGCTCGAGCGATCAACACCTGGTACGGACGCGGAGAGAATCTCTGGGACAACCGGCAACCCAATCACGTGCTGCTGGGCGACGCTGGAGCTGTGATCAAGGAGATTGGCTACACGCTAGCCAACCCATCCCACCACGATTTGCTGGAGCACAGCCGCGAGTGGCCGGGGCCCCGCACGCGGCTGCGGGATCTGCTCGGCACCGAAGAAGTCTGTAGCCGCCCCGCGACGTACTTCAAAGAAGACGGGGACATGCCGGACGTCGCAACGCTTCGTATCGACCGCCCCGATCTAACGTCACATCTCACGGACCGTGACTACATAGAACACATAGCCAGATCGATCGGCGAGCACGAGGCCAAGGCTCGCGCAGAACGGCGAAGCACCGGAAAGCGGGTTCTGGGCATCGCGCGCATCCTGGCCGCTCGCCCGGGAAGCACGCCGGGCCGCCGCAACCAACGCCGTCAACTCGTTCCGCGCGTCGCATGCAACGATCCAGTCGAGCGCAGGCGCCTCCTCGCCGAGCTTGGCGAGTTTCTCGGCCTTTACCGCCGCGCCTTGGCGCTATGGCGGGCAGGACACCACGGCGTCACCTGGCCGCCAGGCACTTACCAGATGCGGTTGCTGCACTCTCCCGATACATCCTAGTTCTCTCTCCGAGCAGTTCCGTTCGGTGGAGCTCGTCGAGGCGCCGAGATGGAATGCCCCAAAGGATGGCGCATAGCTGGGCAGGCTTCGCGACCGCGTGGAGGCCCCCGCCTCCAGCTTACGCGTCTCTGAAGGGTTCCAGGCTAGCGGTGAGGCGACTCATCACGGCCGCCATGCCGGCCTCGGATTGACCAGCCATGTCACGCTGCGCAACGCTGACGGCCTCGACTAGCTCGCGCAGCCTTGCGCGAAGCCCTTCAACGCCAACCTGCAGAATCATGATCTCGGCGTCCTTTTGACCGATTTCGTCCAACAGCTCGGCCGCCCGCGCCCGAAGCTTCGGCGCTTCGTCATCCCCGCCGGCACCAACACGAGCCTGCTGACGAACGGCTTGGAGTGCACGTTCGAGTTCCAGCGCCACGTCGCGCTCAGCCTGCAGAGTGCGTTCAAGGTCTTCAAGACGCTCAACGGCAGATGCGAGCTGTTCATGAGGTACCTCGGAGCGGTCATCGGCGTCACGGCCGCTGGCCTCGCGCTCGTCGGCAAGTGCCTCGTAAGCCCGAGCCAGTTCGTCGCGGGTTTCTTCTAGCGCACCGCGGAGTTGCGATACGTCGTCGAAGCCATCGCTGCGCTTCAGCAGGTTTAGCTCGGTGTGTGCAATAGCGAGTTCCTTCCGTGCATCAGCCAGCCGCTCCTCCGTACCGGCAAGACGCGACTCCGAATCGGCGAGCCTCTCGCGCACCTTGACCAACTCGCTTTCCTTGCTCGCGACTAGCGTCTCCAGCTCGCGCAAGGGCCCAGCGTCCGGGTTGGCCAACTCCGCGTGAATCTCTACCAACTCGTGCCGAAGCTCCCGCAACTCTTTTCGATCGTGCTCGGACTGGCCGAGTAGCTCTTCCACCTGTCGGCGCAACTCGAGGCGCTCTCGCTCAAGTTCCTCAACTCTACGCGCTCCCGCGTTCCGCTGCTCATCCGCCTCTCTGCGCCGTTCGTCGGTCTGGCCAAGCTCTGATTGCAACTCAGAAGCAGCCGCTTCCGCGCGCTCGCGACGGGCCCTCTCCCGTAGGACCTCCCCCTCCGCGACCGCCGAACGCCGACGCCGCTCGCTCAGCTGCTTGTCCGCCGCCTCGAGTCGCTCTCGCGCGGCCGCCAGCTGCTCGCGAGCTTCCCGGGCCTCAGCCCGCGCCCGGTCACGTTCGTCGCGCACCTCGTCGGCCATCGCCCGACGCTCGTCGAGTTGAGCCTCGAGATCGCGCATTGCCGCCGCGTGCACGGTCATGGCTTCAGCGACGAGCTCTGTCGGTGAACGCTCGCCGGGCATCCGTGCCGACCGGTCTTCAAGTTCGGCCAACCTCTTGCGCATGATCTCGAGATCCTTGCGCTTGCTCGCGACTTCCGTGGCAGCCTCAACGGCAGTACGGTTCGCCTCAAGCTGGGCCTCCTCGACAGCGCGCTCAAGCTCGGCAATACGCCTTCGGGCCGACCGCGCCTCGGCCAGGGCGCGATCAAGCCGAAGTACGGTGTCATCTCCGCGACCGCTAGGCCGCGGAGATGCGGTGCGCGCCAAAGCAGCCTCGACTTCGCGCAGCCGCGCCAACGTCTGGTCGGAGGGGTTTCCTTCCCCGGACGGCGAGTCACGGACGGCTTCAATCGAAACGCCGAGCGATTCAGCCAGGGCCCGGACTCCGGACCGAATCGGCATCTGCGCGATTGAGAACCCTCGGGACACCGCGAAATCTCCAGTAACCGCAACGTAGTGGGTTACTTCGTCGTCTGCTTGCAGTTCGAGCAGGCCGGGATCTAGCTCCGGCTGTAGCTCATTTGCGTCGTAAGCGACCAACGTGGTGCCGGCGAAGGGCGCCTGCGCGAACAAACGAACGGCGCCAAACTGCGGCGTAAGCCGTTGAATAATATCGAAATACGACGCCCCCCCTCGGCCGGCGGGCCGGTCGGCACTGCGAGCGGACAACACTAGCGAGCCGGTAGCTCGCAGAACCCGCCGAAGCTCCTCGAGCGCACCACTTCGGCGCAAAACGCGAGCCCCGTCGTTGACGAAGACGACATCGAATTGGTCGTCGTCAAACTCGAGGACTGCGGCCGTACCAACACGGAATTCGAGATTCGTCAGGGCGTGCGAGGCGCGAGCTCGAGCGACCGCGGCTTCGCTGGGATCCACCCCGACGACGCGACGAGCGCCTAGACCAGCCAGAAAACGCGCGCCTACTCCAGCGTCCGCATCGACCTCGAGGACATCGCTGCCAGCAACCCTCTGGTCGAAGTACTGGTACACAGCGAGCCGATGGAGCCAGCCGCTCAATCCCGGTGCCGAGTCGAGGGTCGAAGTCACTGGGCGGCGTCCGTGGGTGTTGGCGCGACAACGAAACCGAGTTCGCCTGGAACGGTAACCGTCGGAGTCAACTCGACGTCGTCGACCCGAGCCATCATGGGGCCACGGCGACACCAAGCGACCAGCTGGTCGACGGCAGCGGAGTCCCCCTGGACTTCAAGGGTTACCTGAGTGTGATCGCTGGCGCGCCCACCGCAGCGCTCGTTGCGAACCCAGCCAGATAGGCCGAGTTCGAGCGCGCGAGCTCGGGTCGAAGCTCGAAAACTCACACCCTGAACCCTACCTCGAACCCGAAGGCGCACGCGTCGGGTCTGCATCTTCGCCATCCTAACCCCGAGTCCGCCAGACGAGTCCAGGGCCGCCGTCGCCATCGCACCAGCAAAGCCGGCTTCCCCGGGGCGGGCCATCCCCGGACAGTTCACGGGCGACAGCTCGCAGGCGAGGCTGCCCCGGGGCGAGGCTTCCCCGGCTCGTCACAGGGCGAGGCTTCCCAGGACGGTCGCCGGGTGAGACGGTCTTCCCGGGACAGGGAGGCTTCCCGGGACAGTTCCAGGGCGAGGCTTCCCGGGGCAGTTCCAGGGCGAGGCTTCCCGGGGCAGTTCCAGGGCGAGGCTTCCCGGGACAGTTCCAGGGCGAGGCTTCCCGGGAGGGTTGCCGGGGGGGACGGGCTTCCCGGGTCTTCCCGGGAGGCGGGTCTCGCGGCTAGTTGCACGGCATGGTGACGGTGACGCGATCGGTCTCGTTGCACGAAAAAAAGCCGGCTTCGCAGCGGTGCCAGACCCCGGACTGCCCACACGCGGGCTCGCCAGCGGCCCAGCCGCTGCCTTCGCAGGAGAAGAACTCGAGTCGGCAGCGGCCGCCTTCGGGATGCTCGACGAGGCGGGTCTCCACCCCGTCGCAGTTGTAGTCGAAGCCGCTGATCTCGTTGGGCTCAACGAAGGCCCCGACCTGGCCGGGAAACACGTCTGCACTGAAGTCGTTGCAGTCGACCGGTCCGCACGCCGACTCTGGCCGCGTCGGCACGAAGTAGCCGTCGCCATCGTCGTCGAGACACGCCGGAAGCGGCGGTTCCGTCCCCGGACCGTCCGGCGCCGCGTCGATATCGGGCGGTGCCGGTGCGGGTGCGGCATCGACGCTGGGCGCGTCCTGACTCGACGGCGGCGCGGTGGTGTCGAAGACGCAGGCCGACGCGAGCACCCACAAGCACGCCATCCCACCCATGCCCACAGCCCTCGCCATACGAGAGATCATAAAGCGCTCCCTCGCAGGCTGTCGATGTGCGTTCTGATGACCGGCCCTGGCTCCACGGAACTCACACTAGTCACGCGTACGAATTGAAGGTCGCAATCGCTGGCTGATACGCTCGGGTCTTCCATGGCCGGCGTGTTGAAGTTCCCTGATCACGGGAAGTTGCTGGTCTGCACGGACCTGCAGGGATGCCTGCGGGACTTTCGAACGATGGTCGCTCACTTCATCGAGTGCAGTGAGCGTTGCGACGGCGACACGCACCTTCTGTTCACCGGCGACCTGGTGCACGGCCCGCACATTGACGAACAGGACTGGCCCGACTTTCTCGGCGAGTACTACCGCGATCAATCCGGCGAGGTGATCGACGAGTTCGTCGCCTTGCGTGAACGCTTCCCCGGACACGTGCATGGCTTGCTCGGCAACCACGAGCACGGCCACATCGGCGGGCCGCACACGGCCAAGTTCGCCATGGATGAGGTGGCGCTGCTCGAGCACCACCTCGGTCCGGCCCGCACGCGCAAACTGCGCACCGTGCTGCGCGACCTGCCCCTCGCCGCGGTCGCCCCCTGTGGTGCCGTCTTCACCCACGGTGCACCGGCCGCCGCGATCGACTCGGTCCGCGACGTCGAAGACGTCGACGTCTCCCACCTGGGCGCCGACAGCCCCATCGACATTCTCGACGTTCCGGTGCTCGGGCCGATTCTCTGGGCCCGCTCGGCCAGCGTTGACGCGGCGCGCCAGTTCGTCGCCGCCATGGGGGGCACGATCTCCATCTACGGCCACGACGTGATTCCGGCGGGCTTCGAGCGCGTCGGCGACGAGCAGATCGTCGTTTCGACCTCCTTCGGCGTCTACGACACCAACAAAGTCTACCTGGAACTCGATCTCGCCTCGCGCTACGACACGGTCCACGACCTCCGGGTCGGCCGCGAGATCCGGGCGCTATACCCGGAAAAATCGATTCATTACCGAAAAGTAGAGCCACTGCCCTCGCGATGAAGCGATCAGTGGATCAGGCGCCGACCATCTGGTATACACCGCCGTTCCGTGGGTCCGTTCGGCCCCGAGATCGCTGAGGAAACCGACATGAAGGCCACCGCCAACCACCCCCACTACCGCCCCACCAAGATCACCTGTGCGTGCGGCACCGTCTACGACACGTTCTCGACGCGCGGCGACTTCCAGGTGGAAATTTGCGCGACCTGCCACCCGTTCTTCACGGGCAAGCAGAAGATGCTCGACACCGAGGGCCGCATCGAGCGCTTCAACAAGAAGTACGGCAAGCTCAAAAAGAAAGCCGACGACGACAGCGCCAGCTAGGAGCGGGGTCCACGCCCCTCCCGCAAACGCGAGCTCGAATCCCAACGGAGCAGCATGCTGGTTGACGACAAGTTCATCGACAAGATGAACGGCCTCGAGCGGCGCCACGGCGAGGTGGAGAACCTCCTCGGGCAGCCCGACATCATCGCCGACCGAGCGGAGTTCACGAAGCTCTCCAAGGAGCACGCGGACCTGCAGGACGTGGTCGCGGCCTGGCGCGAGTTCCGCAAGCTCATGGACGAGGTCGAGGACGCCCGCGCCATGGCGCAAGAGGCCGACGACCCCGAGATGCGCGAGCTTGCCCGCGAGGAGCTCGGCGAGCTCGAAGACCAGCTACCGCTGCGCGAGCACGAGCTCAAGGTGCTCTTGCTGCCCAAGGACCCGAACGACGCCAAAAACACCGTCCTGGAGATCCGGGCCGGCACCGGCGGCGACGAGGCGGCGCTGTTCGCCGGCGACCTTCACCGCATGTACATGCGCTTCGCCGAGCGCGAAGGCTGGAGCACCGAGAACCTCTCCTATTCCGAAGGCGCCGCCGGCGGCGTCAAGGAGAGCATCACGCTGGTAGCCGGCAAGGACGTCTACTCGAAGCTGAAGTACGAGTCGGGCGTCCACCGCGTGCAGCGGGTACCCGCCACCGAGTCCCAGGGCCGCGTCCACACGTCGGCCGCAACGGTCGTCGTGTTGCCCGAGGTCGAGGACGTCGAAGTCGACATCAACGACAACGACTTGCGGATCGACGTCATGCGGGCCGGCGGCCCGGGCGGTCAGTCCGTCAACACAACCGACTCGGCCGTGCGAATCACGCACATCCCAAGCGGCATCGTCGTCCAGTGCCAGGACGAAAAGTCGCAGCACAAAAACAAGGCCAAGGCCATGAAGGTGCTGCGCTCACGCCTGTACGACCGCATGGCCGCCGAGCAACAGGCCGAAGAGCGCGCCAAGCGCCAGTCGCAGGTAAAGAGCGGCGACCGCTCCGAGAAGATCCGGACCTACAACTTTCCCCAGGACCGGATGACCGACCACCGCATCAACCTGACCAAGCGGAACCTCGACGGCATCCTTGCCGGCGGACTCGAGGAAGTGATCGACACGCTCCGGGCGCACTTCCAGACCGAAGCTCTCAAAGAGACCGAAGACCTGTAGCAGCCCGGGTCGGGTCTGCCCCGCCCAGGCTCCTCGAACGTCTCGACAGCCACCAGGGTCGCCCCGGCGCCCGGTGGTGCAAGCCGCACGATTCACCGCCTTTCGACGACGGCCCCGGCCGAACGTCGGCCCGCGGCACACGCCCTTCGGTCTCCGACGCTCGTGCCCACGCAGCCCGCTCGCGGAACGGAGCTTGGTGCAAGACCCAGCTCGCACCGACGCCCCGCACCAGACTGGGGCGCTCCCACCGTGCGTTGACTTAGAGCATTCCGCTTCGGCGCAGCCCTCGCCGGAGCTTGTCGATCGCCTGGCGCTGCAGCTGGCGAATCCGCTCGCGGGAAAGCCCGTGGTGCGAGCCAATCTGCACCAGCGTCTGCCGTTCCGCCCCGAGCAATCCGAAGCGGCGCCGCAGGACGTCGGCCTCGATGTCGGTGAGGTTGGGCATCATGTGCAAGACCTGCTCGAGGGCGCGCTGGGAGGCCAGCATATCGTCGAGAGTCATGTCCGCCTCGTCCACCATCGGCAGCACGTCGGCGAGGGTTCGCGAGCCATCACCGCCGGGCTGCGGTGCATCGAGCGAAACGTCGGTTTGCATCATGGCCATTTGCACCCGCTCGACCCGGGCGGGCTCCATGTCGCAAGCGGCCGCGATTTCGTCGAGGTTCGGCGGGCGCCCGAGCCGCTGGGTCATCTCCTCCGTCGCCGACAGCACGCGATAGCCCGCGCCGGCCACGTGGTTGGGCACGCGCACGCTGCGCCCTTTGTTGACCAGCGCGCGACGAACGGCGTGTCGAATCCACCAGACGCCGTAGGTCGCGAATCGGGTGCCGCGGCTGGCGTCGAACCGGCCAATGGCCTGCAGCAGCCCGACGTTGCCCTCCTGAATCAAGTCAGGCAGCGGCAAACGGCCGTAGTCGTACTCGCGCGCGACCTTGACCACCAGGCGCAAATTCGCCTCGGCAAACCGCTTTCTCGCCCGGGTGGCGGCGCGAGCGAGCCCGTGGACGCGCGTTCGCCAGCTGGCAATGCCGGGCCCGAGCCGCGCGCCGTCCGCCACGCGATCGACCTCGATGACCGCAGCGTCGGCCAGAACGCGATCGGGATCGATCGCCCGCAGGGCCGCCGGCTCGACGGAGTCCAGGGGTTCTCCGTGAGCGCGCTCCAACGCCGCGCGAATGGAGCGCCTGCCGGCCTCCACCTCGAACACCGTGGACCACTGCGCCAGCTCGATGTCTTCGATGGTCGACGCCATCTCGATCTCGCGCTCCGGCGTAAGCAGGCTGTGCTTACCAAGCGCGTCGAAATAGGCGTCCAGCGAGCTGTGCCCCCCGCGACTGTGAACGCGCCTTTTGCTCGAAGCTCTTGGGTCGGCTCGCATCGAGGCCCCCCCTCGTGAACTGATTTGCGAAAAACAAGACTGCCGACCCTGGAGGGGCCGGTTAGCGACTCGAACGCTTGCGGTATCGACCGGGCGTAATCTCAGCTATCTGTCGGAATATGGTCGTCAGGTGGCTTTGCGACGAAAAGCCACACTCCGCCGCGATGTCGGCGATGCTCGTATCCGTGGTGCGAAGCAGGCGCTTGGCGCGCTCTACCCGCCGCTCGAGCACGTACGCGTGCGGCGACTTGCCGGTCTCTTCTTTGAAGCACCGGGCAAAGTGAGAAGAGCTCAGCCCCACCTGGGCCGCGAGATCGGCGAGGCGAAAGTCCGCGCTGAGGTTCGCCTCGATGAACTCGATGGCCCGCCCCAGGGCGCGACGCCCGAGTCGGCTGCCTCCGCGGCCGCGAGCCGGCGACGCCGCGAGAGCATCGAGAGCTTCGACGATGACGAGTCGCGCCACCGCGTCGGCCATGATGGCGTCCTGCTTGGACATGGAGAGCGCCTCAACGAGCGGAATCAACGCGCTCACTCGCGGCCCGCGAATGTTGCTCATCGACCGCAGCTGAGGCCGGGCGTACGCGCCGCTCGCGCTCGCCTGGCGCTCCACCCGCTCGCGCACGCTCGGGTCAATCCCAAGGGCGATAAAGGATGGCCCCACGCCGATGCTGCGCGTGTAGACGCGACTGCCGGCCGGGTGAAAGTGCATGGCGCGCGCCTCGACGTCCATCGAGCGGGCCTTCACACCATCCGCGGCGTGCGCCACGGAGAACCCGCTCGGCGTGAGGATGACGACATCCTGCTCGCTCGAAAAGTACAGCTCGAAGGGCCCCGGCGGCGTCACATCGATCGACAGCGGACCAATGACCAGTCGGCGGCCGAGCGCCGGAAGCGAAGGCTCCGGCGCGCCGTCGGGCAGTTCAGGGGCCTCGTCGAAATCGCCCCCCTCGGTACGCAAATCGTCGTTCGACATGAAAACACTCGTTCGTGAGCGATTGCAGCCTAACAGTGCCGCTTTGCGGCGACATCCGTCTTCTAGGAGATGCGCGAAGTTCGGCGCAAAGCTCGCAAAACGCTGTTTTGAGGCCGTTCAGAGGCGAATTGAACGAAGCCCCTGTATGCGTCGGGGGACTTGGCGCCGCACTCGAAGGCGAAACAGGCGAATCGAAGGCGAGCAGGCGAAACCAAATGATCCGCTTTTTTTTTGCGAGATCACTCGGCCCCGAGGGGCGCGCGGCAATTGGCCGGGCTACAGGCCGAAGATGCCGAACACCGCGTCGCGGAACGCGTCGTTGACGGCCGCGGCGATAACGAGCGAAACCAGCAGGCCAATGCTCACGTAGGTGACGTCCTTGACGAGCACCAAAACGGCCTGACGCGGGCTTCTCTCGGTCGCGGCTCGCAGAGCCATGGCGATCTCGCGCCCGCCCAGCAGGCCGATGAACACCCACGTGGTGCTCATGGGAATCTTGCTCTGAATCTTAAAGAAGAACAGGATCAGCGCGTAGATGAAGTCGATGAGGGTCGCCGCGCGAACGTCGACAACACCTGACTTTTCGTCGACGACCTGCTGGACCTTTTCGCCGCGAAAGTAAAACAGCAGGCCAAGGCCGACCGTCACAACGCCGGCGAACGCGAAGAACTCGGCAAACGACATCGACCGGGGCAAGTAGACCGCGATGTTGGCCGCGTCCTGCTGGAGCCAAACGCTCCACAGACACCCGGTCGTGATCCACTGCGCGACGCGCCAGCCGGGGTGCGCAGGGCCGCGCCACAGCCGCTCCACCAGCTTCGAAACGGCAATCCAAACCGCAAACGCCACGGCGAAGGAAACCGCGTAGCCGAGCAGGCTCTTCTTCAGGACGCCGCCCACGCTGCCGGCGGTGGTCGCAAAGCTGGTCAACAGCAGGAACGTCGTCGACACCGGCATGCGCAGCCGGGTGAGGACCAACAAAAACAGCGGCGCCGCCACCTGCAGGTACGAGAACTCGGTCGGCGTTTGCGCAAAGCCCTTCGAGGCAAGACGCTGGTAGCTGACGTCGCCATCGAACTGCACCCAGCTATACGCAACCGTCGCGACAAAGATGCCGCCGATGTAGATCCACAGCAGCCACCACCTTTGCTTTTCGTTCGACACGATGAACGTGCCTATGGTCTGGATGCTGTCGTTGCCGACCGCCGCGTAGCTCGCGAACAGAAAGCCAACCCATCTCGCAATGGCGGCGTTCTGGTACGTGAAGCCCACGGCGAGAAAAGCAACCCCGAGCAGCGCGAGGAAAATCTTCTCATCCACCACGAACCCGACCACGCGGTCGGTCACGGTTCGCTTGCCAGAAGGAGCAGAAGTCGATTGGCTAAGAGACGGCATCGTCGGGGTAGCCGCGGGGGCGCGGCGCGGCCGACGTTACAGCTTCTTCAGGAGCGAATCGACCACGCGCATGATTTTCTTCTCGTCGCCTTTGACGTAGCCGTTGTGCACTTCGCGCACGATGCCCTTGCCGTCCAGGACATAGGTGGTCGGCATGGTTTCAGGCTCGTAGCGATCGACCGCAGCACCCGAGGGGTCGAACACGACGCTCATGGTCTTCACGTTCGTCTCGGCGAGGAAGCGGTCGGCTTTGCGCCGCTCGCTGTCGATGTTTATCGCCACGAACCGAACCCGCGCGCCCTTGTCTTTGTAACGTTTCGCCAACTTTTCGTAGGCGGGCAGTTCTTTTTTGCAGGGCTTGCACCAGCTGGCCCCGAAGGTGAGGACGACGACGGTTCCGCGCAGCTGTTTGAGGCTAAAGCGCTTGCCGCGCTTGTCCTTCGCGGAGCCGAGCTCGCTCGCCCGGTCGCCCCGCGACACTCCCGCGCTGGCCGCGGCCCCGGTCGTCAAGACCAGGGCAGTCGCCAGCGCCATCGAAATCAGTCGTCCCCGCATGTGCCCCCTTCGACGCTGCATCTAGCTTACTGATTCACCGCAAGCTCTTCCGCAATGTAATCCTCGAGAAACACCAGCCGCTCGACGATCCGTCCGTTGATGTAGACCGTGGGCGTACCCTGCAGGCCCCCCTTGATGCCCTCGGCCCGGTCCTTGGCGACCCGGGGCGCGGCGGCCTTGTAGTCGGCGACGAACTTGCTCATGTCGAGGCCGATTTCCTCGGCGTACTCCTTGATCTGCGAGATGTCGTGCTTGCCCTGGTTGGCGAACAGCATCTGGTGCATTTCCTTGAACTTGCCCTGCTTGCTCGCGGCAATGGCAGCCTGGGCCGCGGGGCCCGAGTTCGGGTTGCCCGTAAGCGGAAACTGCTTGTAGTAGACCACCACGTCGTCGGGGTGCTGAGCCCTCAGCTGGTCGAGTACCGGCGCAAAGGCCTTGCAGTGCGGGCAGCCGTAGTCGAAGAACTCAACGAGCTTGATCTTCGCGTCCTCGGGGCCGTCGTAGGGCGCCTGGGTCAGGTCGAATTCGATCGGCCCGCCCTCGCGCCGGTAGCGACCGTCGTAAAGCTGGCGAATCTCCGTGTCGCCGAGGCCGATTTTCTCGTCGGCGAGCGTGGCCACGAACCGAGCCGCGAACGGCGCGCGCTTGCACTCGGGGTCCTCCTTGACCGACGTCCGCAGGCTGTGGGCCTTGCCGCACGGCGACGGCAGCGTGTCGAGGGCCTTCGACAGCTTGGCCTTTTCGATGTCGCTGAGCTTGTCGGTGTCGACGTCGGGGATGTCGATGTCGACGTCCACAGGCCCCGCTGGCAGGGGCGACGGCTTGGGCGCCGCTTTCGCCTGCCCGGCGGCCGGCTGCGCGGCCGCGGCGCCGGTTTCCCCGGCTTCGGCCCGGTCCATGGCCGCCGCGGCGCCATTGTCTCCGGCGGTCTTGGTTTCGCTCTTTCCGCACGATGCGCCGGTGCAAAGGCCCAGGGCCACGGCGAGCAACGACGTAATCGCGAGCTTTCGGCGACGGACACAACGGTCTGGAATCACGGGCAAGGTTTTAGTTCAGTCGCGCGAGCGGCGCAACACACGCCCGTCTTGACTGGCCCGGAACGCCTTGCTAAAAGCCAACTGAATGACCGCTCATTCAGACACGCCGGCCCGCGGGCCGGGCAGCGGCAAGCGCGAGCGAATCCTAGCAGCGGCCGAAGAGGTTTTTGCGGCCCGGGGCTTCTTTCAGGCCCGGGTTTCGGAAATCGCAAAGGCGGCGGGGGTCGCCGACGGCACGATTTACCTCTATTTCAAGAGCAAGGATGACCTGCTCATCTCGCTGTTCGAGGACCGGATGGAGCTGGTCAACAACGAACTCGAGACGGCCCTCGAGGGCGCCGAAGGCGCGCCGGCAAAGCTGCGGTGCTTCATCCGAGCGTACTGTGACCTGGCGTCACGGCACCCGAACACCGCCGAGGTCATCACTATCGAGCTCCGCCAGAGCTCGAAGTTCATGAAAGAGTACGACAACCCCCGCTTTGCAGACTTTTTGCGCCGGCTCGCATCCATTATCGAGCAGGGCCAGCAAGAGGGCACCCTGCACAGCGAGATTCCCGCCCCCATCGCGGCCCGATCCCTATTCGGCGCGCTCGACGAGTTACTGCTCGCGTGGGTTTTGGGTGGCGGAGAGAAGTTCGATATCGTCCGCGCGGCCGACTGGGTCGGCGACATGATCTTGAAAGGCCTGGAAGCCAGGAGGAACCAGTGAAAATCCTCGTACCGTTGAAACGAGTTCCCGATCCCGAAATGAAGCTGACGATCAAGGACGGGAAACCCGACATCAGCAACGCCACCTGGGTGGTGAACACCTTCGACGAATATGCGGTCGAGACCGCGCTTCGACTCGTCGAGAACGCCGACACCGGCGACCGCGACGGCGAAGTCATCGTCGTGACCATCGGTCCGGCCGACGCGGCCCAGCAGCTTCGCTCGGCGCTGGCCATGGGTGCCGACCGCGCGATCCGCATCGACGCCGAGGACGCCGACATCGACGCCGGCATCGTGGCTCGCGCGCTGGCCAAGGTCTACGAGGAGGAGAAACCCGACCTCGTCGTGCTGGGCAAGCAGGCCGTGGACGGCGACGCCAACCAGGTCGGCCAACAGCTGGCCGGCAAGCTCGGCCTGCCCCAGGCGTGCTTCGCCGCCAACGTCGAGGTCGAAGAGGGCGGCAAGTCGCTGCTCGTCGGCCGCGAGGTCGACGGCGGCGTCGAGTACAAGCGACTGCCGGTCCCCGGCGTCCTCACGTGCGACCTGCGCATCATTCAGCCCAAGAGCGTGGTCAACCACGTGACGCCCGACAGCCACGAGTACCAGGAAGGTGCCCGCTACGCTTCGCTCAAGGGCATCATGAAGGCCAAGAAAAAGCCCCTCGACGAAAAAGCCCTGGGCGACCTCGGTATCGAGACCACGTCGGTGGTCAACGACAAGGGCTACGAGCTTCCGCCCGAGCGGCAGGCCGGCGTCATGGTCGAAACCATCGAGGAGCTGGTCAAGAAGCTCCACGAAGAAGCCAAAGTGCTCTAGGCCCCAGCGCCAGAATACAGAGAGGAACGAATCCAAATGGGAAACGTCATCGTATTTTGCGAAAGCGCGGGCGACTCGCTCAAGGGAAGCGCCCTGTCGGCCATCGCCGCGGGCCGGACCGCGGCGGGCTTCCACGGCGGTGAAGTCATAGCGCTGCTCGTCGGCAAAGGCGTCGGCGCGGCTGCCGACCACGCCTGCAAGTACGCCCCGAAAGTCATCACCGTCGACGACGACCGGCTCGAGACCTTCATGGCCGAGACCTACGCTCCGGTGATCGCCAACGTGGCCAAGGCCAACGACGCGAGCGTCATCATCGGCTCGGCCAACCAGACCGGCAAGGACGTCATCGCGCGCGTCGCCGGCATTCTCGACGCGGGCATGGCCTCGGACATCTCCGCGGTCGAGAGCAAGACCGACTACAAGCGCCCGGTGCTGGCCGGCAACGCCTACGTCACCATCGAGGTGTCGTCGGACACCACGTGCGTCACCGTGCGTCAGTCGGAGGTCGATGCGGCCGGCGAACTCGACGCGCCGGGCAGCGCTTCGTCCGCCGAGGCCGGCGAGGTCAACACGTTCGGCGCCGAGGTCGTTCGCATCGAGGCGAGCAAGAGCGATCGCCCCGACCTCAACGAGGCCGATGTGGTCGTGTCCGGTGGGCGCGGCATGAAGAACGGCGACAACTTCAAGCACATCGAAGAGCTGTGCGATGCGCTCGGCGCCGCCATGGGCGCGTCGCGCGCCGCGACGGACGCCGGCTTCGTCCCGAGCGACCTGCAGGTCGGTCAGACGGGCAAAGTCGTGGCGCCCAACCTCTACATCGCCATCGCCATCTCGGGCGCGATTCAGCACCTCGCGGGCATGAAGAACTCCAAGACCATCGTCGCGGTCAACAAGGACGCCGAGGCGCCGATCTTTCAGGTCGCCGACTTCGGCATTGTGACCACGTGGGAGGAGGCTATCCCACAGCTCATCGAGGAGATCAAAAAGGTCAAGGCGGCGAGCTAAGCAGCACGGCTGCGCTATCGCACACTGTGTGTCGAGTCGGGTCGGGTGCCGTTTGGCGCCCGACCCTTCTTTTTGGCCGGAGACAGGCGCGTTGAGAGTGCCCTGCTACAATCGCAGCAGTGTCGCCCGAAGCAGCCCAGGAGCTACGCTCTCGGACCGCCGACGCCTCCGAGGCGCTCCGCGCCGTCGAGGAAAACGTCGCGCGAGTCATCCGCGGTAAACCCGAGGCCATCCGCCTGGCCGTCACGACGCTGGTGGCGCGAGGCCACCTGCTGATCGAAGACATACCCGGCGTTGGCAAAACTACGCTGGCGCGCGCCCTCGCCCGCTCGCTCGGCGGCACCTTCAAGCGCATTCAGTTCACCAGCGACCTGCTGCCGTCCGACATCGTCGGCATTTCGATGCTCGACACCGAGACCCGGCGGTTCGACTTTCACCGCGGCCCCATCTTCGCCAACGTCGTTCTCGCCGACGAGATCAACCGCACGACGCCGCGCACCCAGTCGGCACTACTCGAGGCAATGAGCGAGGGGCGAGTTTCGGTCGACGAGCACACCCACGAGCTCGACCGGCCGTTCATGGTGCTGGCAACGCAAAACCCGGTCGAGCACTTCGGCACCTATCCGCTGCCCGAGTCGCAGATGGACCGGTTCCTGCTGAGGATTCGCCTGGGCTACCCGGCTCGCGATCACGAGCGCGACATCCTGCTCAATCACGGCATGTCGGACCCGGTCGACAGCATCGAGCCCGTTATCGACCACGACACGGTGCTCGCGCTGCAGGCCTCGGTCGAATCGGTACGGGTCGAAGACAGTCTGGTCGACTACGCCCTGCGCGTGGTCGAGCAAACCCGCGACACTCCGGCGCTCACGATCGGTGTATCGACCCGCGGTGCCTTGGCCTGGTTTCGCGCCGCCCAGGCGCTCGCCGTGGTGGACGGTCGCGACTTCTGCATCCCCGACGACTTCAAGGGCCTGGCCGTCCCGGCGCTGTCCCACCGGGTCACCCTGGCGTCCGCCCAGGACTCGCTCGGCGGCCAGCGCGAAGAGTCAGAGCAGGTGATTCGCGACGTGCTGTCGCGCGTTCCCGTGCCGACGTAACGGGGCGACGTGGCGCGCAAAAACAAGCGAGACGCCGCCGGCAACGGGCCCGGCAAGACCGACAAAGACAGCCGCCGCAAACGCCGGCGGCTCAAGCTCACCCGCGAAGGCAAGTACTTCGTCTTCATCACGATTGCGGTGGGCCTGGCTGCTATCAACACCGGCAACAACCTGCTGTACCTGGTCCTGGGCTGGCTGCTGTCCGTGATCGTGGCGTCCGGCCTGATGAGCGATGCGTCGCTGCGCAAAATCAGTCTCGATCGGCGACCGCCCCCCCGCGTTCACGCCACGGTCCCGTTCTTGATGGAGCTCATCCTCGAAAACGGCAAGAAGTACCTTTCGTCGTTCTCGGTCGAGGTCGAGGACCTCGTCGCCGGCAAACCGATCGACAAGAAGTGCTACTTCCTCAAGGTTCCACCGGGCCGAACACAGCGCACGAGCTACCGGCACACGTTTTCGCGCCGCGGCCTGTACAAGCTCGACGGCTTTCGCGTCGGTTCCAAGTTTCCTTTCGCGCTGTTCTTGAAGACCCGGCACCTACAGGCCACCGACGAGCTGCTGGTGTTGCCGGCCGTGCGGCCGGTTCCACAACCTCCACCGCGGGCGAGAAATCTCGGCGAAGCGGCGGTGAACCAGGCAGGTCGCTACGGCGACTTCTTCGGTCTGCGCGAGTACCGCGAAGGCGATGACCGCCGCGACGTTCACTGGCGGTCCACGGCTCGCACCGGCCGGACAATGGTGCGCGAGTACGAGCAGGAGGCCCAGCGACGAGCCACCATCGTCGTCGACAACGCCCTGCCAATGGGCGCGGGGCCGGCGCTGGTCGACGCCCTCGAGGAGGCGGTGAGCCTGGCCGCATCGCTGGCGAACACGTACATCAGCCGGGGCTATACGGTCTCGGTCGTGGCCCGCGGCGGCCACGTGCCGTTGGGCGCCGGACCGAACCACCTGGTCCGCGTGCTCAAGTTCCTGGCGCTGCTGCCCACCACCGAAGACGACGAACCGTTTTCCGGCACGCTCGACCCGGCCACGGATACGGTGATGGTGGTGCCCCGCGGCGCCCAGAACGAGGGGCTGCCCACCGGCATTGGCCACGTGATGGAGGCGCCCTGATGCGGTTCGCCTACACGCACAAGCTATCGACCTACCTCGCCGCCGGCGCCGCGTACTTCGGCCTCGCGTTCTCGGGGGAGCTCGGCTTTGTCGTGCTGCTGCTGATCTTTGCGGGCATGGTCGGCAGCTGGTTTTGGGAGCCACCGCGGGTCAACTTCGACCGGTGGGCGGCCGCCTGGACCGGGCTGTCCATCGGCCTGTTCCTGTTGTCGATCTTCGCCATCCTCACCGGGGGGGAGGTGCTGATCGTCGGCGCCTATTTCCTGATGTACCTGCTGGTGGCGAAGCTCTTCTCCCGCCGAACCTGCCGCGACTACAGCCAGGTCATGGTGCTGTCGTTTCTGATGGTCGTGGCCGGCACCGTGCTCAACTCCGGTTTCTCCTACGGCCTGTTCTTCCTGGGCTACGTGGTGTTCACGACCTGGGCGGCCATTTTGCTGCACCTGCGGCGGGAAATCGAAGACAACTTCCTGGTGCGCCACCGCGGCAGCGCCGCTACCTCGGTGCAAGTGCAGCGCGTGCTCGACTCGCGCCGCATCGTCGGCGGCCGATTCCTCACCGGGACGTCGGTGGTTTCGATCGCCGTGTTCGTCAGCGCTTCGATCCTCTTTCTCGCGATTCCACGCATCGGCTTCGGCCTGTTCTTCAACAAGAAGCGCTCGAGCATTCAGATGTCGGGGTTTTCCGACGGCGTTAGCCTCGGCGACCACGGCACGATCAAGGACGACCCGACCGTGGTGATGCGCGTGAAGATGGACTTCGATCCGACAACCGGCGAGGTCGGCGGCATTCACTGGCGCGGGGTCGCCTTCGACCGCTACGAAAACGGTCAATGGCGGCGCGACATTCGCCGCGCTCCCAGAGCCGACGTCGAGCTCAATCCGGGCAACACCACGCGGCTGTACATGCGGTACACCAATCACGGCAAGGTCAATCAGAGCGCCCTGGCCGCCCGGCGAGCCAAGGCCCTGCGCCAGGAGGTCTATCTGGAGCCACTCGGCAGCGACGTACTCTTTGGCGCTTCGCTGCCCATCGAGTGGGAGTTTTCGACGAGCTTGTTCGACCCGAAGTCGCGCAAGAACCAGCCCCGCGGCGGCCTCAACGACGAAGCGCGCCTGCGCCACGGGGCGGGGGTGAAGTACGTCGTGTACTCCGACGTGACGACGCCCGAGGCCCGGCCCCTTGCCCCCGGCGAAGACCCGCTCGCGCTGCCGCAGGCGCCACCCGACCCGACCGGGCGAAAACCAACCTACGACGTTTATCTGCAGCTGCCGGACAGCGTGCGCGACAGTCCGCGCATTCGCGAGCTCGCCGAGCAGATCACCAGCGGCATCGAGGCGCCGTACGACAAGGCGCGCGCCATCGAGACCTGGCTGCGCACCGAGCTCAGCTACACCCTCGAGATGCGCGTGCCTCCCGAGGGCCAGGAGCCCGTCGACTTCTTCCTGTTCGACTGGCGCGCCGGCCACTGCGAGTACTTCTCGTCGGCCATGGCAATCATGCTGCGGACGGTCGGCATTCCGTCGCGCAACGTCAACGGCTTCCTCGGCGGCGAGTGGAACGAGTTCGAAAACTACGTCGCGGTGCGCAACGGCGACGCTCACTCGTGGGTCGAGGTGTACTTTGCCGACCGCGGCTGGGTGACCTTCGACCCGACGCCTCCGGGCGAAGCCAACCGGCTCGGCAGCGGAGGCACCAGCGTGCTCGACAAGGCGCGGCGGCTTCTCGACACCATGCGACTCAAGTGGTTCGAGTGGGTCATCGAATACGATCTGCAGCGGCAGCTGTCGGTCTTTCGCTCCATCGGCAAGGCCTTCGGCGGCGGCAGCAAGTCGCTCAAAAAGGGGCTCGACGGCAGCCGCGACTGGTTCGTTCGCCACAAGTGGACGCTGGGCGGACTCGTCGCCGGCATCGGCATCTTCGTGTTCGTGGTGCTTCGACTTCGGTCGCGGCGCCTGCGCAACAGCCCGCTCGGCGCGCCGCGCAGCGGGTCGAGGGCCCGGTCGGCGGTCGCCGGCGTTTGGCTGGTCACCGCGCGCCGCATGGCTCGCCGAGGCCACCGCCGGGACCAAGCGACCACGCCGCGCGAGTACGCCGACGCCCTGGCGCGCAAAAAGACCCCCGGCGCGGCCTCGTTCGCGCGCCTGACCGAGCTCTACTACGCCGCCGTCTACGGACCTCACGAGCTCCCCGACATGGCCGCTCAGGCCAAGGAGCTCCGGGATCAGGTCGAGACCGCCTGGAAGCAGCGCCCGCGCCGCTAGGCGGGCGTTGAAAAACGCCGTCGCCACGCGCGCGCCGGTGACGACCGGCACGAGGCAGGGCGCGCGGCCCGAATCGCCGACACACAGAGCCGCCCGGGCATTACCGAGCCCGGGGCATCGTCGAATCGGTCTCGGGTTTTGAACACCCGGGGAACGCGGCAAAATCGGAGCGCGCGGCGTGCGGGGCGCCACAGGCCGGACGCCCGTCGCGCCGTAATGCCGCGAGTCCCGGTTGCCAGATTGGCAAGCGACGACGGCCCAGCCTGACACGAGGGCAGAGTTGTTGCCGGCCTTGCGGGTGCGTGATAGCAATCCCAACAGGTTGCGAGCGCCCCGCGCAGGGCACTCACCTTGCAACGCTCGCGGCGGTCCCTGCCATGCCTACGTCTATCTTCTCGTTTCGCCTCGCCCTTGGCATCGCGATCGTTGTCGCGGCCGGCTCGCGGCCGGCGGCCGCTCAGGACATCTCCCTGGGGGGCGGCACCTTCGTCACCGAGCTCGTCGAGGTCGTCGATCAATCGGAGCCCGCCGAGGGCGACAACGTCGAACCGTTCAACCAGATCGAACGCAACGAGTTCTTCGGCGTCGCCAGCTGCGCCTGCGACCGGCTCTTCGGCATTCGCGCCCAGATCACGGGCGCCAACGCCGGCGACGTGAGCGACCGCGTCACCCGGATCGAGGCCGGCATCAACTGCGATTTGATCGACGAAGACCAGCGCGAATGCCGCGAGGTGGGGGCCATTCCCGAGCTCAGCGACCTGGTGCGCCGCGACACCTTTCCCCTGACGATCTTCGAGCTGCTCGACCCGGACGACCCGGCCAGTGAGACCTGCCTGCTGCCCGACGAACAAGAGCGCCTGATTTACTTTCTCGTCAACGACGATCAGGGCAACCCGGCGACTTTCGGAGTCGATGAGCAGAACCCGCGCGCCGTGGCCGTCGATCTCGCGCCGCCGCCGGCGCCGACGGGGTTGAGCGCGGAGCCTGGCGAGGGCGCCATCACCGTGTCGTGGGATGCCAGCGACAACAGCGACCTCGACGGCTATCAGGTGCTGTGCCGCCGGCTAGCCGGCAATACCCAGGAAACCCTCGACGAAGACCGGTTTCCTCGCGACGACGAGGGTTTTCAGACGGTCGCGACGCTGATTGCCGACGAACAATGCCCCAACAACGGCTCGCGCGGCGACCCGATCGTCGATGAGATCGATCGGTCATCCGGCGACGGCGACGGCGATGGCGACGACGCGCCCGATCCGGGGACCGTGCTCAACAGCGACCCGACGCGAGAACGCCCCGAGCCCGAGCCGGAGCCAGAGCCGGCTCCCTTCGAAGACTTTTACGTTTGCTCCGACCGACTGGCGCCCAGCAGCAGCGGTACGCGAATCGACGGTCTCGCCGATGGGGTCGAATACGAGATCGCCGTCGCCGCCATCGATGAAGCGTTCAATATCGCCGTGGCGTTCGTGCCCGAGCCCGTGGCGCCGCGGCCGGTAATCGACTTCTGGGAAGAGTACCAGCGGTCAGGTGGCTCGGCCGACGGCGGCTTTTGCTTCGTCGCCACGGCCACGTTCGGCAACTACGACCACCCGTTCGTCCGCATCCTGCGCGACTTCCGCGACGACACCCTCGCCAAGTTCGGCCTCGGCCGCGCCTTCATCCGCTGGTACTACGACAACAGTCCCGACCTGGCCGGCTTTATCGCTCGCCACGATGCCTTGCGCGTGGTTGCCGGGGTGCTGCTGGCCCCCCTGGTCGGGTTTGCGGCCGTCTGGGAATACACGACGGCGCTCGGCAAGCTCGGCCTGTTGCTCGCGTTCTTGCTGCTGCGCCACCTGCGCCGTCGCCGGCGCGCTCACCGCCTCGCCGCCGCCGCCGAAGCGCCCGCCGAGACGGTGCCCGGACGGCGGCACAGGCCGCGCGGTCGCAAGCTCGCCGCCGTTGTCGCCGCTGCCGTGGTGCTGTTGGCGTGGTCGGCGGCGGCCGACGCCCAGCCCTACTGGGACGAACCCGGCGGCCCGGCCGAAGTGCAAAGCCGCATGCCGAAGAAGCGCTCGGTCGCGCGCTGGAACTTCGAGCTCAAATTCGGCCCCTGGACCCCGAACATCGACGGCGAATTCAACAGCGGGCTGTCCGTCACCAACTACGTCGAAGACGAAGGCGGCACCCTGACCGTCGGCGATCCCCTGCAATTCGATGGCCCCTACGACGCGGTCTTCGGCGGCGCCGGCCTGCTCACGCAGCTGCAGCTCGACCGCTACCTGCTGCAAAACCGCTACGGCGACTTCGGCGTGGGCCTGTCGGTCGGCTACCTGCGCAAGTCGGGCGACGCCTTGCTCATCGACGAGCTCGAGGAAGACATCGCCAGCGTGTTCGGCAACGGCGTCAATGAGCCCTTTGCCCGCGACGGACGCCTGGCGCGCTCGGAAGGCGACAGCATCTCGTTCAACTTGATGCCCCTGGCGACGACAGCGGTGTTTCGGTTCACGTATCTGGACACGCAGATCGGGGTGCCCCTGGTGCCGTACGTGCGCGGCGGCCTGTCGTACTACCTGTGGTGGACTCGCAATCCGGCCGGCGACACGGCCGAGGCCACCGATACGGACAGCGGGGAGACCGTGCGGGGCTCGGGCGGCTCCCTGGGCTTTCAGGCCACCGTGGGCCTGGCGCTGCGCCTCGAGCGCATCGACGTCGAGGCCGGCACCAACCTGCGCGACGAGCTTGGGATCGAGCACGCCAGCTTTTTTTTCGAAGGCACCCTGGCCGAGGTCGACGGATTCGGTGACGACAGCCGCCTGTCGGTTGGCGACGTCAACTGGGCCGCCGGCATGAGCTTCGAGTTCTAGCCGCCCCGCTTCAGGACAAGGCCAAGCGCTTGCCGGAGCCGACGCGCAACATCAGGCTGGTCGTCGAGTACGACGGAACCGAGCTGTCGGGCTGGCAGCGCCAGGAAAACGGGCCCACGGTGCAGCAGCATCTAGAAGAGGGCCTGGCCGAGCTGCACGGCGCGCCCACCCGGGTGGTCGGCGCGTCGCGAACCGACGCCGGCGTTCACGCCCTGGGGCAGGTGGTCGCTTTCGAGACCACTTCGCGCATTCCCACCGACGGCTACCGCAAGGGCCTCAACGCCATCCTGCCGCGGAGCATCGCCGTGGTCGAAGTTGCCGTCGCCCCCGCCGAGTTCAGCCCGCGGTTCTCGGCGCGCGGCAAGCACTACCGCTACGCGCTGTGGACCCGGCGAGATCGCTCGCCCCGGCTCGAGCGGTTTTCCTGGCATCGCCCGTTCCCCCTCGACCTCGCCGCCATGCGAACCGCCGCCTCGCACCTGGTCGGCGAGTTCGATTTCACGTCGTTTCGGGCGTCTGGCTGTACGGCCCAAACCGCCACGCGAGAGATAACGGCGGTGGACGTCACCCGCCCGTCGGACGACGAGCTCGTCATCGACGTGCGTGGAAACGCCTTTTTGCGCAACATGGTGCGCATTCTGGCCGGCACTCTGGTCGACGTGGGGGAGGGTCGCATCCCCGCGGACACCCTGCCCCGCATCGTCGCCGCTCGCGACCGCAAGGCGGCCGGAGTGACGGCGCCAGCACGCGGCCTGACCCTGGTCGAAGTGTTCTACGCGCCAGACTTTTCGCGCCGTTGAGCCCCGCCGCCGGCGGCCGGTGTAAGGTTTCGGGCGTTCGTGGCGTTCGACGAGAGAACGGTGATCGCTGTACCCGCGGAACGGTCCGAGCTCGACCGAGAACGGAGCTTGGTCGAGCAGGCCCAGCGAGGAGACCTGGAAGCCTTGCGTCCCATCTTCGATCGATACGCTCCGCAGCTGTACGCGACCATTGCCCTGCCCCGCATGGGCGACTCGGCCGCCGCAGAAGACGTCGTCCGCGAAGCGCTTGGCACCGCGGTGCAAAAGCTGCACAAGTTCCGCTGGCAGGGGCGAGGAATCTACCCGTGGCTCCGGCAGATCACCGTGAACAAGGCCTACGACGCCTTGCGAAAGAACCGGCGCAACCACGCCCTGGCAACCGCGTTTGCCGATGAGCAGCCGGTCGAAAGCGCCCGAGAGGACCGCGCCGACCACCGCCTCATCGCCGAGCAGGACCGGGCGGCCAACCGCCAGCGCATCGACGACGCCATGAGCCGGCTCAACGACCGCTACCGGCGCGCCATCGAAATGCGCCTGCTCGACGAGCGCTCGCGAGACGAGTGCGCCGCCGAACTCGCGATCACCGTCGGCAACTTCGACGTATTGTTCCATCGCGCCGTGCGCGCATTTCGCAAACACTTCGGAGAACGCGAGTGACCCGCGACCGTGACGACGAACTCGACCTGACCGCGTCTCGCGAAGAGCAGGCGCGCGCGACCGCTCTGGGCGACCGCGTCGACGAGCTGATCGCGGGGGCTGCGCGCCCGCCGGCCATGCAAGCCGAGGAGCGCGCCCTGCTGGAGATCGCCACCTCGGTGCGCGCGAGCGCCGGCGAGACGGCGGGGGACCTGTCGCCGCTGCGCATCCGGTCGATCGTCGATGGGGCTCTGGCATCGGCCGACGACCGCTCGCGCGCCCACACCACCAGTCCGCCGGCCCCCGACGATGAGGCGCCGCAAACCGGCGACTCCGCGACCGAGACCGGCGAGCGAGTCGGCGATGCCGACGCAGCCGACGAGCTTTCCGTGCGACGGCTGGCCGCTCGCGCCGCCCCGTGGCTGGTCGCCATTGCGTCGGCCGCCGCCGCGGTGCTGCTGGCCGCAAAGCCGCCGGCCCCCGCTCCGATCATCCCGGCCGCGGGCCCGCGCCTGGCCGAGTCGTTGCGCTCGCGCCCGGCCGACGCTGTGGTTGGGCGCATCGACCGCGCCGAGTCGGCCATGGCCAGCTCCCGGATCGACGCCATCTACGCCGATCGAATGCGAGGTTTTCGCGCCCTGAGCCTGGCGAAGGCGGGCGGCGCGTTGCCCGAGGAAGGCCCCCAATGAAGGCAGTGGCGAAGGCGAGCCCCCCGGCAGTAGCGACGGCCAGCGCGAAGAAAGCGGCAAGCCGCGGCAAGCCGCGCGCGGCCTTGGCCGCGGCCGCCCTCGTCGCGATCCTGGCGACCGCCTGCTCCGCTCGGGAGCCCGCGGGGCCGGTCACCGAGCTTCGCGGCCCGGACGATGTGGCCTCGGCCACCGACGGCGACGCCATCGACGAACCTTTGATGATCGCCCTGGCCCAGGCAAAGAATTTTCACCGCAAGGCCGACGTCTACCTGCAAGACGGCCAGGTCGAGCTCGCCATGACCGCCGTCGAGAATGTGCTAGCGGTGAAGTTCCCCGACGAAAGCCCCGAGGCCCAGGACGTCAAGCTCGACGCCCGCGCGCGCCTGGCCAAGCTCTACCTGGCCCGAGGAGAGCTGCAAGCCGCGAGCGACATGGTGACCCAGGGACTGGCCGTCGCCACCCGCGAGTCGTTCTTCGTGGCGAACCTGCACACGGTCCACGGGGAGGTCCTCGAAGCCCGGGCGGCGGCCGCCCAGGAGGAGGCGCAGGCCAGGGAATTGCGTCGGCAGGCGATCGAAGCGCTCGACCGGTCGATTCAGATTAACCAGCAGCTCCAGCGCGAGCTCATCGAGGCCGGGCGGTGATGCGACGGACTGCGCTGGCCGGCCTCGCGCTGGCGCTTGGCCTGGTTGCTGGATGCAGCCAGGCTCGCCAGGCGCCGAGCGAGGTCCCGGCAAGCGCGTTCGCCTACAGCGACGCGCGCAAGGACGAGATCAAGGACCTGTGGATCCAGATTCGCGGCTGGCGCGTGGAAATGGGGCTTGCCGGCGCCGAACCGAATCGAGCGCTCAAGACCCGCATGACCCGCACGACTCCGGTGTCGGCCCTGCGGCGCGTGTGCGAACCGCCGCCGGAGCCGAGTCCCTCCTGCACGGACGTCTGCAACCTGGCCGAGGCCATCTGCGACAACGCCGGCGACATCTGCCGCATCGCCGACGAACTCGCGGACGACTACTGGGCCAAGGAAAAATGCCGCAGCGCCAAAGCGTCGTGCAAGGAAGCCAAAGAGCACTGCTGCGGCTGCGAGGGTGAAAACGGTCACAACCCGGCGCCCTGAGGTGCGCGCCCGGCGAGGGCCGCACTGATATAGTCGGCGCCGTGAAGCCGCGCGCGATGGTCGCCACGGCAGCGACCATCCTGGCGCTCGCTTCGGGACCCGGACACCGCCCCCTGGCCCGCGCCGGTGGTCTCGACGACGACCGCGTCAACGCGCGCGCTGTCGCCAGGGCCGGCGCCGTAACCGCCAGCGACGATGGCGGCGCTGCCTTGATCTCCAGCCCCGCCGGCCTTGCCCGACGAACCGTGCCGCGGCTGTCGGTGGGCATCGCGGTGCGCGACTTCGACGGGCGGCACCAGTTTCCCGACGACGGCCCTCGCATCGACAACCAGGCCCCGGCCTCGGGGGCGCCGCTTCTGTTCGCCGCGGCGGGTGGCGACAGCTGGGTGGCCGCCCTGGGCTACGCCGAGGGCTCGGATCGGCAGGTCGCCACGGCGGAGCCCGGCTTCGGCCAGCCCGGCGATCAGGTGCAGGAACTGTTTCCCCACCGCTACTCGGGAACGCGGCTGCGCCACCAATCCCAGACGCTTACCCTCGGCGGGGCCGCGCGCGTGGGTCCCTGGCTCGCGCTGGGCGGCTCGTTGTCCGCCTCGCGGGTTACCTATCGCCAGGCCCAGACCCTCTGGGCCGGTTTTTCCGGGCTGGCGGACGTTGGCGACCCGTCGCGCGACCTCGCCCTCGAGCTTTCTGGCCGGGATGACTTCGTGCCGGGCGCCGCCGTCGGTCTGCTCGCCCTGCTCGGCGACTCGGGCGTGGAACTGAGCCTGGGCGCCCGAATTTCCGCTGGCGCCGGCATCACCGGGGATGCCAGCCTGACCCCCACCGGGCCCCAGGCATTTCCCCGGGTGACCCGGGCGACCGACAGCGCGGCGGTTGCTTTGCCCGGCCAGCTCACCGTGCGCGCCGGCGTCCGCTATGCGGCGAGCCGACTTGCCTTCGAGGTCGGCGCCGGCGCTCGCTGGTACGAGGACGAGGGCGCCCCGACCTGGCAGACCGACGTGGCGGCCCAGGATCAGCCCGCCCTGCCCGAAGACCCGGTCGGCGCCGTCCCCGGACACCTGAGCTTTGCCAATCACTGGGAGGCCGCTGCGGCGGCGGAGGTCGCGGTGGTCCCGTCGTACCTTTGGCTCGTCGGCGGTTACTCCTATCGGGCGCGGGCCGACCGGCGCCGCCTGAGTCGGCTGACGTCCATCGACGGCGCGCTGCACAGCGCAGGGGTCGGCGCGGAGGTCTACTGGCGCGAAATAACCATCGTTGCTGGCTACTCGCGCGGCTGGTCGGCGGCCACCAACGTCGCGATAGACAACACCGACGTTCTTCTGGTCAACCCGTTCGACGGCGGCACGGCCCCCGTGGGGCAAGGGCGCTTCGAGCGCACCGAAGATCGCTTTGCGCTGTCGATTGAGGTCGCATGGGACCCCTTCGCCGACGGCGACCCCAACCTAAGCGCCCTGTGAGAATCGGGATTCGGAGCGGCGTCCAGCCAGCGCCGGCACCTCGAGTCTCCACGTTCCCCGGAACTCCCGCGCACGAAACACGTAAACCAGGCCACGTTTCGTTTCCAAAAGAAGCGGGCTCATTGGCGAATTTCGCCCGCGCCACCCTCCCCCGATAGATGGCACTGGTCTTGCTCTACTTCACGGCATGACGCGACTGCAGGAAATCGAGACGTGGATCGGCGAGGCAGTGGGTGAACTGCCGGCGTCGGGCGCGCGTCCCGTTTCAGTAAAGACGCGCCGACGGGTCCCGCGCCCGCTCGAATCGTTTGCCGAGGGCACGGTGCCCGACGGCCAGCGGCCGGGCGTGCTCGACCCCGACGGCCAGGACTGAAGCGCCTTCTCCGGGGACTACCCGGACGTCACTCGCCTTCGGCGGGAGCCGGCGCATCGTCGACCTCGACGAAGGCCCCGTACAGGGCTCCGATGGCGCCGCCCGTGACGAACTGCCAGTCGATAAGGTCGCGCGGCTCGGCCCCGAGAGCGTCGCTAATCGCGGCCAGCTGCAATCCGCCACCGCCCCAGACCTTGGCGATGAGGGCGTACAGCCCACAGCCGATTCCGAAGCCAAAGGCGGCCTTGAGAATCGAGGTCACCGCCGTGCTGCGCTTGTCGAGAATGTGGCTCCAGATGGGGCGCCCGACCAGCAGGCCCACGAGGGCGCCGACCGCACCGTACGTGACCCAGTTGAAGGCTCCGCCGAGCCCGAGCGCGAACGCTCCGTAGCCGACGCCGGCGCCGATGATCACGCCCTTGACCAAACCCAGAAGAAGCCGCAGCACCTTCAAAGTGTGCGCGCAAAGGATCAGTTCGGCAAGACGGACTGAGGCTGTTCGGCCGGAATCGCGGCCAGGCGCTTTACCGGAATATTCCGCAGTCTTTCGACGATTTCCGCCGTTTCCTCGCGAAACTTCGCCATGTACTTGCGCGGTACCGGCGGCCCCGGCTTCATCTTGATTTTCTGCGGGTCGACGTGCCTGCCGTTGACCTTGACGCCGAAGTGCAGGTGCGGCCCGGTGGCGAGTCCCGTGGCCCCGACGTAGCCAATGACCTGCTTTTGCTTGACGTACTGGCCGACCTTTTGGCCCTTCGCGAACTTACTCATGTGAAAGTACTGCGTGACCATGCCGTTGGGGTGGCGAAGAATGACGGCGTTTCCCGCGCCGCCCCGGCGCCCCCGGTAGATGATCTTGCCGCTGGCGGCGGCCCAGATCGGCGTCCCGGTCGCGGCCGCGTAGTCGGTGCCCCAGTGCCCCTTTACCCGGTGGAGCACCGGGTGCATGCGGCGAGGGTTGTAGCGCGACGACACCCGCGCGTATTTGAGCGGTGATTTGAGAAGGGTCTTCTCGGTGCTGCGACCGTCGGCGTTGTAGTAGGTCCCCTCGTCGCGGTCGGGGCGCTTCCACCAAAACGCGTGAAACGTGCCGGCCCGGCCGCTGTACTCGGCGCCGACGACTCGGCGGTAGCGCAGGAATTCGTCGCCCAGGTACTCCTTTTCGACCAGCATCCGAAACGTGTCGCCTTTGTGGGTGTCGACGTAGAAGTTCAAGTCGTAGGCAAAGACGTCAACGAAAAAAGCCACCAGCGACGGTGACTCTCCGAGATCTTTGATGGTGTGGTAGAGCGAGGTGCGTATCTCGCCCGAGAGTTCCATGACCCTCACCTCGGTTTCTGCCTCGAGCTTCTCGGCGGTAATCGCCCCGGTTCCGTCCCGACTTGCGCGAATGCGGATGATTCGCGAAACGTCGAACTCGAACTCGAGCAGGCTGCCATCGTCGGCGAAGTGAAGTCGGTACGACTGTCCCACCTGAATGCGGCGCAGGTCCATGACCGGACTGATCGCCCGGATCAGCTTGTCGGCCTCGGGCGGAGTGAGGCCCTCGCGGCGCAAGATGCGGCCCATGCTGTCGCCGCTGAGAACCTCGCCGTCGACCCGGCGACCCGGTTCGGCGGGCGCCACGTCCTCGGCGCCGTCCTCCGGCTCCACGGCGGCCAGCTCGTCGCCCGCCCGCGGGACCAGGGTGGACGCGTCGCCTCCGACCGCGGCCTGCTCCATCAGCTCGGGGACCGACGTGGAGTCCCGCCACAGGAAGACATACAGGTTGATCAGGACCAGCACGCCGATGACCAGGGCCAGGCGGAGGGTTCCCCGGCGCTGGCTCGCGAGGGGCCCCCGGGGGCGGTGCGCGGATCGGCGTTGCATGGTTTCGAGCGCGCGGCGGCAGCGCGCCCCGCTCCACATCCATTAACACGGCCGGGCGCGCCACTCCAAATCCGATTTCTTGCCCATTCGGCGAGAGAGCCGTTTGATATCCGCAGGCTGCGCGCGCCGGAAGCGCGCAGCCCGGCCCTCGCGGCCCTCGCGCTTCATGTCGGTATCCACCATCGAGCAGCTCGAATTGTTCGCAGTCCTGGATTCTGGACCGACGCCGCGTACAGTGTCCGCCGGCGGGGGGCTCCCGGCCCCAACGCCAACCGTTCGCACCATGGCTACCAGTAAGAAAACCCGCACTCGCAAAACCACAACGACCCGGGCGCCCCGCAAGGCCAAGGCCGGCGGCGGAGGCCGCGGCGGTTCACCGCCCGACGAAGACGCAGGCAACGGCAGCGGCGGCGGCGGCGACCTCGACGCCTCGCTGCAAGAAGAGACTCGGCGCCGCTACCTGACGTACGCCATGTCGGTGATCACGTCGCGCGCCCTGCCCGACGTGCGCGACGGTCTCAAACCGGTGCAGCGGCGAATTCTCTACGCCATGTACCACGACGAGCATCTGCACGCGGATTCGAAGCACCGCAAGAGCGCCAAGGTCGTCGGCTCGGTCATCGGCAAGTACCACCCGCACGGCGATACCGCCGTGTACGACGCGATGGTCCGCATGGCGCAGGATTTCTCGATGCGGCTGCCGCTGGTCGACGGCTCCGGCAACTTCGGCTCCCTCGATGGCGACAGCGCCGCGGCCTACCGGTACACGGAGTGCCGCATGGCACCGGCGGCCACCGAGCTGGTCCGCGAGCTCAAGCAAGACACCGTCGACTTTCGACCCAACTTCGACGGCACCGCCGACGAACCGATCGTACTGCCGGCGCGGTTTCCCAACCTGCTCGTCAATGGAACGACCGGCATTGCGGTCGGCATGGCGACCAACATCCCGCCGCACAACCTCAAGGAAGTGACCGACGCGCTGGTCGCTCTCACCGAGAATCGCGAGCTCACGACCACCAACCTGCTCAAGTACATCAAGGGGCCGGACTTTCCGACCGGCGGACAGATCCTCAACAGCAAGGTCGAGCTGCGCAAGATCTACGACGACGGCTCGGGCGCCATCAAGCTGCGCGCCCAGTACAAGACCGAGAAGAAAAACATCGTCATCACGTCCATTCCCTATGCGGTCAACAAGGCGACGGTCGTCGAGCGCATCGCCGACGTAATCATCGCGCGCAAGCTGCCGCAGCTGGTGGACGTCCGCGACGAGTCCACCACCGACGTGCGCATCGTGCTCGAGACCAAAAAAGACGCCGACCCGGCGATGGTCATGGCGTACCTCTTCAAGCACACGCCGCTTCAGCTCAACTTCAACGTCAACATGACCGTGCTGGTGCCCGCCAAGGGCGGCGCGCCGGTCCCCGCCAAGGTGGGTATCAAAGAGCTGCTGACCCAGTTCCTCGATTTCCGCTACGACACCATTCGTCGCCGCTTCGAGTACGAGCTCGAGATGCTGCGTCGCCGGATTCACATCCTCGAGGGCTTCATCACCATCTTCGATGCCCTCGACGAAGCCATCCGCATCATTCGCCGCAGCGACGGCAAAAAAGACGCCGCCGGCAAGCTGATGAAGCGCTTCGGTCTCGACGACGTGCAGACCGACGCGATCCTCGAGATGAAGCTCTACAAGCTCGCCAAGCTCGAGATTCTCGCTCTTCGCGAAGAGCTCGGGAAAAAGCGGGCCGAAGCCAAGCGCATCGCGGGCATCCTCAAGAGCCCGAAGAAGATGTGGACGGTCGTCCGCACCGAGCTGCAGGAAGTCGCCGACAAATACGGCGACAAGCGGCGCACCGCGGTGGGCGGCGCCGTCGAGGAGGTGGAATTCGACGCCGACGCGTACATCGTCGACGAGGACTGCAACATCGTGGTCACCCGCGACGGCTGGATCAAGCGGGTGCGCGAGGTCAAAGACCCGAGCAAAGCGCGCGTGCGCGAGGGCGACGCGGTTACGCACGTGCTCGGCGGGTCGACGAAGGAGCACATCGCCTTCTTCACTAACATGGGTTCGGCCTACGTGACCAAGCTCGTGGACATTCCGGCGACCACCGGCTACGGCAATCCGATCCAGAAGTTCTTCAAGTTCAAGGACAAGGAGCGCATCGTCGCGGCGTTCACCCTCGACCCGCGCACCGTTGTGCCGGAGGAGCTGCTGTGCATCTCGGCCGGGGGCTACGGCTCGCGCTTTGCCGTGGAGCCTTTCCTCGATGCGACCACCCGCACCGGCAGGCGCTTTGCCAAGGTCGGCAAGGGCGACGAGATCATCGACGTTCAGGCCGTGACCGAAGAAGACGTGGTCATCACCGGCAGCCGAAACGGTCACGTTCTGCTGTGCACCGCCGAGGAGATCAACTACCTCGAAAACCCGGGCAAAGGCGTGTACGTCCTCAAGGTCACCGGCGACGACCAGGTCATCGCGTTCACCACCACGAGCGGCAAGGGCAAGTTCCTCGAAGTCGAGACCGTCAAGGGCGGCAAGAAACACCGAATCTCGGCGGACCGCCGCACGTTGTCGTCTCGCGGCGGCAAGGGCCGGCAGATCGTGAGCCGCGCCAAGCTCGCGCCGTCCGAAACCGACGTCATCGTCGTCCCCGTAGCCACCGCCGACGGCGGCGAAGGAGTCCACTAGGTCATGGGAAGCAAACCCAGAGCAGCGTCGTCGGGATCGTACTCGGCCGACGACATCGCCGTCCTCGAGGGCCTGGAACCGGTTCGCAAGCGCCCCGCCATGTACATCGGCGGTACCGGCAAGGCCGGTTATCACCACCTTTGCTGGGAGATCGTCGACAACTCGATCGACGAGGTCATAAACAAACACGCCACGCGGGTCGACGTGACGCTGCACGCCGACGGCAAGACCATGACCATCGAAGACAACGGCCGCGGCATTCCGGTCGACGTCATGCGCAAGCACAAAAAGCCCGCGCTCGAGGTCATTCTGACGACGCTGCACGCCGGCGGCAAGTTCGAGGGCAAAAACTACATCCACTCGGGCGGCCTGCACGGGGTGGGCGCGTCGGTCGTCAACGCGTTGTCGAGCTCGATGACGGCAACCGTCCGCCGCGGCGGCTCGACGTACGAGCAAAAGTACGCGCGCGGCAAGCCGCTGGGCAAGATGGCCAAGGTGGGAGCGGCCAAGGGCTCCGGCACGAAGATCAAGTTCACCCCCGACCCGGACATCTTCGGCGCCAAGCTCGCGTTCGACAGCAAGCTGCTCGTCGAGCGCCTGGAGGCCAAAAGCTACCTGCACCGGGGCGTGAAGATCACGCTCAAGGACGAGTCGCAAAAGCCGGCCAAGACCCAGACGTTCCAACACGACAACGGCATTGCCGAATACCTGCCGCGCCTGGTGGCCGACCGCGGCAAAAAGCAGGTACCGCCGACCGCGACGCCGTTTCACCTGCATCGCGAAGACATCGACGTTCCGGTCGAGCTGGTGCTCACCTGGACCGAGGCCACGGACGAGCACGTCAAGAGCTACGTCAACGGCGTGCCGACGCCGAGCGGCGGAACCCACGAAAACGGATTCAAGGCCGGCCTGGTCAAGGCGGTCCGCAACTACATCAACACCCACAAGCTGCAGCCCAAGGGCGTCACCATTGCGGCCGAAGACATTCGCGAGGGTCTGGTGGCCGTGCTGTCCGCTTACGTGGGCGACCCGCAGTTCCAGGGCCAGACCAAGGACCGGCTCAATAACCCCGAGGCGACCAGCGCCGTAGACTCGGCGGTGCGACCGGCGGTCGAACAGTACTTAAACGAGAACCAGAGCACGGCCGAGGCCATCGTCGCGCGGATCATCATTTCGGCGCGGGCCCGGGCGGCGTCGCGCGCGGCATCCCAGGCGGTCCAGCGAAAGACCGCGGTCTCGCACCGCCTGAACCTGCCGGGCAAACTGGCGGACTGCTCGTCGACCAACCCCGCCGAGAGCGAGTTGTTCATCGTCGAGGGCGACTCGGCCGGCGGCTCCGCCAAGATGGGACGCGACCGCAAGACCCAGGCGATCTTGCCCCTGCGCGGCAAGGTGCTCAACACCGAGCAAGCCTCGGCGGCCAAGCTCATGGCCAACAAGGAGCTGCAGAACATCGTCTCGGCGCTGGGCTGCGGTTTCGGCCCGAAGTTCGACATCGCGAAGCTTCGGTACGACAAGATCTTCTTGCTGATGGACGCCGACGCCGACGGGCACCATATCGCCACCCTGCTGTTGACCTTCTTCTACAGGCACATGCCGCAGCTCGTCGAGGGCGGCCACATCTACCTGGCGCAACCGCCGCTGTACCGCATCGACGTCGGCAAGGAGACCCACTGGGCCCTCGACGACCTCGACAAAGAGCGCATCTTGAAAAGCGAGGTCAAGGGCAACGCCAAACCCAACATCACGCGCTTCAAGGGCCTCGGCGAGATGGATGCCAAGACGCTCAAGGACACGACTCTCGACCCGGCCAAGCGATCGACCCTGCGGGTCACGATTCCGTCCGGCGAAGAGCTCCTCACGGATCAGACCATCAGCAACCTGCTCGGCAAGGACACCAGCGTCCGATACGGACTACTCATGGATGGTGGGTTCGAGGTCGAAGAGCTCGACATCTAGTAGTTTGCGAACAGCGCCCGGCAAACGCCGGGCCGGACGGGTTGCGCGACAACGCGGATGGCTCTACCACCGGTGTCATGCGCAAACAGATTGTCGCGATTGTCCTTCCCTCGCTTATCGCCATCGCCGGCTGCAGCAAGTCGAGCACCTCCGGCGAGGCTGAGGGGGCCGCCAAGCCCGCCGAGCAGCCGGAGCTGCCGGCGCTGCCCGCCCCCGAGGCGCCACCGGCCGACGAAGCGCCAAAGGCCGCGGAGGCGGCGGCAAAGAACATGCCCAAGCGGATGGAGACGACCGACACCGCCGCCGACGCCCTGGGCACCCTGCCGAAGGGCGTTGGCATCGCCCCGGGCTCAACCGTGCCAGCGCTGTCGCTCGCCAACATCGACGGAGCCACGGTCGAGCTCGCCAGCTTGACCAAGGACGGGCCGGCGCTGGTCATCTTCTACCGCGGCGGCTGGTGCCCCTTCTGCAACTTTCAGATTCAGTCGCTGACCAAGGCGTACGACCAGTTCAAAGAGCGCGGGGTTACCCCGGTCATGATCAGCGTCGACTCACCGGATGAGGCGTCCAAGACGTCGGCGACCTACGAGATTCCGTTTCCCGTTCTCAGCGATGGGGACCTGGCCGCGCACAAGGCGTTCAATGTCGCGTTCGAGGTCGATGCGGACACGCTGGCCAAGTACAAGACGTACGGCATTGACCTCGAAGCGGCGTCGGGCAAGGACCACCACAACCTCGCGGTGCCGTCGGCGTTCCTGATCGGTACCGACAACAAGGTCCTGTGGGCCCACGCCGATGCGGACTACAAAACCCGCCCGTCGACCGTGCAGCTGCTCACTGCCCTGGACGCCACGCTGACCAAGTAACGCGGTGCGCCTCGGCGTCCAGCGAGCGAAAGCCCGCTCGGCGCCACTCAGAGCGCAAAAAAAGCCCCGGCCGCTCGCGCGACCGGGGCTTTCTTTCGTCTTGGCGAACCGCTGCGGCTAACGCAGGTCCGGCGGAGCCGGCAGCGTCGGCTGGTCACAGGGCGTAGCCCCGCCACCTGCCGCAAGCGGATCCTGGCGAACACCCGGGAAGATGATGTCGCTGGTGTCCGCCGCCGGCGTACCGGTGATGCCCGGGTTCTCGCCGACGAGGAACGCATCGAGCTGCGCGCCACCGGAGGGCGTGTCGTCGTAACCGGGGAAGAAGAAGTCTTCTCCGCTGGCCAGAAGACCCGGATCGGTGCCGCCGGTAAGGGTGTTGCCCTGGGCTCGGAAGCACACCTCGTCGTCGTTGGCGAGGTCACCCGACAGCAGGAAGACCGCCGGCGTCAACGACGTGTCGCGGAACGTATTGTTCGTAAGCGTCACGTCTACGTCGGCTGTGTCGCCGCCGTTGCCATCGACGAACAGGCCGCCGGCACCGTTGGTGATGCCGAAGACACCGTTGGTCTCGATGAGCACCCGGTGCGATGCGGTCGCTCCGCCCGCGACCACGAAGCCCGACCCGTTGGTCGTACCCGAACTCGCGACGCTCGGCGTGCCGATCTGGTTGTTGCGAACCAGGCCGTCCACGCTCGAACCATCTCCAGCCGACAGAATGACCACGTCGCCGCCGGCTCCCGAGAACGTCTGGTCCGACGTGTTGGTGCCAACGAGCTGGTACGTGACCACCGCCGTGTCGAAGGCCGCGATCTCGAGGCCGTTCGCGGTCGCGTTGCTGAACGAGTTGTCGGTGAAGGCAACGTCGAGCGACACCGTATCCGACGCGGCCAGGCGGGCCCAGTCGTCGCCGGTCGTATCAAACGACGAGTCCGTCACGTCCACCTGTCCGGTCGCCGTGCTCTGCAGGTCGATATCGAGGCCACGGCCGCCGGCGTCGCCAAAGGTGCAGCCGTCGATGGTCACCGTGAGGGCCCCGCTCGTGTTGACGACCTCGAAGATGTCGCCATCGGTATCGCCCAGCGCGCAGCCGGCCACGCCTTCCACGTCGGTGATGCGCAGGTCGCCCGTCAGACCGGTAAACACCGCTCCGGCGCCGCCGCCACCGCCCGGACGCGACACCGTGATGTCGGTGCCCTCGAGGGTCAGGTTGGTGACGTTCGAGCCGAGCATCAGGCGCCCGTTCGCGTTCGCGATGCCGGTGATGTTGTGCATCACCAGCGAGACGTCTTCGACGTTCGACAGGTTGTAGCCGCGGTCGCCCGAGTTCGAGACCGTGCCGCCGGAGTTGGCGTCGGGAAGGTCGTCCGGGTCGCCTCCGTCAACGCCGACGACCGAGAACGAACCGCCCACGCCGTTGCTCAGCTCGACGCCGTCGCCGCTAGCCGAATCGACGTCGAGCCGACTCACGGTCACGACCTGGCCGCCGAAGCCGTCCACAACGAAGCCGTCGCCGTTCGCCGTGTTGATATCGACGACGTCCAGCGACAGGTCCGCTCCGAGGCCATCGACCTCGAACCCGTTGCCGCCGGCGTTGTTGATGGTCAGCGTGTCCTGGAACTCGACCTGCGCATCGGGGTCCGCCAGGAACATGCCCGTGAGGACCGGATCGTCAATCGTGACCGTGTCCTCGAAGGTCACGGTTCCTTCGTTTTCGATCAGCGCGGCACCGAAGAACCCGGCGTCTCGCAGGGTCACCGCCGACTGGAAGGCAATGGCCTCTTCCGGGACGAACAGACCGATGCCCAGATCCGGCGCGTTTTCCACGAGCACGGTGCCCTGGAAGGTCACCGTTCCGGTGTTGGCGGCGACCAGGATCCCGCTGTCGCCACCCCCGAGGAGTGACGGAACGAGCTCAGAACGGTCGCGCGGCGCCGGCGCTCGAAGGTCGGGCACCACGATGTAGTCGACCGAGACCGACGACGAGAACAACACCGCCGACGAGGTGTTCGCGACCTCGACGCCCACGGCGCCGCCCGCGTCCTGCTCGACGTCTACCGTGCCAAACACGAAGGCCGCCGCGCCCTCCAGGTCGATGCCGGCACCGTTTCCGCCACCGTCGGCGTTGTTGATGTCGGTGGTACCCAGGACCTCTACGTCGATCGCGTTTTCGCCGTCCACGAAGAAGCCGGTGCCATCCGCGTCGTTCGACGTAATCGAGCCAATGGTGATGTCTTGCGCCAGCGAGCGAAGCGTCACGCCGTCTTCAACCGAGTCGGTCGAAATCAGCTGGTTGAAGCTCCATCCGCCAACCGTTGCCGTGTCGCGAATGAACAGCGCGGCACCGCCGGTGGCCGTGAGGTTGATGCTCGGGCCGCCCAGCAGCAGAATGCCGCCGTCGGTAACCGTGACGGTGCCGCTGTCGTCGATGCGCAGGGCGCCGCCGTTGTCCGTGGCCGGGTCGGTGTCGATGGCGATCGAGATGTCGGCCGTCGGATTGTTCTCGAAACGGTACGCGTCGCCGAAGGTTGCCCCCGGTCCGCCCCCGAGCAGCACCCCGTCGTCTCCGGTTGCCGTGACGTCCGTCGTGCCGAAGTCGGCGATGATATCGCCCGAGTTCAGGACCGAGATGCCGTAACCAACCGGGTTGTCGATGGTCGTGGTGGTGATCTGGAGATCCAGACCATCGCTGTTCGTCACCGTGAACGAGTCACCGCCGCTCGACGTGTCGCTGAAGCTCGTCATGGTGATAGAGCCGCTCACGTTGTCGAAGCGGGCGCCAAAGCCGCCGTTCGACGACGACACGGTCCCGAACGTGACTCCCTGGCTGCCGTTTTGCAGATCGAGCGAGAACCCGTTGGTCGCGCTCACGCTGTTGCCGCCGCCGGTGAGACGATAGTTGGTGATGTCGAGGCCGCTGCCGGTGACGTTGACCGTCAACGCCGACAGGGTCACGATTCCGATTCCAGCCGGGCCGGTCATGTCGATGGCAGTCAAGTAGTTGCCCTGCAGGTTGATACGCGCCAGCACGATGCCGCTCGGCGCGCCCGCGACACCAATGGCCGTTTGCGCGCTGGCGTTGAAGTTCACGCCGCGAATCGTCGTGTTGTCCGCCATGCTGACCAGCGTCGTTCCGCCGAGCAGCAGAGTGAACTCCTCGATGGTCGCGGTCGTTCCTGCCGTCGAGATGGCCACGCCGTCGACGGTCAGGCTCTCGTTGGCCCCGACAATGCTCTGCCCGCTCAAGAGAGTGAGACCGGCGTTGGGGGCGACCACGAAACCGTTTCGCACCAAAATCACGTCGTCGGCAGCGTCGGCGGCGTTGGTGTTGAACGTGTCCAGGTTGTCGTACGGGGCCGATTGCGAGCCATCTCCGGTGGCGTCGGGAGCCGTCGCATCGACGTACCACACCGCCACGTCCGACAGACCGATGGTCGCCGTGCCCACAACGTCGGCCGTTCCGCCCTGCGTATCCTGCACGGTGTAGGTGAACGAGTCGGACGTACGCACGCCGCCTCGGGCCACGTACGTAAACGAACCGTCCGCGTTCATGTTGACGGTGGCCCCGTTCGCGGTCGCGATCATGTTCTCGACGACCGAGATGGAATCACCGGCGTCTGGATCGCTGTCGTTGGCGAGCACGCCGTTCGCCGCGTTGACCGAGAAGTTCACGTTGGCGACATTGCCGTTGTAGGTCTCGCCAGCCACGATGGGCGGGTCGTCCACGGCGGTCACGGTGACCCGAACGAACTCGTCGGTGACATCAATGCCGTCGTCGACCGACACCGTGATGACAGCGACGCCGTTCGCGTTGAGCTCGGGCTGTACCTGAAGGACGAGGTTGGGCGCCGTACCGGTAATGGCCACCGGGTTGGCAAACAGTCCCGGCGTGTCCGACGTGGCGGTGACGATGAGGTCCCCGACATCCGTTTCAACGTCGCCGACCGTGAAGGCCGCGGTCGTCGAGGTGTCCTCGGCGATCGTGATGTCGAAGATCTCGGTGATCGTCGGCACGTCGTTGACCGGCACCACCGTGAGAACGAACGTCTCTGTCACCTCGGTCGTGCCGTCGTCGGCCGTGATGGTGATCGTGGCCTCGCCGTTGGCGTTGTCCGCCGGGTCGAGCTCCAGGGTACGCGTCGTGCCGTCACCGACGACGACCAACCCATCAATGAGGTCCGTGTTGTCGGACACGGCCGTCGTCGTGATGGTGTTGATGGTCGTGTCGAGGTCGGCGATGACGACGTTGATGGTCGTATCTTCGTCCTCCTGCAGCGTTACGTCGGCGATGGTGGCGATGGTCGGCGGATCGTCCACCGAATTCACCGTCACCACAAAGGTGTCCGAAGCGCTGAGGTCGCCATCACTCACGGTTACCGTGATCGTCGCGGTACCCGAAGCCTCTGCCACCGGCGTGACCGACAGCGTGCGGTTGCCGTCCGAGCCGCCGACGAGCAAGTCGCCGTCGGCGATGACCGCCTGGTTGTTCGAGACCGCGGTGATGTCGAGGGTGCCGAGGGCCGTCTCCGGGTCGTCGGTGACGGTGAAGTTGACGGCAAAGCCGGTGTCTTCGTCCGTGACCTGATCGGCGATGTCCGTGATGGTCGGACGGTCGTTGACCGGGGTGACGGTCAGTTCGAAGGTCCGCTGGTTGCTGTCGAGGCCGTCGGTAACGGTTACCGTAATGGTCGCCGTGCCGTTCTGGTCGGCGGCGGGCGAAATCACCAGCGTCCGGTTGGCGTCGGCACCACCGAAGACGAAGTCGTCGACCAGGCCCGGCACGCTCGACGTTGCGCTGAGCACCAGGTCGCCGACCGGGTTATCGACGTCGTCGACCGTGATTGCAATGGCCGCGGTGTCGGTGTCCTCATCCGTAACCTGGTCACCAATCGCCGACAGCGTCGGCGGGTCGTTGTCCACGCCAATGGTGAGAACGAACGTATCGGTGGCGGAAAGCTCGCCGTCGGACACGGTCACGGTTATCGTGGTGGGTCCAGTCGCGTTGAGCACCGGAGTGATCGTGAGCGTGCGCGCCGTGCCGGTACCGCCGAGAACGATGTCGTCATCGTCCACTCTCGACTGGTCGCTCGAAGTCGCGGTGACGATGAGGGAGCTGGCCGGATCGTCGGCGTCGACGTCATCGACGTTAAACGCGATGGGTCCGGCCACCTCGTCCTCGCCGGTCGTCGAGTTGAGGATGTCGGAGATCGTCGGCGGGTCGTTGACCGGGTTGACCGTGACGACGAAGGTCTCCACGGCGCTGAGGTCGCCGTCACTCACCGTCACGGAAATGGTCGTGGTGCCTACCGCGTTGGCCACCGGCGACAGAGTCACCGTGCGCGCCGCGTCGGTTCCGCCAAAGGCGATGCCGGTGGGAGCTACGACCGACTCGTCCGAAGACGTAGCCGAGATGATGAGCGAGCCAGGCGCCGTTTCCGAGTCGCCGACGGTAAACGCAAGCGCAGCGGTATCGGTGTCCTCGTCGGTAGCGACGTCGTCGATGGTGGTGATCGTCGGCGGGTCGTTGACCGCCGTCACCGTGAGTATGAAGGTGTCCGTGGCAGTCAAGCCGTCGTCGTCGGACACCGTCAGGGTGATGGTCGTGGTTCCGCTCGCGTTGGCGACCGGCGTGAGGGTGAGCGTCGCCTCCCCCGTATCCGTATTGAAATCAGTGAGAGCAATGCCGTCTTCAGCGACGACTCCGGTGTCGCTCGACTCGACCGCACCGCCGAGGTTCTCGATGTCGTCGTCGATGTCGGCCACCGCGACGACCACCGCGACCGGCGTGTCTTCCGGGGTGGTCTGGTCGCCGACGTCACCGATGGTGGGCGCGTCGTTGACGGGCTCGACCACCAGGTCGAACGTTTCCTGCGTCGTGTCCGTGCCGTCGCTCACGGAGATCGTAATCGTGGCTGTGCCGGAGGCTTCAGCGACCGGCGTGAGGGCGATGGTTCGCGCCGCGCCGGATCCACCAACAGCGATAGCGCCGTCCTCCACAATCGTCTGATCGCTCGAGGTCGCCGAGACGGTCAGCTCGCCCGCGGCGGTCTCTTCGTCGCCGACCGTGAACGGAATCTCCCCGGTGGGCACGTCTTCGTCGGTCGTCTGATCGGCCACGTCGGAGATGGTCGGCAGGGCATTGCCGTCGCCATCCCCGTCGCCGTCGCCGTCGCCGTCACCGTCGCCGTCGCCGTCGCCGTCGCCATCCCCGTCACCGTCGCCATCCCCGTCGCCGTCACCGGTACCCGAGGTGTCGTCGGTGTCGTCAGTGGTTGGCCCACTCGTGGTGTCGGGGTCATCGTTGATGTCGTCGCCGCCACAGCCGGCAACGGATAGGGCCACGGCGAGAATCGCCGCTAGCGACCTCGCCAAAAACAAGCTCTTTACGATCGCAATCGCGCTCTGCATCTAATCTCTTCCTCCAATCAGTCGATTCGAAGAGACGGCTGCGGGACCGCGTTTCTTGAGCGCGGACCAAACAGCAAACCCAACGGACGCACGGATAGCGCGCCCTCCCCCCGAAGAGCGTCCCTATAGTACCGAAGGCCACCGCTTTTTCCATGCGACTGGTCACCAACAGTCGCTGCAGTCGCGGAAAATCAGGCCGACGATGGCGGGAGATGTGGGCGCAGCTCCGCCCGTTGGGACCGCGAACGAACGGGTCGCGCCGTCGACGCGCATCGAACGTCCAACGCTAGTTGGCGCGCAAAGGGCGAACGTTGTACCGAGCTCGAACGTCGACGAGTGACACGTGCCACAGGTCTTCCCAAACAACCGGCATCAACGGCTCGGCATCGCGACCGGCTCGATAGGCTTCCCACAGGCCGTGGCGAAACGCCCGCCAGCGTCCCTCGAGCACCATGTGTTTGACGCTCCCGAAGATCACGACCAGCGCCGAAACGGGAAGCCGAAGCTGCCCCCACGAGAACGCGTGAAGCAACACCTCTTCGTGCCCGCTCGTGCCGAGCTCGACGAGGGCGTGCCAGACGTCGTGGGTCTGGCGGAAACGGCGAACCACGTAGGCCTCGTCCGGGTCGTCGATCAACGTCGTTGGCGCGGCCTGGCTGTCGGCGTTCAACCCGTTGCGATCGAGGTGGCCCACATAAGACGCACCGAGGGTGCCAGGCCCAAGCGCCCGCAGCTGATCGAAGTCGACCTCGCGCGACCTCAACTCGGGCCGCGTCGCGAGCAGCTGCTCCATGGCGCCGCCGCGGGCGAGCCGGCGGTGGATGGCACGCCCGGTCAGCTCTTCGACCTTGTGGATCTCGCCGGTCTGTTCGGAATCGCGGAGCACGCGAACGAAAGCGCGGCCGAAGGCGACCCAGTCCGAGAGCCCGTCCATGGTCAACGAGAGTAGCGAGCCCCAGGCGGCGCGCCCACCCCCCACCAGCGAGGCCCGCGCCCCCAGGGCGCGACCGGGCCGCGATCAGAGATTCCAGCTACCTGCAGCGCGCGAACGGTTGGCAAGGTGCTTGCTCTATGTCAGGTGCGGGCAACGAAGCCCGCTTGCAATTACCCCGACCGCGGCGGTGGAAAAACTCCCGGCGGCCACCGCCGCGGTCGGAATTTGTTGCAACGGGCTCAGCTCCCAGCCGTCGCCTCGGCGTTATCGGCGGGCGAAGGTCCCGGAATGAGGGACTCCCCCTGGCCCTCCCCCGGCCGCGGTCCCCCGACGCCGAGCCGGCGGAAAAATAAGGGCAAGCCACCAGCTGGTCACCGGCGAATGACCCGAACATACTGTGGTCATGACGTCGGTCCGCTCGCTCGCCTTGACCGCTTTCGCGGTAGCGGCCTTTGCGATTCCGGGCGTCCTGACGGCGTCGGCCGGCGACGGATTCTGGGATGCGCCAGAGCCGCGCAGCGACTACCAGCGCGCCATGGACCTGGGCGACCGCTACTCCCAGCGCGCAGGCCGCGAGGTGAGGCGCATGAAGCGCCACTACGCGCGCCTGGCGGCCGACGCCTACGAGCAGGCCGCGGCCCTGGATCCCAAGGCGGCCGAGCCACACTTTCGCGCGGCCAAGGTGCTGTACGGAACCTGGGTCGAAAACTCGAACCTGCGCGACGAAACCCAGACGGTACGGGTCATCGAACACTTCGACGCGTTCGAGCGGCTCGCTCCCCTCGACCCGCGGCTCACGACCAAGGTGCTGTTCGACCGGGCCCTGTCGCTGTCCAAGCTCGGCGGCGAAAAGAACTTCCTGCGCTCGGTCGAAGACTACGACCGATTGCTCGCGCTCGGCGACCCGGCAAACCAGGGCCTGTACCTGAGCAACTCCGCCGAGGCGCTCATGGCCGCGGGCCGGCTCGAACGCGCGGTGGAGCGGTACGAGGACGCCTTCGAGACCTATCCGAAGCCCCTGCATCGCCACGGGCTCGCAGTGGCGCTCGACCGCGACGGTCAAGAGCAGCGAGCCCGCGAGCTCCTGCGTGAAGCCATCCGGCCGGAGCGAGGAGACCCTGCCCCGATGGCGTGGCTTCGCCAGGGGGGCGTGTTCTTCATTCCCTACGGCGACGTCCTGTACTACCGCGCGCTCGGACACGACGCCGTGGGGGACTTCGCCAACGCGCTGGTGCTGTTTCGCCACTTCGTGCGAGTTTGCGAAAGCCCGCTGTACAAGCCCCGGGCCCTGGCGCATATCCGTCGGCTCGAGGCCATGCCGCGAGCAAAGCGCGGGCGCAAGACCATCGACCTGCCGGGCCTCGGGCGGGTGCGTTTTTGAGGGCAGCTCGAGGCACAGCTCTCGGGGTACTCGCAACGCTGGCCGCGGCCGCCACCGCGAGCACCGCGCGGGCGGAGCCTCCCGACCGGCCTGCCCTGCCCGACGAGCGCCCGCGCGACAAAGACGAGCTCACCGAGAACCGCAGCCACTTTTGGGAGCGAGCCCTTCGACCGACCGCCGACGCCTACGAGTCGAACGTCGCGCGAGCGCGGGAAATGCTGCGCCAGCAAGGCCCCACGGCGCAGCTCGACGCCGCCGCCGGTTTGCTCGACGCCGCCATTGCCACCGAGCCGGCCACCGCCGAAGCGTACTGGTGGCTCGGCGAGGTTCACCGGCGCCAGGGCAACTGGCGAAACTGCGCCGGCACGCTGGGCAAGTTGTTCGAGCTGGCGCCCGAGTTCGAGTCTCCCGACCCTCGCGACGGCGCGTCGGCCCTCGACCTGGCCCTGGGCAACTGCTACGCCCAGGCCGGCGAGTTCGAAGCCGCCATTGGCCACTACAAGCGCATCCTCGCCGACGGCGCCCGGCGCGACCCCAGCGTTCGCTGGCGCCTCGGCAATTCGTACATGGCCATCGGTCAGCTCGCCGACGCCATCGACGCCTTCGAAAACGCCATCGCCGAACGTCCGCGGTCGCCCTTTCCGTATTTTGCTGCCGCCGTTGCCTACGACCGGGACGAGCAGCGCGCAAAAGCCAACGACCGCATGGCGATCGCGCTGCGGCGCGACCCGACGCTCACTTCCTTGAGCGGCGACTCCGAGCGGTTTGCGCCGGCCGCCGACGCGCTCTACTTCAAGGGCCTCGCGTACGCCGCCCGGCAACAGCCCGCCCACGCGCTGGTTCACTTGCGGCGCTACCTGGCGGTCGGGGACCCCGCGTGGCAGCACCGAACCCGCAAGCATCTGCGCGTTCTCGAAGCCGCCCGGTTTTCCTCCGAAGAGCTTCGCATTCGCGGCTCGGCCAACCTCGACCGAGACCGGGCGCGCGCCGCGGTGCTCCGGCGGGCGGACGCGCTGCACGAGTGCGTTGCCGGTCTTCCCCGGCTTCTGCTCGAAGTTCGCATCACGGCGGTGACCCGGCCCGACAGCAAGGGCAGCGGCAGCACCGCCACCGTGAAACGAGCGCCGAGCAAGTCCCCGCCGGTGATCGTGCGGCTCGGCTCGCCGAGTCCCGGCATTCGCGCCCCGCGCAGCGGCATTCACGTGCGCGCCGTCGAGCGGTTCGACCTGCCCGACGCGGCCGCCGCCGACGCGGTTCTGTGCGTGCGCGAGCGGGCCGAGAGCATCAAGCTGCCGCCGCCGACAGGGCGGCCCAACAGCTACGCGACCGTCGAGTTCTTTCTGACGCCCCGCGGTCAGATTCGCGCCGGGCGGTAGTGGCGCACCCCGGCCCGCGTCGCCACGATCTCGCTTACGAACTCGTCGAGGCAGCCCGGATCCTCGACGACGTCGTACTCGGAGGTGTTGATGACCAGCAGCGGCGTGTCGCTGTAGGAGAAGAAGTACGCGTCCATCGCCGTCGCGAACTGATCCATCACGTTGAGCTTGATGACTCGGTCGGCGGGTTTGACCGCCCGGCGCACCCGGGCGCGCAAGACTTCTCGGTCCGCGGTCAGATAGACGACCAGGTCCGGCCGCGGCAGGCGCTCGGTAAACAGCGCGTGCACCTTGCGATACAGCCCGAGCTCTTCGCCGGACAGGCTCACGTGCGAAAACAGCGCGTCCCGGGCAAACACGTAGTCGGCGACGACCCCGGTCGAAAACAGATCGGGTTGGGCGAGTTCGACCTGTTGCCGATAGCGAGCCAGCAGGCAGTAGAGCTGCGCTTGAAAGCCGAACCTCGCCGGGTCGCGGGCGAAGTCCTCGAAGAAAGGGTTGTCGGGGGCCGGGTCGGCCACCAGCTGCGCGTTGGTGCGACGCGCAAGGGCGCGGGCGAGCGCGGTGGCGCCAGCCCCCGGCGGGCCATCAACCGCCACGTATCGGCGCGTTGCGCGGTCGGACATCCGCGCGAGGATGTCATCCGGGTATGACCCGAGCGCTTCAAGCCCCGCGAATACCGATTCAGAACCAACAGTTACGCTGTTGACGCGGCGTGGCACCACGGTGTGCTACTGTCGTTCTGTTAGCGCCCGCGCGGATCTCACGGGACCGCGACTGGCACAAGCAACGACCCACAACCGAATCAGGAGGGCGGAATGACGACCACCAAGCCGGTCACCATCCACACCTTGCACGAGATGAAACAGCGCGGCGACAAAATCGCCATGCTGACGGCCTACGACGCGACCTTTGCCCGGTTGCTCGACGAAAGCGGAGTCGACATCCTGCTCGTCGGGGACTCGCTCGGCATGGTCGTGCAGGGACACGAAACCACCCTGCCCGTCACTCTCGACGAGATGATTTACCACACGCGGGCCGTCGCCCGCGCCACGCGCCGAGCCCAGGTCGTCGGCGACATGCCGTTCATGACGTACCAGGCCGGCGTGGAGCAGGCGCTGGTGAACGCCGGGCGCCTCATCAAGGAAGGCGGCTGTGGCGCCGTGAAACTCGAGGGCGGCGCCCAGCACGCCGAGCTGGTCTCGAAGCTGGTGGCGTGCGGCATTCCGGTCATGGGCCACATTGGCCTCACGCCGCAATCGTTTCACCAGCTCGGCGGCTTCAAGATTCAGGGCCGCGAGCGCGGCCAGGCCGAGCAGCTGCTCGACGACGCCCGAGCCCTGCAGGAGGCCGGCGCCTATTCGCTGGTGCTCGAGGGCATTCCGCGCGAGATTGCCGAAGCCATCTCGGCCGAGCTGCGCATTCCGACCATCGGCATCGGCGCGGGCAACGGCTGCGACGGCCAGGTGCTGGTTATCTACGATTTGCTGGGCATGGACGACTCGTTCAAGCCCAAGTTCGTTCGGCGCTACGCCAACTTCGCGACGCGCATCCGCACGGCCGTGGACGCGTACATCGGCGACGTGCGTTCGGGCGCCTTTCCGGCCGAACACGAGTCGTTCGCCATGAAGCCGCGCAAGCGCCGCGACACGCCGCAAAACATCGAGCCCATCAGCGCCAACGCGGCGAGCGGCGACGAGCTCGGCGGCCTGTACTCGAGTCCGGTTAGCGGCGACTAGCCCACACTTGCAGTGTCGCCGATGTCGGGCCAGCTCGAAGTGATCCGCGACCCGGCGTCGATGCGCGCCTTTGCCGAGGACCGGCGTCGGGACGGCCGCGTGATTGCGGTCGTCCCGACCATGGGCTTTTTGCACGACGGCCACCTGTCGCTGTTGCGCGCCGCGCGCTCGAGGTGCGACGTGCTGGTGATGACGTTGTTCGTCAACCCCACGCAGTTCGCGGCGGGGGAAGACCTGGACCGCTACCCGCGCGACGAGCAGGGCGACCTGGACAAGGCCCGAAGCTGCGGCGTCGACGTGGTCTATGCGCCAACGCCCGACTCCATGTACCGGCCCGGGTACCAGACGTATGTGTCCGTGCGCGAGCTGTCGTTGCCGCTTTGCGGAGCCAGGCGCGAGGGGCACTTCGACGGCGTCGCCTCGGTGGTGACCAAGCTGTTCAACGCCACCCGCCCGCACCTGGCCTTCTTCGGCCAGAAGGACTACCAGCAGCTGGCGGTGATTCGCCGAATGGTGCGCGACCTCGACGTTGGCGTCGACATCGTCGGCATGCCCATCGTGCGCGAATCCGACGGGTTGGCCATGTCGTCACGCAACGCCTATCTGTCGGCCGACGAGCGCGGCCAGGCCACGTGCCTGCACGCCGGGCTCCAGGCGGCTCATCGCGCCCTCGAGGCGGGCCGCGATGACGCCGCGTCACTGCTCGCCGCCGCGCGCGCGCCCATCGAAGCCGCACCGCTGGCGCGGGTCGACTACATCGAGCTGCGGGACGCGGAGGATCTCTCGGACATTGAGGCGGACACTCGCGTCACCGGCCCCGCGGTCCTCGCCATGGCGGTCTACTTCGGCGCGACGCGCCTCATCGACAACGCCGTGCTCAAACCGGCCTAGGGCGTGTCTCTAGTGAGCCGCGATGTGCGCGAGCTTGCCCGCCAGCGACAGTCGATAGAAACGGCGCGCCTCGCGTAGAAGCGCCGGCACGGCATTGGCGTTGACGAACTGACGCTCCAGCGCGCGCGAGTAGCGGTGGGCGTTTTCGTTGGCCGCCCGGTATCGGGACCGCTCGACCTCGTCGAGGTCGTCGTGCAGTTCGACGTCGACGAACAGGCGCCTGCGCAGCGCCCGCGACTTGCCTTGGTCGCCGTCGGCAAGGAGCAAACAGGTGATGTACTTGTCGACCTCGGCCTGGAGCTCCAGCTCGAGCGCCGACACTTCGAGGTCTGCCTGAGCGCGCCACGTCAGGTAGACGAAGTGACTTACCCCCTCCAGCGCCAGCAAGAAGTCGCGCAGGTTGCGCTCATCGAGCACGCGCGAGGGGTCGTGCCGGCGCAGGTTCGACAACGCGTCGGGGCACACGAACACGCCTAGCTCCATCTCACCGTCGCGCTCCGTGAGAAGCACCTGTTCGCGCGGGCGCCGCTGGACTCCCATCGCATCTCGGGCCGCGGCATCGATGACGAAGTCGCCAACGTCCAGGTCCGTGTCCACGCGGTACATGGCCTCGAGGCCACGCTGAAGGCGACCGAGCATCAATGGACGAGGCCGCTGTCCCCGCCGACCAGCAAGTAACTGCCCAGGCCGTCGTCGTTGAGGTTGACCTGGTCGCGCACGCGATGAAGCACGTTGACGAAGCGGTCGAACTTGTCGGCGAGCTCGCCGTAAACCTCGCCGAAGGCGCGCGACGCCGACAGGCGGGCCGCGAGCTGCCGGTAGGCGGCCTCGCCGAGCCCCATGTAGTAGTCGGGGTTGACGGGGCGCCGGTCGAACCACTCGGCGAACATTCCGGTGACCACCAGGGTCGTGTCGCCGACCTCCTTGAGTGTCGCGATCTGGTCTTTCGCCGGGGCGTCGCTGGCCTGAGCTAGTTTCATCGACAGGGGCTCGTCCGAGATCCGGGAGTGGGCAAATTCCCCGAGCAGGCCCACCAGGTAGAACTCCGTGTGGTCGCTCGCCTCCACTCCCGCCGTCTCGAGCGCGCCGGTCACCACCTGATGGAAGAACGCGTCGAGTGATACGTGAGTCGTTACCGCCATACCGAAAGCATCGCCCGCCTTCGGGTGGTTTTGAAGAACCCGTTTGTTTCCAGCCCGTTACCGACCACCCAAACCCGCCGATGCCGACATGTGGGTGGTTGTGGTGAATATGCCGTGGCACAACCACCACCGGGAGTGCCATTCACCCGAGGATTTCGGCCCTTAGGGGTTGCCTGTCGGCCGGCTGTGATTACTTTACCGGCCTGCTAGCACTCGGCTCAGACGAGTGCCAACAAAACGCAACCGCCACCCGGCACAACCAGAAATCACAGGGAGCAGACACCATGAAGATCCGTCCTCTGCAGGACCGACTGGTCGTCAAGCGCGTCGAATCGGAAGACACGACCGCGGGCGGCATCATCATCCCCGACTCGGCCAAGGAGCGCCCCCTCGAGGGCGAGGTCATTTCGGTCGGCAACGGCAAGCGCGACGACAAGGGCAACGTCACTGCCCTCGACGTCAAGGCCGGTGACCGCATCCTGTTCGGCAAGTACTCGGGTACCGAGGTCCAGGTCGACGGCGTCGATCACCTCATCCTCCGCGAGGACGAAGTCCTCGGCATCATCGAGAAATAAGGAACCACTCAGATGGCTGCAAAAGAGATTCTGTTCGACGAAAACGCCCGGGCTCAGGTCCTCGGTGGCGTCGATACCCTGGCCAACGCGGTCAAGGTCACCCTCGGCCCGCGCGGTCGCAACGTCGTGATCGAGAAGTCGTGGGGCGCTCCCACGGTGACCAAGGACGGCGTTACCGTCGCCAAGGAAATCGAGCTCGAAAACAAGTTCCAGAACATGGGCGCCCAGATGGTCAAGGAAGTCGCTTCCAAGACCTCCGACAACGCGGGCGACGGCACCACCACCGCCACGGTGTTGGCGCAGGCCATCTTCCGCGAGGGCAGCAAGCTCGTCGCGGCCGGCCACAACCCCATGGAGATCAAGCGCGGCATCGACGCGGCGGTCGCCAAGATCGTTTCGTCGCTCGGCGAGCTCTCGAAGCCGACCAAGGACTCGGCTGAGATCGCCCAGGTCGGCACCATCTCGGCCAACGGCGACGAGACCATCGGCAAGATGATCGCCGAGGCCATGGAGAAGGTCGGCAAAGAGGGCGTCATCA